>Ga0302322_100000876_pt1 | contig 23716 bp, 19 predicted proteins | sample Fen_T0_2_FD_203757 | JGI IMG/M metagenome (GOLD analysis project Ga0302322, IMG submission 203757) | Peat permafrost microbial communities from Stordalen Mire near Abisko, Sweden - Fen_T0_2 | ecosystem: Environmental > Terrestrial > Soil > Wetlands > Permafrost | place: Sweden: Abisko...
GGTGCCGGGCGCCGCGCGATCCTCGCCCAGCGCGCTGCCGCACGGCGCGCGGGGCTCACGCCGGCACTGGTTTGCACTGGCGCTGCTGTTGGGCGCAGTGGTGGCCGTCGGGGTCGTGGTTGCCCGAGCTGCACGCAGCTCGGCCGCGTACGCACGACCGTCCGTGCCTAGCGCGTCTGTGCCGAGCGCGGCCGCAGCCACGTCGGGCTCGAAGCTCTGCTGCACCCAGGTTCGCTGAATCGACCCGCGCGTGGAGCGCGGCGCCGAACTCCAATCGAAACCAATTAGTTAGAGCGGGTCCTAAAACCTCGGACGGGAGAGGTTTTGAGACCCGCTCTTAGCCCTTCACGCACAAGACCTGCTTCAGTTCGGCAACAATCTCCACCAAGTCCGCCTGCTGAGCCATCACCTGTTCGATGTTCTTGTACGCCTTCGGTGCTTCGTCTACGACGCCGCGGTCTTTACGACACTCCACGCCCTCGGTTTGGCGCTCCAAATCCGAAACGTCGAAGCTGCGCTTGGCCTGGCTGCGGCTCATCCGCCGCCCCGCGCCGTGCGATGCCGACTCGAAGGACAGCGGATCTCCCTTACCGCGCACGATGAAGGACTTGCTGCCCATGGAACCGGGGATGATCCCGAGTTGTCCGAGGCTCGCTTTGATCGCGCCCTTGCGCGTGATCAATAGCTCTTCACCGAAATGCACCTCTTCGGCCACGTAGTTGTGGTGACAGCTGACTTCCGGCTCGAAGCGGATCTTCGGCCATAGTTTGCGCAGCACGCGTTGAATGCGCGAGCGCATGACGACACGGTTGAACGCAGCGTATCGTTGAGCCCAGAACAAGTCCCGCCGATACGCCTCGAACTGCGGCGACCCTGCCAGGAACACAGCCAAATCGCGATCGACCAGCGCTTGATTGTGCGATAGGCGCATCGCTCGCTCCATGTGACGCTCGGCGAGTGAGGCACCGACTAGACGGCTCCCGGAATGGAGCATGAGCCAGAGGCATTGTTCCGTGTCCAGACATAGCTCGATGAAGTGATTGCCTCCGCCGAGCGTTCCGAGCTGCGCCGTGGCCCGAAACGCCAAGCGCTGCACCGAAGGGTCCAGATCCGCGTAAAGCGCCATCAAGGCACTGCCCTCCGCGCGCGTCTCTGGCTCTTCGTCCCAGACCGCTGCCGGATGATGGGCGCGGCCAACTGGCACCGCTGCTTCGATCGCGAGCCGCAGTCGGCGCAGCGACTCCGGCAGATCTTTGGCGCGCAGACTGGTCTTCTGCGCGGTCATACCGCAACCGATGTCAACGCCCACCGCCGCCGGCGCGACCGCGCCGCGCAGCGCGATCACCGAGCCTACGGTGGCCCCCTTGCCCACGTGCACGTCGGGCATGACCGCAACGTGGTGTGCAACCCAGGGCAAGCCCGCGACCGCCTTGAGCTGACGGATCACTTCCGATTCGAGCTCCTGGACGTTCGCCCAGACTCGGATCGGTACGCGATCACCGTTGATCGTCGACGGACTCATGACGATTGCTCCGGGTCTTCCGCGAGCTCGGTTTGCAGAGCCGGATCGACGCGGAAGCTGAGTTCAGGCATGCGCTTCAAGGGCAGCGCGTCACACAAACAGCCGCGGAGGAACCGGCTGGCCCGTTCGAATGCCGCTTCGAGCTCGACCGCGCTCGGACCGGAATTGTGTATGTTCTTGCGTGAGGAAAGCCAAACGCGGGCTCTCGAACCGTCACGAGACAGTTCGACGAAGCTGACCCGCGTGCCATCGAGACGCGGATCGCTGATTTCGAAGTCGAATATGGCATTGAGTTCTTCACGGAACAGTTCTTCGAGACGTGGGTGACGCACACCCACACCCCGACTGACACGTTCACGTGCAGTGCGGTGCTTGCCCATGGGGGAATCCAACGCGAAGGCGCACGAGGCGCCGCTCGCTCTCTGAACCATCGGGACGCGAGAGCCAAGGCTGCTCGCGCCGCGAAGTATAGAAAAAAAACGGGGATTGTAGTCGCGAGCGTTAAGCTCCAGCGACCGAGGAGATGATCACGCGGCAGGCGATCTTTGGATTTCGATTCATCAGCGGCATCTCCTTTCCCGGGCGCTCAAGCAGCGGCCCACACGCACAATCTGACAGACGCTCCTTCAGGTGTCAAGACTTCGTGAGCGCGAGCGTTGCACGCTGAGTGCCAATGGCGCCACCGCTCCGCGCCAACGAGGTCAGGGGCCAGCTAATTTTGCCGCCACTTGGATGGCACGCGGGAAGCCGATGGGCGCGTCCGACTCCGGCGTGATCACGCGCTCCGGTTCGTGCTCATCGTGTACAGCAGCGGCTTCGAGCTTCTCTCGGGTAGCATGGATCTGGGAGCTCGAGCGCTCCACGAACAGGTCCAAGGTCCAATCGAGCATGACCCGGATCTTGTTGCCAAAACCGACCAATTTTCCGAGATACAGCGAGCGCCAAACGAACCAAGCGACGATGCCCGAGAGGCGAACACCGAGCAGACGTACCGCAGCGAATTGGTGGCCGACGCTGACGAGCTGACCGAAGTCGAGGTACCGGAACGGTCGGGTTGCTTCCCCACGCAGCAGGCGCACCAAGTTTTTCGCCGCTTGTGCCCCCTGTTGAAACGCCACCTGGCCGAGCGGCGGCAGGGGACGCCCGTCTTTGCCAGGAAACGTGGCCGCGTCACCGAGCACGAACACGTTCGGGTGCCCAGGCACGCGGCAATCGGCCTCGACGGCCACCCGTCCCGCGCGATCCAACGGCAAACCGGTGCGCGCGAGCAGCGGCGCGGCGGCAACCCCAGCGCACCAGCACGCAGTTCGCGCTTCGAGCCTCGTGCCTCCCTTCAACTCCAGCCAATCCGTGCCGATTTCAGCGACCCGCGCCTGGTGCAGAACGCGCACCCCCAAGTGCGCGAGCTGCTGCTCTGCGCTCTCGGCGACCGCAGAATTCCAGCCCGGAAGCACGCGGTCCCCCGTATCGACGAGCACCACGTCTATCGAAGTCGAATCGATCTCCAAGTAACGCGGTAGCAGCACCTTATCGATCAGATCCTTCACTTCGGACGCCACTTCTACGCCCGTCGGCCCCGCGCCGATCACGACGAAGCGCAGCATCCGTCGAACGAGTTCGGGATCCGATTCACGCGCCGCGGTCTCGAAGCAATCGATGATGTGGTTGCGGAGCGCGATGGCGTCGCCCAGTTCGCGCATGAAGAACGCGTGCTCACAGCCCGGGGTATTGAAGGTTTGAGTCGTCGACCCGGGTGCGAGGACCAGGTAGTCGAACGGCGTCTCGTCGTGACGGATGCGAAGCGCACCGCCCTCCCCGTCGGCCGCAACGTCCACCTTGGAGACGATCAAATTGCGTTCGAGATCGATGCGCTCGACCGTCTCCTTCTTGAACCGGATATTCGTGGCTTCGAAAATGCGCCGAAACGGATAAGTAACCTGACGCGTTTCGATCGCCCCCACCGAAACACTGGGCAATAAGGGCGGAAACAGGAAGTAATTCTTTCGATCGATGACCGTCAACTCGAGCTTCTCGCTCCAGCCCAGAATTCGATCGAGTCCGACGGCGCTGTCGAGCCCCGCAAACCCGCCGCCCACGATCACCACGCGAACCGGACGCTCTGGTTCACGCCAGCTTCGCCTCCGCCACATGGCTCTCAGCGGCGCGCCTACGAGGTAGCCGAGCAGAGTCGCCAGCGCGAGTACGATCCCCCCGAGGGCTGCTTGCGCCAATGCAAAGAAGGGCAAGAGCAGCCAGGCGCTCAGGTCGAGGGCACCGAGCGCCGTCGCGACGGTGAACAAAGCCCGGCGCGTGAGTCGCGGCAGCGGCATACGTCGCACGAGCAGCAAACTGAGCGGCAAGAGGGAGCCGAGCGAAACGACGTGCGCGGCAAATAGCAACCATCGCAGACCCTTCTCGAGCATGGCAACGCGAATCCCCCAATCGACGACCGTCATCCAGGTCAAGCCCCAGTTGATGGCGATGACGGAGATCACCCAGGCCGAGAGGAAGAGCGCCAGACCAGACACGAGTCCAATCGATAGTGCGAGCTTCTTCGGTAGACTCGTATTTCGGAGAGCGTAGGCGTTGGGTCGGCGCATGATTCACGGGCGTACGCCGACAGCCGCGCCTCGGTTACCGAGAGGGCCGCCAGAAGTAGCCCGCCGCCACCACGACGAAAGGTTGGCCGCCCCGTGCCGGCCGCCGCCGCGATGGCCTGCCGGACCGTCAGCCACTTTACGCACGAGGGGTTCCGTAGCGACCCGGCGTGGACTGAGCTTACCAGCGCGATTTACGCAAAATCGCGGAGATTCGGAACACTCGTGCAGAGCTTGGTAACCGCGCAGGCCGAGCGACGTAACTAGTCCTGTCAGGCAAGGTGGCCCGAATCGGGCCAGGGATAAGGAGTTCGTCGTGACCAGCACTTCATTCGTTTCGAATGCGCGCGTTCGTGCGCTCAGCATCACTCAAAAGCTCGATTGGCTCGCACCCCTCGTGGCGCGCATCACGCTCGGCGTGCTGTTCGTGAGTACGGGCTGGGGCAAAGTTCATAGCCTCGCCAAAGTGACCGCCTACTTCACCGAGCTCGGCATTCCATTTCCGGGCATTCAGGCGCCCATGGTCTCGTTCATCGAACTGATAGGCGGAGCTCTGCTGGTCATTGGCCTCGCCTCGCGCATCGCCGCCCTGCCGCTGATGGCCTCGATGGCGGTCGCGATCTTGACGGCGCAGCGCGAAAATGTCCACGGTCTACCCGATCTGTTTGGCCTCGTGGAGTGGACCTATTTGGCGCTCTTGCTCTGGGTTACTCTCGCGGGCCCCGGCAAGATCTCGCTCGACCACGCACTCTTTGGCGGACTCCGCGCAGAGAACCAATTCCGAAACATGGCCGCCGGACCCGCGGTCAAAGCGATCTGACAGAACCACACCAGAAACCACGAACCCGTCAATCAATAGCAAAGGGAATTACGACCATGATCTCGATCTTGATGGCAGCAGCAATCTCCGGAATCGTCTCGGGCTCCGCCGCCGAGAGCAAACCCTTGGCCGCGACCGAGCTGGCTCGCACGGTCAGTGCGCAGCAGCTCGATGACTCCAAGGGCAGCAAACACGCCTGCAAGGGCCAGAATGGCTGCAAGGGTCAGGGCGGCTGCAAGACCGACAAGCATGCCTGTAAGGGTCAAAACGCTTGCAAGGGTCAGGGCGGCTGCAAGGGCTGAGCGCTCTACCGACACCGCGACAGCGACGAGGCAGCTGACGGAAGCGTCGCTGCCTCGTCTGTTTTTGTAACCAGGGCGAAAGATTGCCTCTCCGTTTTGGGATCGAGCTTCCGAGCGGCCAACCGGTTTCGACGATCGCGCCATGCCAACGCGCAGCCGTGCACTTTTTCTCGTCAGGCCACGAGCCACTCGAGCTCGAATTGCAAGCCCTCTGACAGCTCGATTGAGAGCGGTCGACACTGAACCAAGGCCGCGGTCAGCAGTCGCCAAGACTCGGCTGACAGCAACAACGAGTATCCATCTTCGAACGGGCGACCTTGGTCCCCTTCTTCGCTGGGCACGAACAGGACGAACGAGCCGCTCAATCGTGCACCGTCCGACCCGTCAGGAGAAATACCCGTCGGCTCACGTTGGCCGGGGCGCCAAGTCAGGATTGCGTTGGCGCTGGCAGCGGGGCGAGTCAAGAGCGCGAACGGGGCCTCCGCCGCCAGGGTGCTCACGCCGCTCGCTAGATTCTTCGCATCGCTTGGGATGGTCAGGCGCAAACACCGCTCGGCAACGACGAAGCTTGCCCGCGGCACTCTCATCCGGAAGACTCTGGCCAACAAGCTTTCAGCCTCCCGAGGCGTGACCGCGCTCGGGCGGTCGAGCGCGCCCCAGGTAGGGTATGGAAATAGCCGAAGTTGTGCGCCGATCCGCATCAAAACTCGATAGATTCCATAGTCGCTCGCCGCGCGGATTTCCGGTGCATGAACGAAGACCGCCGCCAACGCGCGTTGCGGTAACTCGACGCCCGTTATTGGACGCGCGTCTGCATACAGCAGGCCGCAGCCAACCTGGCCAAACAGGCCTCGGTCTCCGAACTGCGTGAGACCGCCCTCGTCGACTACGTTGCCGGCTCGCGCCCAAGCGTGCACGGTGGCAAAGAATCGTACAACCTCCTGCATTTTCGCGATCGGTGGTTCACGGTCTCCGAGGCGCATGGTCAGCACCAGCTCACGCTGCCCGCTCGACACCAAGCCGTCGCTGACGGCCGTGAGGAAATTTCCGACTAGTCCCTCGACTTTGTCGTGGGCGTGGAAGGCGACCGTGACCTCACGCGGAACCGCTTCGGCAAAGGTAGGCTGACCTGGCACGGGTGCCGTGAGGTTCGCGGCTCGGGCTGAGCGAGCGCTCCTCTCCGCCGCGCCGACCTTCCCGCCGAATAGTCGCGTGAACATACCCATGCCCCCGATGTAGCGCGATTGAACGCAGGAAGGGAAGACCGGCTCGAGGCCCCCTGGGGAATCATTTGATGAGCGAAAGCCATGCCGGATGCTCGCCAATCATCGCGAGCGCGCGCTCGGTGAGCGTCTTTCCCGGCTCGGTGCGCGGCCAGGTCGACGCGCCCGAGGGATGCGGCAAGGGAATCACGTCCAACCATCGCTTGCCGCGCCGCACGACTCGTCGAGTCCCAATCTGCTCGACCAGCGGCAGCGCCGGCAAGAATTGCTCGATCGCGACGCGCCCCACCGGCACGATCAACTCGGGGCGAAGCAGCTCAATCTCGCGTTCCAACCACGGGCGGCAATTGTCGGTCTCCTCCGCAGTCGGCACTCGGTCTCCACCCTTGGGGTTCTTGCCCGGAAAGCAACGACACACCGCCGCGATGTATACGCGAGCGCGGAACTCCGCTTCATTCAAGCCGAGGGGCTGGAACCATTTGAACAGCTGTTTGCCCGCGGTCCAAGCGAAGGGGCGTCCGAGAGCAGGCTCCTTGTCTCCCGGTGCTTGGCCGACGAGCAACACCTTGGACTGGATGGCCATCCCGAGGATCGGTGGACGGTGCATGTTGGCGCAGCGCGTACACGTGCGCAGAGCTTGCTGATGCGCATCAATCAGCTGCAGCACGCGGTTCGGTTTGGTCCTCGGGCTTGCCATGTGTGTCTGGTGTGTTTCTAGATCGTATTGCTGCGATCTAGATATTCTTAACGAATAGCCGCTTCGATTTCTCACCCTGCATGTTAAGGGGAGCGCCATGCCTGTCGCCGATTTTCCGGTTTGGACCCTGCTTTCCTTTCCCGCACTCGTGCTGGCGATCGCGGTTCTGCCGATGGTGATCCCTCACTTTTGGGAAAAGCGTGGCGTCCAGGTCGGCATCGTCTTGCTCTGTACGTTGCCCGTCGTCGGCTACGAGGTGAGCTTCGGACATATCGAGCGAGTACTGGAAGGCGCGAAGAGCTACCTGGCCTTCGTGATCACGTTGGGCGCCTTGTTCACCACTTCCGGCGGGATCCACTTGCGGGGGGACATCGAGGCAACGCCTAGGAACAACGTGCTCTTCCTGCTTTTTGGCGCGGTGTTCGCCAGTCTGATCGGCACGACGGGCGCGAGCATGCTGCTGATTCGCCCGCTATTGAAGACCAACCGCCAGCGTGACCACCGCGCTCACTTGGTCCCGTTCTTCATTCTGATCGTGGCCAACGCGGGCGGACTTCTGCTGCCACTCGGCGATCCGCCGCTGCTGGTTGGCTATATCATGGGCGTGCCGTTCTTCTGGACGCTGCACCTGTTCCCAATTTGGCTGTTGTACGTGGCATCGTTTTTGATCGCCTTCTACGTGATCGACAAGCGCGCTCATGGGCGGGAATCTCGCGGCGCGCTCGCCGCCGATCGCGCCGAAATCGAGCCGCTTTCCCTGCTTGGGCGGCGCAATTTGTTGTTCATGCTTGCGATTGTGCCGGGGGCGCTACTCCCCGAAGGTTTCCGCGAGTTGGCACTACTCGGCATCGCTTTGCTCTCATTTTTCAGCACACCGAAGGGCGTGCACGAAGCAAATGGCTTCAGCTTCGGCCCAATCATCGAAGTCGCGATCATCTTTTGCGGGTTGTTCCTCTGTCTCGGACCGATCGAAGCGAAACTGGTAGAGGCTGCGCCGCACTTCCCCATGCAGGAGGCGTGGCAGCTGTTTTGGGGCTCGGGAGTGCTGTCTTCGGTGTTGGACAACGCGCCCACGTACACGGCATTTGCGGCATTGGCGCGCGGACTCGCCCATCATTCCTCGGAGCTGGTGGCCGGTATCGACCCGATCAAACTCGCTGCGATCAGCGCGGGCAGCGTCGTGATGGGGGCGACCACTTACATTGGCAATGGTCCAAACCTGATGGTCAAAGCCGTGGCCGAGCGGGAGCGCTTCCGCATGCCGAGCTTCGGGCACTACTTCGTATTCGCGTTCACTACCATGCTGCCTGCGCACTTGATCGTCACGGCCGCGCTGTGGTGGCTCGATCGCTGAAAGCGAAGGCACCGCAGCAACATTGGAAGCAGTACGAAACAGCTGTCCCAATTTGCCCCGAAGGATCGTCGCGAAAATCGAGCGTTTCCGCGAAAAATCAATGAATTCGCGAGGAAACCGGGGCCAAGAAGGCCGAGCACGGGATAAATTATATTTTACAAGTTAGCCGCTTGTTAATTCATCAGAAAACTGACCGAAACATTCGGCGGCAATACTCCGACGAAACATCAGGAACTCAATCACTGACGAGCCAAGAACGGACTTGGCTCGAGGGCGAAGTTATGCCCGCCCCCTTCAACCAACCGGAGTCAGGCCATGTGGGAACAATACAAGAAGACCGCAGTCGGCATGCAAATCGTCATCACCGTGGTGACAATCGCAGTCGTGATTTGGAGTCGCCATCTCGCCGCCGGCGGCGTGTTCTTCGTGGCCATGCAACTCAGCGCCGTGCTCGGCGCAGGCTGGTCCGTACGTCTACATCGCTTGCAGGAGCGCGGACGTTTGCTGCGTGTCGGCCGCGGCTAGTCCCGCGCTCCCCTGCCCCATTCGCTCGATCGGAAAGTTTCTTTAAACGAGGTAAGACATGTCAAGTTTGCTCTCTATACATCGCGCGCGACAATGGTTCGCGGTGCTTTGCCTGGCAGTCGTCGCGCTAGTCGGAGTCGGTGTACCCCGGTCCGCCTTCGCCGACGAGCCCACGCCCGACCCGGTTGGTACGTTTCAAACCACGCCGACGGGCGCGTCGATTGCGGGTTACACCAAGCTCGATCCGGAGAAAGCCACCACGAAGGAACTTGCGGCCGCACTCGATGCCGTCGCGCAGTCTTCCTCGCGTAGCTTCTTCTCAATCAACTTCATGTGGGTGCTGATCGCCGGGTTCTTGGTGATCTTCATGCAGGCCGGCTTCGCCCTCGTCGAAACCGGCCTGATTCGCGCCAAGAATGCGGCAGAGACGTTCTCGATGAACTTCGCTGTCTACGCGTTGGGCATGTTCGGGTTTTTCGCCACGGGCTTTGCCCTGATGTGCGGCGGTATGAACGGGACCAACATCGGTGGCCCGGCGGTGCTCGGCGGCATGCCTACGCTCAATCACATGTTCACGGTCGGTTCATCGGTAGCCGGCGACCACGGGTGGGGCTTGTTTGGCACCACTGGCTTCTTCCTGACTGGCGCGGGCTATGACTCGGCCGCGATCGTGCTGTTCCTGTTCATGATGGCATTCATGGACACCACGGCCACGATCGTGACCGGAGCCTGTGCCGAACGCTGGACCTACAAGCACTTCTTCATCTACAGCATCTTCATCGGAGCCTTCATCTACCCCGTATTCGGATGCTGGGTCTGGGGCGGAGGTTGGTTGGCTCAGCTCGGCTACCGCTCGGGCCTCGGCCACGGCGCGGTCGACTACGCCGGCTCCGGCGTCGTGCACTTACAGGGTGGCGCCCTCGCGCTGATCACGGCCATTTTGATCGGTCCCCGGATAGGCAAGTACAACAAAGACGGCTCTGCCAATGCCATCCTTCCGCACGACATACCGATGGTGCAGCTCGGCACCTTCATCCTGGCGTTCGGTTGGTTCGGCTTCAATGCCGGGAGCTCGCTTGCCGGCACGGACGGCCGCATCGGCATCGTCGCAGTGAACACGATGATCGCCGGTATGGCGGCCACTTTGACGGGAATCATTTACATGTGGACCGTGGTCGGGAAACCCGATCCCTCGATGATGTGCAACAGCATGCTCGCCGGGCTAGTGGCAATCACCGCACCCTGTGCATTCGTGACCCCCGTCTCGGCGTTCATCATCGGCGGCGTGGCTGGCGTGCTCGTGATCTGGTCCGTGTTCTTCTTCGACAGATTGAAGATCGATGACCCAGTAGGCGCAATCAGCGTGCACGGCGTCAATGGACTGTGGGGCGTGCTGTGCGTCGGCCTGTTCTCGGACGGCACCTACGGCGCAGGCTGGAACGGCGTGGGCGCCACTGACTACATGGGCGTCGCAGGCAAAGGTGTTACCGGCCTGTTCTACGGTGACAAGACCCAGATCGTCGCGCAATTGCTGGAATCCGGCACGGCAATCGGTTGGAACATCGTGGTCGGCGGCGTGATCTTCTACGCCCTGGGCAAGATCGTCCCCATGCGCGTCAGCGCAGCCATCGAAATCGCCGGTCTCGACGTGCCAGAGATGGGCGTCCCCGCCTATCCGGAATGGATGCCGCCGGTCGCTCCAGAAGACGTTCCCCCAGAGCAAATAGAGGCTGCCATTACTTCACTCTCCCCAGCCAAAGCCGGCTGAGAGATAAGAAAAAACGCCCCGCACGACGAATCGGGCCATGCGCGCCCGGTTGATCGCTCAGATCAGCCGGGCATTCGCATGTTCGATGCAGTACGGCGAGCGCCGAGATTCGTCAATCTTATTTGAACCCGGGTCCGAGCGACGGCCTGTAGGACCGCGCCCGTCGGAGGGAGCATGGTGATTCGGAGCCACACGGTGCGAGCCTATGGTTTTGCCACGGCATGCGTGGTCGTGAGCTTTCTGTGCGCGAAAATCGCGCATCCCTACGGTGACCTGGCCGAGCTGGCAATGATCCATCTGGTAGGGATCGTGCTCTTGGCATTGCGATCGAGCGTGCGCACGTCGGTCGCCGCCAGCATCCTCAGCATCGCACTGTTCGACTTCTTCTTCATTCCGCCGGAGTATGCGTTCGCCTGGACCGACGCCAAGAGCGCGCTGACGTTCTTGGCGATGATCTTCGTTGCGATCACCGTGAGTTCGCTGAGCGAAAACCTGCGCCGTCAAGAGCAGGACGCACGCGCCGTGGCGTTTCGCGCGCAGGCGCTCTACGAATTGAACGTCGAGCTTTCAGCGTCACGCGACGTTCGACAACTCGCCGCGATCACCGCTCGTCACCTCGAGAAGCTGTTTGGGGCGCGCGTCGACATTTTGCTCGAGACTGCCGAAGGCGGACTCGAAACGGCCTCCGGGCCCCGCTCCTCGGCGGTTGCCCGCAACGCCTGGCTGCGCCGCGAATTTGTCGTCGAAAGTGCGCAATCCGGCGCGGCAATCTGGGTTCCAGTGCTCGGCGTCCGCTCCACATTGGGTGTGATTGGCGTGGAGTTGAGCGAGGCGTTTGCGCGCAACTCGGAGCGCGGCTACATGCTGATGGCTTGTGCCAGCCAGTTCGGGGCTGCCGTCGAAGGGGCGCAGATCGCCGGTGCGATGCAGCGAGCACAATTGGAAGCCGAGACCGAACGCATGCGGAGCTCGCTGTTGAGCGCCGTCTCACACGACCTAAAGACCCCGCTTGCGACGATGATCGCGGCAGGCTCCACGTTGTCCAACAAACTCTGCGAGTTGCCCGAAGCCGACGCCCAAGCGTTGGTCGCGTCGGTAGTCAATGAAGGACAGCGGCTAGATCGCTTGATTCAGAATCTACTATCGGTCACGAGGCTAGATTCACCCACCGTGGAGCTCCGGCGTACACCCGAATCGATCGAAGACATCGTGCGTGCCGCAACCGGTCGTTTGAGCAGTCCTGGCGCTTCGTTCCGCGCCACGGCTCAGTTCAGGCAACTGCCTTTTCCGCTCGTCTGGGCCGAGCCGCTGCTGCTCGAGCAGGTGCTGGTGAATTTGATCGAGAACGCTCACCAGCATGCTCGTAGCGACGTCGTAGTGAGAGTCGTCCATTCCGCCGGAGCGGGCGCGTTGACCGTACAGGTCGCCGACAGCGGGCCGGGCATCGCCGAGCATGAGCGGGAGAAGGTGTTCGAAAAGTTCTACCGCGGACAGCACGCCGGAAGAAAGCACGGTGGCGTTGGGCTCGGTCTCACGATCTGCCGTGCCATCGTGCGCGCCCACGGCGGGCGGATCGCCATGCAGGAGCGCGCGGAGGGCGGGCTGCTCGTGGAGTTCAGCGTGCCTTTGGCGAAAGAGCCGGCGGTCGTGCTGGAGGTCGCCTCGTGAGTCGCCAAAGGCTGCTAGTCGTGGAAGACGACGCAGAGATGCGCAGCGTGATTGCCCTGGCGCTGCGCGCTTACGGGTACGACGTCAGCCAGGTCGGAACGGGAGCCGACGCGTTGATCGAGGTGCACACTCGAACGCCCGATGCGGTGATCTTGGACATTGGCTTGCCGGACATCGACGGCTTCGCGGTGACCGCGCGAATCCGCCAGGGCTACGAGTTACCGATCCTCGTCCTGTCCGCATCGTCCGAGGAGCTACAGCAGATTCGCGCATTCGACAGTGGTGCCAATGACTACGTTGTAAAGCCCTTCCGCGAAGGGGAGCTGATGGCGCGCGTGCGCGCCGCGCTCAGGCGACCGGTCCCACTCGTCGAGCGACGAGACCTGAACGTGGGTGATCTTCGCCTCGAGTCGACACAACGCCGCGTCTATCTCCATGGTGCAGAACTGAAATTGACGAACACGGAGTACGACCTGCTGCACGTACTCGCGCGCAACGCGGATCGCGTCGTAACGCACGGTCAACTCTTGCTTGCCGTCTGGGGACCCGATCGACTGAACGCAGTGCAATACCTGCGCGTCTTCGTCCGCGCCCTGCGCGACAAGCTCGAAGAAGACCCGACTCAGCCCCGACGAATCACCACGGTTCTCGGCGTGGGCTATCGCCTGGTCTCGACATCATAGCGCGGCTCTCGGGGCTGCCGCACGCGAGCCGCGCCGCAGGCGCACGGCTCGAGGCGCTCGCCACCCCTCATAAACGAGGCCCGGCGGAGATAAAGAGATCTTTATCTCCGTAAAGAGCTCTTGCGCCGCTTTGATAGGCGTCGACATCACAGCGGAAATCTCTCGAAAAGGCTCGTTGGGTAGAGACATAGCGAGTTTCCCAACAACCACTGCGGGTCATCCCGAAGGAGAACGCGTTTATGAGTGCCCTCACCGAACTGCCGGCGAAACCCTCGCTCGGACAGAAATTCTCTCGTCTCGCTGACCGGCTGCGAGACCCCGAATGGCGTCGCTTCGGCAGAAACCTGCTGCTCGGCAAGTTGCTGGGCCTCGCCCTGTTGGCGGCAGTGATCGTCGCGCTCAAACTCACGGGCGGCTTGTTCAGTATCAGCCAAGCGTTCGCGGAAACTCCCGCCGCCGCGTCGGCGATGCCGGTGATGCCTGCGGATCTGATCGATCAGGCCAAAAACCCCGTCATCAATCCGATCAACACGCTCTGGGTTCTGCTCGGCGCGTTTCTCGTGTTCGGGATGCAAGCCGGCTTCACGATGCTCGAGGCCGGCATGTGCCGGAACCGTGAGACAGTCAACGTCTTGGTCGAATGCGTGTTCGACACTTGCGTGTGCGGTCTTCTTCACTGGGCCTTCGGCTTCGCCTTCATGTTCGGCGGCGGGAATGCGTTCATCGGCTGGCACATGCCGGGCGACCCGACCAAGAGCCTGATCTTCATGAAGGACGTCGGCGTCCTGTCGGTTTACGGCGCGACCGGTATTCCGATTGTCGCTCATTACATTTTCCAGTTCGCCTTTGCGGACTGCGCATCGACGATCTGCTCCGGCGCCATGGTCGGTCGGACTCGCTTCGTTGGCGACGTCCTCTACTCGATCGGCGTCTCCGGCTTGATCTACCCGATCTTTGGCCACTGGTGCTGGGGGCCAGACGGCTTCTTGGCCACCATGGGGTCGGAAGGCGGATTCCTCGCCAGCTTGGGCATGAACTTCCACGATTTCGCGGGTTCTACCGTCGTGCACTCGATCGGTGGCTGGGTCGCGATCGCCGGCGCCATCTGTCTCGGACCGAGGCTCGGCCGCAAGTTCAAGCGCGACGGCGGTGGTCCGATGCTTCCGCACGATCTCACGATTGCCGTGATCGGAGGCTTGATCTTGTGGTTCGGTTGGTACGGCTTCAATCCCTGCTCGACGCTTTCGATCATGGACAACGCGGGCGCCGGTCGCGTGGCGATGAACACCACGCTCGCGGCGTGCACGGGCGGCCTCGCCGCCGTATTCGTGGTCTTCTTCATGGTCAAGAAGTGGGATACCGCGGCGCTGGTCAATGGCTTCCTTGCCGGCCTCGTGGCGATCACTTGCCCCTGCTACTGGGTAAGTGACGTCGGGGCCTGCATCTTGGGTGCGGTCGCCGGTGTGCTCGTGATTTTGGGCATGGAGTTGCTCGAACACCTGCGTATCGACGACCCAGTGGGCGCTTGGCCGGTGCACGGCGTGTGCGGCATCTGGGGTACTCTCTCCTTGGGGCTGTTCGCCTGCGGGGAGTACTCCGCGGCTGGTTCGAGCGCGACGGGCGTTCCAGAAATCGTAGCCAAGTCACCCCAAGCCCTGACCGGCCTGTTCTACGGGGGTGGCTGGGCAGTCCTGAAGGCGCAGGCCATCGGGAGTGGCATCGTGTGCGTCGCGACCTTCGCGGCGGCCATGGCGATGTTCAAGGCGCTGAATGCCGTAAGCTTGTTGCGCGTTTCACAGCAGGGCGAGCTCGAAGGCTTCGACCTGGATCAACACGGCGCTTCCGCTTACCCCGAGTACGTGATCTCCACGCTGACCGCATCGCATGCCATCGAGGGCGACAGCGTGAGCGCTCCCCGCATGGCCACGTCGGTGGTAGCCGACGCCAAGTGAGCTGTGAGCTGAGCTGAGCCGAACGCGCGGGCGTCACCCGTCGCTTGGCCAATGCCCGGTCGCCCCCGAGGTCACCGGGCATTCGTCTCTATTAGTCTGCTCAATAGTAACGGTGTGGCGAATGTGCCGCGGTAGTTTGGCCCTCCGCTTGCACTGCGTCAGGCGTGGACCGTTCCATCGGTCCCGAACCCCGAAGGAGACAGACGATGAAGCATTCTTACCTCGGCCGCAACGCGGCAAAGTGGCTCGGTTGTGGCGTGCTTGCACTCTCGGCCGCGGCTTGTGCGAGCGATCAGACGCCCGTCAAGGAGCCAGTCGCCATGGGGGAAATGACGGATCCGGGGCCGCAATCACCGCAAGGTCGGCGAGAAGGCGATACCACTATTTCCATCTCCGAGGACTTCCGCAGAGAGTGCCAGTTGCCCAACGCACCCAAGGACGCGCCTCACTTCGACTACGCGGACGCTACGCTGCACGCGCATGGTGCCAATATTTTGGACGACGTGGCGAAGTGCCTGAGCGAGGGTCCGCTCAAGGGTCGGGTGATGACCATCATCGGTCGTACGGACGCTCGCGGCTCGGCGGCTTATAACAAAGAGCTCTCCGCCAACCGCGCGGAAGCTGCCCGGAACTACTTGGTGCAGCGCGGCGTCGCGGGGACCAACATCCGTATCATCGCCCGCGGCGAACAGGGCGCGCAGGGCAAGGACGAGGAGACCTGGGCGCTCGACCGGCGCGTCGACTTCGAGCTGGGAGACAAAAACTCACATGGCAATGCAACGGCCAACAACTTGAACGCCTCGCCGGACCCGGTGATGGAGGGCACACGCATGCAAGCGCTGTCGCCCAACAACAATGTGTCGAAAGCGAACGGCAAGAGTTATTCGGACACCGCCGAAGGGGGCCACGAAGCGGGCTCGGCAACGACTTCCGGCCACGGCAGTGGTTCGGCGTCCGGCAGCGCCACCGTCGGTGCTGGCAGCAAGTAAGCCCGGTTAGGCGTTGGTCTTTAGATTGATGGCGCGGAACGCGACGTGTCGCGTTCTGCGCCGAGATCTCGCCTCTTACTCAGGGCATGCGTTGCGTCAACGCGCCGAGGTAGTCACGTTTGCCGACCGGCACCCCGTTGTGACGCAGGATCGCGTAGGTGTGGGCGAGGTGGAAGTAGAAGTTCGGCTGAACGTGCTCGAAGAAGTAATCCTTGCCCGTCATCACTTTGCCCTCCCAGCGCGGCTGGGTGACGGTGCGGGTACTCGCGCCCTCGAAATCCTTCTCTGAGTAGCCATCGAGATAGCTGACTACGGAGCGAACGCGCGCGCGCAATTCGTCCAGGGTCTGCTCGGTGTCGGGTTGCGCCGGTGCTTCTTTGCCGGTCAAGCGAGACGCGCCCAATTTCAGCGTGTCACAGGCAATTTGAATCTGACGAGCGAACGCCAATTGGTCGGGAGCGAGCCGAGAATTGACGAACACGAGCGGATCGAAGGACTTTTCCTTGGCATACGCCTCGGCTTTGTCCAGCCAGTTGACGACGTGCCCGAGCATCTTCTTCATCTGCAAAAACGATTCGTAATACATGGCTTCACTCTACCCTTGTTCGGTCGTCACTTCAGCCGATGGCGCGCACTACGCCGCCATCGACTCGTAATGCTGCGCCATTGACACCGGACGCGCGCGGACTGGCGATGAACGCCGTCAAAGCAGCGATTTCATCGGGAGTCTCGAAGCGCTGGAGCAGGGAGGTCGGGCGCGCGTGCTTGAAGAAATCACGCTCGACGTCGGCGGCGGTCTTGTTCTGTTGAGCGGCCAGGCCTGCCACGAAGTCTCCCACCCCTTCGCTCCTGGTGGGCCCCGGCAGAATGCTGTTCACCGTCACGGCCGTGCCCACGGTCATTTCCGCGAGCCCTCGCGCCACGGCAAGCTGCGCGGTTTTGGTCGTTCCGTACTGGATCATCTCGACCGGGATCTGCAAACCGCTTTCGCTGGAGATGAACAGGATGCGCCCCCAGTTGCGGCTCAGCATCCCGGGCAGGTAGGCCCGAGACAGCCGCACGCCGCTGAGCACGTTGACCTCGAAGAAATGCAGCCAGTCGGCGTCGGTGATCTCCCCGAACGGCTTGGCCTCGAAGATGCCGAGGTTGTTCACCAACACGTCGATCACGGGCGCGGCCTCCACCACCTTCGTGCAACCGTCCGCGGTGCCCAGGTCCGCGGCGATCCCCGTCACGTCTGCGTCTGCCAAACCGCTCGCGCGGATGGCAGCGACCGCGCGTGCGGTGCGCTCTGCGCTGCGACCGTTGACGATCACGCTCGCCCCCTCCGCTGCGAGCGCCCGAGCGATCGCAAAACCAATGCCCGCCGTCGAACCGCTGACCAATGCGCGCTTACCGCGAAGCTCGAAATCCATGGCGCAGGGTCATCGGGCCAGGAGCCACCGCTGTCAACCGGCAGCGTTCGGCAAAACCCAGACAAGTATTGGATTTTACTTCTGTTTTAATTGAGGCCAGTGATTTGGGCGAAGCCGTGACGTCGATCGACCGCTTGGCCGCAGCACATCCGATGCTATAGGCGCTTCCCTTCTGCGGCCGCTTTCGCTACGTGCCGCTGCCCAACTCCAAGGAAGAGGCCCAAAAGTGGCAACCCGCATCCCCCTCGATCGCATCCGCAACATCGGTATCTCGGCGCACATCGATTCCGGCAAGACCACGCTCACCGAGCGCATCTTGTTTTACACTGGCCGCATTCACGCCATCCACGAGGTGCGCGGCAAGGACGGCGTCGGCGCCAAGATGGACTCGATGGATCTCGAGCGCGAGAAGGGCATCACGATCCAGTCCGCCGCCACGTACTGCGTGTGGAACGGCTCACAAAAGCAGTTCGACGAGTACAACATCAACATCATCGACACGCCTGGCCACGTGGACTTCACGATCGAAGTCGAACGCGCGCTGCGCGTGCTGGACGGCGCGATCCTCGTACTCGATTCAGGCAAGGGCGTGCAGTCGCAGTCGATCACCGTCGACCGCCAGATGAAGCGCTACCACGTGCCGCGCATCGCGTTCGTGAACAAGATGGACAACCCGGGCGCGAACTACGAGCGCGTCTCGGACATGCTCAAAGAGAAGCTCGGTCACCACCCGGTCAACTTGCAAGTACCGATCGGCTCGGAAGACAAATTCCAGGGCATCATCGACGCCATCACCCAGCGCGCCTATTACTTCGAAGGCGACGACGGGGAGAAGATCATCGAAAAAGACGTGCCCGCGGAATTCGTGGAGAAGACCAAGGAGGCCCGCGAGCAGATCATTCAGCGCGTAGCTGACGTCGATGACCAACTGGCCGAGAAGTTCATCAACGAAGAGCCGATCTCGAACGATGAGCTGATCGCCGCGGTTCGCCGCGCTACCCTCGCGCTCAAGATGACGCCCGTCATGTGCGGGTCCGCGATCAAGAACAAGGGCGTGCAGCTCTTGCTCGACGGCGTGGTCAAGTTCTTGCCCAACCCCAAGGAAGTCGTCAACGAGGCGCACGATCAAGACCACAACGAAGAGAAGGTCATCGTCGAGAGCGATCCGACCAAACCCTTCGTGGGCTTGGCCTTCAAGTTGCAGCAGGACAAATATGGTCAGCTGACCTACTTCCGCGTCTATCAGGGCTCGGTCACCGCTGGCGACACCATCTACAACATCTCGAACGAGAGCCGCAAAGTGCGTGTGCCACGCATGTTTCGCATGCACTCGGAAGATCGCGAAGAGATCAAGACGGCAGAGGCCGGCGACATCGTCGCGTTCTACGGCGTGGAAGCCAGCTCCGGCGAGACCTTCACCGACGGCAAGGTGAACTACACTTTGACCTCCATGCACGTGCCGGCCGCGGTAATTTCACTGGCCGTCGCCCCGAAGGACCGCGCCTCGGAAACCAACTTCTCCAAGGCGCTCAATCGCTTCACCAAGGAAGATCCCACCTTCCGCGTCCATCAAGACGAAGAGTCCCAACAGACGATCATCAGCGGCATGGGCGAGCTCCATCTCGACATCTACATGGAGCGCATGAAGCGCGAGTACAACTGCGAGGTGATCGCCGGCAAGCCACAGGTGGCTTACCGGGAGACCATCACGCAGCGTAGCGAGATCGCTTACACGCACAAGAAGCAGACCGGTGGTTCCGGCCAGTTCGCGCGCGTCAACGGCTACATCGAGCCGCTGCCCGCCGACGCAGTCGAAAACTACGAGTTCGTGGACGAGACCGTCGGTGGCTCGATTCCGAAAGAGTACATCCCGGCCTGTGACAAGGGGTTCAAGGACGGCGTGAAGCGCGGCAACTTGATCGGCTTCCCGGTCGTAGCGGTTCGTTGCGTGATCAACGACGGCCTATCCCACGCCGTCGACTCCTCCGATCAGGCGTTCCGGACCGCTTCCTTGATGGGCTTCCGCGAAGCTTACTCCGGGGCCAAGCCGACCATCCTCGAGCCGATCATGAAGGTGGAAATCTCCGCCCCGATCGAGTTCCAGGGTTCGGTCGTCGGTCAAGTCAACCAGCGCCGCGGCGTGATTTTGGAGACGGTCAGCGACGAAAATGTCACGGTGACTTGCGAAGTTCCGTTGAACGCCATGTTCGGCTATTCGACGGATCTTCGCTCTGCCACGCAGGGTAAGGGCAACTTCACCATGGAGTTTGCTCGCTACGCGGCGGTGCCCAAGCAAGAGCAGGAAGAGATGATCAAGGCCTACCGCGAGAGGCTCGCGAAGGAAGCCGCCGCTCGTAAGTAGCCCGCGTGCCACGGCCAGAGGGCCCGAAAGCCTGAAAAAGCCCCGCGAGCGCAAGTTCGTCGGGGCTTTTTCGTAACTTCTGCCGGTTCCGCGCGCGTGGGGGGCGCTCGTTCGTGCGCTCGGGTCGCACCGGCGACGGCACATATCTGGCTGGCTCAGGGGCGAGCCTGACGCGCGAGCGCCAGCAGGCTAGCCTACGAGCACGGCTAGGATACACGGAGGCCAATCGATGCATCTCAAGTCTTTCGGAGCGCAAGCCAACGGGCTACGGCTGGAGCGGATGAAGGCGTCGCCGCGCTACCGGGACGGCGCGTTCACGAACACGACGCCGGTAACTCAGGGCCTGAAGAAGGGCACGGCGACACCCACGATCGCCGAATTCTTGTGCGGCGGGCAGCGGCGGACGCCGCGGGCTCCGCTGCCCGCGCAGAGCCCGCTAGCTGGCTGGCAGCGAGCCCCCGAGAGCGGACTGCGCACGACCTGGCTCGGCCATTCCACGGTGTTGCTCGAGTTGGACGGAGCACGCGTGCTGACCGATCCGGTTTGGGGCGAACGCGCATCTCCCGTCACCTTCGCCGGACCGAAGCGCTTTCAGCCAGTGCCGGTCGCAATCGCCGAACTGCCCGAACTGGACGCGGTCATCGTCTCACACGACCACTACGATCATTTGGACTACCCGACCATCCTCGAGCTCGCCAAACGTGACGTGCCGTTCTTCACTTCGCTCGGCGTGGGCGCGCATTTGCAAGCTTGGGGCGTTCCCGCTCAGCGCATCACCGAGCTGGATTGGTGGGAGCAGGCGCTCGTACCCGGCACGGAGCTAGCGATCCACGCCGCGCCATCGCAGCATTTCTCGGGGCGCGGTTTGGGCTCACGCAATACCACGCTCTGGTCCTCGATGGTCGTGCGCGGCCCGAAGCATTCCGTTTTCTTCAGTGGTGATACCGGGCTCACGCCGGAGTACGCGGAGATTTCCAGACGCTTCGGCGCCTTCGATTTGGTTTTGTTGGAGGTGGGTGCGTTTCACGAGGCGTGGGGTGACATTCATCTCGGCCCGGCACACGCGCTCGACGCGCTTCACTTGCTCGGTGGCGGCAAACTCTTGCCCGTGCACTGGGGTACGTTCAATCTGGCGATTCACGCCTGGGACGAACCGGCAGAGACGCTCCTGCGCTTAGCCCCAGAACGCGGCGCGAGCTTGATCATGCCCATGCTCGGGCAGCCGGTTGAGCCCGCGCGTGTCGAAGTCGTGGAGCCGTGGTGGCGCTCCGTCACCGCCCTGGAACACCCCCAATCGGGAACTCCGGCTACCCCCGAAGAACTACCTACATTGCCGCCACTCGCCGACGGAAGCGCAGTGGAGTGGCCGATGGATTGACGCGCGGCCGACGCTCTGCCTTTTTTCCGGCTGTCACCGGCATGCCTTCGTGCTCCGTGCCGCGCAATCTGCGTTCGGGTGGCATGGGCTCGGACCGGCCATCATCGCGCATGTCGCGTGCGACTTCCGCCACGCCATGCGCGCTGATACTGTCTGCTATCCCGCTCCGTGGGACCACGCCCAATGACCGAGTCTGCCACCCGCCCTGGAGATAGTGACCCACGCCTCGGGGCACCGGTGCGCGAAGGTGAGATGGTCGCGGGCAAGTACGTCGTCGGTCGTCTGCTCGGTCTGGGTGGTATGGGCGTCGTTTACGAGGCGTTCGACGCCCGCCTCGAACGCCGCGTCGCGCTCAAGGTACTGCTTCCGCGCTTGGTCAGCTCGACGACCGCCGCCCAGCGCTTCGTGCGCGAAGCCCGCGCCGCGACGCGCATCACCAGTGAGCATGTCGTCAAGCTGCTCGAGATCGAGGCGCTGGCGGACGGCACGCCGATCTTGGTGATGGAGTACTTGGAAGGAGTCGATCTGCGCGCATTGCTGAGGGAGGGCGGGCCGCTCGAGCCGAGGTTAGCCGTGGACTACATCCTGCAGGCGCTCCAGGCAGTGGCCGAAGGCCATATGCAGGCGATCGTGCATCGTGACCTCAAACCGAGCAATTTGTTTCTCACCGAGCGGGCCGACGGCACGCATTTGATCAAGGTGCTGGACTTCGGCATCGCCAAGACGCTCGTGCCCGGTGTTCCGGCGGACTTCGCGCTCACCAGCTCGGAGGACATGCAGCTCGGCTCACCCACGTACATGCCGCCGGAACAGTTTCAAAATCCCCGCGATGTAGACGCACGCGCCGACATCTGGGCGCTCGGCGTCACCTTGTACGAGCTGATCAGCGGAAGGGTACCATTTCAGGGGCGGACCTACGCCGAGCTCGTCGCGCAGGTGCTCAGCGGCCCGCCTGACTCGCTGAAGAGTTCCCTGCCTGGTGTCTCGCTGCCCGCAGGTCTGGAAGGCATTGTCGGAAAATGCCTGGAAAAGAAGCGAGAACTCCGTTACCTCAACGCGGTCGAGCTGGCCATCGCACTTGCGCCATTCGGCAGTGAAGATGCCCAGCTGTCGTTGACTCGCGTCTCGGGCCTGTCCCGTCCGCGAACGCCCAATCCAGCGAGCCCAGCGCGAGAAAGCACTGGCGCCTACGAGGCCACCTTGCCCGTGGCGGTCGATCACCACGCCGACCGCTCACCGAGCCAATCGGCGAGCGGGGCGCGCGTGGTGCTGCCACCGACCGGCCGCGCACGCTCGCCGCTGGCGTTGGGCGTAATCGCGGCGGCCGCACTGGTCGGAATGCTGCTCTGGCAGCCATGGCGCGTGAATCCGCCCCTGGCGCCCGTTTTGAGTCGACCCGGCCACCCTCTTGCACCCAGCTTGTCGGCTTTGCAGGTCTCTCCGATGGCGCAAGCGCAAGCTGGCTCGCAACCGACACCCAACGTTAGCCCGGTCGTGGTGGAACCGCCTGCGTCAATTCGCTCGAGCCTACCCAGGGCCACCCCAAGCAAGCCAGCCGCGCGCGTCAGCGGGGTAGCGAGTGCGCTAACGCCAAACGCAACGAAGAGCGAGCCGGGCGATGGCCCGAAGCAGGCCGAGCCAAGCTCATCCGCCGACGCGCTCGGAACGTCCCCTTTGATCGAGAGCTTGATCAAGCAGCGACACTAGAAGTTGCCGACCAAGCTGACGCTCGGCGCCCCGTGAGACACGCCGCCCTGCAACCGAGCGACACCCTTCGCGGCGGAGTGATTGGAATTCGCGGACACGAACAGAGTGACGCTACAGACAGCCAGTGCGCCGCTGGCAACGAATGACCAAGTCGCCACGCGCGCGGCAGAAAGCGCGCTATTTCTCAAATCACTGCCCTGCTCGTCGCAACCGCGGCTGTCACAGTGGCCGTTCGCGTTCGATTGATCGTTCTTCGATTGCGCGGAAAGCGTAAAGGCGGTGCCCACGCCGACACCGACGGCAGTGGCGACGGCGAACGCCAAGCTGGCACGTTTGAGCGCAACTTCCGACTCGTGAGTACCTCCCGCCTCGGGTGCCGATCGGTTCTCTTTCTCGCGAGCGGTCACGCCGTCACCAGCTGGCTGCGGCGGAGGCACGAGGTCGAGCACCGGTAACACCAACGTCTTCTGGTCGTGCTCCGGGAGCAAAGTAACCATGCTGGTCCAGGGAACTCGTCCGGGGGCCGTTGCTTGAAAACCGTGCGGGCCTCCGTCGGTAGGAACCGCGACTCCAAATGATGCGCGTTCGAATTCCGCACCATCGCGCACCAAATGAAACCCCGGCAGGCTCAAGAGCTCCGCCGGCACGATGACGGTCAACCGCGAGACGCGCGAACCGAGGGCCTGCACGCGCTCGTTTGCCGCGCTCTGACGATCAGCGTGCCCTTCGCGTTCCGCAAGTCGAGCCGCGGCCT
>Ga0302322_100000878_pt1 | contig 23697 bp, 15 predicted proteins | sample Fen_T0_2_FD_203757 | JGI IMG/M metagenome (GOLD analysis project Ga0302322, IMG submission 203757) | Peat permafrost microbial communities from Stordalen Mire near Abisko, Sweden - Fen_T0_2 | ecosystem: Environmental > Terrestrial > Soil > Wetlands > Permafrost | place: Sweden: Abisko...
AGGTAGGGCACCTGCATCTGCCAACCCAGCCCGACCGGCGAGGACTGGTTGTTCTCGTGCGACGTCAACCCGTCCACGCTGCCCGAGTCGTACGAGAGCGCGAACGACGGCGTCGCCCCGGACGCCGACGGCGCGGCGGGCAGCGGGTAGGAGTACGAGAAGTCGCCGGACTGCTCGCCGACGACCCAGCCGTCGGACGCCTTCAGCGGCGTGGCGTTGTAGGTGCCGCCGCTGGACGACGAGCCGTCCGCCGTCAGCGCGTACACCGCGGCACCCGCCTTGGCCGCGACCGGAGCGGCGAGGGCGGCCGGGGCGGCGGGGGCGCGACCGGCCAGCGGGGTGCGCGCGTACCCGCGACTGGCCCGCTCGTCGTGCTGCACCACGCCGGACGACCCCGCGGACGCCGGATCGGCCAGCACGACAGCGGTCAACGTGCTCGTCACCGGGTCGGCGGTCGCGTCGACCGGCATCCTCGCCGAGCAGGCCGCCTCCTTCGGCGTCGTCAGCACGCACGCCGGGTACCGCACCAGCGACACCCGCCCCGCGAACCCGCCGCCGAACGCCTTCGCGATCGAGGAGTAGTCCACCTGCACCGACACCGCACCCGACGACGACCCGCCGTCCGTACGCCGCACCGTGAACCCCAGGAACCGACCCCCCAGACCGTTCACCACGGCCGGGTCGAGCGTCTCCACCGTCACCGACGACACGGATCCGGCGGCCGGCGGCGCGGACGCCGGCGACGTCGCCGGGGCCGGCGGCGTCCACAGTCGCTGCCAACCGGCCTTGCCCTGCACCCCGAAGCCCGGCTCGCGCGACGTCGACGGCGCCCTCTCCCGGCGCGCCTTCTCCTCGGCCGCCTTCTGCCGCGCCAGCTTCACCGACGCGGCCTTGTCGGCCTCGCTCACCGCGCCGGGCACCGACCCCGCCGTCGCCCGGGACGGCGGCGCCGCCACCGCCTTGCCGTCCGACGACGCCCGGCCCGCCAGGATCGGCGCACCCGACGACGCCGACGCCACCCGCACCGGCAACCCACCCGCCTGCGCGAACGACGACCCCACACCCACCAGCGCGGAGCCCGGCCGGGGCGGCGTCACCACCACGGCCTCCGGCTTCGGCTTCGCCGGCGCGGCGGGCACCGACGGCCCGCCCGGGCGCACGGCGGACGGCGCGGCGACCAGCTTGTCCTGCGCGGCGGACGGGAATGCCGGCCCCGTCGCCGCGGACGGCGCCGCCGCCGCGGGCAGCACGCTCAACCCGGCGACGACCACGGAAGCACCCGTGGCCATGGCCAGGGTGCGGGTCAGCCGACGCGCCGACCCCCGTCTGATGAACAGCCTCGGCAACCCGGCACCGACGCGATGGCGACTCATGACACCCCTCCCCGAGCGGCTCGGGGCACGGCGCGGCCAGGACGGCGCACCACCCCCGAGTGGGACACGCAGCTGCAGCACGGAAGCGCGCCTCGCTGGCGACGCGCGCCCACCGGTACCCCCGCCGGAGAAGCCGGCAGGCTCCCGCTGCGCACCACCGGCGCGAAGCGAGGGAACAAATGACTCGTATGGCAAGAAATCGGCACCTACCGGCCAAGCCGAGGCCACCTCATCACAGGGATCTCGCAGGGAACAAGTCTTGATTCATGCGGCAATCGTCCGCTATAAGCCAACCAACTGGTCTCGATCGGACGACAGGCTCAGCCGCGGTGAACCCGGCGGTCCTCGGCCCGTACCTGCGGGTCGGTCCCCCCTCCGGAGACGGCGCAACGGTTCCGGCCGTCCCGCTTGGCGGCGTACAGGGCCGTGTCGGCGACGGCCACCGCCGTCCACAACGCCGACGGCACCACGTCCGCGACGTCGGGGGTCACCTCGTGGACGCCGACGCTCACGGTGACCGAGCCCAGCCGCTCCTCCACCGACCGCCGCAGGCGCTCGGCGACGGCGAGCGCCCGGCCGGCGGGCACGGCGGCCACGAGGAGGAACTCCTCCCCGCCCAGCCGGGCGGCGACGTCCCGCGCGCGGGTCTGGCGGGCGAGCACGTCGGCCACCTCGCGGATGACGACGTCACCGGCCGCATGGCCCTGCGTGTCGTTGATCCGCTTGAAGTGGTCGATGTCCATGATGATCACTGCCAGGGGATGCCCGGCACGCGCCGACTCCTCCCACAGGGGCACCCCGAACCGTTCCAGCCCCCGACGGTTGGCGAGGCCGGTCAGCGGGTCGCACACCTCGTTCAGGCTGACCGCCGCCAGGGCCCGCACGGCGACGTCGCGCACCGCCCGGAAGGCCGTCGTCACCGTGGCGGTCACCGTGACCTCGATGACGACGGTGATGGGGGCCAGCCCGGTCCCCCGCAACCGGTTGACGATCACCGCCGTCATGCAGGCCGCCACCACCAGCAGCATCAGGCCCGCGGTCCGCCGGCGTCGCACCAGGAGGGCCACCAGGATCCCGGAGCCCAGGGCGGTCCACTCCGCGGCGAGCGGCGATCCCGGCTGCTGCATCCGCAGGAAGGACACGGCGATCATGACCGGCCAGCTCATCCCCGCCAGCATGATCCCGACGTCCCCGAGCCGGGCGCCCTGCCGCAGCGCCCACAGCGCCTCCAGGGCGAGCAGCACCGGCATGAGGACGCCCACCTCGGGATGACGGCGGATCGGGTACCAGGGGGTGTCGAGCAGGTTGGAGAGGGCGACCACGACGGCCGTGGACGCCGCCGACGTCCAGATCACGCGAGACCGCAGCACCCCGAAGCCGGCCGCCACCAGTGCGTCCTGGGCGTCGCCCTGCCGTGAGGCCATGAAGCCCTGCCGGGTCGCTGGGCCGTCCATGTCCGGATCATCGGCAGCGCCGCGCGCACCCTGGAGGGTCAGCCCAGCTCGACGCGGTTGCGGCCCTTCGTCTTGGCCGAGTAGAGGGCCGCGTCGGCCCGGGCGAGCAGGGACGCCGTCGTGTCGCCCGGGCGGGCGGCCGTCGCGCCGATGCTGATCGTCATGGTCAGTTCGGGATGCACCTGCGCCCACGGGTGCTCCTGCACGTGGCGGCGCAACCGCTCGCACACCTCAGCGGCGACGACGGGATCGGAGCCGTCCACGATGATCGCGAACTCCTCCCCGCCGTAGCGGGCCGCCACGTCGTCGGCGCGCAGCCCGTGCGTCATGAGCTTGCCCAGCTGCCGCAGGACGTCGTCACCGGTCTGGTGGGAGTAGCGGTCGTTGACGCGTTTGAAGTGGTCGAGGTCGCCGAGCGCGAACACGAACCCGCCGTCGTCGTCGCCGTCGCCCTCCAAACGCTCCTTGAGCAGCGCCTCCAGGGCCCGCCGGTTGGGCAGGCCGGTGAGGTCGTCCTCCTGGGCGAGGCGCGACAGGGTCCGGTTCTGCTGTTCCAGCCGGGTCGCGCGCAGGCGCTCCACCTCGGCGGCGTGCCGCGCCCGCTCGACGTCCATCCGGGCCTGGACGACGTGGGCGCGCCGCTCGGCCTCCACGTCGCGGGTGCGCATCATGGATCGGTGCAGCTCGCGCAGGGTCTGCAGGGCACCCGCGAGGTCACCGACCGCCTCCTGGGAGCGTTCCAGGTCGGCGAGCACCTTCTGCCGGTCCCGCGGATGGTCCTTCTCCTCGCAGCGGGCCAGGGCCTCGCGGAGGACGGTGATCGCCTCGTGCGGGCGGCCCTCGGCGCGTAGCAGCCCGGCGAGCGTGACCAGGTAGTTGGTCTGCAGCTGGGGGTCGGCGTACCGCACGAGCAGGACCCGCGCGTCCTCGACGTGCCCGCGGGCGTCCGCGGGGAGGCCCAGCGCGAGCTCGGCCTCGGCCAGGATCAGCCGGGCACCGACGGCCATGCGCCGCTCGTCGCAGGCGTCGGCGTCCCGGACGGCGTCCAGCGCGGTGCGGTAGGCGGCCTCGGCGGCCTCGACCGCCGTCCCGGGGTCGGTCTCGGCCAGGCGCCGGTACCGGTCCAGCTCGGCCAGCGCGGCGTTCGTCACCATGACCGCGGCCGGCCTGCCCTCGGCCCGCAGCAGGTCCCGGGCCCGGCCGTACAGCTCGACGGCCCGCGCCTCGAAGCCGATCAGCCGGTAGACCTCGCCGAGGTTGGTGAACACGGCCGCCTCCCCGGCCCGGTCCCCCACGGCACGGCGGAGCGCCAGCGACTGCTCGTAGTGGTCGATCGCGCTCGCGTGGTCGCCGATGGCGGAGAACACGGTGCCCAGGCCCATGAGCGCCCGGCCCTCCCAGCCGACGTCGCCGAGCAGCCGGGCGCACTTGAGGGTGACGTCGTTGGCCCGGAACGCCTCGTCGTTGCGGCCGAGCAGGTGCAGGGCGAAGCCGAGGAAGTACGACATCTGCATCCGGGCGGCCTGGGCGCCGTGCTCCTCGGCGGCCTGCAGCGCGACGGTCGCGAACCGGACGCACCCCTCGGGGTCGGCGTGCCGCAGCTCGATCACCCGGTCGACGTGGGCCTGCCAGTCGTGCGGGGACGGGTCGAGGATCGGGGGGTGACGGCAGGCGTCCCCCGATCCACGCTGCTGCCGGGCCGGCGCGGGCACCCGTTCGGCCGGACCGATCATCCGATCCCGCTACCTCCTCCGGCCCCCGGCGGGGGGTGTCGGGTGCCGGGGACACCCGGACGGGGTGCACCCGCCACGTCGCGAAGGAGCCATGATAAGTCGGGGCACGCCGACGACGACCCGTTTCATCCGGACCCGTGAGCTGGCCCGATCTCCCCCCGCGCACCGGGCCGCCCCGATCGGACCACTTTCCGCGCAGCCGCCCTCGACACGGCCACCAGGTAGCGGCAGCCGGTGTCGGTCGAGAAGGTGCAGGGCGCCGGGTCGCCGAGTTCCAGGCAGTCGCCGGGGCCCAGCAGGTGGCGCGCCTCTCCCTCGTCGAACGCGAGCGTGCCGTCGAGGACCCACAGCTGCTGGTCGATGAAGGCGTACGCGTCGGCCGGGTAGTGGACGCGGGCACCCGCCGGCAGGTCCACCTCGACGAGCTGGACCGGGCCGTCGGCCCGCGGTGACACCGCCCGGCGACGGTAGCCGGTCTCCGGGTCCTGCCAGACCGGCTGGTCGGCGGCGCGGACGAGCCGCGGCGGCGTGCCCGTCTCCACCCGGGCGAGGAGTTCCGAGAGCGTCAGCCCGAGTGCGGCCGACAGGCGCCCGAGCAGGGCGGCCGTGGGTTGGGCCTCGCCCCGCTCGATCTTGCCGATCATGGCCCGGGAGACGCCGGACGCCTCGGCCAGCGCGTGGACGGACAGCTCGCGGGCCGTCCGGGCGGCCTGCAGGGCGGCAGCCAGGTCAGCGGTGAAGTCGGTCGACACGCTTGTCACTATAGGATCCATTCCGGCTACCATGTGAGCCATGACGCCCTTCCTGGTGCGCGACGCCGGGCTCGACGACGCCCCGGCCTGCGCCGCGATCTACGAGCCGTACGTCACCGGGACCGCCGTCACCTTCGAGACCGAGGCGCCCACCGTCGAGGACCTGGCCGCCCGGATCGACGCCGCCCGCGCGTCCCACGCCTGGCTGGTCGCCGAGCGCGACGGGCGCGTCGTCGGCTACGCCTACGCGGGGCCCTTCGCCGCCCGCCCAGCCTACCGCTGGTCGTGCGAGGTGACGGTCTACGGGGAGTTCGGCGTGCGCCGCACCGGCGTCGGACGGGCGCTGTACCAGGCCCTCCTCCCCCGGCTCGCGGACCGCGGCTACCGCACGGCCGTCGCCAAGATCACCCTCCCGAACGCCGCGAGCACCGGCCTGCACGTCGCGTTCGGGTTCGAGCCGGTGGGCGTCCACCGGGACATCGGCTTCAAGCTGGGCGCCTGGCACGACGTCGCGATCAGCCAGCGTCCCCTGCGCCCCGCGCCGCCCACCGACGCCGACCCCCCACCGGAACCCCGCTGACCCCCACCCCAGCCGTGATCATGCAATCCGGGACGATCAGGCAATCGCGGCACCGAGAGCTACCGAGCCGCCGATCATGGGGTTTCGGTGCACCCGCCCCTCGACGAGCGACGGAACCTCCATGATCGTTCGCGCGCGCCACGGTCGTTCTCGGATTGCACGATCGCCCCGGATTGCATGATCACGGGGTGGTCGGGCCGGGAGGGGGTGTTATCCGTTCGTCACTTTTGCCCTCTTGACCCCTTCCGTCACCCGCCACGAGGGTTGGGCAGCGCGCCCGACCATCGGCGGTCCGGACGCAGAGGAGGGCACCCCCATGCCAGCAGGTCGCCTCGCCGGGCTCGCGGTCATCGGCCTGCTGGCCGCCACCCTCACCGGAGCGACGGCGGGGACGGCCCTCGCGGCCCCCTCCGCCGGTCAGGCCGTCGACCGGGTCGAGAGCCGGCCCGGCGTGCCCGGGGCGGCGCCCGACCTCGGCCCGAACGTCACGGTCTTCGACCCCGGCATGCCGCAGGCGCAGATCCAGGCCACGGTCGACGCGATCGCGGCGCGGCAGGTCGACGACGAGATGGGCACCGGGCGGTACGCGCTGCTGTTCAAGCCGGGCACGTACGGCACACCGGAGCACCCGCTGGTCTTCCAGGTCGGGTACTACACCGAGGTGGCGGGCCTGGGGGCCTCGCCCACCGACGTCACGATCAACGGGCACGTCGACGTCTACAACCGCTGCCTCGCGGCCGACAACTGCATCGCGCTGACGAACTTCTGGCGGTCGCTGTCGAACCTGACCGTCAACGTCGCCGGGCTGGACGGCTGCCGGGCGGGGGCGGAGTTCTGGGCGGTCTCGCAGGCCGCGCCGATGCGCCGGGTGAACGTCACGGGCGGCACCCTGACCCTGATGGACTACTGCACCGGCGGTCCGCAGTACGCCAGCGGCGGCTTCATCGCCGACTCGCGGGCGGGCGCCGTCGTCAACGGGTCGCAGCAGCAGTTCCTGGTGCGCGACTCCGCCGTCGGATCGTGGTCGAACGCGGTGTGGAACCAGGTGTTCGCGGGCACCGTGGGCGCACCCGCGCAGTCGTTCCCCGACCCGCCGTACACCACCCTCGCCGCGGATCCGATCAGCCGCGAGCGGCCGTTCCTCTACGTCGACGCCGCGCAGCGCTGGAACGTCTTCGTCCCCGCGGTGCGCACCGGCGCCGTCGGGCCGACCTGGACGGGCGGGCGCCCCCCGGGCCGCTCGATCCCGCTCGGCGACTTCTACGTGGCCCGGCCCGGCGACCCGGCGGCCGTCCTCGACGCCCAGCTCGCCCGCGGCCGCCACCTCCTGCTCACCCCGGGCCTGTACGACGTCGGGCGCACCCTGACCGTCCGGCGCCCCGACACCGTAGTCCTCGGCCTCGGCTTCGCCACATTGACGGCGGTCGGCGGGGCCGTCCCGCTCGCGGTCGCCGACGTGGACGGCGTCGACATCGCCGGGCTGATCGTCGACGCCGGGCCGACGACGTCGCCCGCGCTCCTGCGGGTCGGGGGCCCGCGCCGTCCGGGGCCGCACCCCGCCGGTGCGGGAGCCGGGCACGGCTCCCGGAACCCGACGACGATCCAGGACGTGTTCTTCCGCATCGGCGGCCCGCACGCCGGGCGGGCGCGGGTGAGCCTGCAGGTCGACGCCGACGACGTCCTGCTCGACGACATCTGGGCGTGGCGGGCCGACCACGGCCAGGGGGTCGGGTGGACGGCGAACCAGGCGGACACCGGCGTCGTGGTCGACGGCGACGACGTCACGGCGACCGGCCTGTTCGTCGAGCACTACCAGAAGGACAATGTGATCTGGAACGGTGAGCGCGGCCGGACGGTGTTCTTCCAGAACGAGCTGCCGTACGACCCGCCGGACCAGGCCGCCTGGCAGCACGACGGCGTCCCCGGCTGGGCCGCCTACAAGGTCGCCGACCGGGTGACCCGGCACGAGCTGTGGGGCGGCGGCAGCTACGTCTACACGAACGTGGATCCGACGATCCACGCGGCGCACGGGTTCGAGGTGCCGGTCCGGCCGGGCGTCGTGCTGCACGACGTCCTCACGGTGCAGCTCGGCGCGGGCACGATCGACCACGTCGTCAACGCCACCGGAGCCCCCGTGACGTCGGCGGCGGTCGGCGTCCCGAGCTACGTCACGGCCTTCCCGGTGCCCGGCCCGACACCGACCCCCGCACCGACCCCCACACCGACCCCCACACCGACCCCGACGGCGGTCCCGGTGCCCGGGGGGTCCGGGCGCGCGGGGTGATCGCACGGGGCCTACAGTTGCCCCGTGTCCCCTCCGAGTCGGCCCCTGTTCGGAGCGGCCCCCGACAGCAGCACCACCGTGAGCGCCACACTCGGGTTCACGGTGACCCAGCCCTCCGTGATCTCCCTGCAGCTGGTCGCCGCCAACGACGGCGCGGGCGGCCTGACGGCGCAGCTCGACGGGACGGACCAGCGGATCCAGGAGGTCCGCGGGCCCGACCCGTCCGCGCGGCAACACCTGATCCGCTCGAACAACGGCACGCTGTGGATCAACTACCAGGCCACGGTGCGGCCGGGGTCCGGGGTGGCGAGCCAGGTCACCGAGGCAGAGCGGCTGCTCATGCAACGGCCGAGCCGGTTCTGCCCGTGCGACCGGCTGACCGCCTACGGTGCGAGCCGCCTGCCGGGACCGGAGGTCGACCCGCTCACCCGGGTGCAGGCGATCACCGACTACGTCAGCGACCACCTGGAGTACGTCGGCGGCAGTTCCGGGCCGAGCGACGACGCCGTCGACGTCCTGCTCGCCGGCCGCGGGGTGTGCCGCGACTACGCCCACGTCGTCGTCACCCTGGCCCGGGCGCAGGGCATGGCGGCCCGCTTCGTCGCCGTCTACGCCCCCGGGCTCTACCCGATGGACTTCCACGCCGTGGCCGAGATCGACGTCGACGGCGTCTGGCACGTGGTTGACGCGACCCGGCTCGCGCCCCGGGAGTCCCTGGTGCGCATCGCCACCGGCCGCGACGCCGCCGACACGGCGTTCGCGACCACCCTGGAGGGCACGGCGGAGCTGATCCACCTGACCGTGACGGCGGTCGCCGACCAGGGCCTCCCCGCGGACGACGGCCGCGCCCCGACCGTCCTGACGTAGCGCCCGCCGGCGCGCGTCAGATCCAGCCGCGGCGGGCCGCCTCCACGCCCGCCTCGAAGCGGCTCCGGGCGCCGAGCTCCGCCATCAGCCGGGCGATGCTGCGCCGCAGGTGACGGACCGAGATCCCGAACTCGCGCGCGGCGACCTCGTCGGTGGAGCCCTCGGCGAGCAGGGCGAGGATGCGCCGGTCGGTCTCGGTGACCTCCTCGAGTCCGTCGTCCTTCTCGGGGGCCGCCCACGGCGGGTCGTTGGCCGCCGTCCAGGTGTGCTCGAACAGGTCCATCAGCCCCGCCACCAGTGCCGGCTGGCGGACGACGAGGGCGCCGCGACGGCTGTCGCCGGGGTCGATCGGGACGACCGCCACCTGGTCGTCGAGGATGATCAGCCGCTGCGGCAGCCGGTCGGCGATCTTCACCCGCACCCCGAGCAGCACCAGCTCGTGCAGGTAGGCGCAGTTCAGCTCGTCGCTGAGGACGGACCGCTCGTGCACCACCTGGATGGACATCCCCCGGCGGGCCGCCCGGCGGTCGAGGGGCCGGCTCGCCTCGATGGACGCCGCGCTCTGCGGGCCGCCCGGATGGATCGCCTTGACGCTGGACCGGGCGAAGAACGACAGCTCGGCGATCCGGTTGCGGACCGCGTCCAGCCCTTCGAGCCGCTCCACCTCCACGTCGCTAGCCGGGGCCCTCGTGGTGGCCTCGAGCCGGAGTCCAGCGACTTTCGACCGGGCCGCGGATACACGCCGGTACTGTTCCATCAATCGGTCCTCGAGCCGCTCGATCAGCGCACCCAGAGCGATCTCGGGATCGGGAACGTGCAGGCCACCGGCGTCGATGGTGATGATTCCGCGGTCTGAGAGCGTGTCCAGGACGGTCCGCAGGGACTCGTCGTCGGTACCCGTGCCCGCGGCGAGACTCCGAAGATCAGCTCCGGGGTCCGCGAGCAGGGCACGGTACACCGTTGCCTCCAGGTCCGAGAACCCGAGGACGCTGAGTGGCACGCGCACCTCGCAGAGGCGGTCCGACCGGGCGCGCGAGAACATCGCGGGCCAGAGGCGGAGGTCTCATTTCCCACAAAACAGTATCCACCCGGTCCCCCTCGATCCAGGGCAGCTTCTGACGCCGTGCGGTAACCGAGGGGCCACAAGTTGACATGGCCTTGGCAGTGAGGTGACGCCGTGCCCGGCAGCCCGGGACCTGGCGGGGATCCATCCTGGACTTCGGGACGAGAGGTGAGGCAGACAGATGACGAGGGCACGGCTGCAGGTCGATCGGCGGGCGTCAGAGGCGACACCCGCCGCGCTGGTGGCGACGTGGCTTGCCGGAGAGCTCCTCGACGTCGAAGGGGTGACGTTCCGGCTCTGGGGGGACGACCGGGTCACGCTCGAAGCCCCTACGGGAACGTACGACGTCCGGGCTCGGATCGTCCAGTTGCTCAACGAGAGTCGCTTCGCGGGGTGGTCCCTGGTGGACGGCTGACCCCGGGCGGCCCCGGCGGGTGCCCTACCGAGGTTGCGTAGGGCGTTCGGTACATGCACCGATGCCGGCACCCCCGCCCCGGGGCCACGCTCGGACCCGAGGTCCGACGTACCCGGGAGGTGGCAGCCGTGACGACCGCACTCGCCTCGCGGATCGGGACCCGGACGGCGGCGCCGACCTGGGCGCCGCCCCGGACCCTGGTCCGCCGCACCGCCCTGGCGCTGCCCCACCCGGGTCCGGGGGCCGTGCGGTACGCGCTCGCCGCCGAGTGCGCCGCCCGCGCCGCGGCCCGGCTCGCGGCGATGGAGGGCGCCGCGCCGGACGTCGGCCCGGGCCCGCGCGCCGCCGCCCGGCGACGGCTCGACGCGGCCCTCGCGGAGCTCACCGCCCGGCGCGCGGAGGCGCTGGACGACGCCCGCCGGGCGCTGGCCTGCGGCGCGGGCGACGAGGCCGTCCTGCAGGCCGCGGTCGCCACGAGCGAGCACCTCTACCGGGCCCTCGTCCGGTGCGGCGAGCTGGCCGGGCTGCCCGACCGGCGGACGGTCCGCTCCGAGCCGGCCCTGCTGCGGCACGTGCTGCGGGCCGCCACCAAGACCGTTCCGCTCGGCTGGTTCGCCGACGTCGGCTGGGGCGATCCCGGCGGCACCGGCGGCGGGACGACGCGCGGGCACGCCGTCCCCTCCCTGCCCGGCCTCGCCCGCGTGGTGGCGGCCGTCCGCGACGGGCTGCCCGCGGGCCGGCGCCCGCTGCGGCCCGCCGCGGACCTGTGCTTCGCCGGGGACCGCGCGCACGTCGCCCGCCCGGACGGTGACGGCCGCGAGCTGGTCGACCTGCCGGCCTCGCCCGTGCTGCGGGCCGCCGTCGACCTGGCCGACGCCCACGGCCCGGTGACCGCCGCCGACCTGGGGCGCCGCCTGGCCGCCGCGCTGCCGCTCTCCCCCGGGGAGGCGGCCCGCGCCGTCGGGCGGCTCGTGGAGGCGGGGGTCCTGGTGCCCGACCCGCTGATCGACCCGAACGACCCCGCTCCCGCAGCCGCCGCGGCGTCGTGGGTCCGGGGCGCCGGAGCCCCGGACGTCGCCGCGGCCCTCGACCGGGTCGACCGGCTCACCTCCCGGTACGCGGTGTCGGGCCCCGAGGACCGCCTCACCGTCCGGGCGGAGCTGGACGCGGTCTGGGAGGCCCTCCCCGGGGACGCCGGGCCGCCGCGCCTCACCGAGGACGTCGTGACGCCCGGCGTGGCACCGGCGGACGTCGACACCGCCGACCTGGTCGCGCTGCAGCCGGTGCTGGAGCTCTTCGACCGGTTCACCGTCGTCCGCCGGGCCCAGCGGGCCCGCTTCGTGCGGGCGCACGGCACCGGCGCGACGTGCCAGAGCCTGACTGCCTACGCGGCCGAGTACGCGCGCCTGTGGGACGACCCCGCGCTGCTCGCCGACCCGGACGTGCGCACCGACCCCGTGCTGCGTGCCGTCCTGGACGCCCGGGCGCGGGCCTGCGACCTGGTCGCGCTCTCCCCCGGCCCCGGCGGGGTGCTCGACGCGCTCCTCACCCCGGCCCTGCTGGCGGACGCCGCCGCGGTGCGCGCGACGCGCCGTCCGGTGTCGTACGGGCTGGCCGTGCAGGACGCCGGGACGCTCCACGTCGTCAACGAGGTGTCCGGCGGGTGGGGGCGGTCGATCAGCCGCTTCCTGGACCACCTGTGGCCCGCCGCAACCGTCCGGGTCGCGGCGGACGTGGTGGCGGCCCTCGGCCCGGACGGCGTCCCGGTGCAGGTGCGGGCCGTGCTGCCCGGGGACGGGTTCGCCGCCAACCGGCACCCGCGCGTCCTGCCGGAGGAGTTCGCCCTGGTCGCCGGGCAGGAGGGGATCCGGGTCCGCGACCTGCACGTCGTCCACGACGTCGACGGCGACGAGGTGCGCCTGCGCCACGCGCCGACCGGGCGCCTGCTCGACGCCGTCCACCTCGGGTGCCTGGTGCCGCCGTCCCTGCCGCGGCACCTGCTGCCCGTCGTCAACGATCTCGGCTCGGGGCTGGTGGACCTGTCCGGGCTGGTGCCGGCCGTCGAGCTGGCGTCGCCGCTCGGCCCGGTGCGGGCCACCGGGCGCCTGCGGCTGCGGACGGCGGTCCTGCGGCGGCGCACCTGGCTCCTGACCGGCCGGCAGACCGCGGAGCTGTCCCGGAGCCTGCTCGACGGCGGGGCCGCCGGGCCGGAACCGGCGGTGGCGCGGCTGCGGGGCGCGCTGGCCCTGCCCCGGCACGTGTTCGTGGGGGCGCACGGCGGGCATCGCGCGTCGGACCTGCCCGGCGGCGGGACGTTCCTCGACCGGATGGGTTCTCCCCGGTCCCAGTACGTGGACCTCGCCGACCCGTTGCACGTGCGCCACCTGGGCCGGCTCCTGGGCCGCCACCCGGACGGCGTCCGCATCGAGGAGGCGCTGCCCGCCCCGACGCCGGGCGTGCGGACCGTCGAGCACGTCGTCGAGACCTACCGGGGCGGTGCCCGCTGATGGCCGAGCTCCACGTGGTCTGCCGGTACTACCAGCCGGTCAAGGCGCCGCTGATCCACCACGTGGTGGTGCCGGCGGTCCGGCGTCTGCACGCGGCCGGCCTGGACGCGCGGATCGAGCGGCACTGGCTGCACGGCCCGCACGTCGCCGTCGCCGTGGCCCGCAAGGACGGCCGGATGACCTCGGTCGTCGAGGCCGAGGCCCTGCGGGTCGCCTCGGTGCTGCGCCACGGCGTCGCCGTCCGCCCCTCGCACAGCGGGCTCACCCGCGCCCGGCTGCGGGCCGCCGCCGAGGTCGCCGGGCCCGCCGAGCTCATCCCGGGCCCGTACGAGCCGATCCATCCGGACAACACCGTGCAGATCCGCCGCCCCGACCGGGCGCCCCTGCTCGCGCTGCTCGGCGGCGCCGAGGCCGTCGCCGTGCGGGACGCCGCGTTGGCCCGGGCCGTGGACGTCGTCGACGTGCTCACGGGCGGGCGCCCGGACGCCGCCCAGCGGGTCGGCGCCGCGGTGACGGCGATGGCCCTGCACGCCGCGCAGTACCTGCCGGGGCCGGCGCTCGGCGCGCTGGCCTTCCGGTCACGCCTGGACGACCACCTGGACGGCAGCCGCGAACCGCTCCGCGAGCGGTACGAGGGCGTGTGGCAGGGCAACGCGGACGCCGTCACCGAACGCGTCGAGCTGGCGCTCACCGGGCGGGCGTCGGGCCCGGACGTGCGCGCCTGGCAGGTGTGGACCCGCGGCGCCCTCGCCCTGGCCGCGGAGGGGTTCGCCGCGGGCCGCCTCACCCTGACGCCGTGGGCGGGCCCCGACGACGAGCCCCACGAGGGCGACGGCGAGACCGCGCATTCCGGTCCCTTCCGGTTCGCGACGCGCGTGTTCCACGAGGTGCTGGCGATCTGTGACGTGACGGATTCGGAGCGGTACCTCGCCGCGTACCTGCTCGACCGGGCGATGGCCAGGATCACCGGGACACCATGGCTGGACACGGCCCGCCAGCCGGTCGGCGCAAGCCGCGGGAATGCCTCGTGAGCGTGTCCGTGCGGTCGGGGCGGGTCCGTGGATCCCTGCTCGGCGAGGCCGCCGTGATGGCCGCCGCCGAGGTCGAGGACGCCGGGGGCGCTTCCGGCAGCGTTCCCGGCGTCCCCGACCCGGCGGCGTCGCCCGCCGTCCTGCCGGGAGGCGCGTCGCGCTGAAGCTGCAGGCCAGAGGCCTGAACGGCAGACATGCCCTTGTACGGAGCCGAGTTCACCACGGCCGGATACAAGGGCACGGTGTCAGTTTGCGGACGTCACGCAGTCCACTTGCTGACACCCTCTTCCGTTGAATCCGACCCCCCGAAAACTGTGTCATCGAGGTACCGAATCGGCAGCCCGCCGAAAGGCCCACGCCACAAGGAGACCTCCGATGAACTCCACGATTTCCGTGCACCGGACGCAGGCCCTCTCCCTCGTTGCAACCGCTCTCACCATCGCCGCCGTCGCCATTCTTCTGCTGCTGAACGCGAGCACCCACGGAATGGTGAACGCCGCCCCCTCGGGCCTTTCCAGCACCTCCGCGTCGACGTCGCTCCCGGCACCCGCCCCGATCGTCGACGTCCTCGGCTGGGACTGACCGGCCCTGACGGGTTCCTCCCGCGTGCCGAAGCCCCCGAGGCCCGCACCGGGCCCCGCCGAGACCGCTCCCGCCGAGACGAGGCCGCGATGACCGTTCCGCCCACCCGGGCCGACCTCCTCGACCGCCTCGGGGAGCGCCTCGAGCCGCATCACCGCAACCACGACGCCGTGCTCGTCGAGGGTCCCGCGGGCAGTGACGTCCGCGGCGTCCTCGACGAGGCCGGCGACCGCTTCGCCCACCGCTTCGGCGCCGTCCTGCGGGCGGGCGCCGAGCCCGGTGGCGCGTTCGGGACCGTCCTGGACCTGTTCGGGGCGACCGACCTCGGGCCCGCCCTCCTGCTCGAGCTCACGCAGCCAGCCGGGCTCGCGGGAGGGCCGGGGTTCCCGGTGTTCGCGGGGCCGTCGGACCGGCTCCTGCGCCCCGGCGTCGTCCGGCTCGTCGGCGGTTGGGCCGCCGGCCGGGGCGGCGTCCTGCTGGTGGTCGACGACGTGCACGCCGCCGACGCCGCGTCCGTCGCCGTCCTGGCCGACCTGCTGCGCCGCGACGACGGCGCCGTCACCCTGCTCGTGGGCGCCCGCCCCGGGCGGTGCCCGGCCGCGCTGCGCCCGGCCCGGGTCGGACCGGCACGCCTGTCCGTGCCCCCGTGGACGCCGGACGACGTCCGCGCCGCCTTCCCGGGGACCGGCGCCGTGCGGGCCGGGCTGCTGGCCCGCGCCGGCCTCGGCCGCCCGGGGCTCGTCGCCGCGCTGGCCGGCCTGTCCACCGCCCAGCTGGGACGGCTGGACCGCCTCCCCGTACCGGAACTCGCCGACCAGGTCGACCGGGCGGGCGGGGGCCCCTGGACGGGCGCCGCGCTCACGGCGGACGAGCGCCTGGTCGCCGCCACCGCGGCGGTGCTCGGACCGGGCGTCGAGGTGGAGCACGTGGCCCGGGTGGCCGCCCTCGACGTCGACCGGGTCGTCGCCGCCCTGCCCGCCCTGCTGGCCGCGGACGTCCTGGAGGAGCACGGCGGTCGCGTGCGCTTCACCCACCCGGTGAGCCGGGCCGCCGCCTACCGGTGGATCCCGCCCGGTCGCCGTCCCCCGCTGCACCGGCGGGCCGCCGAGCTGGTCGCCGGGCAGGCAGGGACCGGTCCCGAGGAGGCGGCCGACCACCTGGCCGCCTGCGCCGCCCCCGGCGACACCTCCGCGATCACGACACTGCTCGCGGCGGCCCGCCGCCGGCTCCACCACGACCCGGGGTGCGCCGAGCGCTGGGCGCTGGCCGCGGCCGGGCTCGTCGTGGCGGACGGCGACCCGCGCGGCGACGAGGCGCGCCTGCTCGCGGCGCAGGCCCTCGCGGCGCAGGGCAGGTTCGCAGAGGCCCTCACGCCCGCCCACGCCCTGCGCGGGCGCGGCCCGTACGCCCTGCCGGCGACGGTGCTGGCCGCCCGGTGCGAGCGCGCCGCGGGCCGCACGGACGTCGCGGCGGCGCTGCTGTGGGGCGCCCGCTCCCCCGGACCCGCCGGCTCCGGCGGTTCTCCCGAGGGCTCCGTGGCGCCGGCGCTCGACGTGGAGCTGGACGCCGTCGACCTGATCGCGGGCGACCTCTCCGCGGCCCGTCCGCCGTCGTCCAGCCCGCCGGTGACGGCGCCCGGCCCGCTGCGGCGCGACCCGGCCCCCGGCGACCCGGTCCTGCGGGCGACGCGGGCCGCGCTGGACGCCGCCCACGCGACGGCGGCCCCGGGGGCCGCGCCGGACCTCGCCGTGGCCGTCCCGCGGGTGACCGCCCTGGTCGACGCGCTCTGCAATCCCGACTTCGACCGCCTGCTCGACCACGTGCCGGCCCTCGCCTGGACCCAGGTGCGGGTCGGGCTGACCGAGGAGGCCGGCCGGCTCGTCGACCGGGGCCTGGTCAGCGCGCGCGCGCGCCTCGACGTGGGCGCCCGCCTCCTGGTCGTGCGCGCCGCGGCGCTGCACCGCCTGGGACGCTTCGCCGAGGCGGCCCGCAGCGGCGACGAGGCGGCCGAGCTCGCCGACGACCTCGACCTGGCGCGGATCGGCCGGCTGGCGCGGGCGCTCGCGACGCGCGCCCGGGTCGCCGTCCAGGGCCCGGCCGCGCTGGACGGGCAGGACCTGTCGGCGCCCCCGCCCACCACCGACCCGGTGGTCCGGGAGGCGGCCCTGGTCCTGGCCGAGTCCTGCCACCTCGCCGGACGGCCCGACGCCGCCCGGGCCTACCTGGCGTTCCTGCGGCACCGGGTCGTCGCCGTCCACCCGGACGCCCGGGCGGTGGCACTGGAGGCCGTGCTGCAGGTCGAGGCGGGCGACCCGGCAGGGGCGGCGCGGGGTATCGCCCGCATCGTCGACGGCGTGCACCTGGCGGCGGACCTGCCCCGGGTGCGCTGGGCGTCGTCGGTCGTCGCCGCGGCGGGCGGCGACCTGGGACGGGCGCGCGCCGACGCCGTCGCGGCGGTCACGGCCGGGGAGTCGCTCGGCGCGCCGGCCGCCGCGGCGCGCGGGCGGATCCAGCTGGCCGAGGTGCTGCGCCGCGACGGCGACCTGGCCGGAGCCGAGCGCGAGGCCGGCCTGGCGAAGGCCGCGCTGCAGGGTCTCGGGGCCCCCTTCCTGGCGGGCCTGGCCGTGGGCGTGCAGCGGCGCATCGGGGCCGGGCGCTCGCGGGGGTTGCGGGCGGGGGAGTTCGGGCTGTCCGCGCGGGAGGTCGAGATCGCGGAGCTGGTCAGCGCGGGCCTGACCAACCGGCGGATCGCCACCCAGCTGTACCTGTCGGTGCGGACGGTGGACTCGCACGTGGCCAGGGTGCTGGCGAAGGTCGGCGTCCCGTCGCGGGTGGCGCTGGTGCACCTGTTCCCCCCGGCGTCCGACGGGCACCGCACCCCGGACGTGTCGATCGCCTGAGGCCCCGCGCCCCTGAGGCCCAGCGACACGGGTCCCCCGGATCGGTGGATCACAGCGTCCGGATGCGAGATGGTGTCCACCACGACTTTTCGTACCGACCTTCGCATCGACCGCTGCACCCTCTGCTGCAGCCACCGCTGCATCGACGCCCGCCGGGGAGGGGATCGACGCCTGTGTGTGCCTGGCGCGGGACGGCGGCGCCGCGCCGTCCGCGGGCCCGCCCGCCCGCTCCCACGCCCGGCCTCGCCGCGACCGTCCGGGCGGGCCTCGCCGTGGACGCGCTCCTGGCCCTCGCCGCCGTCGGGGCCGCCGCCGTCGAGGTGACGCTCGTGGCCGCCCACGGCGGCCCGCTGCGGGACCGGGCGGGCCACCTGCTGGTCGTGGTCACGACCTGCCTGCTGCCGGTGGCCGTGCGCGCGGGGATGCGGGACCGGTCCGGACCGGGACCGGTCGCGCCGTCCCGCCACCTGCTCGCCCTCGCCCCGGTGGCGTTCCTGCCGCCGCTGCTCTGGCTGGTCACGCGGCAGGCCGGGCTGCCCGCCCCGCCGGACGCGGTGTGCGCGGCGGTCACGATCGCGTCCGGACTGCTCCTGCTGGCCCGGGCGGCCGTGGCGCTGCACGGGGCGCAGTGGCTGATCGAGCACGACGTGCCCACCGGCGTCCTCAACGTGCGGGGGTTGACCCGGGTGGCCGGCGAGCGCGCCGCCCGCCGTGCCGGCGGCCCGCTCGTCCTGTGCGTGGTGGGCCTGGACGACTTCAAGGGCCTCAACGACTCCCTCGGCGGGGAGCGGGGCGACGCGCTGCTGGCGCTCGTGGCCGCCCGCCTGACGGCGCACGTCGGGCCCTCGGCGACCGTGGCCCGCCTCGGCGGGGACCGGTTCCTGGCCCTGGTGCCCGACCACGACGGCGCCGGCGAGGACCTGCTCGCGGCGTTCGCCGAGCCCTTCCCCGGCAGGGAGCACCCGGTGCGGCTGACGGCGAGCATCGGCGTGGCGCCCGTCCCGGCAGGGAGCCCCGAGCTGACCGGCGAGGTCCTCGGCAGCGCGGACCTCGCCATGCAGGCGGCCAAGGCAGACGGCAAGGCCACGGCCGTGCGCTACCACCCCGAGCTGCACGAGCGCATCCACGCCCCGCACCGGCTGGCCCGCGACCTGCGCGACCTGCTCGACGGCGCGCCCGTCGACCGGGTGGGCCGTCTCGCCGTCCACTACCAGCCGGTGGTCGACCTGCGCGGGGGCGGGATCGTCGGCTGCGAGGCGCTAGTGCGATGGTGGCGCCCGGGCCGGCCGGTGATCCTGCCCGACGCCTTCCTGCCGGTCGCGGAGCGCGACGGCCTGATCCGGCACCTGGACCGGGCCGTGCTCGACCTGGCGCTCGCCGACCTGGTCCGCTGGGACGCCGCGGGCCTGGGGCCGCTCGTCCTGAGCGTCAACCTGGGCCGGGAGTCGATGATCGACCCCGACCTGCCGGCGCTGGTCCGGGCCGTGCTGGAGGAGCACGCCGTCGCCCCTCGCCGCCTCCGGCTGGAGATCACCGAGCACGCCGAGCTGCCGGACGACGACGTCACGGCCAAGGCGCTGCGGTCCCTGACCGAGCTGGGGGTCCGGTTCAGCCTGGACGACTTCGGCACCGGGTACAGCTCGTTGCACTACCTGTGCCGCTACCCGGTCGACCTGGTGAAGCTGGACCGCTCGCTGGTCGCCGCCGAGGGGGAACGGGACAGCTCGCCGCTGCTGGAGGGGATCGTGGGGCTGGCGTCGGCGCTGCACCTCGACGTCCTGGCGGAGGGTGTCGAGACCCGCGCCCAGGCCGACCGGCTCGCCGCCCTGGGCATCGCCTACGGGCAGGGCAACCTCTACGCCGAGCCGCTGGAGGCGGAGGCGTTCGCCGCGGCGGCCGGCGGGACGCGCCCGACGGCGCCGTAGAAGGCGGTCCGGCATCGGCCGGGCGGTGCTCGGCCCGATCGGGGCGGCGCCGAGGTCGGGCGTGGCAGCCTCCCCTGCAGCGGCGTTGCAGCGGCGTTGCAGCGCTGCCCGGGACGCTGCCTGCCGCGGCGGGTGCTGTCCCGCGGCACGTGACGAGCCGGGACGCCCGGCGGGACTGGGGGACTCCATCATGAAGACCAGGACGACGCGATCGCCGGCCCGGCCCGGCCGCCGGACGGCAGGGATCCTGCTGGCGACCCTGCTGCTGGGCACGCTGGTACCGGCCGTCGCCGGTCCGGCCCAGGCCGTCCCGAAGTGCGAGGACGACGGCAGTGGGTCGTGCCCCGGCAGCGGTGGCGGCAACCCTGGCCAGGACCAGGCCAGGCAGTGCGTGGCGGGCTCGACCGGCGTCGTGCAGGTCTCTTCGCCCACCATCGCCTACGGGCAGGGCGTCACGGTCAGCTGGACCGTGCACCCTGCAGCGGCCTGCTCGAACGGCGTGACGATCCGGATCAGCGGTCCGGGGTTCGACGGCTCGGCGCTCCCGGCGTCGGGATCCCGTGCGGTGATCCCGCCGGACACCTCCACCTGGGCGCTGAACCTCTCCGCCCTGTCGGTCCAGTCCCAGAAGTCGACCGCGCAGGCCACGATCACGGTGCCGCCCGGCACCGTGACGATCGATCACAGTTCCCTGGTCAACCTCTTCGTTGCCGCCGTCAACACCCCGGGGGAGATCGTCCGGATCGCGGGCGACGTCGAGCTGGACCTGAGCGGCCGGGAGTCCGTCCCGGTGGAGAAGGGGGTCCAGATCATCGGCGATCGCTCCGTGAACCGCAGCGGTCCACGGATCTTCACCACCACCTTTCCCTCCGTCCTGCTGGCGATCAGTGGGGATTCACCTCAGCCGACCCGCATCAGCGGAATCCGCCTCGACGGCGGGATGAGCGACGATCCCTTCTCGGCGGTCGACACCCCCAATGCCAACGGGATCGCGGTCTTCTCGCGCCAGAATGTGGAGATCGACCACAACGAGATCTACCACTTCCGCGGATCCGCCGTGGCGGTGCACGACGGCAACAACGCGAACGACCCCGCCTTCCTCGGCCGACTCAACCAGGACACCGCGAACGACGACACCAGGAACGTCCGGGTGCACGACAACTACATCCACCACAATCAGCATCCGAGCGCCACCAACTGCTCACCGACCGGTGACCACCACGCCCAGGGATACGGGGTCGAGGCGGCGGACGGCGCGTACGTGAAGATCGAGCGCAACGTCTTCGACTCCAACCGGCACGCGATCGCCGGCGACGGCAGGTCAGGGACGGGGTACTTGGCGTACGACAATCTCATCCTGCCCGACGGCGGAGTCCACTTCAAATGCCTGCAACCGTCGAGCAGCATCTGGAGCGTCGTACTGAACCCTTTCATCGGGCTGCAGTACGTCGCCGCGCAGACCCTGGACCCTTATTCCATCTATCATACCCACGCCATCGACATGCACGGTGTCGACAACTGCATGAACGGCCTCTTCACCGGCGATTTCGTCCAACTCGGCGGCTACAACTGCGGCCAGGCCGGCGAGTACATGGACGTCGAGTACAACTCGATCCTCTACACCGTGGGAAACGCCATCCATCTCCGCGGGACCCCGGTGCGCGCGCTGAGCTCGCCCGGTACCGCCAAGACCGGGATGGATATCAAGAACAATGTCTTCGCCCACACCGTCCACGACGGTGGCCTGGTGACTCCGGGTGCGATCGTCCAGAACGGCGAGGGCAGCATCACCGAGTCGGGCAACACCCTGGGCCTGAACACGCTGAACGACCGGAAGACCTGCGACTTCGACGGTGACGGGACGCTGGACCCGTTCATCGCCACGGGCGTCACCCTCTGGTACGCGTCCAGCAGGCAGAACGGTCGGTGGAACTTCCTGTACCGATCGCCCGTCCGGGTCGGCGGCGTGGCGCTGGACGACTTCAACGGCGACGGTCGCTGCGACGTCTACCTCGGCAACAACCAGTACGTGGTCACGCCGGCGCTCTGACCCTCGTGCGGTCGTCCCGGTGCCGGACGGCGGTCCGGCACCGGGGCCATGCTGGATCAGGCCCGGTCGAACCGGTCGAGCGTCATGACCTTGTCCCAGGCGGCGACGAAGTCGCGGACGAAGGACTCCGCGGCGTCCTCGCTCGCGTAGACCTCGGCGAGGGCCCGCAGCTGGGAGTTGGAGCCGAACACCAGGTCGGCGCGGGTGGCGGTCCAGCGGACCTCGCCGGTGACGGCGTCACGGCCCTCGAACCGGTCGGCGGCCTCCGACAGCGGCGTCCAGGTGGTGCCGGCGTCCAGCAGGTGGGTGAAGAAGTCCGCGGTGAGCACGCCCGGGCGGGCCGTCAGGACGCCGTCCGCGGACCGCCCCACCGTCGCGCCGAGCGCCCGCAGGCCCCCGACCAGCACGGTCAGCTCGGGTGCGGTCAGCGTGAGCTGCTGGGCGCGGTCGACGAGCAGTTGCTCCGCGGGCCGGGTGCCGGACTTGCCGAGGAAGTTGCGGAACCCGTCGGCCGTCGGCTCCAGGACGGCGAACGACTCGACGTCGGTCTGCTCCTGGGTGGCGTCCGTGCGCCCCGGGGCGAACGGGACGGTGACGTCGACGCCGGCGTCGCGGGCCGCCTTCTCCACGGCGGCCCCGCCCGCGAGCACGATGAGGTCGGCGAGCGAGACCTGCGCGGTGTGCGAGGCGTTGAACTCCCGCCGCACGCCCTCCAGCGCCGTCAGGACGGCGGCGAGCTGCGCGGGCTCGTTGACCTCCCACTGGTTCTGGGGGGCCAGCCGCAGCCGGGCGCCGTTGGCACCGCCGCGCTTGTCCGTGCCGCGGAACGTGGACGCCGAGGCCCACGCCGTCACGACCAGGTCGGCGACGGTCGGGCCCGAGGCGAGGACGGCGGCCTTCAGCGCGGCCACGTCGTCCGGACCGATCAGCTCGCCGGTGACCGGCGGGACGGGGTCCTGCCAGAGCTGCGGCTCCGCCGGCACCAGCGGGCCGAGGTAGCGGGCGATCGGGCCCATGTCGCGGTGGGTGAGCTTGAACCATGCCTTGGCGAAGGCGGTCGCGAACTCCTGCGGGTTCTCCAGGAAGCGGCGGGAGATGCGCTCGTAGGTCGGGTCGAACCGCAGCGCGAGGTCGGTGGTGAGCATCATCGGCGCGTGGCTGCGGGCCGGGTCGTGGGCGTCCGGCACGATGCCGGCCGCGGCCGGGTCGGTGGGGGTCCACTGCTTGGCGCCGGCGGGGCTGGTGGTGAGCTGCCACTCGTAGCCGAACAGGGTCTCGAAGAAGGAGTTGTCCCAGGTGGTGGGGGTCGACGTCCAGGCGCCCTCGAGCCCGCTGCTGATCGTGTCGACGCCCTTGCCGGTGCCGAACGACCCCTTCCAGCCGAAGCCCAGCTGCTCCAGCGGGGCGGCCTCGGGCTCGGGGCCGACAGTCGTCGCGGGGCCGGCGCCATGGGTCTTGCCGAACGTGTGGCCGCCCGCGATGAGGGCGACCGTCTCCTCGTCGTTCATGGCCATCCGGCGGAACGTCTCGCGGATGTCGTGCGCGGCGAGCAGCGGGTCGGGGTTGCCGTTGGGGCCCTCGGGGTTGACGTAGATGAGGCCCATCTGGACGGCGCCGAGCGGGTCGGCGAGCTCGCGGTCGCCGCTGTAGCGCTCATCGGCCAGCCAGGTGCCCTCGGTGCCCCAGTTGATCTCCTCGGGCTCCCAGACGTCCTCGCGGCCGCCACCGAAGCCGAAGGTGGTGAACCCCATCTCCTCCAGGGCCACGTTCCCGGCCAGGACGAACAGGTCGGCCCAGGACAGCTTGCGCCCGTAGGTCCGCTTGACCGGCCACAGCAGCCGGCGGGCCTTGTCGAGGTTGACGTTGTCGGGCCAGCTGTTGAGCGGAGCGAAGCGCTGCTCGCCCGAGCCGGCGCCGCCGCGGCCGTCACTGATCCGGTAGGTCCCCGCGGAGTGCCAGGCCATCCGGATGAACAGCGGACCGTAGGTGCCGTAGTCGGCGGGCCACCAGTCCTGCGACGCCGTCAGGACCGCGGCGACGTCGGCCTTCACGGCGGCCAGGTCGAGGGTGGAGAACGCGGCCGCGTAGTCGAAGTCCGCGCCGTAGGGGTTACCCGCGGGCGGGTTGCGGTGCAGGACGCTCAGGTCGAGCTGGTTCGGCCACCAGTCGCGGTTCGTCCGG
>Ga0302322_100000879_pt1 | contig 23692 bp, 19 predicted proteins | sample Fen_T0_2_FD_203757 | JGI IMG/M metagenome (GOLD analysis project Ga0302322, IMG submission 203757) | Peat permafrost microbial communities from Stordalen Mire near Abisko, Sweden - Fen_T0_2 | ecosystem: Environmental > Terrestrial > Soil > Wetlands > Permafrost | place: Sweden: Abisko...
TCCTCGCCTATAATAGCCTTCACGATCTCTATGCCGCACGGGGCTGGCCGACTCCAAAGGTCAGTTTCAATAACTACTGCAGCGATGTCTATTGGTCAGACAAAGTGCTGCTCGATTTAGTGTGCGCGAGAGAAAGAGGCGTGGATCGCTCGAAGATCGCTGCGTATATCATCGAACGGGCACGGTCTTTTGACCAAGCCTTTCGAGCCGCGCGTTTGCCGCTCCACCGTGATCTCGCCTTCTACGTGGGCTCAGTCGCCAAACGACTGGCCAACTGGCTGGGCTACAAGCTATTTTCGGCCGCGCCTTTCGCACCTTTTCTGGACGAACTCTACGCTTCGCCTCGCGCCCAACTACTCGATTATATCGGGCTCGACTATTACGATCCCTTCGCGGCGCACGCTTTTCGACTCCCGGTCTGGTGGGATCACGAATTCAAGACCCGCTCGTTTCGTTCATGGATGCTCGCCACCGTCACCAGCAAATGGTGGGACTGGCGCGTCCTCCCTCTAGGGCTGCACTTTTTTTGCCGGCACTACGCAGAAGACTTCAATCGTCCCGTCCTCATTGCGGAAAATGGCATGGCCCTGCGAAGACGCAAAGACGGTCGGAGACCGCGACGTGATCGCATGACACGCAGCCAATACCTCCAACTGCACGTACAGGAAGTAGCGCGCATTGTCCGAGAAGGCATTCCTCTGGTGGGGTACCTGCATTGGTCGCTGTTCGACAATTATGAATGGGGCACGTTCACGCCCCGCTTTGGGCTCTATGCGATCGACTTCGCTCAAGGGACTGAACGCGATGCGATCGATCCGGATGGCGACCGGCCAGCGGCGACTTATGCCAGTCTCATCAAAGAGGTTCAGGAAACCATGAGCGCGCAGACCGATAACCTCGAAAGGGGAACGGCTGAAAATCACTGAGCGTCCTGAGTCTCGGGTATGTAAGTGAGGTTTTCGCGGTCACGGTTTCCGGCCATCCGACCGAAAACCCTAAAAACGACCTCCCCAGCGGGGTCCGCGAATTGCGATACGATGAACGACTTTTGCCCGCGTCATGAGAGTTTGCCACGTCGACCCGGCAAAATCTGTGGTCAGCATTTTCTCCTCGAAGGAAAAACCTGGCGGAGAGAGGGGGATTCGAACCCTTTTCCGGCCGAGAAGCTAAGTCGCTGGAAAACGCGGGCTTAGTTATTGGTTAATGTTTTAGAACACGCAGAGAAAAGCATATTGATACACCAAAGTGAAGGCAAAACCAGTGTTTCTGGCAACCCTGTGGCAACCTTGGAAGGGCTATTATGATCATTTGGTGGCCGCATTTTCAGGCAACTTCTCGCGGCGATCAGAGCTAGAAAGCTTGCTGTATTCAGAAAGACTGCGGACCGCATCAACTAGCTCCGCCTTCTCTTTTGACGACTTCCACACACTCGCCGCATACCAGCCGTCAATCGACAAATCCATTGTGCCAAAATCCACCTTCGAAAGGTTTTCACCACCGATTAGCACGACCGTTCGTTTCGCATACTGAGGATGCTGAACCGCCACTTGAATCCCCAACGAATCACCGTCCCATTCTCGCTCTTGAATCCGTACGTGATTTCCGGTGAGAACCACCGGCAGGCGGTCATTTAGCTTACGCCAAACTCCGTTTGTTTGAGCATTTCCAATCAGAACCAAGTTGCTTTCTGTTTCGTCCAGTTCTTTTACCTCACTATCCCTTACTACGCGGCACTTGCCGCCGAAATAGGTTTTTTCCCAAGCCGCTTGAAAGGCCAGACTGAGTCTCTGGACACTCTCTTTGTCGGATGCCGCACCTCCTGTTCCTTCCACGACAATGAATCGTTCAGCTAGCGCCTGTGCCATGTTCTTTTCTCCACCAACATCCATGTCTGCAGATTTCATCACAGCGTCTCTCTTTTGGTTAACGGCCCATGCGATCATTGCATCGTAAGGATGTGGTTGATCGTAACAATCAAACCTCCTAACAAACCGCGGATGTGTGCCAATCGCATGAAGTTGGTCATAGAACTCGACCGAGTCCCTTATTTCTCCATGCCCGGGGGGCTTTGCATCGTCAAAGAGAACATAGGTCGGCGTATGCGAGAACCGGTCCAGTCGTCCAGCTAACTCAAGCTCACGTTGCCACGCGGCAGATCCATGGAAGCGCTCGAACCCCAAGCTTTCATTCTGCCCTGCTTTGTTTCGGGTAAATACTGCATCGTAAAAAGCCACGCCCGCAAATCGCTCTGGCCATGCCCCAACACACATAACCGCTAATCGTCCTCCACTGCATTCAGCTACGATCACTATGCGGTTAGGATTGATCCGATAATCAGCCAAAGCCGCCGATAAGGCTTCATCGATATGGGCTAAATCACACGGATTTCCAAACGGTTGCGTGCGGTATCCAGGCCACAATAACGCTGCTCCATATCTTTCGGCGAATTTGGCCATTTTTAGCGCTTCACGATGTGACGCGACTACTGGGCATGCAATAAACGGGCGAAGTTGATCTACAATCGTCGGCAAAATAACAACTAATGGTGGCCCTTGTGGATCTTCGCTCCGATTTTCCGGATAATAGATTCGATAGTATTCCGATTGGCTATCGATATTCGAACGAAATGCGCGGATATGAAGGCCAGGTATGTCCTTGAATGGTTCTTTCCCCGCTGCGAATGCCTTAATTATCGAATCAATTTCAGAAAGTGTGAACGCAATCTTCTGTTCCCATTCACGGTCGCCCTTCTTCTCAACCTCAGGTGCCAACAGCAGATCCATCCGCGTAAACAGAGCATCGAAATTGATAGAAGTTTTGTCGTCCAAAGATAAAACTTGGCGCTCAGCGCGCAGTTTCGAGACCACATCCGCAGGATCGCCAATACACACATTCTCTTCCTGTTTTACGCCCCCTATATCAACTTCGCCCCGATAAATCCCTGGCTCCATCTTTCGCAAAAAGTCGAGTGCCTCTCCATTACGCAGCGACGACCATTTTGCGACGGTGCCGCCTGCAATGTGAGACAATGAATAATCAAAATAAATTCCTGGTATTTCTGTTGGTATGTTCAGAATAGGTGCGCGCTCCGCCGTTACACAGTAGCCGTGAGTAATGCCGTTATTTCGTGCCGAAACCGTAATTGCATCCGCCAAATCCTTTTGCAGTTCGACAGAAAAACCACATTGCCCGCCTAGATTTATGACCCTAAAGACAATTAAGTTAGGACCCTCATTAAGTCGAATACAAGAGACATTAGAAGGCGTCCGAACTCCAAGGCTTGCTGAAGAAATATCTAGATGCTCATGGTTTGCGGTACCTCTAATCTGATCATCATACCCTATGTCTGCATAAATGTCCGTTGTGCGTGGCGCATGCAGAACAACGCAGGCATAAAATACGTCCAATACTTTCCCTTCGGGTTTAACCATATCCAATAAGCTATAAAAATCGACTAACCCACCAAATGACCTTAAACGTACCTTAGGTAATTGATTGCCCTTCTTTTCGCCATATTTCGTTAGCAATCCCTGTATAATTTCATTTGATATTTCAGAATCAGCGATGGTTTTCCCTGAATCATCTTTGAACAATTTTTCATCAGTGCTCTGCGCTGAATCCCGGGCTAAAAACGGTCCATAAATAAACCACGGGCTGGCAGCGAACTCATCGCTCGCAGTCTTCAATACCGGCGTCGCAGCCGTAAAGCTTAGTGCAGGGCTGGGCCCGGCAATAACCCAACACGGACAGGCGAACAGTAATATAATTAGAGGCCTCATAATATTTCGATATTTAATCACTGACTTGCTGGCATTTCATCCAAAGCCATCAATCTTCCATCTTCATCATAGCTGAAGCTGCGGTCCAACTCGCCTTTACGTTTTACCCCGACAAGTAGACCACGTTCGTCATACTGGTAGTCTTCCAAGATTTCTCCTTGATCGTTTTCTATTCGCTGCAATGCACTCGTGTTTCCTGAACTACCATGAAAAGTAACAATGATTGTTTCGCCGTTCCGGCGCTGTACAAGGCGATGCAGACGAGGATTAAATATACTTACTGTTTCGCGCCCTGACGCATTATCGCTACAACTTAGGACAAATCCCTTGTGCGAGAGTTCGTAGCGGTAGGCATGCGCTTCATCGGAAGCAAGATGTACTGGCCACCTCCATCGTGAATCTCCGCGTTCGTGCCCTGGGTTTTCTGCCCAGCTATACCTTTTGACGTCTTTATCTGGCTCCTTGATGGAGCTAATTAGGCCTTGTTGATATTCAAATTCCACCTGCCCGCCAGCAGCTCGTTTCCAAGTCAAAAGCTGCCCATTGCTATCCCATACAAAGCTATGAGTGCCTACCCCGGCCAACGTGATTGATTCAAGACGCCCTGCCTGATCATACTTTGCGGCTAGCCAAGCCGGTGCATCGCTGGCCGCATCCGTAGCACGTAATTCACATAGTAGCCCGCCGCGCATCACCACTTTGAGAATGCCCAAAGCCGGGTGCTCAACAGAAGTCAAAACACCTGCTTCATATCGCCAGCTGCGACCGTCTAGCGCCTTGATTTCGTAAACATTCAGCGCAGCCTCCCGTATCAACCAGTGACTCGCTCCTGCTTCGTTCAGCGAGTGCCCAATTTTACTTCGCATAAAGCTAACCGGTGGCCCGAAGAGCGGCTGCCAGAGCAAATGCTGCCGATCTGAGGGAGCCAAGAGCGTTTTCAATCCAGTAATCAGCCAGCGGCTGCGGACACAGCCTCGACCATCAACTTCAATCGTGTGTTCGAGGGAACAATGCAGCCCAAGCGTCTGCAAAGCCTTCCCTTCGCCCAATGGATAACTTAAGCGCAGAACGCCGTTCATGTTAACATTGCCCATCGCCTTTTCAAGTTCAGGCCACTGCCGGGAAGGAGTCGGCGTAAGCAAGGGTTTGGCTTTTTCTTCAGCTCCGCAACATGTGATCGCAGCCAAGGCTAAGCCAAAGAAACCCCAGAAAATGAGAGTTGCTGATTTCATCTCAAAGGACGCCGATCTTTTGTATAACCTCAGGCCAGGCAGCCCGAATATCGAGCCCAACATTGGGCGATACAATCACCCTGGCACCTATTGTTTCAGCCCAGGCTCGCCAGGCAGCATTTAGTCCTAGCTCGTCAATCTCCGGGAGCAAAACCACCAAAGATATGGCCTGTTTAGGCGAGATATTCGCAGGAGTGCGAGGTGATGTTGTCGGATGCACGAGTAGCCATTGGCGCGGCGGTCGATCGTCGCGCATGTCTGCCGTGAACCGTTCACATTGCTCACCCAAAAGGATGATGTTTCCATCTGAAAACGCATCATCTTGCGTCTGGGCTTCGACTTTGTGCACGACCAGGCATCGCCGTCGTGGCATTTCCAGGAACAAGCGTCGGAGCTCTTTACCTGGCGTCCGCCCCAGCACTTTTTTATCCGGCCAAACGTTCCAAGCTATAATTGAACCATCGGTCGGGTTTTTCCTGCTCGCCAACAAAACAACATTGCGGCGTTGGCTTACTTTGACCTCCTGTTTACTTGATAGCGCTACCCCAGTCAAAAAGAGCAGTGCGCAAGTGATGAAAGCACCACCTCCTGCCACTACCACGACCCGGCACAGTCTGCGGAAGCTGACGGTTGATGAAAGCCACACGATTAGGATTATCGCTACGGACGGCACAATCCAAAGACGAGGCTCGATCCAGAGCGTCGTAAAAAGATTTCCTATCGCCCAAGCCATCAAGCAAGCACCCGCCGCCACTTTCGCGTCAGACAACACCCCATGAGGTTCTTCTAAGCCTCGCTCGTCAGCACTTCGGCGCGCATCGTTCCATCCCAACAATAACAAGGCAAGCAAAAGAAAGAAAATCACGCCTAACCAAGGCAAACCATACTCTACCGCTATATGAAGGTAGCTATTTACCATCGTCGTGTAACCTTCCGAGCGGTCGATATCTTGAAACCAGTTCATATATGCACGCCCCGCTTCACCTGCGCCCCAGCCGTGGAGCGGCGATCGTACCACCATGGAGAGCCCGCCACGCCAAAGTGAAAGACGATTTACCACGGCTCCGTCCTCGGTCAAATGCTGCGGAGCCAGACGATCAAAAAATCCTGTTCCAAATACACAACCACCGACAACAATTAGGCGCACCAGCCAAGGCCGCCACTGCACTTTGAGCGTCGTGAGTCCTCGTGCGAAGATAAAGCAGGCCGCAGCAACCCCCAGCGCCACGAGGGCCCCTCTCGAATAGGTTTTGGCCAATAAAAGATACAGCACCGCTTCCCAGCCCAAACCAACCGCAACCCATGCTTTTTTCCCATTAATGACCCAGAAGAAAACCACCAACGTCACCAGAAACACCCCAGCATAGTTGGGCGTGGCCCACCCCAGATTCCAGCGCAGGTGTCCATTGTGAAAGAAAAATGACTCAAAGATCATGTGAAACGTAACAAGCGATAATCAACGAGTTGAACCTAGCTTTCCCCGCGTCTTATCTCACCGCTTCCTACCAATTCCTCCGACCGTATCCAAGATCTCTAATTGAATTCATTTTAAATAAAATCGACAGTAATGCAGGCACTAATACTGCAATATTAGTGATAAATAATAAGTGCATTCGCCATTCACAATCTTTTGGGATTAGAGTCATACTACATATCACCGATAGGTAAACAGCGACAATAGACAAAGGGGCCAGGATTAGATAATAACGAGAAGCGATTTTCCTTCTGGTCGGAACATCATACTGTCGAGCCATGCGAATCAATAGGAGATACCACATACGGTACCCTACGAAAGCAAACAGCCCCATAGATATGCATACCGAAAAGAATGGAATGCATTTCATTTGAATCGATTGCCAAGCCATCGGTGAGAATGAACTCTTCCCGCCGTAAATCGCGGGGTGTCACAGAAAGGGTCCCCGCCTCGATTCCAGCGGTGGCATTCTTCCACCCGTAGCAAGCTTCGAAGTTTTGGCGCCGACTTTAATAAAGAGCAATTCATCTAAAAGGTTTTCTGTAGGAGTTTGGCCGCCCCCTATCGAGCGTTCCAAACCTCCATCAATGCCGGTGAGCCTTGCGTCCGGATGCCGTTGTCGTTTAATATCTCCTCGGTTGATGCGATCATCTCTTTGCGCGGAAAGACCAGATATTCGCTGCCGCGATCAGCAAATTCGATTACGATGAAGTCCGCCTTGGTGTCGCGCAGTACTTCGACCAAATGACGTAGGCTTTTTATGGCAATACCATTGACGCTCTTGACCACGGCCCCAGCGGGAGAGCCATACCCCTTTGTAAGTTTATGCGAGAAAAACGGAGCCGGCACCACCACCAATTGCGATTCTTCTGTCGAAGGCCTATCGATGCGCCGTGTAACGAAGGGACTAACCTTGAGGGACAGGCCACTGTATATCATCGCAATTCCCAGGCCGCCCGAAGCGCCAGGGGCAGCGGACGCCCCATTCGTTAGCGCCGCGATGTAGTCTTCCGTAGCCTCCGAAAAGACAATCGGACCACAAATGAAATATGCAGGATATGAGCCATTCAAAAAGGGAATAAGCTTGGGCCGGCTGTACTCTACCGGCACATCCAGCCGTAGTTCCTTTCCAGCGCGCAGCACGGTCAACGGCACTTTGTCGTCTTTAAGTAGCTTCTGAATCAGGTATCGAAAATTGACGCGCAAATTCTCGCCGATCTTAATCTTGCCTTCGTTGTCCACCGGACTGTCACCAATCTTAGTGATGACATCCCATTTCTTTAGCGGATAATTAGGGGTGGGATTGTCGATTAAACGAACAACCGCGCCGTGAGTCGCGGGATCGAGCCCAAGAAAGGGGCGCAAGGCCGCGTTTTCGAACGTCGGCATTTCGTCGTACAAGGTCGGCTTGCCGTCGTACTTACCGTCCGCGATATCCTTAAGAAACAGTTCAATCTCTTCGTTCGGTATAATATACCCGATGTTCTGCGCATTACCATGCCGACTGTAGGCGAGTCCAATCATCTTATCTTCCACGACGGCCGGACCGCCGCTGTTGCCGGCATTAATCGCAGCATCGATCTGGACGCGCAAACCAGAGACCGGATAATTGTAGCTGGTATATTCGATCCGGGAAACGATGCCCTTTGTTATCGAAAGCCCCGTGCCGCCTGTGGGGAACCCATAGGCCATCACCACGTCTTTAATCGCGGGAAGTGTGTCGGTGCGCACTAACGGGGGCCGCGTATCGAAGAAAGAATCGTCGTCGAGTTTGAGTACAGCCAGGTCAATCCCCGGCGCGATCGCCTCGACCCGGGCCAAGATCTTGTCGCCCGATTGATTGCCTTGGACCTGCACCTGCCCGGCATACAGCACCACGTGCGCATTGGTCAAAATGCGTTTGCCCTCGATGACGACACCAGTTCCTGTAATTTCTCTGGCAGCTTGCTTGCCCCAGGGTTTACTCAAGTCCGGCAAGCGTACGGTCGAGAATATTTTCACAACGGAAGACTCCACGCGATTAGACAAAACCTCCGGTGCAGTCGGAGAAGCCGCGACGTCAGCCGCCCCTGCCACGCGGACGCCCGCTACACTCTCCGCTGCGCACATGCTAATAGGAAACACTGCTCCGATAACAAGCAGGAACATACAGAAGGATAGTCGCACGGAATGGGTTGTTAATTGCATAAAGTTAACTGGGCATGTGGTAGTCCCCGATGAGTGGACCGGGGATCGCGCGCGGCGAGAATTGGACATTTTTCCTGAAAGCTAACGCTCAAAGAACCTATAACCTCGTTTGCCGTGCGATAAGGATTAAGCTCACAAATAAGCAAGACGGCAGTCCTAGCCCAAGGTCTTTAGGTTTTCGTGCTGCTTTGCTCCCCTGCAATTTTTCCAAAATACAAATGTTCCTTTCTACGCCAAAACAAGGCCGCCCAAGCTATCCCTGCAGGTAACCAAATAACCAAACCTCCCATAACTTTCCAAGTTGGAAGCAACTTAGATTCTCGATAGGTTAGAAATACGTCATACGCTATCCTTAGCGTAAACACAAAACATCCCAAAGAGAGCCCGCGCGACAGTATCCAACGCCACGCGCCAATTAATCTAACTCCCTTCCAGATTTCTAAATCTCGTTCATTTGTGAGCGAATTTTTCATATATAGTTACGGTGTAGCTAAACAGTCGTAATCATTCGCCGCCTTCGTCACCGCCGCCTTCGTCACCGCCACCTTCGTCACCGCCGCCGCTATTGCTGCCGTCGCTAGAGACGACGTATGGCGCTAGCACTATTGGAGCTCCGCCGGCTACCATCCCGCCGGCGCCATCATCGCCATATATTACGCCTGTGGGGGCACTATTTTGTGCAGTGTTTGCGTTTGCTGTTGAATCATGAGCACCATCCCAAAGTCCTCCGGCAGTGGAACTCAAGAAAGCAATCCCAGCTCCCTCACACATTACTCCGAGCGGGTCAGGGTCAGAACAACCAAGTGCCCCTCCCGCTAAGGCTCCGATTGCGGCCCCTTTTTCTATCCGGTTAGTAAAATCGGATACACTTGGCAGCGGTTCTCCGGTTACAAGATCCCAAATAGCCACGCCAGTTGCCTCTAGCCCTCCGCCCACGGCACCAATAACTCCTCCCCCTACCATTCCTACGCCTACCAGAATAGCCCCTTCACCAAAGACCGTACCTGTCGGATCCGCGAATCTAGACACTCTGTTTCCGCAATATCTGTAGATATTAATATCACCTGCTGAAAAACGAATCGGATCTGTCTGAAGAAACCTTCCTAACTCCGCTGAATACACCCTGTTTCTATAATCGTAAAGTCCGACCTCCTGCAGCCACTCGCGGCCTGTGTACAGCCAGCGATTACCAACTCTGCTGAAAGCCATCTCTTTGCCCGTGGCGTCGAAGATTGTGACTCCACCAGTAACGGAGTAACTATAGCGCTCGACCAATTTGCCATCGATACCGGTCAACATCGTCACATTGCCGAGCACGTCGCGATGAGGATAGAAAGTGCCATGCCGATTGACCATAACAACAATTTCGTCAATCTTTCGCCCGTGAACGTAACGGCCGACTTCGTTGCCCTTAAGATCGCGCTCTTCGATTAAATTCCAATTATCGTAGTAGTTAAGTGTAGTTGCGCCATTGTAGCTGCGAGCTACACAACGGTTCTTTGCATCATAATAAAACTTTGCAGTCATTTCGGCGTCGCTCGCTTCGATCAAACGATTGAGCGCATCATATCTATAACGCCAGCCCTTCAATGACGCAAGATTGCCGTTGCGATCATAGGTCGGCGTGGTGTTGCCAATCTGGATATATTGATTGAGCGCATTCGCCGTGTAGTTGGTCACCCAGTTTGGCATTTGAAATTGGGTATTTGTAATTTCAGTGGTTTGAACGCGGTTGCCCACTGCATCATAGCTAAAGCGTTCGGCGTGTTCAGGTCCGCCTACCACCTGCCCGTTGCGCGCTACCGGGGCGGCATAGTCGGCCCCGGTCACCTGATAGATTGGATCATATTGATAAGAATCGCGGGTAATGCGAGGAGCTAGGTTTGAAGTTAACGGCGAAAGCGTTTGAGTGGTGCTCGTGCGGTTATCCGCCTCATCGTACACGTAGTCGAGCTCGCTTAGCGGGCTGCGAGGTGAGCTTTCCGACACTGTTGTCACACGGTTTACTGCATCGTAAGCCATTGTCGTTGCAGTATTGTTTTCGCGCGGCATTTGAGTGGCATTGCCTGCTTCGTCATATTCGTAGCTAGCAATTGGCGGCGGCACGCCATCGCCCACAATATCCTGCATCTGACCGCGTTCGTTGTAGGTGTACTTTACGAACGAATCGTCGGGATACTCAAGAGTCTCGCGCTGACCGTCGTCAGTATAGGTATAAGTCACTTTGCGTAGCGCAGGGTCGGCTGCGCCGCCCGTAACCACTGGAGAAAGATCCTGAGTTTCAGAGATGAGACGACCAGCACCGTCAAAAGAGTAACTGAGCTTGCTCACTCCATTGTCCTCCACAGTCATTCGTCCGGCCATGTCATAGGCTTTGACGATGCGCTGGCTGCCATCGCTCCACGTAGAGAGGATTTCCCGATTGCGGCTGTCGTAAGTAAAAGTCTGAGTGATACCGGAACGGTTAGTGTAAGTAAGTTTATTGCCGACTTTATCATAGGTCGTGGTTTCCCTCGAACCGTCGGGGTAAACCAATGCCGTCGGTTGACCGATTAAATTATATTCGAAGCGATAAGTGCTGCCTTTGGGATCGGTCAGCGTAGCGAGACGCCCGGTCCCGTCATATGTGCGTGTAACAACTTGGCCCTTAGCATCGGTTTTGGTCAGTTCGCGCCCAGCGACATCGTACGTCCACTTCGTCGTATTGCCTTTGGCATCTGTTTCGCTGAGCTTATGGCCTGCCGCGTCGTACGTATAGGTGGTGGCGTTGCTTAGAGCATTCATCGCCTTCACCCGACGGCCACGGGCGTCGTAAAAAAATTGCGTGATTTGGTTTCGCGGGTTAGCAACGCTGACTCGGCGGCCACGGGCGTCGTACGTAGTGCGGATGGTGGCCGCGGCGTGGGTGCCGGCGGCAACGGTGCGGGCGATCTCATGTCCAGCAGCGTCGAAGGCGGTCGTCGAGATGCGGCCCTCGGGCGTGCTGCTGCCGATGGGCTGGTTGAATGGACCTTGACCCAGCGGAGCATAAATAAATTGGAATTCATGACCGAGCGGATCAAAACTGGTGGTGCGGCGACCAAAGGCGTCGTATATGTGGGTCCGCGCAGCGCCGGACGCATCGACCGATTTGGTTACTTGCCCGAAATTGTCGTAAGTTGTGCTCGCGGTCGCCCCTTCGGCATAGGTCACTTTCGTGACACGACCGGAGGCATCGTATTCGTAACGCGTGGTGTTCCTATTCGCATCGGTGGTTGACGCTACATGGTCGCGTTCATCATACGTAAACGTGACTACATGGCCGAGCGCATTGGTCGTATTCGTTCGCAGACCGCGTGTATCATAGGTAAAAGTTGTAACCGCACCATTAGAGTTATCTTTGATTTCAATCGGCTGCCCTAGCATATTATAGGCAAGTTCTGCGATACGACCATCCGTCAGCTGGACCTTCGTCACACGGCCTTGGGCATCGCGCACGTAGGATTTGGTCTGCCCCAGTTCATTGGTTTCTTTCAACACTCGGCCCTGGGTGTCGCGTTGCCACGTGCGTGTCGAGCTGTCAGGAAATGTAGTTTTGAGTACCTTCCCTTTCGAGTCGCGATCATAGTGAGTGATTTTACCCAATTCGTCGGTCTCCGAGATCTTGAAGCCCCGGCCAGATGCATCATATGTGTAGCTCTTGGCGAATCCGAGGGGGTCGATTTCCTGGGCGATATTGCCGCCAGGATTATAGGTGCGATAGACCGTCGCGCCATTTTCCTGTTTGATCGCATAGCTGCGCAAACCAGCTTTATCGGCGGTCACGGTGTCGACTGGCACCGTGCTCCCGGTCATATTTGCCTCTGCCAATTGGCCGAATGCTGCATCCGGCTCCGAGTGAAACTGGAAAGATCGCCCGCGCACCCGCTTTTCCACGTGAGGGTCGTCAACGCTGCTTAGAAGTAGGCGAGTGCCTGCGCGTGGCGCAGCATAGGTATAGGCTCCCTTGGTGCCATCCGCATAGTCCGCTGTCGTTAATACAGGATAGTCTGTGCCGCTCGGAAAAATGTAATTGTAGACGACTTTTTGGCCATCGCTCGCAGATACCCCGGTAATGACCGTGTAAGGCTTAACCGAGGCAGCAGCTCCCGGTGCATGGAGGGAACTATAGTTAATTTTGAGCCAGCGGCCCGCCGGTTCAGTAATCTGAACGAGCTGCCCAGCGTTCCAAGTTAAGGTCCAGAGATGCCCTGTATCATCTGTAATCTCACCGAGAGTATAAATTGTGCCTTTTGATGTTTGGCTGCGGGTAAAGCGAACCTCACCGCCATCCCTATGTAAAATCGTATATGAGTTTCCACTCACCACAAGGCGGTGCTGCTCAGAAGGCTCCGGCCACCATTGTCCAGGTGAAGTTTCAGTGAACCGATGCACCCAACCACCTGGCACGCGCACGGAAAGAACCGCCCGACCCTGGCTGTCGCGGCCCGCGTCAACCATCTCCCACTGCCAATTATGCGCCCAGTTATGACCAAGACCGAATAGATTTTCTTTTTGTGACGTGCGACTGGTTGTGAAACGTTGGAAGGCCAGCCCACGTTCGCCAACCGCGCCCGCAACTACTATGTCAGTTGTTGAAAACGCCATGTTTCCAGTGTACGCGTCCAGAAAGCCCGCAGTTTGCGTGACACCACAAGCAGCGTCATTACCTGGATAGGGAGCCTGGGCATAAATAGCGGTGGTCGAGGCCACCGCGGAGAGAATGAATGGGATAAGTTTCATGTGATGCCTTAAAATGATTTAGTTCAGTTGCGTACGAGCACAGGTGTTTCCGCGCCCACCCAAAATTCGAGAACGCGACTTTCGCCACCACGACGCAGCGTGATCCGGTGCATGCCGTCGTTAGCGGAAACTTGGTAAGAAATAGTGACTTTGTGATCGTTATCCACCGCCACGCTGCCTATCGCGGCCGCGTCTTGAAGTAGGCCGCCGTCTTCGGCTTGTACAGGAATCGCCTCACCAGGTTCGGCCCCAGCAAAAGGAACAGTTGCTGTGATCGTTGCGGAGGCAGGCACGATCAGTCTCGGGAATTCACCGCGCACATTGGGCGCAAGCACATGCGCAGTTCCAGCGATCGTAATGCGCGCCGCACGCGTTTCATCGATGGGCGCAGGAGCATCTTGTTTCTGCGCTATGTTTGTTGCGGCTGACGGTGGAGATTCACTCGCACGACTCGAATCGACCGCGAGAGGCGTAGAGGAAGCCGTTCGGTGTTGAGCTGATTTCCACCAAGCGATTGCTCCTATTGCCAAAATAACAGCAGCAACCGCCGCTGATCTTAAAACGCGCTGAGGGTGATTAGTCATGGGGAACAAGAAGTGATGCGGTCCGGCTCGACCCGTCGCAGCGCCACTTCCCTGCCCCGCCCCCGCCACGCAGAATCAAGCCTATTGAAAGCTAGAACTGCGCGAAATCCACCGACCCAGTACACTGACGTCAATCTATTTCGGACCGATCAGAACACTGCACCTAGGTGAATTAGGCGTTATTCCCAGTTAAAACAGAACATGTGTTAGGTCGGTGACATTCAGGCAACGAATATAACAACTGCACTTTTCTTGAGGTTATAAATCCAAAAAAATAGCGGGCTACAAAACGGCTAAGCTGTGCCGAGCCGAATTCACGCACGGAGGAATGAGCGTGTGTGCCGTGCCGAACTAATTTGATTTTGGCGCGAGTTAGGAGCGTGAAGAGTGCCGTAAGTTTTTCGCCTAGGATGTCCATATGAGCATTAGCAAGTTCCGGCGTAATATGATCGACGCGACAGAAGATCACTTTGTTCAGACTGAGGCAGGGCAGCGCGATGCGCTCAGCGCCCAAATCAAAGGCCAGGAAGCTTCCACCCTGACCGGTTTCAAATATCGCATACGGTAAATTTGCGTTCATATTGAGTGGATAGGCGTCAACTCGCGCCGCGTTCGTGGCGTTGGCCGAGCACCAGCTCGTGCGCGTAAGCTCCATCCACGACTTCGTTTAATTCACGAGCTGCCCGCTGCCAGACCTGGCCGACTGCACGCTTAATCCGTATGGCTAATTTTCTGGTTCGTTCCTGTGCGAGCAGCTACCAGGCCTGCGAACGGTGTTCGACTACAGCAGCGGCTTCGTAGGTGGTAGATTGAGGTGGCGGTTTCTGATAAGACTTGCCGAAATCCAGCGCAGGCAGCCGGTCCCCCGGATTAAGCCGTTAAAAAAGCGTTTTCCCCCTGGCGTAAAAACGGTGCAATGCTGACGGACGCGTGAACACGCGACATAGGCCGATTTGGCGTTGAGCCGGGCCGCCGCCACAATCATCTCATCCACCGTTTGGCTCTGGCTTTTGTATAAGATCACCGGGTAAACATGCGAAAATGACGCAAACCGGGTCGGATCAATGGTGCGACCATCGCGCAAACCAATCCACTCTCCGTTCATACTCGTGACTTCACACCGTTTCACCGTTGATGTGCTTCGCCGTCCGATTATTGGCGCGGATGAGCAGCGGGCTCGTCGCAGCCATTAAATGAATGAATCGACAACAATGCCGCAACCAACACCAAGTATAATTTCGTTAAGGTCTGCGCCACCAATACCTCGCGCTGGAGCCAGACACATGTATTCTTGCCGTGGATTTTTTGCCGACCGCGTTCCAACCCCAAAAACGCGAGAAAGCTCAAGTCGGCCCCGGTCGGGTCAACCTAATTTCTGTACGTCTACCGCAAATTCGGTAAGCGCGCGGCGTTGAACCAAGGTCGTTTCAAGCCGCGAATTGTCCGCATGAAAACGAATCAAGCGATAGGAAGTGGTAGCGACCTTGCGAGGGCCAAACATCGCTCAGCGATAATAGGGACAAAAGCTATCTCGAACGCTGAGCCTATTTTCAAAAACCAAGTTGGTGTAAGCTCTGAGCCCACGAGGAATCCGGCGATGAAGACCGAAGGTGAATCATTTTTCACCGAACCTGTCGATCCACGTAAGGAAGCGCATGCGATGGCATCGGAAGTGATCCGTCGTTTGCTCATCTGGATGGCGGATGGACACACGCTGGAAGAGCGCGGTCTGCGTGCATGTGTCGCACTCTATTGTATTCGTCCCGACCTGATTGACGGCGCAACGCTCGACCGAATCGGAGCGCTCGCCGAACGCTCCCGGCAAGCGGTTCACAAGCTGGCTAGCGAGTTTCGCCAAACCACCGGCCTGCAATCGTGAGCCCCGAAATCCCATCATCATTGCTGCGCATATCGGGTGCGGAGGAAATAAACCGACTGCATGCGGAAGCCTTAAAGTTGAGCAACGAATCCCGCGACGCGCTCCAAGCGGCTCTGGTCGCAGCGTGGAAAGCGGGTCAACTGTTAGCCGTGAAGAAACGCAATGTGCGGCGCACGATGGGCCCCGGCGCATGGCAGCTTTGGCTGGAGCGGCATTTCTCCGGCACTCCGCGCACAGCCCAGCGCTACATGCTGCTCGCAAAACAGGTCTCGGATGTTTCGTTTCTCAACGGCATGAGCCTGCGGCAATCGTATTTTCGACTGGGTATCGCCACCGAACCCAAATTGGCGACCCGCGTTGGTTTGGTAAACCGCCTGCCGAAGTACCTCACGTTGTCGATGCGTTTGCTCGCCGCGCTCGAACCGAACGCAGATCGACTGTCGCCGGAGTTGCGGATAGCCTACCGGCAGGACTTGCGTCCTCTTTACGAGCGCTTGCGCGCTCTGTTCTGAGGATATTCGAGGCAGATGCTTCTGACCCGGAGCGGGCCCGTCACCGGCCAATGACGGCGCGCAGTAAAATACTGGGTATTTTCAAGTTGCAAGGTTGCGACCACCGGGCGGACAGCGCGGAATCGGGAGACGGTAAGGAGCGCGCCCGCAGCGAAGAACCGCGCTCCCGTTTTCGCGCGCGTGCCGCCATGTTCCGCAGGCACGAGGGCGCAGCGCGTCTGTGCGCTGCGCCTTCGTGAGCGTCGGCCCTGATTTTTTATGGTTGGGCCGCGCGGTTTTTTAGGTGCCTCCGCTGGGTGCGCTGAAGCGCCGGTGCACGCGCATCGAAAGCGACCTCTAACCGAACCTTCGTGGCCGCAACTATGCGCCTGGAACAATGCGTTTGCTGCGGCGTTTGACCATCCGCCCGAAGTGACGGCGCAGCGTGCTCGCTTTGACCGGTAGGCCGGTGTCGCTGAGTTCCTGCGCGAGCTGGGCGTAGGTCCAGCCTTTGGCGAGGAGTTCGAGCACGCGGTCTGCGATAGGCGCGAGCACGTCGGCCACGCGTTTCCGCGTTTTGGGCGGCGTTTGAGTGCGTAATTGCTCCAGCTTTTTCTCCAGCGTGGAGTAATTCAGTTTCGAGGCGATCTGATGGTAATCGGTGTTCATCGCTCATGCAGTCGTGTCAACCGACGCGCTGATGCGGAGTGCAGCGTTTGGCCATCGCAGTTCTTGTCGCGCATGACGCGTATTTTCCATCGCACCGCGTTGCGCGCCGTCGTGGCATTCGGAGCGGCCGCTCATGTGGCTCTGGTCGCGGCGGTCGCCATTCCACTGCGCGCGCATCTGCGCCGGTTGACGCGGAAGCCTGGGTGACCAAGGCCCGTCGCACTTGCGAAGCGTCCTGTCCGTTGCGCCTGTCGCAAGGGGTAGGGTGTCTCATCAAAAACGAAACGAGACTTCGTTTCGCAAGTGGGGATGGGCCGAGTCGCACCTACTCACCATGATACAAACTAAAATTCAGTTTAATCTGAAAAATGCCAAAGAGTATTTTCGCGAACATCTCGGTGCGGGTGATTATTACTCGGAAGGTCAAAAGATCGAAGGCGAATGGCTCGGTCTGGGAGCAGAAAAACTCGGCTTGAAAGGTGTCGTCGGTGAAGAAGCGTTCATCGCTTTGTGCGAAGGCAAGCATCCCGAAACTGGGTTGCGCTTGGGCCAGCGTTTGAACGTGGTTCGGCACGAGGGTGATGATGTGAAGGCTAACCGGCGCATCTTTTTTGACTTCACGATTGCACCACCGAAGAGCGTTTCGGTCGTCGCCCTTTTTCAGGATCAGCGTATTTTGGACCTGCACGAACGAGCGGTCCGGCAAGCGATGCTCGAACTCGAAAAGCGGGCAGAAACCCGCGTGCGTAAATCGGGACAGAACGGCGAACGCGTGACCGGCAATCTGGTGACAGCGTGCTTCCGCCATGAAACTAGCCGCGAACTGGACCCGCATCTACATACGCATTGCGTCGTGATGAACTCCACTTTCGATCCGGTGGAAAATCGCTGGAAGGCACTGCACCCGGCAGGCATGTACCGGGCGCACCGTTACGCCACGAATCTTTATCGGCACGAACTGGCCAAGGGCCTCCGCGCACTGGGCTACGAAATTGACAACCAGGCCAAAGGTTTTGAAATCAAAGGCGTGCCGCGAAGCGTCATCGACCGTTTTTCGAAACGGCATCAACAGATCGACGAGGAAACACGTGCGCGACTGGCGAAGGGTGAAAAGATCGAAAACATCAAAGATCTGCGTGAGCGTGTGGCGCACGGCAATCGGCGTCGGAAGTTGAAGGACTCGACGGCAGACCGGCTGCGTTCGGCGTGGCATGACGAAATGCGCTCCGAAGAACGCGCGGCCTTGCGAGCCTTGCAGTCGGTGACGCCGCGTCCGGTTGAGAAAGCCAACGTGGCGGAAATTGTAACGTGGGCCGATGAGCACTTGTTTGAACGTCGCGCAGTCGTGGCCGACCATGAACTCATGGCGGCGGCTTTGGAGCGCGGACGCGGGTTAGATTTTGACCTCATCGCGTTGCGTCAGGCCATTGACGAGCGCGGCTATTTTCGCGAAAAGGGCACGGACAAACTCACCTCGCGCGAAGCCCTCGGCTGGGAACTTGAGGTCGTGGTGGCGGCTCAAGAGGGTCGGTGCCGGCACGGCGGATTGAATCCAGAATATCGCCCGTCACCCGCTCTTTCGGCGGAACAGACGGCGGCGGTAGAAAAGATTTTGCGAAGCCACGATTTTATCACGCTGTTTCGCGGCGGGGCTGGGACCGGAAAAAGTTTTACGCTCACGGAAATCGAACGCGGTTTGTCGGAAGCGAAGCACCCGGTCGTGGTTTTGGCGCAGCAACGGCAGCAGGTGCAGGACTTGCAGGCGGACGGTTTGAAGGCCGACACCCTCGCCACTTTTTTGCAGCAAAAGCAGCTCGTGCGTGGCGCGGTCGTCATCGTGGACGAAGCCGGACAGATCGGTGCGAAGCAGCTCGCTCAATTGATTCGTATGGTCCGGACCAATAACGGCCGATTGATTCTTTCGGGGGACACCCGCCAGCATGGTGCGGTCGCTGCTTCGGATGCGCTGCGTGCCATCGAAAAGCACTCCGGGTTAAAACCTATCGTTATCGGAAAGATTCGGCGGCAAGACCCCGCTCGTGGGATAAACGTGCAGGAACGCGCCTTTATCCGCCAGTACCGTGCCGCGGTGAAATTGGCAGCGAGCGGAAAAATCGCCGCGTCGTTTGACGCGCTCGACCGGCTCGGGTGCATTCGGGAAGTTCGCGGCGAGACCCCGCGTGAAACCCTCGCGTCGGAATACGTCGCCGCGCTGGAGCGCAAAGAAAAAGTCCTGGTCGTTGCGCAAACGCGTGAGGAGGTGCGCACCGTCAACGAAGTGATCCGCGCCAAATTGCAGGAGGCCGGAAAACTCGGCGCGAACACGATGCTCACGACTTACCAGCCGGTCGATTTGGACGAGGCGCAGAAAAAAGATGCACGCTTTTATCAGGAGGGTCATGCGGTGGGATTCATCCGGGGTTACGGGCGTTTCGCCCGTGGTGAAATCTGTCGGGTGGTCGGAGCCAACGAGCGCGGGGTCGTGCTCGAAAAAGACGGCGTTCAAACAACCATGAGCTATCGCTATGCTGACCGCTTCACCGTCGTCGCTACGAAAGAAATAGCCATCGCGCCTGGGGATAGGCTCCAACTCAAGTTCAACGGCAAGTCCCTCGAAGGAGCTCGGCTGAACAACGGTGAACTGGTCACCGTCCGCGAGATCGCGCCCGATGGCTCGCTCGTGGTCGAGGCCGGGGCGGAAGGTGCGGAAGCGCGCAAAACGCTCGCACCGACCCAACGCGTCCTTATACGCGGCTACGCAGTCACGTCCTACGGCTCGCAGGGCAAAACCGTGGACACGGTGATTGTGGCGGATGCGGCCAATCGCGCCGCGACCGATGCACATCAGTGGTACGTGACGATTTCTCGCGGGCGGAAACAGGTGCTCGTTTTCACGCCAGACAAAGAGGCGCTACGTTTTCAAGTGCAACAGGTCGGCGAGCGTGAACTCGCGCTGGATTTGAAGCTGGGGCAATCGCAGTCGGTTGACGCTCGCCAATCAGAGTGTATCCGGCGCTCCGTCGCCACCGCCGAGCGTATCCATCACGATGATACTTTCCGGCGTATGACGGCCACTCAAACCAACCATCAACACCTACACCCATGAAGAATATCAGCCGAGAATTAGCCAGAAAGATGGGCGCTCCCATTCGCTGCGTAGAGAAGGAGTGCCGTGGGGTAACTATGATCGAACTCTACCCGTGGCAGGCCAAGGAATGGTCGTTGCCTTACTCTCGTCTGGACGCCGTGAGTTTTTGCCGTGAAGCGGAATTGGAACGAATCGAACTTTTCTTTTCTCATCATCACGTGATCGTGCTCGGCGAAAATCTACAGGACGCATTGGACGAAATCCGCACATTTGAAGTGTATTGCCTACGCAGTTTGCCAGAATCTTACCGCGCAAGCTTGGGGCCGCTCGACGCATTCATTGTGCAATTGGAAGTGCGGCTCCTCGCTGATGCCAAAGCGCCCTCGTCCGCATGATAGCTCTGTCTGACTGGCTTGGTTACATCTATTTGTTCGGAGAACAAAAAAACGACACACGCGTGTCGTTTTTTGTTTTCAGAGAACGCGACACACACCGTGTCGCCTGTCTCCGTCCAGGGGGCGCTGCCTGAGATTTTTAGCCACGGGCCGGCACCTTCAGCTTGGTGCGAATGTGAACCGAGACCTCGGCCGGATCATAGTAAACAAAATGCCCGACGCGATGATGAGGGATGCGACGGAGTTTCGTCCAATCGCGCAGCGTGCGGATTGATGGCTCTTTGCCCTGCGGAAAAATGCCGCTCAGGCGCAAGCCGATGATGTCAGTGAGCTGACTCTGAGTAGTGGAGATGTTTGATGGTGTTTCCATACCCCTGACTGCTGGTCAACCGCAGCAAGCAGGTCTTCGCTGCACACACTTGCACTCCGAAAATAGGCCCAGCATTCCGGACCCGGCTCAGTGTCCTAATTAGCAACACGTGTTGCCGATTTCACAAACGCCTCGGCGCGTCCTATGGGCCGCAATGACAGCAACGGTATTTTCTGGCCATCAAGCCGCGACGAAGGGTACCAGATCGGGCGGCGCGAGGACGTTTCCTGGCTCAGTCTTCGCAGGGATATGCGTTGGCATGATGCTGAAGAACAGCTCCGCTTCGGCCGGACTCTTTAGGTCTAGATAGTGTTTTCGGATGATGCTTTCGGAATTGCCGGCTTGCAGCGCCGCTTCGCCCATCGAGCGAAATTTTGCCACGAACATCGAAATGAACGTGTGCCGCATCACGTCGTGGGAGAGGCCGAAAGTTTTCGAGAGGGCAGCGCGGCGCTGATGGAAATTAGGAACCGCAATCGAGTTCTCTTTCAGCGGGTAAGCCTTTAGCCATGCGGCTAGGTTCGGCTGAATGGTCACCTTGCGCGGTTCCCGAACTTTCGAAACGTCGGCCGAGACAGAAATAAGGCCTGTCTCCAGACACACATCACCCGGTTTGAGCTTGGTGATTTCGCCGTCGGGAAACGAGGGCCGGATGCCAGCGAACAGGCACAGGGCGAAAAAAGGCACCCACCGGCCGCGCTCGAACTTTTCGATTTTCGCCATCAGTTCCTGCGCCTGCGCGACAGTCAGTGTTTTTGCAGACCCGCGTTTTCGACGGATACGATGATGTGGCACTTTCAGTATCGGATTTTCTGTGATCCAACCGCGCAGGACGGCGAACTTCATGAATGTTGAGACGACGCCTCGCCGGTTGTTGTAGGTTTTTAGCGCCGGTTTGCGTCGTTCGAAAAACGAGATGAGCGCCGGCACGGTGAGTTCTGCGACCGTGACGCCCGCGAAATGCGCATTGAGCAGTTTCAGATCGCGTCGGATGCGCACGCACTGCGGCATCGAAATGTAATCTTGGGCCTGTTCGTGTTCCTTGGCTGCCACATACTCGGCAATCGCGTCTGCTAGTTTCTTCTGTTTTTCCGGCTCGCGGTAATTCGAGAGCGCGAAATCGACGAAGAAGGAAAGTGATCGCGCTTTCCCGGCCAAGCGGTGAAAGACTGCCTCGGCTTCCCGGGCTTGGGTCTCGGTCAGGGTGGTGATGATGGCGCGCTGGCCGGACGCAATCTGGAGCACCTTGATTTCGAGCGTGGCTTTTTCAGCGGCAGCTTCTTCCCGCGTTTTGAAGTTTTTCCGAATACGAACACCGGCCAACAGGCCAGATACCCTCCAAGACGCGACGCCATTTCGGTTTTCAAACCGGCTGACGGCAAATTCTGTGTGATTCATGCTTAGGTTGCCACGTCAACTGGCAACCTAGCTTTGCGATAAACTTAAGTTGTTTATCCCCAACGACTAAAGTGGTGCCCAAGGGGGGACTCGAACCCCCATGCTGTTAAGGCACAGGCTTCTGAGACCTGCGTGTCTACCAATTCCACCACCTGGGCAACTGCATGAGGTGCTGAAAACATACACCCACGTAGCGCGGGGCAAGCATAGAATTCAGCACAAGATTTCCCCCCTTCCACGTTTCTTTCTCGCTTAGTTGGGCGGTGGTTTCGCGGACGTGGGATTGGCTCGATTCTTTCATGCCGGGCTCATCTCAAAAAACGCGGTTGGCTTTTACTGCAGAGGGCACAGGGGGCGCAGAGAATATGGCTTAGGAATAGACCCGCTGCATATCCATTCCCCTGCCGGATGAAATATTCCGATCCCGTGAGTCTTTTCTCCTCCTCTGCGGCTTTTGCGATCTCAGCGGTTCAATTGCAGGGTCAGCTTCATTGGCCTGATCATTGATCACAATGCGCGAGCGTAGTGTCGAAACTTTGATTTGTCCAACGGGGTCGTTTTGCGCGAAATTCAGCCGGGCGACTGGTTGTTCGTGTGTTCACGCCGCATGTGTGTAGTTCGCCCAATCGCGCATGCTCTCCAAATGCGACGCCAAATCTGGCCCGCCAACTCGGTTGAAAGTCTCAGTATCACTTATCGAGGTAAGGCGACGCGGTCGATAACGGCGCCGGGATCGACCGCGCTGATTTTGAAGATGTGTTTGCCGGTGGCGAGAGGGGTGAGAGGTACGCGGGCGCGGACGTAGTTGTTTTGAATGCCGTCTCTCCGTGTTGGGCCGTTCTCGTCGTCTTTGCCGTTGGAACCTGGTACCTCAACCAGCACCGGTGGTAGGTCGTCGACGGTGACAGCAACGCGCAGTTGCATGCCGGGGAACAGGCGGAAGGTTGGCATAAAATCAATTAAGGCATCATTGTCTCCGCCTTTAGTCTCGAAATTAAACACGAGGGCAGGCGCCTTTGTGTCTCCCGCTTGCCACGACGATTTTAAGCCGGCGGGTTTAAGCGCGAGAGCCCGACCCGTGGGGCCGAGTCCGTCGACGCGGGTCCATTTGGCTTCGCCGGCGTCGAGTTGTTGGTCGGCTGAAGCTGCGTTGCGCCAGAGATGCGCTGTATCTTCCGCTGGTTTCGGCGGGGTTGCCGCTGACGGGTTTTCTCCCCATGGCCAGCGAACCTGGCTATTCCATTTGGTTAGGTTTTCGGCCGTTTCGGAACCCGGCATCATGTGATTCCATTTTCCACCAGCGGTGGCTTGGTTAAATTGTTTAACCTGCTTTTCGAGAAATGAGCGGAGGCGCGCGATTTTTTCCGCGTTCGCGTTTGCTTTTT
>Ga0302322_100000880_pt1 | contig 23689 bp, 21 predicted proteins | sample Fen_T0_2_FD_203757 | JGI IMG/M metagenome (GOLD analysis project Ga0302322, IMG submission 203757) | Peat permafrost microbial communities from Stordalen Mire near Abisko, Sweden - Fen_T0_2 | ecosystem: Environmental > Terrestrial > Soil > Wetlands > Permafrost | place: Sweden: Abisko...
GATGATGACGGTACCCATGATGAGAAGGTAGTCGCGGTTCAGGGCCGACTGGACGAAGAACCGTCCCAGGCCGGGGATGCCGAAGATCTGCTCGATGACCACCGAACCCGTGATGATGCCGGCGAACGCGGGGCCCATGAAACTGACCACGGGAAGCAACGCCCCCTTCATCACGTGTTTGGTGATGACCACCGACTCTCGCAGGCCCTTGGCCCGGGCTGTGCGCACAAAGTCGGTTCTCAGGATTTCAAGGATGGAAGCCCGGGAGAGCCGGGCAATGTAGGCGAAATGCGGGAAGGCCAAGGTCAGAGCGGGCATCAGGAGGGTCACCCAACCGGCGTCGTCGTTGATCCACCCGGCGGTGGGCAACCAGCCCAGCCACACCGAGAAGATGAGCTGGAGCACGGGACCGATGACGAACAGCGGGATGGATATCCCTATCACTGCCATGCTCATGGCTCCGTAGTCGGCGAAGGAGTTCTGCCTCAACGCCGATATGATGCCGGCCCACAGGCCAACGAGAACGGAAATCAAAAGGGCCGTCAACCCCAGGATCAAGGAGTTCGGAAGGTTCGTGAAGATGAAGAAGTTGACGTCGTGGTCGGGGTATTTGAACGAGGGTCCCAGGTCGAAATTCAGTGTGACGTCGCCCAGGTAGCGAAAGTACTGGTTGAACCAAGGTTCGTCCAGGTGGAACTTCTTGTTCAGGTTTTCAAGCACCTGGACGCTAGGGTGGCGGTCGGCTGAAAAGGGTCCTCCGGGCGCCACTTTGATGATGAAGAAACTCAAGGTGATGATCACGAACAGCGTCGGGAGCATACCTAAGAAACGGCGGATGATGTAACGAAACAAAACGGCCTCGCTGGGATGGACAATCGAATGGGGCACTTTAGCATGATTCGAAATCCCCTGCAAGGAATGGGACCCCACTTAGTCTTGGCCTTTGGTGGTTCTCGGGGTAGTGTGGGAGGAAATTCACCGGAGGACCCATGGAATCCATAGACTTGCGAAGCGACACCGTCACCAAACCCACCGACGCGATGCGTCGAGCCATGGCCGAGGCCCCCGTCGGCGACGACGTCTACGGCGAGGACCCGACGGTCAACCGGCTTCAGGACAGAGTGGCCGAAGTCTTGGGCAAGGAAGCCGGGCTCTTCGTCCCCAGCGGGTCGATGGGAAACCTGATCTCGTTGTACCTGCAGGCAGGCAGGGGTGGCGAGGTTCTTGCCCACGAACAAAGCCATATCATCCATTACGAACTTGCCTCGGGAGCCGCCCTCGCCGGATGTCAGATTCTAGCCGTCGCCGGAGACAGGGGCATTCTGAAACCCGTGGCCCTCGAGGGCCACGTCAGGGGACCCGTTTATCACAACGCCAGGACCAAGCTCGTCGAAGTCGAAAACACAGGGAATTTGGCGGGCGGCACATGCTACACCGACGCCGAGTTGGCTGCCGTCCGGGCCTGGGCAGGGTCCCGAAGCCTTCCTGTCCACATGGACGGAGCCCGGCTGTGGAACGCCTCGGTGGCCCAGGGAGTGACACCGGCTTCCATTGCTATCCACGCTGACACAGTCACTGTCTGCTTCTCCAAGGGCCTGGGAGCCCCTGTGGGAAGCGTCCTGACAGGCCCCAAGGCGTTCATCGCCGAAGCGCTCCGGGTCCGCAAGATGCTGGGAGGCGGCATGCGTCAGGCGGGCATCCTCGCCGCCGGGGCCCTCTATGCCCTGGACCATCACGTGGCGCCTCTCGCCGAAGACCACCTCCACGCCCGGTTGCTTTCCGACGCCCTCCAGGCCTCGGGCTGGGCCGTGGTGACAGGCCAACCCGAGACAAACATCGTCTTTGCCCGGACTCCCGAAAGGAACGCTTCCGAGGTGGCGGCAAAGCTAGCCGAGAACGGCGTGCGTTGCAGCGCTCTGTCCTCCGACAAAATCCGTCTGGTCACCCACCGTGACGTGACCCGAACCCAAACCGACAAAGCCTGCGAGGTCATCCGTACCCTATACTGATTGTAAATTCCGGATCATCTCCCCTTGCTTTCCCCCGGGATTATGTTAGATTTCTGTTCAGGGAGGTGCAATGATACAAAGCCAAGAGAGCGGTAATCCGCCTGATCACGGACCGTCATTCCTGACGGTGAGCCCCCCCGGTCGTCTTCTCTGAAGCGCCGGTTGCAAGCTAGAAAAGCCTGGGGCAAATAAGCCAGATTCTAGGATATGACGCAGATAGTTAGCCGCATGGAATCCCATGCGGCTTTTTTTTGGGGCTCGGTTCTCGCCGTTTTGGCTTTGTCTCGGTCGGCTCCGGTGCTCGGCGGTCAGGGGCTCGCGGAGGGGTCTGTTGGCGAGACAAAAACCCCCGTCAGCGACTGGGCGATGCGGCTGGCGGCTTGGCGGGCACCGGGGAAGTTCCTTGCCGTGGGGCCGATTCGCAACGCCGACGGGGTGCCCATGAAGTACAGCGGCAGTCCGGGCCATCGGCAGTCGTGTTCGAGGAGAGGGAGGCCGTCGTACATCTGAAGAGGATGGTCGTTCCAGAGTCCTTCGAACAGCGGGTGGGTCTTCAGGTCGAGCTTGTTGCCCGTGCACAGCCACACTCTGTCGGCCGCCAGAGCCCGCCCCCATCCCCCATCGGCCAACCAACCGGCTCCCGCTTTAACTAGCGATTTCACCTCACACCGGGGGTAATACCGCAACGCCCCTGAGCGGCGGAAGGGGGCTAGCAGGTCCCGGATCTCCTCGGTCATGGCACCGCCGCCCCGGGCCCGGGCTACCATCTTTCTGCGGCGGCGCCAGTCGGTCTCCCTGTGGAAACCCGTCATGTACTTGGGACCTATCCACCCCGGTGCCGAGTCGAAGAGTTTGTAGTTCACAGGTCTGCGGGTCACCAGATCCACGGTCCACCCCCGGGCCAAAGCCCCCAGGGCCAGGTGGCCGGCGGTCAACCCTCCCCCCACGATGAGAATTTTCCCCGGGGGACCCTCAAGGTTGCGGACGTCAACCTCTTCGGAGTGGACTAGGGTCAGAGCGTCAGCGGCGGGGGCCCACGCGGGCCAGACCCTGTCCCCTCCCCCAAGGGCCGAGACCACCGCCTGGGCCGGGAGTTGCCTTCCGTCGTCGAGACCCAGGACGAACCCCGACCCCGAGGGCCTCAGGCTCTCAATCCTGTGAGGCCTCACCAAGGGAGCCAGGTCGTACCTCTGGATCAGGTCTTCGCAGAACTGCCGGAACAGCGCCGTTCCGGGCAGAGAATACGGGGGGTAGAATTCGTCGTACCGGCCCTGGGCGAACCGGCGCAACGCCAGGGGATCGGGGTCGGGATGGTGCACCGAAGAGGAGCGCAGGTGGACGATCTCCTGCCCCTCCATCTGCCGATTCCAGCGGCTGAGCCAGGCACCCGACGGGTCGAAGACAGCCACCTCCGACCGCAGGGAAGGGTCGGCCTTGAGCAGAAAGGCCAAGGCCGCGAGGTTATGGGGGCCGCTTCCTATGAACGCAATCATGCCTCGGGCTTTTGTTCCTTGACGAAGAACTGCATGAGTTGGACAAAGGCGTACAACTGCTTGTAGGTGGCAGACATCCATTCCCTGAGAACCTTGTCGGTGCTCTGTTCCAGGGGCTTCCAGTTCAGAACCAGCTCGTGTTTGGGCTTGGCGTAGTCGTCGATGGCCATCTTCAAATGCTTACCAATGACGATGAAGTGGGTGGCGGCTTCGATGATCAGAGCCCGGGCCCCGGCGTTGATGTCCTTGAGTTGTACCTTCAGCGAGGAGGCGGCGTTGTTGTCTTTGTCCGCCCGGGCCAGGAGCATCTTGAGCTTCCCCCCCCGGTCGCCGTCTTCGGCCAGGGCCTCGTCGAAGACTGTCAACTTGTCCGAGGCTTCCATGAGCTGGTGGAACGACTCCGACATGGGGGCGACCAAGGCGTTGCTCACCCACTCCCCTTTGACCAACAATAGGTTCACAAGTTCGCGGATGTCGCGTTTGTAGTAGTCGAGGAGGAAGGCTTTGAGGTAGTTCAGCGGTTCGACGTAGGTATAGCCCCCCACCCGCTTCTTCTGGAACGTCAGGTTGGCCTTTTCAGTGTAGTTCTTCGTGCGGCTGATACCAGTGGTACCGAACACCTGGATGACCAGGGAGTTCACCCTGTCTGTCTTCTTCTCAAGGGAGATTTTCGAGAGCACTCCATCTACCGAATTCTTGAGGTGGGTGAGAAAAGGCTCGACGATGCGCTCGTTCGGCAGATAGACCTTGGGGACGTAGGCAGGATCCTTGGAAAGATACTGGACGAGTTGGAGCAACACTCCCGACCTTCGCAGCTGCGACAGGCTCGAAAGCATCTTCTTCCAGTTCGACCGGCTCACGACGTCGATGCCCTTGTAAATCTGGAGGATGTCGAACACGGCCTCCCAATCCGCGTCGGAGGTGAGAGCTCCCGATGCGGTAAGGAAATCCTTGAGGTCGTCGAGCACATACTCACCGTTGATGGCCTCCCACCGCGGAAGGTAGCCAAAGTCGGCTTCGGGCAACAGGGAGTCGAATTTCTTGAGCATAAAGTAGAAGTTGAACTCGACGAAATCCATGAACACGAGGAAGAGGTTGTACCGAGCGTCGATCTTCCTCTGGGTTTCCAACTCAAGGACCGCTGAGAACTCGATCAAGGCCTCCCTGACCTGAAGGGCCAACGCGTCGATGGGCATGGTTTTGGCCAGGCCGCGGATGGATTCTTCGGTGAATTGGTCCTGCAACACCTTTTGAGTGGGCCCGAGCACTTGTTCGATGAAGATCATCTTGAGGGCGTTCGACGCTGTGGCGTTCGCCAGCAGGGTGCGGGTTGGTCCGACCACGGCGTACATCTCGTGGAACGCCTTGGGCAACCCGATGTCTACGAGGTCTCCGGAGGGGATGTAAAACCGACCCTTGGCCTTCTTGAGGCTGTTCTTGAGTTCCTTAAGCAAGGCCTTACGTTCCCTCTCGGGATCGGGCTCCATGCCCAACATCGAGAGAATTCGATTCAAGAAGCCGAGAGGAGCGTCAGACGAGAGCTTTCCTTTCGAACCTGTGGGTGTGGCGCGGGGGGGTGGGGCCATGCGATGCTCTGTGTTTAATATGGTGGACCCAGCCCCGGCTGTCAATTGACAAGGCGGTGGATGTCCGGGTATCACCAATCATGCACCCCATCGCCGAGGATCTGAACCAGCGCCTTGCCCCCACCGTGGTAGGCCGTTCCCTTTCCCGTTTCGGGCAAAGGATTTACTTTCCCAAGGGCATCGTGGCCCAGTCCACCGAGGCCAAAAAGTCGGCGACCACCTTCAACGCGACGGTGGGGGTGGCCCTGGCCGACGGGGAACCGATGATCCTCCCTACCATCCAAGACAACCTTCCCCGACTTTCACCCACCGAAGCCATTGACTACGCCCCCCCGGGTGGCGACAACCGCCTCCGGGCCCTCTGGAAAGAGGAAATGCTAAGGAAAAATCCTGGCATCATGGAAAGCAAGATTTCCCTCCCTGCCGTGGTTCCAGGCATCACCTCGGGTATCTCCCTGGCCGCCGACCTGTTTGTGAACGAGGGCGATGGAGTCGTGTTCACCGACCTATGTTGGGACAACTACCCTCTGATTTTCGAAACCCGGGCCGAGGCGCGATGCGTCACCTTTGCGCCTTTCACGGCCCACGGCGAGTTCAACGTCAAAGGAATGTCGGCCGCCCTGGTCTCGGCGGCCCAAAACGGCAAGGTCGTCCTGGTCCTGAATTTTCCCCACAACCCCACGGGCTACACTCCCACCAAGAACGAAGCCAAGGCCCTGGCCGACGAACTGGTTCGCCTGGCCGAAACAGGTCTCAACCTTGTGGTGATCTGCGACGACGCGTACTTCGGCCTGTTCTACGAGGAAGAAGTCTACCGCCAATCCATCTTCACTTTGCTCTTCAACGCCCACGAGAACTTACTTGCAGTGAAGGTCGACGGTGCCACGAAAGAAGACTATGTGTGGGGGTTTCGAGTGGGTTTCATGACCTTCGGCGCCTTCGGGCTGAAGGAAGATCACTTCGACGCCATCAATCAGAAGGTCTTGGGCGCGATACGGACCACCATTTCAAGTTCGAGCCGTGTCGGCCAGACCCTTCTCTACAAAGAGCTCTCCAGCCTGGTCTACCACGGCATCAAGGCCAAGTTCGCCAAAGTCCTGGAGGAGAGGTTCAAAACCGTCAAAAAGATCCTCGAGACCCGGGAAACTGGTAAACGGCTCAAGCCCTTGCCGTTTAACTCGGGGTACTTCATGACCTTCGAGCTGGAGGGGGGATCCACCGAAGACCTCCGAAAGTTCCTCCTCAAAACCGAGGGCATCGGTACCATAGCCTTTCAGGACAAGTTTTTGCGCATCGCGTACTCGTCCATCGACAACCGCGACCTGAGGGCCTTATTCGGCACCATTTTCCAGGCTGCGGACCAACTGTTCGGAGCCTGATCGTGGCGCGTCTCGGCCCGCTTTTAGCGGGTCTCGTCCTTCTCGCAGCCTCCTGCGACCAGTCGGCAAACCGGGTTTCGACACTGTGGACGAACGTGCCCGAAATGGCCGGCTACGTCGAGAAGTTCAACGCCTCCCAACGCGATTGGCAAATTCTGCTCGAGTACAAGGACGATCCGGTTCCCTTGCTCGTGACCCCAGGCAGAAAGGCCGATCTCGTCGTGGCCCGAGGGCTGGCCTCAGCCGAGGTTAAAGACACCATGGTTCCTCTGGATTTCCTGTTCGACGGAGGCAACCTTTCCAAGGCGTCGTTTTTCCACAGGATCACCGACGCGGGGCAACAGGGCGACAGGTTCAAACTGCTCCCCGTGTCGTTCGACCTTCCTGTTTTGGTTTTCTCGAAGAAAGGACTCCCCGACCTTCCCGGATTCTCCCTCGACCTGGAAATCCTCAAGGATCTGGGGCATCGGTTTCCTGGTTCCACCGATGAAAAAGTGCCCAAGGCCATGGCGTTCTCTCCTCGATGGGAGGCCTTCGGCCTGACCATGCTCCAACTCAAAGGTGCCTCGTTCCAGGAAGGGTTCCAGGGAACCGTGAGTTGGGACTCGGGCAGGTTTCTCGAGGGCTTGGGCCTGGTCCACAACTGGCCGTCTCCCGGGTGGGACCAAGCCACCGAGTTTCGCCGCAAGTACCTTCAAGGCGACCCGACACCCCCGTTGTCGGCGGGAAGAGTTCAGTTTTATCCTGCGACTCTCGCTACCTTCGCCTCCCGACCATGGGAACAGCGGCGCGACCTGGATTTCCGCTTCGTCGACCAGGACGGCAGGGTCGCCGCCACCGACACCACGGTGTGGGCCGGCATCCCTTCGAGCTCGCTGACCCGGGGCGCGGGAGAGAGGTTCCTGGGTTGGCTCTTCCAGGTCGATGTTCAGCGGTCCCTTCTTCTCCAGGCCCGGGAGGACGGGAACTTCGGTCTTGCCCAGGGGCTGTCTTCGCTGGTCTCGTCCGAATCGGCCCTCGCCGAGGCTTTTCCCGAAATGTCGGGACGGCTCCCAGGATTTGATCAAATCCTTTTCTGGAATGCACTTCCACCCGATTGGCCTGTCTTGAAGGCAACAGTGTTGAAGCCCTGGCTCGAGACCCCTGAGGGCAACGAAACGACCCTGAAGAGGGCCCTGGACAATCACCGAGCCCAGGGCTCCCATAACTGAGCCCGGCAATTCAAACTTGACAGGTAGGGAAACTGGTCCTATTCTAAAGTCATAACATAACCCCAACGGAGGTTCTCTATGGCTGAGGTCATCCTCAAAAATATCACCAAGGTATACGATGGTGATGTGAAGGCTGTTGACAACGTCAACATCCACATCAATGACAAGGAGTTCTGCGTTTTCGTCGGTCCTTCCGGTTGCGGAAAGTCCACAACGTTGCGCATGATCGCCGGTCTCGAAGACATTTCGGGCGGCGAGCTCCTCATCGATGGCAAGCTCGTGAACGACGTGGCCCCCAAGGACCGCGACATCGCGATGGTTTTCCAGAACTACGCCCTGTACCCCCACATGAGCGTCTTCGAAAATATGGCCTTCGGTCTGCGGATCCGCAAGTATCCCCAGGCTGAGATCCAGAACCGCGTCAAGGAAGCCGCTGCCATCCTCGACATCGAAGCCCTGCTGGAACGCAAGCCTAAGGCCCTGTCCGGTGGTCAGCGCCAGCGTGTCGCCGTCGGCCGCGCCATCGTTCGCAAGCCCAAGGTCTTCCTGTTCGACGAACCGTTGTCCAACCTCGACGCCAAACTCCGGGTCCAGATGCGGGCCGAGATCTCGGCCCTCCACACCCGCCTCCAGTCGACCATGATCTACGTCACCCATGACCAGGTCGAAGCCATGACCATGGCTGACAAGATCGTCGTCCTCAAAGACGGACTGATCCAGCAGATCGGTACTCCCCTGGGACTGTACAACCATCCGATCAACCGGTTCGTCGCCGGCTTCATCGGGTCGCCCCCTATGAACATCATGACCGTCACCGTGGAAGAACACGCGGGCAAGATTGTGATCAACGAAGGGTCGTTCACCCTCCCTGTCGACGGCGCCCAGGGAGAGGCCCTGAAGTCCTACGTCGGCAAGCAGGTGTTGTTCGGTGTTCGTCCCGAAGACCTGAAGTTGCAGGTGGGAACCGGCGTCAAGAACACCATCCCCGCCACTGTGGAAGTCGTCGAGCCCCTGGGCGCGGAAATCCACCTCTACGTGGGCACCGCGAACCATCAGTTGATCGCCTCGGTGGCGCCCAACAACCAGTTTCATGTCGGCGACGAAGTCCACTTCCTTCCCGACTTGACCAAGGTCAACTTCTTCGACGGCGAGACCGAAAAGGCCATCCTTTTCAACGAAGAAGCCTCGAAGAGTTTGTAAGAGTTTTTGTAACAGTTCCCGTATCGAAAGAAAGCCGTTCCTTAGGGGGCGGCTTTTTTGTTTCTCTACGACAGCGTCGGCAATCTTGGGATGTGAGATATTGAGGAAATGGCTGATCTCAGTGGCTTCAAATTTGGTGAACTGCGGGAACGCACCCTGCATAAACAGCTCAAGGCCCACTACAGGCCCGATGATGGCGAAGCCGAGTGGCCGATAGAGGGGTCGATTGCCGACCTTTGGTCACCAACAAAAGGGGTGATCGAGATTCAGACCCGGACCCTGGCGAAACTGCGGCCCAAGCTGGCGGCCTACCTCGAAGCGGGTCTGGAGGTCACCGTCGTCCACCCGCTCGCCGCCCATCGAACCATTGTGACCTGGAACGCCGAGCGCACCGAGGTGCTGAGCCGGAGGAAATCTCCCAAGGCCGAGAGGGCCGAGGCGGCGTTCCGGGAGATTGGGTCCCTCGCTGCCTTCCTCCTCCACCCCGGGTTTCGGTTGGTGTTGGCCATGGTTAAAGAGACCGAACACCGATCGGCCGATGGCCTGGGGAGCTGGCGCCGCCAGGGGAAGTCAAGGGTGGATAGGACCCTCGAGGAACTTGTCGCCGAGAGGGTGTTTTCAGCCAGGGAAGACTACGCCGCCCTCGTCCCGGTGGGATGGACGGAACCGGGCACCGTTGCCGAGCTGGCAACGACGATGAAACTCACTGGTTTTGAAGCCCAGGCTCTGGTTTCCTGCCTCAAGAAGATCGGAGTGCTTGAGGTTTGCGGCCAGCGAGGCCGGGCCCACCTTCTGCGACGGACTCAGTGGAAGAATTCCGAGTCGTAAGTGATGCCAGCGCCCTCGCTGGCCTTGGGGAAGTCCCCGCCATGAAGGTTGGCCAGGGTCTTGTAAAGTCCCCGGGCCTCGGCCAACCGCCCCGCCCAGAGGGCCCGATCCAGGGTCGCCTGCCTGAAAAAGGCCTGGGCTGGGTACCCCCGGGATAGCTCGACAGAAGGAGAGAGCACCCCTTCGTCCAGGAGCTTCGCCAGTGCGGCCACCCTGTACAGCGACCTTTCAAGGGGAAAGGCGGCCCTGCGTAGGTTCGCCACCGCGCCCTCCAAGGGACCATCCGGTCCCTCCCGTTGAACCCTGTCCCAGGCCCGTTGAAAGTGGGCGATCTGAAGCTGGTACCTCGACGCCAGCGGCCTAAAGAAAGCGACGGCTTGGTCGCCGAACACTTTTCGACGCTGACCAAGCCAAGAGGTTTCGTAGGAATCCTGGGTCGACGCGGTTACGGTCATGGTTTTGATCGACCGATCGAGGGCCAGAGCCTCGGCCACTGACCCGGGTTCGATGAATACGGTGCGGTTGTCCCCTTGGCATTGGACCTTGCCGGCGGACGAGGTGACCAAAACGTCCCCCGCAGGCCCCAGAACCACGCGGAAACCACCGGCGCCGCCGAAGACGCCCACCTCGGTTCGGACCTCGACCATGGATGCCCCGGAAACCGCCGAAAGCCGGATGGTCACACCACCGGTGAGCAACTCGATACCGGCAGTCTGTTCTCGTTTCAACGAAGAGAGGTCAAGGTACAAGGAGGTTTCGGAGTCGAGACGAACCGAACCTGTCAGACCCAACCCAGCAAGGCGGATCTCGGCCCGGCCCGTGCTCCCGGTGGACACGGTGTCGAAGGCCTCGAGACCAAAGCCCTCCCCCACCTTTTCCGAAGGGATAAGGACACCGCCTCTGAGGACGGTCACCTCACCGTCGAGGGACGACAGGGTGGACACCGGGGCGGCACCGAGGGTCCAGGGCGCCAGAAAAAGCACGAGCAGGAGAAAACGGCCCATAGGACCTCCGGGCCCGATCATAATCCTGCGGAAGGATTTTTTCTAGATTTTTTCCCCGAGCTCAGGTACATTGGGAGCATCGACCCCGGGAGGCTCCCCTTGTCCAAACGTAAAGTCATTCGCTCTCTTGCTCGCTTTCTTCTCGTCCTCGCAACGGCATGGCTCGTTTCTTGTGCGTCGGCGCCGAAGCCCCCTACCGCTCCCGTGACTCCCGATATCGTGAAGCCCGAACCCGCTAAAATCACTCCCGTGACTCCGGAAGAATTCCAGGCCGCCGAAAAGGCCATCGCCGAGGCCCAGGCGGCCGACGCCGGTACCTACAGCCCCGATCCTCTGAGCCTGGCCCAAAAGGCCCTGTCGGATGCCCGGGAAAAAGGCGATTCCGACCCAGCTGCCGCCCGCATCCTTCTGAAAACTTCCATCGACAAGGCCCACGAGGCCCGGGACCAGGCCTGGACAGTTCAGCTCACCAAGTTGGATGCGGCGGCCCAGGCCGCCGTCGCCGAAGCCGAGGCAGTCGACGCCGCCAAGTATGCGGCCGATCTGCTGGGCGAGGCCAAGAAGGCCCTGGCTGACGCCCGGGACCTGAGGGTTCATGCCACCGATCCTGCGGGCACCAAGGCCCTCTACCTGAACGCCATCGACAAGGCCCACGCGGCCAGGGACGCCGCTTCTGCCCAAAAAAGCAAAGGCTCCCTGGCTGAGCTGGATCAGGAAGCCCAGGCGGCCATCGCCGAGGCCGAGGCTGTGGGGGCCGATCAATACGCACCCATCCCCTTGAACTTAGCCCGAAACAACCTCACCCAGGGCCGCAGTCAGGTCGCTTCCGATCCGGCCGCCGCCAAGGCATCGTATCAGACGGCCATCACCCAGGCTCACGAGGCTAGGGACGCCGCTGGAGCCGCCCGGACCCAGGCCCTGGTCGACAAACTCAACACCGCTCTGGACCGCTGGAAGGCCCTTCAACCCGACCGATGGGACCCGGATTCGACGGCAGTCACCCAGCAAGGCGAGGCGGCCAGGGCGTCGGTGCAGAAGGACTACACGGCGGGGCTTCCCCTGGCTACCGCGGCCCTCAAGGCCCTGGACGACGCCACGGTGAAGCTGGGCGCCCGGCTCGTCGCCGTCCAGGATCTCAGGGTCCAGGCCCAAACGGCCCTCGACGCCGCCGAAGCTGCCGACGCCTTCATCTGGGTTCCCGACCTCGTCCAATCGGCCAACGACTCGTTCTTCCAAGGAACGGGAGCCTGGAAGAAGTTCCATCTCGACACCGCCGAGGAGGCCTGGTCGGCCGCTCTGTTCCAGGCAAAATCGGCTGCCGGTAAGGCCCAGGCTGAACAAGAACGCAAGCGCACCGAGCAGTTGATGCTCGAGACCATGAAGAAGCTCGAGGACGCATCGGGCAAGACCATTGTCGACCCCCAGGACCACATCATCGCTCCCGAGCCCTGGGACGGGAAGAAAGAGCTGCAGAAAATCCAGAAGAAACCTGTGTCCCTGGTCATTCCCAGCGACGGCTCGGTGGTCGTGTTGGGCGACGTCCAGCGGGTGACCTACCTTGACGAGGCCAAGGACCAGTGGGCCCAGGGCGTGAAAGCTCTGGACGCCGGCGACCTCGACCTGGCGAACCAGTCCTTCCTGCAATCCCAGAAACTCATCGATACCTACCTCTCGCTGGCCGTCGACAAAGTTTACACCGTCAGACTGATTCCCGATCGCCGGGACAGCCTCTGGAGAATCTCCGAGTACGGCGACATCTACGCCACCCCCTGGGACTGGCCGAAGATCTGGAAGCGCAACCAAAAGCTCATCCAGAACCCCGACCTGATCTACCCAGGATGGCAGCTGATCATCCCCCCGCAATGAGTCGTTGGGGAGTAGCCCTTGTCGGTTGCGGAACAGTAGGAGGGGGAACGGCGGGTATTCTGACCGGTTCGGCCGCCGAATTGACGCGCCGGACCGGGGGCCATTTTCCCTTGCTGGCCGTGTTCGACAGGGACTACTCCCACGCCCGGACCCTGGGCCTCGACCCGGGGTTGTTCCGGCATTCCCTGGAAGAGACCCTCGCCGACCCCGAAGTAAAGGTGGTGGTCGAACTAGCGGGAGGGACAGGGTTCGCCAAGACCGTCGTTGAGAGGGCCCTGGATGCCGGCAAGCACGTGGTGACCGCGAACAAGGCCCTGCTGGCCACTCATGGGCCCGAACTCTTTGCTCGGGCCCGCTCCCGGGGCTTGGCCATAGGATTTGAGGCCAGTTGTGCCGGGGCCATCCCCGTCGTGCGGACCTTGATCGAAGACTTGGTGGCCAACCGGGTCCTGGGGTTGTGGGGTATTGTTAACGGCACCTGCAATTCCATCTTGACCGACATGGGAAGCCTGGGTCTCGATTATCCCACCGCTTTGAAAAAAGCCCAGTCCCAGGGGTTCGCCGAGGCCGATCCCTTCCTCGATGTCTCGGGCACCGACAGTGCCCATAAGCTCGCCCTTCTGGCCTCGGTGGCCTTCGGAGTTTGGGTGGATTGGCAGTCTATTCCGCTGAAGGGGCTCGAGGCAATCCGTCCCGAAGATCTGGAAGCCGCCGCCCACCTCGGGGCCCGAATCAAGTTGCTAGCCCGGGCCGAAGCCACGACCACCGGGTACCGGTTCTCCGTGGAGCCGTCGGCCATCCCTTTGCCCCATCCCCTCGCAGCCCTCGAAGGGCCGTTCAACGGTGTGTTGGTCCAGGGCAACGAAACCGGGGCCTTGTACTTCCAGGGAAGAGGCGCCGGAGCCCGCCCCACCGCCAGCGCCATTGTTTCCGACCTGGCGGGGTTGGCCACGGGGACCCTGACCGCTACCCAGCGGGACTACGCGTATTGGCCCGATTTGGCCGCGGCGACCCAGGTTCTCCCCGACGAAGCCAACGAAGGCCCCTGGTTTGTCCATGGCCGGGGGAAGGGGGAGGTGGTCATCGGCACCTCGCGGCGGGATCTTGAGGCGAAGGGGTTGCGGGTATTTCCGTGGTACGCCCCTGAAAACTAACCCCCCTCACCCTCCCATCCAGGGTCCCAGCCACGGATCGACCAAGACGAAGCCTACGACCACCACTAGCGCAGGCAGGAAGTTGCCCGTGGGAATTTTCTTCAATTCGAGCAAGTTCAACGAAATCATGCACACCATCAGGCCGCCCACCCCCGAGACCTCACTGAGGACCAAGGGGTGGAGGTCCACCCACGGCTTGACCCAGACGGCGGCCAGGGTCAGGGCTCCTTGGTAAATCAGAACGCTGACGGCGGAGAATCCAACTCCGACGCCCAGGGCACCGGTGAGGATGACGGCCATGCAGCCGTCCATCACCGACTTGATCAGGATGATGTCCATCTTGCCTTCGGCGCCGGCCTGGAAAGACCCGAGGATGCTCATGGCTCCCACACAAAAAAGAACGCTGGCGGCTAGAAACCCTTGGGCGAAGCCACCTGAGTCTCCCTTGGACCTGGGGACAAGCCGCTTGAGAGCCTCGCCGAATTTGAGGATGCCGCCTTCGATGTCGAGGGCATAGCCGATGAGCCCGCCGATGAGGATGGAGAGCAAGAGGTACAAGATCCGTTGCCCCTTCCAGGACATCTGCAGTCCGATGAGCAGGGTAACAAGCCCAGCGCTGGTCATGACGAGGGCCTTGAGCTTTTCACTGATCTTCCGGCCGAAGAGGAGGCCCACAAGGGAGCCGACAACTACGGAGGCGACGTTGATGAATACGGCTAACATGGGGGAAGAGTAGCAGATCATTGACCCGGGTTCCAGGTCGTGGTAGATTCAGGCCCGAGAGGACAACCCCGATGAAAGCCCCTGTGACAGCGCTGATCGCCCTGCTTTTCCTAGCTGCTTGCCAGACGACCCAGGCCCCGATCGCCCCCGACGCCTCCGCCGAAATTTATTTCCAGCGCGCCCAGAATGCCACCGACCAGAATCAATACGACGAAGCCCTGGCCATCTACCGATCCTTCCTAGCCAACCGCCCGGACGCCAGCCGCGAGAGCGTGTTTTCAGCCCGGTACGAGGTCGCGCTCCTGCTCGACAAGAAGGGCCTCACAGCCGAGGCCCAGAGTGATTTCGAAGGCATCATTGCCGACTACGACGATCTCGACAAAAGCTCTGGCGCCCCCGCCTGGGTCAAGGTACTGTCCGTTAGGAAGCTGCAGGAAATCAAGGACCAGGCCGCGAAGAACCCCAAAACGCCCAAGACCTGATGCCCTTGGACAGTGATTGCTGTCGGCTCTGGCTTCGAGATCTTCGTTCCCGCTAAGTCGAGGACCGAGACGAGGACGAGACGACGCGGGAACGGAGCGATCGAAGTCAGAAAAGAGTCTGGGGGAGCATGATCATTTGCACCTCAACCTTCTTCTCGTCGGCCTGTTGACGCACCATGGCCTCGGTCACATTGCCCCGGGGGGTGGAATGTTGGGGAGCGTCGCCCATGAGCAAAATGACCCGGTTGTCGGCCTGCCAGCGAAAGTTGTTCAACCCGGCCCACAACGCCTCGACCACGGCTTCAGGAATATCACCGCCACCGTCGGCCTGGGCTTGGTCGAGGTCGCGTTGCACCTGGTCCAGGTCCGACGTGAACGCCACGGCCCGGGTCAGATAATCTTCCATATAGTCCCTGTAGAAAACGAGTCCAATCCGGAAGGTCTTGAACTTTTTCACTTCCTCGCGGATAGGACCTAGAAGACGGGCCTTCACCGCGGCTAGGTTTTGCCCCATGCTCTTGGTGGTATCGATGGCCAGGACCATGTCGAGGGAGTCGCCGGTCACGTCGAGGGCCCGGCGGACCCGACCGAGGGCGTCGTCGATGTCGGCTGCCTTGTAGGCCTTCCCTAAACGGCTGAACCCGTCGACCAGGCCTTCCTCGTAGTGGTCGGGGGTAGGTTTCGACACCTGGACAAGCAAGTTCGTGAGGGAAAAAGCGTTGTCCCGATACACTCCGGTGTAATCGGCGTAAGGTTTGGCGAAAACTCGGATGGAGAACCAGACGGGAACATCGGGGGTCTTGAGGATGTTCTGGACGTCGATTTTGCCGTACCGCGAATTCGGATTCACGGCGCTCCCGTATTCGACGTTTCTGGGGATGACGATGACGAACGCCGTCCCGAACCCCTTTTTGTCCACAGGAGTCGAAGAGATCAGCGAGTGGTGCGGCTGGGGAAGGAACTTTCCGTCGAGGAGCCGCCTCTCGTTGTCGTTCGGGTTGGGCCCCGTAGCCCTCAGTGCGTAGGTGGCCAGCTTGTGGTCGGGCAACTCGAACGCCTCGGTCAACAGCACCGAGGCCGCCCCTGGCTTTTGCCGGATAAACAGATAGTAGCCGTCATCCCGGGCCTCGAGAGTGACGTCGCCGGCACCCAGGGCCAGTCCCTGAGGAACCTCCTGGGCTCCCAAGGGCAGAAGTCCTCCCCAAAGCAAAACACAGACCAAGACCAAGCGGAGGGAATTCGATGGCATCATGGCCAGAATATCGGCCTTTCGAGCCGGGGATTTCAACCTTTCCTGAGCACCGAAGGCAGAACGATGGGCCAACCCGGCTGGGGAAGGGACTGGAGGGATCGAAACTCGACAACCCACGAGTCGAACCAAGCGATTTGATCCTTAGTTTTCCAGGCCGAAGGGAAGAAGGCCACCGCCGTCCAAGGGGTGCCAGCAAGCCGCCTGACTTGGGGCAGGGCCGGGGGAAAGAACTGCGGTGACGCGGTGACGTAGACCCAGAAGCGATCCACGCCGTCGCCGTAGGCTCCCCGCCAGGAGGGTACCGGCTGGACGGGGACAAGCGGAATGCTCTCCACGGCCTCGGGGCCGATCTCGAGGACCCAAAGGTCTTCGGCGGTGGCCGGGAGAGTCGCGAGCAGGGTCCAGAGCCCGAGGAGGAGCCTCACCTAGCCTCCGCCAGCTTTTGAAAGAGGGCCCGGTTTACGACCCTCACCCTCTCACCTTCCAGCACCAGGGCTCCCTGGGTTGCCAGGGAGAGGATCAACGCTTCGACCTCGGCCCGGGGGCTTTGGAGGGTCATGCCCAACTCCTCTTGGATTTGATGGAGGGTGCCCATGCCTTCTTCTTTTTGGGCCATGACCTGGAGGGCCACCCAGATCGAGTGCTGGCTAGATTCCTGGGCCATCTGGCGGATCTGGGCGTTGGCCGAACCGAGACGGCGGCAAAGCTTGTCGATGATGTTGAGCGCGATCTTGGGATTCTTCTCCACAAGCTGTTCCAGACCGGCGCGGTCGAAGGCCAGCAAGTGGGTGGGGGCGTGGGCCCGGGCCCGGGCTGTGCGCCGGATGCGGTTCACGATGGCCATCTCCCCAAAGAACTCTCCCTTTTCCAGAACGGCCATCGGGGTGTCTTTGTTGCCTATGGTCCGGCTGATGGTCACCTGCCCTTCCTGGATGATGAACATGTGGTCCCCTTCGTCGTTTTCGTCGAAGATCAGCTCGCCGGGCTCGAAGGTCCGGCCGTACTTTTGTTGTAGCGGGTTGGCGTCCATGAGAAGAGTATAGGCCCATGGAGTTTTTGAAGCAAATCATCTGCGATGCCCGTCAGGGAGGTTGGAGGCTTCGCCATGCGTTCCTTTCGCCCCCTGGTCCTCGTCTTTGCCCTGCTGGGCTGTGAACCCCTTCCTCCGGCGGACAACCGCCCTCCCCGCCTCATGGATACCCTTGTGTCGGAAACGGGTACCGAGCTCGCCCTCGACTTCGATGAACCCGTGGTGGAAGCAACCGCTGGAGGCAATTTTGCCCAGGCACCCGCGACCAAGGTCGAGGGCGACAGGGTGAAGGTGGCCCTGCCACCGAACCTGAAACCAGGGAAAGACTACCGGTGGACCGCCGAAGTTAAGGACGCGGGCAGCAATCTCACCAGCGTTGCCGGTAGGTTCTACGGCCCGAACGATCATGCGGCAGGTCTGAGGCTGAACGAAGTGAGAATAGCCGGGTCGGGGACCCACACCGACATGGTTGAATTGCGGGTGGAATCGTCGGGGAGTCTGGGAGGCTGGACGGTGGACGCCTACGCCTCGGTGGAATCACGGCAGAGGCTGGTTCTTCCCGACAGGCAGGTGTCTGCGGGAGAGTTGGTGGTGGTCCACTACAAACCCACAGGAGACCCGGCCGAGAAGGACGAGACGGCCTCGGCGGACGCCAGCGGGGGGTCGGACGCCGATCCGGCCGCCTGGGATTTTTGGCAACCCGAAGGGAGAGGTCTGTCGGCGGTGAAGGGCCTCGTGGCCCTTCGGGCGCGACCTGATTCTCCTCCTCTGGACGCGCTCCTCTACAGCAAGGCCCCGGGAGACGGCTCCCCGTTGGCCGAGGCCGCCGGCTGGAAGGAGCGCGATGAACTGAGCCCCGACGGTTGCACCGCCACCCGGACCTGGTCGAGGACAGACGACGCGACTCCGACCTGGATTGTCACAGCCAACGGGGGCGCCACCCCGGGGAAGCCGAACAAACTCACCCCATGGGGTGGTCCGACCTCCACCCGGAAAACGCCGACCAAGTCCAAAGGACCAGGCAGGCGTCACCGTCATCGAAATCCAACCAAGCCACCCTGCCCCGGGTCCAAACCAAGGCCGGAGGGGTTGGAAGCCGCTGCTTTTCGGCGTCGGTCCAAGGACCCGGGGCCCGAACGCCCAAGCGAAACACCCCAGGGGAGCCCCGGTCATCGAGGGCCCGCAAGACGGGCAAGCCGGCCTCCCATTCCCAGGAACCGAGGCGAAGGGGGCCGACAGGGACGCGGCCCGGGGCGCCGCAGGGGAGATGGACTGGAAGGGCCCCCACTTCGATCCGACCCGTCAGCAGGGCCACCTCTTCCTGGAACCGGACGAGTCGGGAATCCCCGTCGGGAGGCACCCAGACCCGCTGTTTGAGGTTCATCTTTTGCCTCCCGCATGCTAGTATGGCGCCATGATCCAGAAGATCAATCAGTTGGTTGAGACGCTTCTTCGGGCCGTGGCTCCGGGGCCCGACGTGGAATGCGTTCAACGTATACCCTACCACGGCGGAGGGATGCCTGGGTCTCCGCTTTTCTGCCTCAAGCTAGACGTGTTTTTCCGAGGCGCCATTCCTGCGTTCCCCGAACGGCTGGCCGGGTTGGCCGATCTTCAGTTTCTCGAGACGTCCCTTTCCAAGGAAAAGGACAGGTTCTTCCTCGACAAAATGCCCATCCACCTCGACTACAAAGAAGTGGCTCTGGTCGACGGCGAACTGGCAGGCCTAGGGCTTGTCGGTTCACCGCTGCGCCAGGAAACGACCTACGGGCTGTTTCGACTGTACCACGGCATTCCCGTCCATTCAAAATCGAACTGGATCAAGGGCGTAAAGTCCCGCCTCCAATCCCTCCCCGACGAGTTCTGGTTATTTCAAGGACGTAACTTATCGGGACGCCTCGAACACCTGCTGTCGGACCTGGCGGCGGCCGTCTTCAACCGCGATGGACTCTTCTTCCAAATTGTCCTCGCCGGTTACCTTGAGACCCTCGCTGAACTTCTGTTTGTGTTGAATCGTCAGTTTCTCTGCCCTCCCGAAGAGATTCAGTTTCAGATCGACGGACTCGAAATCTTGCCCACGGGGTTCAAGGGATTCTTCGAAACCCTGCTCCGGGAAGATTCGGGATCCGACAGGGAGCGCCGGGTCGCGTTGGCTCGACACCTGGCGGAAAGCGTCCTGGCCCTGGTCTGATGCGTTCCTTCCTCGTGCTTTGTGGGCTCCTCGGAGCCCTGGCTCCGGCTCCGGCCCTTGGTAAGCTGGTCCAACCCGATGGGTCGGTTGTGGCCTTGGCGGAGGAATCTGGGGGGGCAACGTTGCTTTTCCCACCCCAGGCAGTGGATTCGATGTCTTGGTTGACCCTGCCCGTTGGTTCCACCGTCGCCGAAGTGGAACTCCTGGGGCTCGGATACAGGAGCCTTGTGCCCTTCCCCACCGTCGCCGTACCGGGTGTGCGCTTCGCGTTGGAGGTACCCGCCCATCTGCTGTCGTTGACCATTCGAGGTCGTCTGGGTTCCGACCTCACATTGGTTAGAACCCTCGGACGACCCGGGGTGCCCGGAAAAGCCTGGGTCACCCGGTCGGGGGAGAGCCTGGTTGTCGACCTCCCGGGATGGAAGACGGCCCCGGGGTATTCGACAGTGCTCACCCTGGTCCGCCCTTCGGCATCACCCTGGAAGGTCTGGTTGGGAGCCGGGCACATAAGCCGTGCGTTCTCGTTTCCGGCGTCGGTGCTTCGTTGGGACTTCGCCCCCCAGGCCTGGGGGTTCACCCCTAGCCGACTCGAAGTGACAGGAGCCGATCCCCGGCTCACAGACCTCAGGGTCCGAGCCATCAGCCCCCAGGCCGACCTACCCGCCGACGCCGGGACCCTGCTGGTCTGGCCCCCCGAGGCCTGGCGATCTCCCCGACGCGAATGGTTTTCTTGGTCCGGCACGGCGGTTCTCGTCCTCGTGACGGCCGACTACCGGATCCAGGACGACTATCTCAAGCGCCTGGCTTTCTATGTCGAGAAATCGGGGTATCGCGGGCGACTGGTATCCGATGCCGAGTTGGGTCCCCTCCACGGTTGGAACGCCCACGATTACGCGGCGCCCGACTTGGCTCGGTTCTTCACCCAGGCGGCCCAAGAGAATTTTGTCCTGAACGCCGAAGAAATGGAATTGAGGGACAGACTGGTGGCCGCGGGCGTGCTTCGCGTTGCGGGTGACGGGTGGGAACCCGGGGTCGGGGCTCTGGTGGGAATCAGCCAGGGGTCGCCACCGGCTCTCAAGGCCGTGCTTTTTACCCACGAGGCCTTCCACGGGTTGTACTACACGTCGCCCGAGTTCCGCGAAGGGGTGGCCCAAACCTGGTCCAGTTTGTCCGAGGGAGCCAAGAGCGCGTTCCGGTCTTTCCTCGCTCTGTCCCAATACGACTCCCTCGACGAGCCGCTCATGGTGAATGAATTCCAGGCCTACGTGCTCCAACGCCCTGAGACGGACTGGGCCCCCTTCTTTCGGGACCGGGTTTTAGGAAGAACGACTCCGGGGGCCACGGCCCTTGGCTGGCTGAACGAATACCTCACGGCGGCCCGGACCATCGACTCCTTAGTCGGGCGCCTCTACGGTCTTCGGTCGGGTCGGGTGTCGATCACAACGCCCTGAGGGGAAAACGCAACCTCACCTCGGCCCCTCCCTCTGGATGGTTCTGGGCGTCGACCCGACCTCCGAGGGTGAGCATGATCACATCCACCAAGGCCAACCCCAGACCCATGCCCTCGGAATGGTGCATGATGTTTCCCGTACTGAACGGCTGAAACAGCGTGTTGAGCAAAACTGTGGGAAACCCCGGTCCCCCATCACGAAAAGACAGAAGGTCCCAATTCCCCTCACGACGGAATTCAACGGTAACCTTGGGGTCGGCCCCGGCGTATTTGCTGGTGTTTTCGAAGAGGTTTCGCAACACCTCCACCAAGAGTTCTCCGTCGGTGAACACACTCCTGTCCGGGTCTCCAACCCAATGGTACTTAGGGATGTCCGGCCGCTCCTGGCGACCGTTGGCCTGTCCCCAGGCGGCTTCGAGCAGGAAGTCAACCCGATGATGTTCCCTGTGAAGGGTCCTTTGTCCCGTGGAAAGGCTTGAAAAATCCAAGGCCTTGCGGGTGGATCTCTCCAAGCGTCGGGCTGACGCTTCCACATGATCCAGGAAGGTTTGTCCCTCGGCGTCAACCACCGACCCGCGGATCAGTTCGACGAACCCAAGAATGCCGTTCAGGGGAGTCCGGAGCTCATGGCTGATCAGGGCCAGCATGTTGTTCTTCGCTTCCTGCAAGCGCACCAGTTGTTGTTGGGCTTCCCTCAGTTCCTCGGTCCGGAGTCGAACTTCCTTCTCTAGTCGCTGCTGGTAGAGGACCTCCTGGCGGGATGCCAAGGCCGATGACAACTCCTTATAGACAAGAGCGATGAGCAATTTCCAGTTCAGCGGCTTGAGGATGAAACTTCCCACCCCGAGGTTGATCAAGGGGATGAGGTTGGCTGAGTCACTGTACGCCGAAGTGACCAGCACGGCCTGTTGCGGGTGGGATTGGCGAATGGCCTGGATGAATTCGATGCCCGTCATCACGGGCATATTGATATCGGTGATCACCAGGAGAAACTCCCGCTCCCGAAATCGTTCCAACGCTTGGGCTCCGTTTTCTGCCGTGACGACCAGGGGAAACAATGTCTCGAACATCTCGGTCATCTCGGCCCGGATGTCAGGCTCATCCTCGACATAGAGCACCGAGCAACCCTCGGCCAATCGAATCAACGCCGCCAGTGTCTCATCGGTATCACGGTCCATCAAGAAGCCCCTTCCCAGGGGAGCACGCAGGTGAACGAGGTCCAACCTTCGGACGACGACGCCGTCAACGTACCGCCGTGGTGGGTCTCGACGATGAGTTTCGCCATATAGAGACCCAGCCCCGTGCCGGCCGTACCCTCCTTGGTGGTGTAGTACGGATCGTAAATGTGAGGAAGGATTTCCGCCGGGATCTCGCCCCCGTTGTTCTGGACCCTGAGAACGGCCCGGTCCCCCTCCCGGAGCACGACAAGCCGAAGGGTGGGAGAATCAGGAGCAGCCGCCACCAGGGCATCCCGGGCGTTGGTGATCAGCTCCAAGGCCACCTGAACCAGCTCACCGGTGAAGACCTTCACCCTCACGGGAACCTCGGGGGCCTGGAATTGCACCTCGGTCCCCAATTTCTGCAGGGACGGACTCAACAGTTCGAGGGCCCGCCGGGTAAGAAAGGCTAAGTCCTCTTCTGACTTGTACTTGGTCGGCGCGTAGAAATTGCGAAACGAATCAATGGTTTCCGATAGAAAGTGAACGGTCTGGGAGATGCGGTCCAGTTTGGCAGACAGGTAGTCGGATTCCAAGCCCCCCAGCTGGGCCTTGAGCTGGATGTTTCCTATCAGCGACATCACGACTGTCAGGGGTTGGCGCCACTGGTGGGCAATCATGCTCAGGAGTTCGCCCATTTGAGCCTGCCGGGACCGGATGGCCAGAAGATTCTGCTGTCGGTCCAGCGCTGTCCGGGTCTCGATCTCCACCTGGATGTCCTCGTAAAGAACAGCGAACTCCGAAAAGCTTTCTTTCGGCTGCCGGATGGGGAAGACGCTGATCCGGAAGAATCCTTGCCGGCCGTCGGCCAGGACCAACTCGACTTCGCCTTTCCAAAGCCCGTCTCGCTGGACCAGGTCGAGCCAGTCCTTCCGGGTTCCTCCCTCAGGCATCCTATCGGGCAAGACAGGCATTGGTTCACCCGATGACGCGTCAGACCGGCCGTGAAAAGTGCTGAAGTAGGCCTGATTTCCATAGATCACCCGACCCTGATGGTCCAGCACCTCCACGGGAAAAGGAGTTTGCCCTACAACGAGGAGAGTTCGTTGGGCCGAGACGCTCAATTCAGGGTCGGGAAAGGACACCATGTGTCCCATTCTAAAGCATCCAGACCAGAACGAAAAGGAAAAGGTCGGGTCTTGATCTTCCTTTCACGGTATGGTATTTTGCTTGCCTAGAGTTTTTTGAAGGGGTTTTCTTATGGCCAGAAGATGCGATATTTGCGGCAAAGGCACCATGACCGGACACAACGTGCCTCGCAAAGGTCAGCCGAAGAAGCAGGGTGGTGCGGGTCAGCACATTGGGGTCCGGACTCTGCGTAAGTTCAAAGCCAACATCGTCAGCGTCAAGACGATTCACCAAGGTACTACTCTGACCATCAAGGTCTGCACTTCCTGCCTCAAGGCGAACAAAGTCGCCAAGGTCTGACTCCGGGGCTTTCGCTCCGCGATAAAAACCGCTCCTCAACGAGCGGTTTTTTTATGCCGTCACGAGTTTCCGTTCTGAATCAGGCTCCTCCCCGGTGGAGCTTGATTGCAGAATCCCGCAAAGCATTTCCGAAAGTCCCCTTTTCGCTACGACTCATGTCGCGGGTGGCAGAGGGAGGGGGGACGGCAA
>Ga0302322_100000881_pt1 | contig 23648 bp, 22 predicted proteins | sample Fen_T0_2_FD_203757 | JGI IMG/M metagenome (GOLD analysis project Ga0302322, IMG submission 203757) | Peat permafrost microbial communities from Stordalen Mire near Abisko, Sweden - Fen_T0_2 | ecosystem: Environmental > Terrestrial > Soil > Wetlands > Permafrost | place: Sweden: Abisko...
TCGAGCTCCACGAGCGAGTCGAGGTACTTGCTCTTGGCCATGGACTTCCCCTCGAAGTCCGGGTGCGGCAGGTTCGGCTGGTGCAGCTTGGCGGTGTTGAGGTACAGGAAGAACGGGTTCTCGTCCTTCGCGTGCGCCTCGATGTAGTCGACGCCGTGGCCGATCGACTTCTCGTCCACGAACGGGATGTTCTTGGAGTCGATCTTCTCGGCCTCCCGCCACGGCTCGCCGGCCTTGCCCTCGACGGCGCCGATGACGTTGCCCCACATCTTCATGACCGCGGGGTCGTCGAACGGGAAGTCGGGGTTGAACGCCTTGTCCGTGTAGGTGTAGGCGTTGAGGTGGTACAGCGTGGTGTTGTGCATCTCGTCGAAGCCGTGCGCGGTCGGCATCGAGTAGTCGGCCTCGCCGAGGTGCCACTTCCCGATCTGGCAGGTGCTGTAGCCCGCTTGCTTGAGCACGCTCGCGACCGTCCACTCGCCGGCCGGCAGCCCGCCGCCCTGGCCCGGGAAGGACACGGTGGTCATGCCGCTGCGGATGGGCAGGCGGCCGGTCATGGCCGCGGCCCGGCCGGGCGTGCAGCTCGGCTGGCCATAGAAGGACATGAACTGCAGCCCCTCGGCCGCCAGCTTGTCCAGGTTCGGCGTCGGGGCGCCGCGGTTCTCGCCACCGCCGTAGCAGCCGAGGTCGCCCCAGCCGACGTCGTCGCTCATGAACAAGATGATGTTGGGTTTCCTGGTTCCGGTCATGTCGTCGCCCCTTGCCTGGTTGGGAGAGTCGCCCGGCGCCGCGCCGAGCATGTCGTCGGCGGCAGGCGGCCGATGTCTGCCTGGCGGAATCGGTGAGCCATCCACCGATGCCCGGTCAGATCTCGGCGTGTGCCTCAGCTTCCACGTCCTCCGCGGCGAGGACGGCGGCGAGCGCCTCCTCGGCGGCCTCCTCCTCGATCATCTCGGCCGCGACGAGCGCGTCGACCGCCCGATGGGCGGCCTCCCGCTCGATGAGGTCGGCGGCGATCAGCGCGCGGACGGCGCGGAGCGCCGCACCAGCCTCGATCTCGTCCGTCTCGGCGACGACGTCCTCGGCCTCCTCGGTGGCGGCCTCCTCGACATCCATCGCCATGCGCACGACGTCGGTGGCCTCCTCGACGGCGGCCTCCTCGATCAGCTCCGCGGCGAACAGCGTGTCGATGACGTCCTCGGCAGCCGCGTCCTCGATCGCGAGGGCCGTGGCGACCACGTCGGCGGCCTCGCTGATGGCCGCCTCCTCGATGAGCTCGGCCTCGACGAGCACCTGGGCGATCTCGATGGCGGCCGCCATCTTGACCTCCTCGAGGACCTCGATGGCCTCCTCGGCCTCGAGCTTGACGCGCAGCTCGTCACCCACGAGGGCGAGCGCATCGGGCGAGATCATCGCCTGCATCAGCGAGCGTCCGCCCGCGTCGGCGATCGCGTCGCGCAGGTCGGCGGCCCAGTGGTGCTCGATCACGAGGATCGCCGCGGCGCCGCCTGCGGGGATGCTCTCCGCGAGCTCCTTCATACGGTCCACGCCGAGGCCTGCGTCCCGCTCGGCGACGGCGAGCGCTCCAAGCTCCTCGCCCTCGAGCATGCCCTCGAGTCCGCCCTCGTGGAGGCCAATGAGGCCGCCGGCGATCGAGCCCAGGCGCATCCGCTCGTTCTCGGACAGGTCGGTCAGGTGCATCGAGCTCTCGATGCTCCCGTGCTTGTCCTTCTGGACGAACAGGATGTCGACGATCCGGATCACGCCGCGCTTCCGGACGCGACGCAGCTCGGCGAGGATCCGGCCGGTTGCCTCGAACTTGTCGAACCCGATCACGAACACCTGGATGGGTCCGGTGACGCGCTTCTCGCTCATGCGATCGCTCCCTCTGGAAGTCTTGGTTGGTTCAGGAAACCGCGGCACGTTGTGCGGCGACCGCAGGCACCCCGCGACCGCCGCGTCGACCGATCTCGGCGCCGACCCCGATGACCAGGAAGGTCGTGACCAGGCCCATGACGAGGGTCGGTGCGAGGTAGGCGCTGTTGTCGTTGAGCTGGGTCGCGATCACGATCATCCCCAGCGGGGTGAAGCGCATCGCCGTGACAGTCGCGCCGGCGATCGCTGTGCCTCGATCCCGGACCCCGATCAGGGCGCCCAGGCCCATGAACATGAGAACCAGCAGGATCGAGACGAAGATCGTCCACGAGCCGACCTGGCTGATGAACGGCTCCCAGTTGGCCGCGATCCCGGTGACGATCGCGACGTACAGGGCGAGGTTTGAGACCTTCTCGAGCTCCGTCCTCCATCCGGCGGCATGCTCCGTATACCGGGCATGGATCAGGAGACCGACGACGAGCGGGATCAGGACGAGGACCAGGAGATCGAGGATGACCGTCCCGGCGCTGACCGAGGCGCCCGTGACGACCGCCTGGGCCCACAGCGGCGCAACGACGATGTTGGCGAGCTGCAGGAGCACGGTCAGCGACACCGCCAACGCCATGTCGGCGCGCTTGGCGAGCTGGGCAGCCTTGAGCCCGGCGGGGCCACCCGACGACATGCAGGCGAGGACGAGCCCGATCCGCGCCTCCGGGCTGACCGGGAACACGGAGCAGAGCGCCCAGGTGACGGCAGGCACGACCAGACAATTGACAGCGAGCGCGGCAAGCACGATCCGCCAGCGGCGCAGCGGGGCCAGGAGCTGCGGGACGGCAAAGCCCATCCCGAGCCCCGACACCAGCGTGATCAGCATGACGAACAGGGCGACGCTGAACACGTCGTTGCTGATCTGCTGGAGCGTTACCGGAGTGTCCAACTGAGCCTCATCCGGCCCTGAAAGCCCGCCGCACGTCGGGCCGAGTCAGCCACCACACGTTGTAGGCCCCGAATACACAGTCCAGGACGAGCCAGCCTGCTGGTGCGTCCCTGCCGGCCAGCCACATTCCGAAGACGACGAGCGCCAGGGCGAAGACCAAGCCCTGGAAGACCCAGGCGAGGCGATACGCCCAGGGACGCAGTCGCCAGCCACCCCATGCAACGATCAGCGCCAAGACACCGACCGTCGCGTACACCACCTCGAGAGCCGGTCCGCCGAGCACGCCGCGAAGCAGGCCGGCGTCCCCCTCGAAGAACGTCCCGAAGTTCCAGGCGAGGGCGATCTGGTAGATGCCGAGGAAGGTCAGCCACCCGACCATGAAGGTCAGGTTGTTGGGTCGAGACGGGCTCTCCGGGTCGGTCGGACCCGCCTGCTTGTCGACGCTCATGACCTCACCCGGCCTTCGCTCCCGTCGCGGCCGGCGCCGCGGCGGGGGCCGCCTGCGGGACGACCTCCGTCACCGGGTGCGTCTTCTCGTACCGCATCCCGATCTCGGCCATCACGAACATCACGACGATGATCGTGACGATGGCGCCGACCAGCATCGTGACACCGGCAACGGTGTAGGCGCCGAGGCCGAAGATCGCCACGCAGATCACGGCCCCCGTGTTCTGCTGCGCGACGGCAACAGCGGAGACGATCTTGGTCCCACGCTGGGGATCAGCCGGCTTGACCGGGCTCAACGCGTAGGGGGGACTGAGCAAGAACCCGACCAGCATGCCGATGAGCGGCAGGGCAAAGGCGAAGGCGAAGGCCCAGGTGCCACCCAAGGAGAGAAAGTCGTCCCACGTGTAGCCGAGGAACAGCGTGATGTGGACGGTGAGCGCGGTGATCGAGATCGGCCCGAGGTAGGGTCCGATCTCCATGGCGAGCCGCGGATAGCGGCGGCGGATGAACACGCCCGCTGCAAGCGGCAGGAGCATGAACAACAGCATCGGCCAGAGCAGAAGCCAGACGGACGGCGTGGCGCCCGTTCCGAGGGCGGTCAGGACCACGGGGAGGGCGAGGGGGAGGACGATCCAGGTCCCGATGGTGAGCAGCAGGACCGTCGCGCCAGAGTAGGCGAGATCGCCTTTGGCGAGGCTGACGAGCCACGGAATGAACGGCGCCCCGGCAGTGAGGGCCAGCGCCGCGAACGCCATCTTGATCTGGGGGTCGAACGGCAGAAGCGCCGTGAGCCCGATGACGAGGACCGGGACGACAATGAAGTTGCTCAGGATGAGCATCACGTCGAGCTGGGTGTGCGCCAGGAGTGGTCCAATGATCGCGGGCGTCGTGATGCTCAGGCCGTTGCCGAGCGCTGCCGTGACGATGAAGATCAGCCCGAAGCCGATGATCGTAATCAGCAGTGGGTTCATGTAGGTTCCTCTCTCCCGGAACGATGGCGCCGGCAGGCTTGCCGCCGGCGCCGGAGCGATCCTTCAGCCGGCCGCGTGACCGATGCCGTGGTTGGGCTCAGGCAGCACGTCATGGGACTTCACGAGCGAGGTCACGTACTGGGTGATGACGCCGATCTGCAGGTGCTCCTCGGGACGCATCTCGCCCGGCTTGGGCGGCAGGTATGGATCGGGTGTGCCGGGCTTGATCGGCTGTTCCATGGCCAGGGTGCGCAGGAAGGCGCCCGCTGCTGCCGCCATCGGATGGACGGTCCAGCCGTGCGGGAAGTCGACCTGGTGCTCCTCGCGCGGATCCCACTCGAGGTTGAAGACGTGGGGCATGTTGTAGGCGATCCAGGTGGAGTAGAACCCGTCCTGCTCGAACAGGGTTGCCTTCCACTGGTGCCACTTGATCGCCTGCAGTCGGTTGCCCTGGATGCACAGGACGACATCGCGTCCTGACGCTTCCGCATCGCCGAGCAGGAAGTCGCGCATGTCCATGCCGTCGATCTGGCGGTCCGAGGGGACCGTCCCGCCGCCGGCGTTCACGAGCGTGGGAAACAGGTCCACGAGGTGGACGAGCTCGTTGCTCACCTTGCCGGCGGGCACGTGGCCCGGCCAGCGGATGATGCAGGGCGCCCGGTTGGAGCCCTCGAGCGAGGTGAAGTAGCCGCCGCGCCAGGGGCCGGAGAAGCCGTTCCACTGTCCGCCTGCCGGATCGGGATCCATGGCCGGCATCCGGTAGGTGGTGTCCGCCCCGTTGTCGGAAGCCCACACCACGATCGTGTCATCCGCGATGCCAAGCTCATCGAGCGTGTCCAGGATGCGCCCGGTGAAGGCGTCGATCTGGGCCAGCAGGTCGGCCCAGTTGCCGCGCTTCGTGGACTGTGCGAACTCGGGGTCCGGGATCGGCGGGATGTGGACCTGGGTGTACGGCAGGTACGTGTAGAAGGGCTTGCCCGCCTCCTTGGACCGCTTCATGAAATCGATCGCCCAGTCCGTGATCTTGCGATCGAAGCCCGTCCGGAAGGCCGCGTCGTAGGGTCCGACCGCCTCGGCCGCCTCACCCTTCCTGCGCGAGTAGATCGTCTGGTACTCCAGCGGAATCTGCGCCTTCCCCGCATAGGGAGCCGCGCCGACCGGTCCCTCCGGGAAGTAGGACTGCATGGTCCAGAAGACCTCGTCCGCCGTCCGCGGGCTCCAGACCGCCTCGTCGAACCCGAAGTCGACGGGGCCACGCTGGTTCGGATCGCTGCCCAGGTGCCACTTGCCCCACATGCCGGTGGCGTATCCGGCATCAGAGAGCGCCTGGGCGGTCGTCACCTCCCAACGGGTGAGGCCGTCCGGCCCGCCGGTGATGGGCACGGTCTGGGTGCCCGACCGGATCGGGTGGCGACCGGTCAGCACGGCCGACCGGCTCGGCGTGCATTGCGCCTCGACGTTCATGTTGAGGAGCTTGAGGCCCTCGGCCGCCAGCGCATCGATGCGCGGGGTCGGCGCTCCCCGGAGAATCCCTCCGCCATAGCAGCCGAGTTCGCCCCAGGCGAAGTTGTCCCAGAAGAAGACCACGATGTTGGGTTGGGCCTGTGCCATGTCCTTGCTCCTCCCTGAGCGCGGGGCTGTGGTGCCCGTGGGTGACGTCAGCTCGCCGGCGACCCCTCTGCGGGCTCCACCAGGAGCCCCAGGTCACGCAGCTCGCGCTGCGACTTGCCGGCGATCTTGCGGCCCAGCAGCGGCCGCCCGTCGGTGTGCTGGTACACGCCCTTGGGCTCCTTCGCGAGCGGCTCCTCCCAGCCCCGGTACAGCGCGAGCATGCGCAGCGCGAAGCCGATGGCGAAGGCGAGCAGAGTCGCCGGCCACACCGTCAACCCGGCCGCCGTGAGCACGATCCATATCAGCCCCGTGAGCGCGGCGATGCCGACGAACCACTCGCCCCGGATGAACTGCTTGGGCGGCACGCTGCTGGTGATGTCGATGTAGAAGCGGCCGGCGGTCGGACCGACCACCGCGAGCAGCAGGCAGCCGAGGATCGGGAGGCCGGCGTCGATGCCGGCCTTGGCCCCGATGATCGCGTACCACGGCAGCGAGAAGCTGGTCATGAACTGGAACAGGCCCTCGCGGAACAGCTGGCTCTTGTCGTACGCGAGCAGGTAGCCGACGACGCCGAAGCCGACGCACAGCGTGATGTAGGCGGGGTTCGTCAGCGCCGATGGCACCTTGTTGATCAGCACGTCGCGGGTGATGCCGCCGCCGAGGCCACCCAGGAGGGCCATCATCAAGATGCCCACGACCGTGAAGTTCCGATAGTGGTCGGGGCGACGCGCCAGGATGGCCCCGTTGAGGGCGTTGGTGGACGCGGCGATCAGGTCAATCGTCGTGAAGTCACCGGTGAACTGCCACGCCCCGAAATCGATGAGGGGAACCGCCATCTGCCTATCGCTCCTCGTCCGGCCACGCGAACAATGCCGCTTCAACGTCGAACCCGAGTGCCTGCGCGAGGTGCGGCGCCGCTGCGACGACCCGGTCCGGTCCGACGGTCGGTGCCAGGGCGATGAGCGCCGCGACGATGTCGTCGGGGCCGAGGCCCGCGCTCCGGGCCTGCCAGACGCACTGCTGCCAGGTCGGCTGCGCCCCGCCACAGGTGATCAAGGCCCCGAGTCGGAGCAGCGCGACGCTTCGGCCGTCGGTGCCATGCTCGAGGTCCTCCCCGTCGCCATGAACAAGAGCCCGGCAGTATGCCGGGTCCCCGATCGTCAGCCTGCGAAGGACTTCCTCGCTCGATGCCACCGGCCGTACAACCCCGCGCGCGTCATCTGGACCGGCCCCATTTCACCGCGTCGCATCGCTGCCGCGCATCCCATCAGGTACGGGAGGTGGTGATCCAGGTCGGGCGGCGGTCGAGCAGCCCGGCGTCGATCGCCAGGTCGACCGCCTCACTTCGCGAGGAGGCTCCGAGCTTCCCGTAGATCGCCATGGCGTGCGTCTGGACGGTGGAGGCCTTGACGCCCAGGCGCTGGCCGATCTCCTTGAAGGAGAGATAGAGGGGCAGGTACGCAAGGACCCGCAGCTCGGAGGCCGTCATGGTGGTGGCGCCTCCCATGCCGGCCGGCAGGGAGCGGAGTCGCAAGCGGAGGGCCGCGACCTGACCCGGGATCACGCCGAGATCCGGCCGCAGGCGGACCACGTCCTCGGCCTGCGCGAGAACGGTCCGGGCGCCACCGGCATCGCCCACGGCAAGATAGGCGCGCGCGAGGACCAGCAGCGCTTCGGCGTTGAGCCAGGGCAGGCTCGCCGTGAGCTGTGGGCGGAGGGCCGCGCCCCGCGCCAGCTCCTCCAAGGCGGCGGGCAGGTTGCCGCGGTGGAGCGCCACGAGGGACAGCGCCGCCCGGGCCATCGCCGTGACCTGGTAGCCATCGAGGTGGGCGGAGGACAGGATCTCGCCCGCGGCGTCCGCGTAGGTCGCCGCCGCGGCCCAGTCGCCTCGCTCCATCGCGATGAGGGAACGCTGTGCGAGCGCGGCCTGCCAGGTGCCCCAGTTCCGGCTGTGGCGGGCCGCGTCCACGGTGGCTTCGAGGAGCGCATCCCCGGCCTCCGTCTGGCCCGCGAGAAGCCGGCAGTTTGCCTCGGCCCACAGTGCGACATCTCGCCACGGGCTTCCCACAGGCTCCAGCCGCACGGCGAGGATGGCGTTCTCCAGGGCATCCGCGGCGCCTGACCTGCACATCAGTGCACGCAGGATCGCGCGCCCGGACTCGAACGACGCCGTGCCGTCCGGCGGTCGCCCCTCGAACGAACCGCGCTCCACGAGATCGGCGAGGGTCTCCGCGGCGACGACCTCCCCCACGCCGGCCTCTTCGATCGCACCGGTGACCGCGAGCCATGGGCGTCGCGCGACCTCGTCGGCGGGGAACCGGGCAAGCCACTCCCGCACGATCGCCCGTCGACCCGACCAGTGGTACTTCAACACCACTCCGGCGACCGCGGTCGCCGCGCGATCGAAGTCACCGGCAGCGAAGGCGTGCTCGACCGCGTCGCTCGCGAACCCGTGGCGCTCGAACCACCCCGCGGCGCGACGGTGCAGCTCGGCGCTCCGCCCGGGCGCTCGGCGCTCGAGCTCGGAGAGGAGGAAGTCCCGCAGAAGCGAGTGATAGCGGTACCACCCGCCCTGCTCGTCCACGAGGAGCGTCGAGCGCGCCAGGTCCGCGAGGAACGACGCGGAACCGGTGCGCCCGGTGACCTCGTCGCACAGGGATCCCGTGAGCCGATCGAGGATCGCGGTGTCCATGAGCAGCGCCATGTGGTCGTCGGAGCGGTCGGCGAGCACCTGCGATCGAAGGTACTCGGCGACGTACTCGTGGCGCCCGGGGACGGCCGGCAGCGAACCGTCGCGGGCGCGTCCCGCCGCCAGGCCCGCGAGATAGATGACGGCCGGCCACCCGTCCGCCGAACGCACCAGCCCACGAACCTCGGTCGCGGACAACCGCAGGCCGAGGTGGCGAAGGGCCCTGGCCGCCTCGGTCTCGTCCATCGCCAGCTCGCGGGCGCCGATCTCGACCAGCCCGCCCTGGGTGCGCAGCCGGGCGAGCGGGACGGAGATCGCGTCGCGCCCGCTGATCGCCACCTGCCAGCGGGGTGGCAGGTGGTTCACGAACTCGCTCAGCGTGTCGAGGCACGCCAGCCGCCTCAGCAGGTGGGCATCGTCGATGACGACCAGGACCGGCACGGTCAGGCCGGCCATGGACGCCAGGAGGCGACCCGCGATGTGGTAGCTCGTCAGGCCGGGCCTGTCGATCGCATCGAAGACGCCGGGGTCGAGCGGCTCCTCCCGGTTGATGGCCGCCGCAAGGTCCCGGAACAGGGCGACGGGATCGTTGTGCCCGTCGTTGACGGTCACCCACGCGACCGGCCGAGGGTCGCGCGCCGCCCACTGCGCAAGGAGGGTGGTCTTGCCGTAGCCCGCGGGCGCGACGATCGCGACGACAGGGGCATCGCGGCCGCTCCGCAGCATGGACAGGAGCCGGGGCCTCGGAATCGATCCCCTGCGCACCCGTGGCGGGAGAAGCGCGGCCTCGCCGAGACCCCGCCCCGGTGTCGGGTCGTGTGTCGCGACGTCGGCAGGCACGGTCATCTCGAGGTTGCTCCGGGTTGGCGGGACAGAGGCGGAGCGGCGCCTGTGCATTGTGCCCGGTCGCCCCGCGGCACGAGGGTCGGGGTCAACGGCGGCTCGGGCGAAGGCGTCGTCCCCCTCACGCGTGCCGGCCGGCCATCGTGCGCCGGAACCCGACGGCGCCGATGCCGGCGATCGCCAAGGAGATCAGGGCGAACACGACGACCGCCGACGCCGCCTCGGACGTCGCGCCGTAGGTTGCGCTCGCGACGGCGAGGGCAGGGGTGTTCGACCGGACGGCAGTGACCAGGCTCGACGCCGCCCGTGAGTCGCCGTCGGGACCGCCGGCCGCCCACCCGGCCACCAGCGCCACGGCGACCGTGGCGACCGCGACGACCGGCACGAGAGCGGCCCAGGCAGCGACGACCTCCGCCATGTCGCGCCACACGACGAGCCCCACGACGACGACAAAGCCGACGGACGAGACGGGAGCGAGCCTCCGGGCCCAGCGCTGGGACCGCGCGGGTCGGAGGAGGCGGATGCCCTGCCCGACAGCGAGGGGGAGAAGGACGCCCAGGACCAGGGTCGCCAGGATGTCGCCCGGCCGCGGCCGGGCGGCCCCCGAGAGCAGGAGGAGCGACACGAGGGGAACGGTCAGCATGTTGCCGAGCTCGAGGACGACCACGAGGCCGATCGCGAGCGGAAGGTCCGCGCCGGCGATGCGGACCCCTGTCAGCCCGAGCGACCCCGCGGATGCCGCGCCGACGATGATCAGGCCCGCGGCGTAGCCGTCGGGGACGGCCAGGACCCTGGTCAACGCCACGACCACCAGGGGCATCGCGACCGCGTTGAGCACCACGATGACGGCGAACCGGCGGCGATTGGCGGCGGCCGCGAAGACCTCGGCCGGGCGGTGCGCGAGCCCGCTGCCGACCGCGGTCGCCCACAGGGTCACCCACACGGCGACCGTGTAGGCAGGATCGAGGGTCTGCGGCAAACGACGGAACTCCGGGCAGCGAGGCGATGCGGGGATGCCTCGGCGAGGATACCGAGGCGGACCTCGCGCGTTCAGCGTGTGACCGAGGTGCGGCCGAGTGCCGGGCCCGCTCGGGCCGCCACGTTGTCGCAGCCCGACACGTTGTCGCGCCTAGCGCGACGGGTCGTCCTTCCCGCTCGGACGGTCGTGCAGGCCGTCGTCATCCTCGGCCAGGCCGCTTCCACCCGGGCCCGCCGCCTTGGCCGCCTCGACGAGCATCCGCTCGAACAGCCTGGCGGGGTAGTCGCGGCCGGCGACGAACGGGGAGGGTGCCGGGTCGAGCGGGGTGACCGTGTCCTCGCCGCGCTCGGTCGCGTGCCAGAGCGCGAGCACGTAGAGCGCGGGGACCTGCACCAGGCGCAGGCTCCCGCCGGCCTTCTCGACCCGGGGGGCGACGCGCTCGACCGCCTGCGCCACGGAGCCCACGAACGGGCCGTAGTTGACCTGCCGCAGCTCGGCGCCGCCGGCGGCATCCGGCCCGGTGTCTGCCAGCGCCACCGGCTCGCCCGACACCCGGACGACGTGCCGCCACGCGACGACCTCGCCGGAGTCGAGCCCGCCGCCGTCCAGCAGCTGGTCCAGGCCGATGTGGACCACCGGCAGGGCCTCTGCCACGTCGGCGGCATCCTCGGCGTGCGCCACGTGTGGGAACCTCGCGGGCAGCAGCTCCCGCACGCCGTCGCCTACGACCTCAGCGCCGCCACTGGGCGGATCGGGGATCTTCGGGCTCATCGCGTCCTCCTCCCCTCACGGCCTGACGAAGTAGGTGTGGGTCCACGTGCCCGACGACTGGTAGGTGCCGGCCAACGTCGTCAGCGCGACGTCCGACGGGCCGTACCACGGGTCGTCGACGGACACGAACCGGGTCGAGCCGGTGAGGTATCCGTCGATGGCGATGAAGTGGCCGCCGCCGCCGGACCAGCCGATCCGCAGGCACACCGGGTTGTTCGCGTCGATCTGGGACCGGACGGTGGCAAACCCCACCGACCCGGACTGCCAGGACGACAGGTGGCCGACGATGCCCAGCGGCGTGGTGAGCACCGAGGACACGTTGCAGTGGCCCGACGCGCCGGATCCACAGCAGTCCGAGAAGCCCAGGTTGGCGTTGGCCACCCGGCACTGCGTCCACGTGGTCAACGCGTCGTAGTAGGTCGCGACCGACGCCGACGTGGCCGCCCAGCACCAGTTGGTCTGGAGCTGGTGCTGCATCACGAAGGAGAGTCGCTTCCACGCCAGTGGGAAGCCCTGGCTCAGCCACGGCTTGTCGAGCACGGTGATGTCGGTGACGATGTCCAGGGGCGCGGGCCAGTCGACCGTGACCACGAAGGTCACCCCATGGTTGGGGTCGTACGGCGGCGAGTGGGGGCTGATGTTGTGGACGGTGACGTTCGCGGCACCCACGAACCGTGGGCTCGCGGTCGGGGCGTGGATGTCGAGCGCGTACTCCGACGCGGTGATGACCACCGTCGAGTCGTGGTCGATCGCACCCCAGTTGAGGTTGAGGACGACCCGTCCCTGCAGGTTGCGCCAGTACTGACGGACGGTCTGTGCCATGGGACGCCTCCGGACCGCTTCACCGGCCGACGCCGGCGACGCCCCGGAGTATGCGCCGCGGGCTTGCGCGGGCACAAGGGGCATGACGGGAAGGTCCGCGGCGCCAGGTCGATCGGGGCCTCGGCTCGCACCATCGGCGCCGGGTGTCGGTGCGGACGGCCCGGGCGAGGTGCCGCGGGCCGCCCGTCGTGTCGTCGCCTGTCAGGCGATCGTGATGGAGTGCCAGTTCGAGTTGGCGTGCCGTCCTGCGTAGCTGTTGTTGACGATCGCCCGGTCGTAGATGTCGACGAAGATCACGTAGCAGCACGGGTCGACGCCCGCGGCCCAGGGATCCCAGGCGATGTCGATGCCGGGCGCGGGAGCGCCCGTGTCGCTGAGGTTGCCGTTGTACGACTTGTAGAAGATCGACAGGCCGACCCCACAGCCACCCTTGAGGCTGACCGCGAGCTCGCTGAAGTTGTCGTCGGTCGCCTCGACGGTGATCGTGAGCGGGCCGCCATCGCGCGTGACCGTCTCGCAGCAGTCGAGAATGCGCTTGCCCTGTCGGATGGTGATCCCGGGACGGGCGCCCGGTGCGGGTCCGACCGGAGCGGTGTTGTCGACGAGGACCGCCACGAGGGCGCTCGCGAACTCGATGGCCGACCCGTTGCGGGCCGTCAGCTTGAGGTAGTAGAGGCCATCCGGGGCCGGAGTCTGCCAGTCCGTCAGCTGCGTCGGCCCGAGCAGGCCGATATCGGCGACCGCGTACCAACCCCCGGGATCCGGGAGACGGGAGTACGTGATGATGTTGGGAAAGACGAACTGGAGGTCCGTCATCGGGGCGAGGATCGGCGTCCACGGGCCGGCGGTCGACGGCGCCCACTCGACCTTGTAGTGCGTCGCCCCGGCAACGCTGAGGAAGTTGCCTTCAACGTGGGCGAGGCCCCCGAAAGGGTGGTCACCAGCCCCGTGCGGCTTGTCATCCCCCGGCGTGTGGCCCGGAGGGATGCTCGGCCCGGCGCCGAGGCCCCCGGCGCTGATCTGGTTGGTCGGGATATGGGCGACCTGGGTGATCAGCGGCGGCGGGGGGCAGAGGATCTCGCAGATGCGGCGGCAGCGGACGCTGCACAGCCAATGGCACAGCTGATGGAGATACTGGTCGAGCTTGAGCTCCTTCGCGAGCGCGCGGAAGGTGTCCGCGTCCTCGCGATCGACGGCGTCCATCAGCTTCGCGAGGACGTCCGGGTTGGCGCCGATCCGGGCGACCGCCTGGGCGAACGCCCGGATCTCCTTGACATCGTATTCGGCGGGACCCTGGTCCGGCCCCGCCAGCTTGCGACAGATGAAGATGCAGTGCTTGCTGCACAGGAAACGGCAGACGAGCCGGCAGCGGTCGATGACGCCCACCTGGGCGAGGATCGACTGGAAGCGCTCTACGTCCTCGGCCCGGAAGGCCTCGACGACGGCGCCGAACTGGGCTTCGTCCTCGGCCAGCTTGCCGATGACCTCGGCGGTCTCCTGCAGCTCCCGTGCGCGTTCGTTCGATGCGTCGGTCATGGGGTGCCCCTGTTCATCCGCGTGGATGCACGTGTCCCATCCGCCCGCCGGTTCCCGTCATCCTGGCCCGCGCGACGACCGGCGCGATGGCCCTCGCCGCCTGGGGGCAACGGAGACACGGGGCGGTTTGCGGCAGCGGCGAGGACCCCTGGCCCCCGCCGCCCGCCCGACCCGCCCGTGTGTCGGTGCTGCAGGTGCCAGCGCGAGGACGGGTGAGCAGGTTCGAGGCGCCGCGGGTCTCGTCGGCTCCCCGTGGCGAGACACCCGACCGCGGGGGAAGGCGGCGCGCGACACCCGCCGCACCCGGTGCTCGCATGTGGCCTCCCTCGGGACGTAGGGGGAGCGCGGATCGTACACCCATCGGCGGGACGCGAGTCAACCCGGATCATCCGTGGGGCACGCATCCGGATGGCGCGGGGCAGGGCTCCCCAGGCTCGGCTGGGCTCGATGCCGCGCGTGCGCGGCGGGGGTGCGAGCTCGAGCACCTGGTCGAGCTCGGCCCGGCGGGGTCGCGCCGCGACGCCTCGTCAGCCGCGCTCATCGCTTCAGCGCGCGGCCATCACCGTGACCCCGGAGACCAGGGTCTTCACGGGCAGGTGCGCCCCGATGGCGGCGAGCGTGCCGGCGCTCAACCTGGCGTCGGCCCCGCGGATGAACAGGGCGGCCCCGCCCGACGCGTAGTAGGCCTCCATCGCCGCCTGGTACCCCGGACGGACGTCCCGCTTGGCCGCGTCGCCGCGGTCCAGGTCGTAGGCGTTGCCCGACGGGTCCAGGACGACGGGGCAGCGCTCCCGCACGTTCCGCCCCAGGCGGTCCAGCTCCACGAGGAGGACAGGCGAATCGGCGGTGACACAGCGGCTCGAGCCCACGGCCACCTCGAGCGCGGGCAGGTCGAGGCGCGTGCCCGTCCCGCGCGCTGCGGACAGCACGAGCGACGCGGCGAGCAACCCCAGGGTCGCCAGGGCGAGGGCCGCCCGGACGGGACGGCCGGAGCCGGGCCGGAGGGACAGCGTCGCGGCCGCGCCGCCCGCCAGGATGGCGCAGGCGGGTGCCACCCAGGCCGCGTAGTGCCCGTACACCGGTGCCAGCGCGAGCACGACCAGCTGGATCGCGGCCAGGACCGCCCACGGGCGGAGGCCCGGCCGCCGCCAGGCCGCCCACGCCATGATCACCACCGCACCGAGGAACGCCGCGGCCACCAGCCAGCCCGGGATCCTCGCGGGCAACCGGTTCGCCTGGTCAAGGAGTCCTTCCAGCGCCCGGATGCGGTCCACCATCGACCCCGCCGCCTCGGGCCGGCCGAGCTGGTCCAGGAAGGTGTAGCGCAGCATCGGCAGGCCGCTCGCCAGGAGGAACGGCGCCCAGGCGATGATCGTGGTCGTCGCCGCGGCGACGACGTAGGTCGCCGCGGCCCGCCCTCGAGCCCGCATGCCGGTGCCCCCGGCCGCGAGGACGATCCAGGCGAGCACGACCAGCGCCGGGATCGCACCCCAGATCTGCGTCGAGAAGGTGAGCCCCATCGCGATCCCGGCGACGACGGCGCGGCGACCACCGACCGCGGGGTGGGGCCCCTCGCCCCCGTACGCCACGGCCAGCAGCGCCACGAGCAGGAACGCGGTCTGCGGTGCGATCAGCCACGTCGTGCGCTCGACGACGACGGCGGACGGCCAGACGGCATAGAAGCACCCGGCGAGCAACGCTTCGCGCCGGCCCAGCCTGGCGGCGACGGCGATGACGAAAAACGTGTTGAGCGCCCCGAGGGCCATGAAGGCGACCCGCCCGACCGCGAGCGCATCGCCATCACCGATGACGTTCCCGAGCGCGGCGAAGGGCGCAAGGAGGTACAGGATCCCGGGCGGATGGAGGAACAGGGCGTCACGGTACGGGACGAGGCCGTTGACCCAGGCGTCTGCCGCGCCGAAATAGACGCCGTCGTCGTACGTGAAGACCGCGTGCAGCCCGCCGCCCACCAGCACGGGCACGAGGCGGACGAGGAACGCGAGGGCGACGATCCCCCAGACGAGCCGCGCGTCGCGGGCCGGGAGGGTGCGGATCGACCACGCGTCCGGCCCCGGATGGGCCGCCCGCGGGGCCGCGCTTTCGAGTGACGAGGCCACGCTCCCGGGTCCCCCCCGTGTTGCCTCGCACGCGACGCGACCGGGCCTCCGGTCTCGCCCGCTGCGAGGGCGCACGCATGCTCGCACGTTCTCAGTCGGCGGGTCGATTCCCATGGATCCAGGCCGCGCCCAGCCGCCAGTACGCCGGGTCGTCCGGCGCGATGCCCGCCGCCGCGGCGGTGGCGTCCCAGCGCGCGATCCAGCCCTCGGCCAGGTCGTCCGGGACGCCCATGCCCCAGAGCTCATCCTTGAGGGCGGCGCGCTCGGGGTCGGGCCGCAGCTCGGGCACGGACACGGTCTCGCGGGCGGCGTCCTCATCGCTCATGGGCGCAAGCGTAGTGGGCGGCCCGCGAGGGGCCGATGCCCGATCGGGCACGCGACCTGCCCCATCGGGCATCCGCCTGCCACCTTGTCCCGCGGCTCGCCAGCCCCGATGCTCCACGGATGGCACCGGACGGGCGGGCTCGCGCGGAACGGCGCGCCGTGGCGGATTCCGCCCGACGCCAGGGTCCCGCGCCCTCGACCGGCCACGCGGCGCCCGGCCACGCGGCCTTGCCCGGGGACCTCGCCGCCACGATGGCGGTGGCCGACGGCGACGCGGGCGGCCGGATCGCCGTCATGCGGACGATCAACGAGACCGCGGGCAACCGGGCGGCCGGCCGCGTGGCGGAGGCGGCGCGCCGCTCCGTCCAGCGCGAGGACGACGACAACCCGTACGCCGAGACGACGGTCGCCCTCGCGAACGGCCGCTTCGCCGGCAACAAGCGCCTGGCGGAGATCGCGAACGGCGGCGCGGCCCTCTCCAAGTCGGACCCGTCGACCGCCGTCAAGCCCGTCCAGACCGCGCTCCTGGACCTTGGCTACTCGCTGCTCCGCTACAAGGACGACGGCAGCTTCGGCGACGAGACCGCCCAGGCGATCGCCCAGTTCCGGGCGGACCGCGGCGTGACCGACGGCGACGGGATGAACGCCGCCGCGCTGCGCCGGCTGGACGCGCTGGCGCCCGGGCCCGGCAAGCAGGAGCAGCACTACCTCGACTACGACCGGCTCTACGGCGACGGCAAGCTCGACGTCACCCTCGCCATCGGCTACGACGAGGGCGAGAGCCACTTCGCCGACCTGGACCGCGCGCGGGCCTGGATGGCAGCCAACACGCTGGCGCGCGTCCCGGTTGCGCCTCCGGCTCCCGCCCCCGGTGCGCCCGACGTGATCTCGGGTGCGGACGTGCCCGCCGGCGACTCGGCCGGCACCGATCCCAACAGGGACGTGCACCGCGGGTTCTCCACGCCCGAGACGTACACGGGGAAGCGGTCCGTAACCTACCCCGACAAGACCGGCGCCCGGGTCACCAAGGACATCACGATCACGGTGACGCTCGTGCCGCCCGGGATCGGCGGCAAGGCGAACTTCACCAAGGGGATCACGGAGAGCGAGCTCGTCTTCTACAACGGCCACGCCCGGCGCGGCATCGGGCCGGACTTCGACGCGGACAAGTCGCCGTACGAGAACTTCGTCATCGGCGTGGGCTCGGCGCTCCACGAGAGCGGGCGGGTCCAGGCGGCCGGGGCCGTGGCCGAGAGCCACTACGTCATCAACAAGAAGAACGACCTCGAGGCGATGAAGGGCCAGTGGGACCCGGAGAAGTACCGGGTCTGGTTCTTCAATGCCTGCAGCTCCATCGCGTACTTCGACGAGCTCCGGGGCGGCCTGCTCCCGGACAAGATGGACCGCCATAACCTCGACCTGTTCGGCACGACCCAGAGCGTGCCGATCGCGGCGGGCCTGGCGCCGGTGCTCGCGAACCTGGAGGGCATCCTCGCCGCCGACACGATGGAGGGGATCGTGGCCCGCATGCAGGCCGCCACGATCGCGGCGTTCCGGAAGGCGCTCTCCGACGCCGGCTACAGCGACGACAAGATCAACGCGGCGCTGGCGAGCTACAAGGGCGACATGTTCCTGCGCGAGGGCGCCGGGGACAACCAGGTGGCGCCGTAGCCGGAGCCAGGCCCGGACCGGCTCCGCGGCGTGCCCCGGTGCGCACCGCCGGGCGCAACCCGGGACGGGGGCTCAGACGGCGCGGCGCCGGCCCTCGTGGACCGCGTCGTGGAGCTCGGCGGTGGTGCGCTTCCGGCTGGTCGTGTGCGCGTCGCGCGCCTGCGCGCGCGGGGGGGTGGGAGTGGGACCGTGCGCGGGGTCATGGTCGGGCTCCCATGGCACGCCGGCCTCGAAGATGTCGGCGAACACCGCCACGAGCTCCGGGTCGAACTGGACCCCGGCCTGGCGCCGGAGCTCGGCGATCGCGGCGTCGTGCGAGATGGCCTCGCGATACGGGCGCCCTGCGACCATGGCCTCGTAGGCGTCCACGATGGAGACGATCCGCGCACCGACGGGGATGTCCCGCCCCGCGAGCCCGAGCGGGTAGCCGCGGCCGTCGTACCACTCGTGGTGGTGGAGGACGATCGTCGCGGAATCCCGGAGCGCCCCGGCCTGTTCCAGCACCACCTGGCCGATCTTGGGATGCTCGGCGACGACCCGCCACTCCGCGGCAGCGAGGTCGCCCGGCTTGGCCAGGATCTCCTCGGGGATGGCGAGCTTGCCCAGGTCGTGGAGCAGGCTCGCGGTGCGAATCCGGTCCAGTTCGCCGGCCGGGAGGTCGATGGCGCGGGCGAGCGCGACCGAGGCCTCCGCGATCAGGGTGGACGGCTTCCCGGCCCAGCCGGCGCGGCCCGAGAGCGTGGCCAGGAGCGCCTGCTGCGCCGCTGCCATCGCCTCGCGGCCGACATCGAGGGCCTGGGTGCGCGCCTCGGCGCCGATGGGCGCGCGACGGACGGTGCCGTCGTCGCCGGTCTCGCGGAAGACGTAGACCTGGTCGCGGCCCAGGGCCTTGGCCGAGTACATGGCGGCATCCGCGTCGCGCACGAGGACGTCCGGGCGGAGGACCGCGCCCAGCCCGCCGGCCACGCCCGCGGACAACGTCACGCTCACCGACTCCCCGTCGGCGATCTGCACCGGCGTGCTCGCGATGATCCGGCGGAGCTTCTCCGCGACCGAGGCGGCGGCGTCGGGGTCGGTCTCGGGCAGCACGACGAGGAACTCCTCGCCGCCGTAGCGGCCCGCCGTGTCGGTCGCCCGGACGTTGGCCGCGAGCAGCGCGCCTACGTGGTGCAGCACCCGGTCACCGGCCACGTGTCCGTGCGAGTCGTTGAGGCGCTTGAAGTTGTCGAGGTCGAGGAGGATGACGGAGAGTGCGTGGCGGTAGCGCACGGCGCGCGCCAGCTCCTCGTCCACGCGGTCCAGGACGGTCTGGCGCGTCGCCACGCCGGTGAGCGGGTCCACCGTGGCGAGGCGCCAGGTGTCGGCCACCCGGTCGGCCAGCGCCCGGAAGGCGGCTCGCAGGCGGGGGTCGCGGATCCCGAGCGCGTCGAGGGCCACGAGGGCTCCCTCGTCCTGGGCGCTCGTCAGGCGCTCGGCGAGCGCGGCGAGGCGCCGGTTCTGCCGGCCGGCCACCAGGGCCGCGAAGCCTGCCGAGCCCGCAAGGGCGCCGACCAGCGCGATCACGAGGCAGAGGATCATGGCGGCGGTCGAGTCGTTCACGTGGGCGCTCGTGTCCGTTCCCGTGCGGTGCGACGCCCGGCGGCCACACCTGCACGGGTCACCCTACGCCGCAGGACGCGCGGCGCACATGAGGCGAAGGTCCGGGCTGCCCGGGGCCGGCCCGGGTCGGTGCCGCGGCGCACCGCACCGGTACGCGTGGGTCATGGCCCGGAAGTACGGGCCGGGTCACCCATCCTGCAAGTGACGCCGATGACGACGCCCATGCCGATGGCCGGCACCGCTGGCACCGCCGCCGCCGGCGGCCGGCGTGCTCAGGCGCCCGCAAGGACCCGCGCGCGGGCCAGCTCGCGACCCCCGTCGTCGGTGAGGCGCCAGGCCCAGCCGTCGACGCCGTCGAGCGGCTCCGGCCAGGTATCGCCCAGGAGCGCGATGCCGGGCGCGGCGGGTGCGAGGTACTCCAGGCGGACCCGGCGCGGCGTCCCGGTGATCGCGGGGGCGGCGACGGGGCCTGCCGCGTGCAGCGCCTCCTCCAGGTAGTCCAGGTACGCGGCGTTGTTGACATGGCCCATCGGGTCCAGGTCCTGTGGCCGGACGCCCGACCGGTGGTGGACCGCGTCGTCGGAGGCGGGCGGGAGCGGCACCCGGCCGGGTTCGAAGGGGCCGGGCGGGACGTCGAAGACGCCCGGGAACTCCGGCGGCACGCGCCCGGGGAGGCCGCGGACCACGTCGGTCATGACCCAGTCGGTATGGCCCCACAGCACGAGCCGCCCGCCGGGCAGGCGGCCCTCCGTCCGGCGCCTGACCCAGACCTTGCGGAACCCGACGACGGCCGTGGTGAGGTCGATGGTCTGGCCCAGCGAGATCGGCTCGAGGATCGCGAGCTCGGCGGCGCGCACCACCCAGGCGAGGTCCCGCTCGGCGTACCAGGCGCGGGTGAAGCCCATCCGCTCCGAGTGGATCCAGGCGATGTCCTGCGCGTACCGCAGGAGCGCCGACGACCGCACGACGCCGTCCGGCGCACACTCGTCGAAGCGGACCCGGTAGGCGACCGTGACGCCGCGGACGACGTCGGGAGGTGGGTGCGGAACCCTCACGCGGGGCGCCGCCCGGCGAGCCGGTCCAGCCCCTCCAGGGCGATCAGCTTCAGGCCGTCGAGGGCGACCGGGCCCTTCTCGCGGACCAGGCGCACCTCGCACGAGCGCCGGGCGTCGAAGATCACCAGGCCCACCACGAGCTTGAGATTCTCGTCGGCCGCGCCGCGCCGCGCGTCGTCCAGCTGGTGCAGCACGTCGGCCTTGATCCCGCGGGCGCCCCACTTGCAGTCCCACGCCTCCCCGGCGCCGTCACGCTCGACGGTGACGTCGTACGGGTGGATCTCCGCTGGCCGCCCGTCGAACAGGATCCGGCGCTCGCGGCGAACGGGCTCGGGACCGGCCCGCTCCGCGAGGAGCCGCTCCGTGAGCGCCTCCACGATGGCGCCGCGGAACTGGCTGCGGGTCTGCTCGCCGCGGTCCGCGACAAGGAGCGAGGCCTGGAGGATCGCCTCAGAACGGTCGCGGACGGGGTCGCCTGGGGCGGGCGCCGCAGGGCCGAAGAGCGTCGGGAACATCGTTCGCCACGTCGCGGGGTCCGTGGACTCGCCGTTCATCGCCGCCCGGGCAAGGAGGCGCTGGACGGTCGTGGCACCCGCGAGCAGGCCGGCCGCCCGGGCCACCAGCGGGTCCGCCTGGATGTGCGCATAGACGATCGCGCGGCCGTCAGGCCGCGCCTCCATGAACCGCATCAGGCTCCCTCGCCCAGCGCCGCCAGGGCGACCTGCGGGAGGGTGGACAGCCAGTCGATGGCTCGGTGCGGGTCCGTGATCCGGCCCGCCTCCTCGACGAGGGCGTCCAGCGCAGCCTCGGCGCCTGGTGGCGCGGGCTCCGTGCCGCGGGCCGCCGCCACGGCGCGCAGCCTCGCGCGCCAGACCGTGTCGAGGTCCGTGACGTACTGCAGCTCGTCCGCGACGGGCTCCGCGGTGGCGGCGAGCGCGTCGAAGCCGGCGAGGGCGCGGTCGATGAGGTCGGCGACGATCGTGGGCATCGCCGTGAGCGTACGCCGGACGACGTGTCGGTGGGGCGGGAGGGGCTCGGGCTGGGACGGCACGCGGGGCGGGACGGCGCGGGAGGTGACGGGGAACGGATCGCGAGGGGGATGACGCGTCCCCGGCGCGCGACGGTCAGGCGAGCTCGCGGCTCTCGGCGAGGGCGGCCGTCGCGGCGCGCGGGCTCGCGTCGAGGCGGGCCTGGGCCTCGCGCGCCAGCTTCACCAGCGAGCGGCGGCCGTTGGAATCCCAGCGGGCGGAGTAGGTCCGGATCGCGCGACGGCGGATCTCGTAGGCCTGCGCCCGCTCGCCGGTCCGCTCGAGACGCGCGACGGCGTCGAGCACCTCGCGGTAGATGACCGGCATGTCCGCGGCCGGGATGGAATCGCCCATGGCACACAGCGTGCCGGACGGACGGGCCATCCAGGAATGGGCGCGTGGTCCGGGTCGGGTACTGCCATCCGTCCGGGGCGGTGCGCGGGCGCACCGGACGGGTGCCGGCAGGGGTGCTCTCGAGCGGACCGTGGGCCGGGAGCCGTCGTGGTGCGTGGCCGCCAGGCCCTTGACGTGCGGAGCTCATGGGCCGACGCTCGACGCCGGAACCGTCGCCCCGACGAGCGGCGGCACCAGGGGATCCGCGCCATGACCACCGCACCGAACCCGGAGCTCGACGCCCTGTACGCGCGCCTGCGCCGCCTCGATCCCGGTGACCTGCTGGCGCTGGCGGGGGCGTACGGCGCGAACGACCCGGCCCGGGAAGCGGCCTGGCAGGCCGTCCACGGGATCGTGGCCGCCGGCCATCTCGAGGGCGACCTCGACCGGGTCCGCGCCACGGTCGGCACGTGGGCCGCGCGCGTCGGGTCGATCGCGGGGCAGCAGATCGGGAGCGCCATGGGCGACCAGCCGATGACCGACGCCCGCCGGGCGGCGGCCCCGGCGGTGCTGGACGCGGCCGTGGCCCTGCTCCTCGGCGACCGGCTCACCGCCGCTGACCGCACCGCGCTGCTGCGCCCGTGGGAGAGCGTCCTCGACGGCTCCTGACCGGATCAGTCGCCCCGGTGCGCCCCGGACTCGATCCGGAAGCCGCCGCCGATCCCGCGCGCCGGCTCCCAGCGCGCCAGCACGGCGTCCACCCAGCCTGCGGGCGGCCCCTCCTCGAGGCGGCCCAGCAGCTCGTCGAGGTCTCGCCGCGACCCCTCGACCATGACGCGGACGCTCCCGTCGCTCATGTTGGCCACGAAGCCGTCGAGGCCGAGGGCCATCGCCTCGCGGAGGGCGAAGACGCGATAGCCCACGCCCTGCACCCGGCCGCGGACGATGGCGTCGAGGCGGACCCGGCCCGGGCCCGGCCCGGGGGCGCCCGGACCGCCCGGCCGGTCGCCGGTCATGCGGCCCCGGCCGCGCGAGCCCGGCGCGGCCAGCGGATCAGCAGCACGTCGAGCACGAGCTCGGGGGTCGCGTTGACCTCCAGGAGCTCGCCGGCGCGCACCAGCCGCGAGAGGGCCTCGGACGCCGCGCCCGGCGGCAGGTCCCGCGCGGCCGCGACCAGCTCCTCGAGGAGCGCCACGTCGCGGATCGAGCCGGGCGCGCCGCGCTGCGCACAGGCGAGGTCGCGGGCGACGTCCCGCCAGATGTCGAGCAGGAGCGAGAGGGCGCGGCGGCGCTCGGCCGCGGAGGCCTTCCCCGCGCCGGCGTCCGCAACGGCCCCGGCCTCGCCGTCGGCGTCGGGATTGCCGCCGCCGCCGTCGTCGCTCGAGGGTTGGGCCCCGGCGGGCTCGGCGCCGGTGGCAACGGGGGGCGCGGACGCCCCGGTGGTGGGGCCAGCGGCCTTGCCCTTGCCGCGCTTCCTCGGCGCCTCGACGGCCTCGACCGCGGCGGGTTCCAGCGAGCGGGCGAGCGTCATCGCGCGGCCGAGGAGGTCCTTGCCCGCGACGAGCCGGTCGGCGCGCCCGCGCGCCAGGAGGTCCAGCAGCGTGCGGACGAGCTCTGCGCGCACGACCTCGGCCTCGGGCGCGGCGGCATAGGCGACCGCGACGCCGGGGCGCCCGCCGGCGAGGCGCGCCAGCCGGGCGGCGGTCGGCGGGTCGGCGAGGCCGCGCTCGTCCAGCAGCCGCTCCACGTCCCGAGTCGCGAGCGTCCCCAGCCTGACCCGCGCACAGCGCGACCGGATCGTGGGCAGGAGCAGCTCCTCGTCGTCGACGCACAGGACGATGGTCGTGGCAGGGGGCGGCTCCTCGAGGGTCTTGAGCAACGCGGACTGCGCGACCTCGTTCATGCGCTGGGCGTCGCGGATGATCGCGACACGCTCGCCGCCCTCGACGGGGAGCAGCGAGAGGTCGATGGCAAGGCGCCGGATGGACCCCGGCTCCGGGTGCTGGTCCTCGCCGATGCGGATCTGGTTCCCGGCCCCGG
>Ga0302322_100000883_pt1 | contig 23592 bp, 21 predicted proteins | sample Fen_T0_2_FD_203757 | JGI IMG/M metagenome (GOLD analysis project Ga0302322, IMG submission 203757) | Peat permafrost microbial communities from Stordalen Mire near Abisko, Sweden - Fen_T0_2 | ecosystem: Environmental > Terrestrial > Soil > Wetlands > Permafrost | place: Sweden: Abisko...
GCGTCGCCGGCGAGCACCGCGTCGACCACCAGGTCGGCGGCGACGTGCCCTCGCAGCCAGGCGGTTCCCCACCAGGCCAGGCGCGCCGACACGGGGAGCACGGGATGCACGGGCGGTCACCCTACGCGCCCCCAGGACTCTCGGGCCTCGCTAGGGTTGCCGCATGGTCGCGGTGATCGAGTTCGCCGGGGTGACCGTCCGACGGGGCCAGGCGACGCTGCTCGACCAGATCTCGTGGCGGGTCGCCGAGGGCGAACGCTGGGTGGTGCTCGGGCCCAACGGCGCGGGCAAGACGACGTTGCTCCAGGTCGCCTCGGCCCAGATCCACCCCACGGACGGCGTGGCCGGCATCCTCGACGAGGTGCTCGGCACCGTCGACGTGTTCGAGCTGCGGCCCCGGATCGGGCTGACCAGTGCGTCTCTCGCGGAGCGCATCCCGCGCCACGAGCTGGTCCGCGACGTCGTCGTCTCGGCGTCGCACGGCGTGGTCGGGCGGTGGCGGGAGGCGTACGACGACCTCGACCACGACCGTGCCCGCGAGCTGCTCGCGCAGGTCGGCGCCGACCACCTGCTCGACCGCACCTTCGGCACCCTCAGCGAGGGGGAGCGCAAGCGGGTGCAGATCGCGCGGGCCCTGATGGCCGACCCCGAGCTGCTGCTGCTCGACGAGCCCGCTGCCGGGCTCGACCTGGGCGGTCGGGAGGACCTCGTGTCGACGCTGTCGACCCTGGCGATGGATCCGGCCTCGCCCACGACCGTGCTGGTCTCGCACCATGTGGAGGAGATCCCGCCCGGCTTCACGCACGCACTCCTGCTGCGCGGCGGCCGCGTCGTGGCTGACGGGTCGATCGGCGAGGTGATCACCGAGGCGCACCTCGCGGAGACGTTCGACATGCCCCTGGTCCTGACCCACGAAGCCGGCCGTTGGGCCGCACGTCGCCGGGCGCGCCGACGTCCCTCGGCATGACCTGTCTACGGATAGGCTGAACGCGTGGAGTGGCTGGGTGATCACCTCTGGGCTGCCTGGCTGTTGCTGGCGGTCGCTCTCGGCGTTGCCGAGATGGTCAGCCTCGACCTGATCCTGCTGATGATGGCGGTCGGCGCCCTGGTGGCCGCCGTGGTCGCCATCGCCGGCGCTCCCATCGCCCTGCAGGTCCTGCTGGGGGCCGGCGCCTCGGCGGCCATGCTGCTGCTGGTCCGTCCGAGCCTCGTCGCCCGCCTGCACACGGGGCCCGATCTGGTGAGCGGGCACAACAGGCTGGTCGGTCAACAGGCGGTGGTGACCGAGGAGCTGTCGGTCGACAACCCCGGTCGGATCAAGCTGGCCGGCGAGATCTGGTCGGCCTGCCCCTACGACGAGTCCCTCACGATCGCACCGGGAGCGAAGGTCGAGGTGTTCGCGATCCGCGGCGCCACGGCCTATGTCCATCCCGTCGGCGAGCTCATGCCCTGACCCGTACCACCGAGAAGAAGGAGTTCACCGATGACGGTCGTGTATGCACTGCTGGCCCTGGTCGTCGTGTTCGTGCTCGTGATGTTGGCCCGGACCGTTCGGATCATCCCGCAGGCACGCGCCGGCATCCTGGAGCGCTTCGGCAAGTACAAGGAGACGCTGCCTGCGGGCCTGAACGTCGTCGTCCCGTTCGTCGACCGGCTGCGCTACATGATCGACCTGCGTGAGCAGGTCGTCTCCTTCCCGCCCCAGCCGGTGATCACCGAGGACAACCTCGTGGTGTCCATCGACACCGTCATCTACTTCCAGGTGACGGACCCTGTCGCCGCGACGTACGAGATCGCCAACTACATCCAGGCGATCGAGCAGCTCACGATGACCACCCTGCGCAACATCGTCGGTGGCATGGACCTCGAGGAGACGCTGACCAGCCGCGACTCGATCAACTCCGGCCTGCGCGGCGTGCTCGACGAGGCCACCGGGAAGTGGGGTATCCGGGTCAACCGCGTGGAGCTCAAGGGCATCGACCCGCCGCCGTCGATCAAGGACTCCATGGAGAAGCAGATGCGGGCGGACCGCGAGAAGCGGGCCGTCATCCTCACCGCCGAGGGTCAGCGCCAGGCGGCGATCCTCTCCGCCGAGGGCAACAAGCAGTCCGCGATCCTCAACGCCGAGGGTGACCGGGAGTCGCTGATCCTGCGCGCCCAGGCCGACCGCGAGGCCGCGATCCTGCGCGCCCAGGGTGAGGGCCAGGCGATCCAGACCGTCTTCCAGGCCATCCACGACGGCCAGCCCGACCAGTCGCTGCTGGCCTACCAGTACCTCCAGATGATGCCCAAGATCGCGGCCGGCGACGCCAACAAGGTGTGGGTCATCCCGTCGGAGATCACCAAGGCCCTCGAGGGGCTCGGCTCGTCCGTGCACGAGATCGCGGGGATCCCGCAGAAGGTCGACGGACCGCTCAAGCGCGTCGACATGGGGCCGAGCGAGCCCGCCGTGATGGGCGGTTCCGGAGCGCTCGACCGTGAGCTCTCGAAGACCAACCGGGCCGTCGAGGACGCCATCGCAGAGGCGGAGCGCTCGGCCAACCCGGGCCGGAACAACGAGGTGGCCCCGCCCACCGACGTACCGTCCGACGAGCCGGGCGCTCACCTCGCTGACGGCGGTACGGCGGGAGACGCACCCGCCCAGTGACGGCACTCCAGATGGTGGCGGTGCTGCTCGCTGGGCTCGCCGCCGGGACCATCAACACCGTGGTCGGGTCGGGAACGCTGATCACGTTCCCGACCCTCCTGGCGTTCGGGGTGCCTCCGGTCACGGCCAACGTCTCGAACACGATCGGCCTGGTGCCCGGCACCATGTCCGGGGTCTACGGCTACCGCCGCGAGCTCAGCGGCCAGCGGAGCCGGGCTGTCCGGCTCGGCGCGGGCTCGCTGCTCGGCGGGGTGATCGGCGCCGTGCTGCTTCTCTCGCTCCCGTCGTCGGCCTTCTCCGCGATCGTCCCTGCGCTGATCGTGCTCGGCCTGCTGCTCGTCGTCCTCCAGCCGCGGATCACCGCCTGGGTCGATGCCCGGCACGAGGGCATCCGTGGCCATCAGGGGCCGTGGTGGGTGTGGCCCGCGGTGGCGGTGACGGGCGTCTACGGCGGCTACTTCGGCGCGGCCCAGGGCGTGATCCTGATGGGCGTCCTCGGGATCGGCATCGACGACACGCTGCAGCGGCTGAACGGGCTCAAGAACGTGCTGGCCGGGCTCGTGAACGGCGTCGCCGGCGTGATCTTCATCCTGGTCGCCCACGTCGACTGGACCGTGGTCGCCCTCATCGCCGTCGGCTCGGTGATCGGCGGTCAGGTCGGGGCCACGGTCGGCCGCCGTCTCTCGCCCCTCGCGCTACGCGTCTTCATCGTCGTCGTCGGCCTCGTCTCCCTCGCGGTCTTCCTCCTCCGCTGACCCCGCCGCACCCCAGACACCGGCGCCTTCGACCGATAGTCCGTGACGAAGTGCAGGTGAGATCGCCGGATTCACCTGCATTTCGTCACGGACTATCCAGAGTCTCCGCAGCCCCTAGACTCCGGCCATGGTGGCTGGGTGGGTGGAGGAGGGCCGGTACGACGTGGGCGGAGGGGCCCTGGCGGTGCGGCAGGCGGGCGACCCCGAAGGAAGCCCGGTCGTGTACTTCCACGGCACGCCGTCCTCCCGGCTCGAGACCTCGTCCGCCGACGACCTGTGCGCCGAGCTGGGGATCCGGATGGTCTGCTTCGACCGCCCGGGGTACGGCGGGTCGCCGGCCGCGTCGTTCAGCCTGTCCTCGATCGCCCGCGACACGGGCGTCCTGGCCGACGCCCTGGGTATCGGACGGTTCGCCACGATCGGCCAGTCGGGGGGCGGACCGTTCTCCCTGGCGTGTGCGGCCGTCCTCGGCGACCGCATCACCCGCGCCGGCGTGACGTCCGGCGCCGCCCCCTTCGACCGCGTGCCCGAGCTCAGCGGCGCCCTCGACGAGAACGACCGGAAGGCCGTCGACCTGCTCCCCGATGCCGAGGCGTCCGCGGCGCAGTTCGCCGCCGGCTTCGAGCCGCTCCGAGGGCTCTTCTCCGGCTCGCTGGAGCAGATCGTGGGTGGCTTCCGCTCCATGCTGAGCCGGCACGACGGCGAGCTCCTGGACCGACCCGAGTTCGCGGCCTGCCTGGCGGGGGCCATGAAGGAGTCGCTCCGGAACGGCACGAGCGGCGGCGGCTGGGACAACGTCGCCTGGGTCGGACCGTGGGACGTCGACCTCGACGCGATCCACAGCCCGGTGCACCTCTGGTACGGCGACGACGACCCGATGTGCCCGCCGGTGGCCGGCACGTGGCTCGACGAGCACCTCCCGACCGCCAGCCTCGTGCTCCGCCCGGGGGAGGGTCACATGGGCGTCATGGAGCACGCCCGCGAGATCCTCGAGACGCTGGTCAGCGACTGACGGCGAGCTCCGTGTCGACGTACGCGCGGACCCACCGCTCGAGCTCACCGAAGGCGGCGGCGCGCGGCTCCGCGCGCGACAGGAACACGTCGTGTCTCGCGCCCGGGATGCCGACGTAGGTCACGTGGCGGCCCAGCGCCGGGGCCCACCGCCGGATCTGCTCGACGTCGAGCACGATGTCGTGGTGGTGCACGTCGTCGCCCATCTCGCTCGGCGTCGCGGACGACTCGCTGGCCAGCACGAGCGCCGGGAACGGGAGGTCGAGCCCGGCATGGAGCTCGGCATGGCCCCTCCGGATGGCGGCCAGCCACCCGGCGTACGCCGGCCACGACTCGATCGGCTTCCAGGCCAGGTCGAAGTCCCACTCGCCCTCGTGGTCGCGGTGCAGGCTCCGGGCATAGAAGCCGGTGACGGTGCGCGGGATGATGCGCTTAGGCTGCCGCCGCGCGAGCTGTGTGACGACGGGCGTCAGGGCGCGCCGCACCAGCAACGAGCCCTGCAGGTCGAACCACGGCGCGTTGAGCACGATCCCGCGGGCCCCGACCCGGCGGTTGTCCGCCCACAGCGGCACGGTCAGCCCGCCCGTGGAGTGTCCGCTGAGCACCACCTGCGGATGGCTCGCAGCGATCCGTTCCCACGCCGCGTCCAGCTCGGGGAAGTAGTCGTGCAGGTCGGTGGTGTAGTTCGGGGTCTGGTGGGGCAGCAGCGACCGGCCGTACTTGCGCAGGTCGAGGGCGTAGAAGTCGTAGCCCCGCGCGCACCACCACTCGGCGTACGCCGTCTGGAAGAAGTAGTCCGCGAAACCGTGGACGTGCAGCACTGCCCGGTGCGTGCGCCGACCGGCCGGGCGGCGTACGAGCGTCGCGACCACCGGTCCCTCGTCGTCATCGGGCAGCTCGATCGTCTCCGCGGTGTAGGGCGACCCGAGGACGTCGCGGCGGGCCGGAGCGCTCATGCGGCCATTGTGTCAGCGGTTGCGTCAGCGGGCTCGGGCGGTCGCGGCGGCGACCAGCCCGGCGAACAGGCTCGCGTCGTCGCGGACCTCGGGGTGCCACTGGACGGCCAGACAGAAGCGCGGTCCGGGCCGCTCCATCGCCTCGAGCGAACCGTCCTCGGCCCAGGCCGTGGCCTCGAACCCCGGGTGGGTGGCCACGGTCTGGTGGTGGTGGCAGCCGACCTCGACCCGCTGTCCGACCAGCGCGCGGAGCCGAGAGTCGTCAGCGGTCGTCACCTCGGTCGTGCCGAACGCGTCGGCACCGGGGCTGTGCCCGTCGTGCCCGACCAGGTCGGGGGTGTGCTGCACCAGCGAGCCGCCTGCCGCGACCGCCATCAGCTGCATGCCGCGGCACACGCCCAGGGTCGGTAGTCCCGCCTCGTCGGCCGCCTGCAGCAGCGCCGTCTCCCAGGCGTCGCGGTCCTCGCGCCAGGCCGCGGTGCTGGGGTGCGGTTCCTCGCCGTAGCGGGCCGGGTCCACGTCCGCGCCGCCGCTGATCACCAGCCCGTCGATCCGGGCCACGACCACGCCGGCGACCTCGTCGGTGGCCGACGCCGGAGGCAGAAGCACCGGTACGCCGCCCGCCGCGAGTACCGCGTCGGCGTACTGCGCGTGGAGCACGTCGGCGCGGCTGTCCCAGACCCCCCACCGCGCCTGCTCGCGGTAGGTGGTGATGCCGATCAGCGGCAGGTCAGAGGGGCGTGACATAGGCACCGGAGATCCCGCCGTCGACCAGGAAGGTGTTCGCGGTGATGAACGACGACTCGTCGGAGGCCAGGAACAGCACGGCGTTCGCCATCTCCTCGGGCTCGGCGAAGCGGCCCATGGGCACGTGCACCAGTCGGCGCGCCGCCCGCTCGGCGTCCTTGGCGAACAGCTCCTTGAGCAGCGGGGTGTTCACGGGGCCGGGACACAGCGCGTTGACGCGCACTCCCGCGCGGGCGAACTGCACCCCGAGCTCGCGCGACATCGACAGCACACCACCCTTCGAGGCGGAGTAGGAGATCTGGGACGTGGCGGCGCCCATCACCGCGACGAACGACGCCGTGTTGATGATCGACCCCGACTTCTGCTCGAGCATGTAGGGGAGTGCGGCTTTGCAGCACAGGTAGACGCTGGTCAGGTTGACCTCCTGCACGCGTCGCCAGGCGTCGAGCTCGGTGTCGAGGATCGAGTCGTCGTCGGGTGGGGAGATGCCGGCGTTGTTGAACGCGATGTCGACCGAGCCGTAGGTCTCCTTGGCCAGCGCGAACAGCGCGTCGACCTCGTCCTTGCTCGTCACGTCGACATGGACGTACGTCGCGATCTCCTCGCCCCCGAGCTGACCGACCAGCGCGTTGCCGCGTTCGTCGTCGATGTCGCCGATGACGACCCTGGCGCCCTCCTCGACGAAGCGGTTCACGGTGGCCAGCCCGATGCCCGAGCAGCCTCCTGTCACGACGGCCACCTTGCCCTCGATGCGTCCTGCCACGTGCGTTTCCTTTCGTTGGTGGTTCGAGACGGTCGCAGGGCGACCTCCTCGCCCACCGATCAATGGGCGATGAAGACGTTCTTCTCCTCGGTGAACGCGTACGGCGCGTCCGGGCCGAGCTCCCGGCCGAGGCCGGACTGCTTGTAGCCGCCGAACGGCGTCCAGTAGCGCACGCTCGAGTGCGAGTTCACGCTCAGGTTGCCGGCCTCGACGCCCCGCGCGACCCGCAGCCCGCGGCCGAGGTCGGAGGTGAAGATCGATCCCGACAGCCCGTAGTCGCTGTCGTTGGCCAGCGCGATCGCGTGCTCCTCGTCGTCGAAGGGCATCACGGCCACCACCGGCCCGAACACCTCCTCGCGCCAGATCGGCTCGGCGGTGTCACGGGACTCGACCACCATCGGCGGCAGCCACCAGCCCGGCCCCTCAGGCGCCGAGCCGGCGAACGCGATCGTCGTACCGTCGACATAGCGCTGCACGGACTCGCGCTGGCCGGCCGAGACCATCGGCCCCATCTCGCTGTCCTCCGCGGACGGGTCCTTCACCTTGAGCGCGCGGACCGCCGTCTCCAGGTGGCCGACGAACTCGTCGTACGCCGTCCGCTCGACGAGGATCCGCGAGCGGGCGCAGCAGTCCTGGCCGGCGTTGTCGAAGACGGCGTACGGCGCGCTGGCCGCGGCTGCGGCGACGTCCGTGTCGGCGAAGACGATGTTGGCACTCTTGCCCCCGAGCTCGAGGGTCACCTTCTTCAGCTGGTCGGCACAGCCGGCCATGATCTGCTTGCCGACCTCGGTGGAGCCCGTGAAGCAGACCTTCCGCACGAGCGGGTGGGTGACGAAGCGCTGGCCCACGACGGAGCCCTTGCCGGGGATGACCGTGAGCACTCCGGGCGGCAGCCCTGCCTCGACCGCGAGCTCGGCGATCCGGATCGCGGTCAGGGGGGTGATCTCGGCCGGTTTGAGCACGACGGCGTTGCCGGCGGCGATCGCCGGCGCGAAGCCCCAGCCGGCGATGGGCATCGGGAAGTTCCACGGCACGATGACCCCGACCACGCCGAGGGGCTCGTGGAACGTGACATCGACGCCGCCGGGTACCGGGATCTGCCGGCCGAAGAGCCGCTCCGGCGCGGCGGAGTAGTAGTTGAGGCAGTCACGGACGTTGCCCGCCTCCCAGCGGGCGTTGCCGATCGTGTGGCCGGCGTTGGCCACCTCGAGCCGGGCGAGCTCCTCGGTGTGCGCGTCCACGGTCGAGGCGAAGGCCCGCAGCAGGCGCGCGCGCTCACCGGGGGCGACGGACCGCCAGGTGAGGAAGGCCTCCTGCGCGCGCTCGATGGCCGCGTCGGTCCCGGCCAGGTCGGTGGAGGGGACCTCGATGAACGCCTCGGCGGTCACCGGGTTGATGAGGGTCGTCGTGGGGTCCATTACATCCTTTCGAATCCACGGGCGAGCTCCCAGTCGGTCACCGCCGCATCGAAGGCGGCGAGCTCGACGTCGGCCATGTTCGTGTAGTGGTCGACGACGTCGTCCCCGAACACGGCCCGGGCGGTCGCCGAGCCGTGGAAGGCGTCGCGCGCTGCCTGCAGCGTGTGGGGCACGTGCTCCTTGTCGGAGGTGTAGGCGTTCCCGACCAGCTCGTCCTCGAGCTCCAGCTCGTGCTCGATGCCGTAGAGGCCACCGGCCAGCATCGCGGCGAGCGCGAGGTAGGGGTTCACGTCCCCGCCCGGCAGCCGGTTCTCCATGCGCGCGCTCTTGCCGTGACCGACCAGGCGCACGGCACAGGTCCGGTTGTCGAGTCCCCAGGCGATGGCGGTCGGGGCGAACGATCCGGCTGCGAAACGCTTGTAGGAGTTGACGTTCGGCGCGTAGAGCAGCGTGAAGTCGTGCATCGTGGCGAGGATGCCGGCGATGAACCGGTCGTAGAGCTGCGTGCGTCCGTCGTCGTCCCAGAACACGACCGACCCGTCGCCGCCGCGCAGCGACAGGTGGATGTGGCAGGAGTTGCCCTCGCGCTGGTCGTACTTCGACATGAAGGTGATCGCCTGACCGCGCTGGGCGGCGATCTCCTTGGCGACGGTCTTGTAGACGCTGTGGTTGTCCGCGGTGACCAGGGCGTCGGCGTAGAGGAAGCCGATCTCGTGCTGGCCGAAGTTGCACTCGCCCTTGGCGCCCTCGACGTCCAGCCCGGCGGCGTACATGTGGTTGCGCAGGTCGCGCAGGAGCGGCTCGACCCTCGCGGTGCCGAGGATCGAGTAGTCGACGTTGTACTGGTTGACCGGGGTCAGGTCTCGCCAGCGCAGGTCGTGCGCCTCCTCGTACGACGTGTCGAACGCGATGAACTCGAGCTCGGTGCCGGCGAGTGCGATCATGCCGCGCTCCGCGACGCGCTCGAGCTGGGTCTTCAGGATGGTGCGGGGCGACTGCGGGACCGGAGCGTGGTCGAGCCAGACCAGGTCGCACTGCACCAGCACGCTGCCCGGCAGGTGGGGGAGCATCCGGATCGTCTCGTAGTCCGGCACGAACTCCATGTCGCCGTAGCCCTTCTCCCACGAGGAGATGGAGTAGCCGTCGACCGTGTTCATGTCGATGTCGACCGCGAGGAGGTAGTTGCACCCTTCCGTGCCCGACTCCAGCGCGACGTCCAGGAAGTACTGCGCATGCAGGCGCTTGCCCTGGAGTCGGCCCTGCATGTCGGTGAAGGCGAGGACGACGGTGTCGATCTCGCCGGCACCGATCCGGGCGCGGAGGTGCTCGAGGCTCAGGTATCTGTCGTTGGGCGGCATGGGTCTCCTCATCCGAGCAGGCCGCGCAGGAGCGCGGCCGTGTCGTCGCAGTGCTCTTCCATGGTCTGGCGGGCCCGGTCGGGCCGCCCGTCCAGTACGGCGCGCACGAGTGCGGCGTGCTGGGTGTCGGAGTGCGTGATGTTGGTCTGCAGCACGGGGATGGCACTCAGCATCTCGTGCAGGCTCGCCTGGACCGAAGTGACCGCCTCGACGACCCGGGACGACCCGGACAGCGAGGCGATCGTGAGGTGGAACCGGGAGTCCGCCTGGCGATGGCGCGCCCGGCTGGTGGCGCGGGCGACGGCCGCATGAGCCGCCTCCACGGTGGCGCGAGCCCGGTCGTCCAGAGGTCGCGAGGCCGCCAGGGCGGCGGCACCGGGCTCGACGATGCGGCGGTAGTCCAGGGCGTCGAGCCAGTCCGCGCGTTGCGCCTCGGTGGTGTTGTCGACGGTGCGAGCCGAGGGCCCCTGGGGCTTCATGGTCACGACCGTGCCTCCGCCACGGCCCCGTCGCGTCTCGACCAGGCCGGCCGCCCGGAGCGCCGCCATCGCCTCCCGCAGGGTGGCCCGCGAGACCTCGAGCCGCTCGGCCAGCTCGCGCTCGGGCGGCAGCGTGCTGCCGAACGGGTAGACCCCGAGCCGGATCGCCGTGGCGAGCTGCTCGACGCAGGCCTCGAAGGCGTGGTGACCGCGCACCGGGCGCACGACGACCTCGGCGAGGGTCAGTGGCTCGGCGGTCACGCGGGTCAGTCTGGCAGGCTCGCGGTGAGTGTCAATGGTCTGGGTTCAGACCGAATTGCGGCGTGGCTCTGGACGACCCAATCGCGACGGGTCTAGCCTCCGGGCAACCGGATCCGTTCCTGAAAGGTTCCACCGATGCCCGAATCGCATGAACCACTCGCCTATCACGAGCTCACCGAGGACGAGAAACAACTGGCAAAACTCGGGTACAGCCAGGAACTCCACCGCTCGTGGTCGGGGTTCTCGAACTTCGCGATCTCCTTCTCGATCATCTCCATCCTGGCCGGCTGTTTCACCAGCTTCGCGCTCGGCTGGAACAACGGCGGACCGGCGGCCATCGCCTGGGGCTGGCCGATCCTCACCGTCTTCATCCTGATCATCGGCATGTGCATGTCCGAGCTGGTCTCGGCGTACCCGACCTCGGGCGGCATCTACTGGTGGGCCTCCAAGCTCGGCGGCCCCGCGGCCGGGTTCTACACCGGCTGGCTGAATCTCATCGGTCTGGTCGCGATCGTCGCCTCGGTGGCCTACGGCTGCGCGACGTTCCTCGACGCCACGATCGGCTACTTCAGCCAGTCCTGGCTCGACAACTACTCGCTGACACGGGTCTTCATCGAGTTCGTGATCATCCTCGGCCTGGCTGCTGTCCTGAACATCTTCTCCAGCCACCTGCTCGCGGTGCTCAACAACATCTCGGTGTGGTGGCACGTCATCGGCGCCGCCGTGATCGTGATCGTCCTGTGGTTCTTCCTCAAGGACGGCACGAGCCACGCCTCGGTGAACGACGTGTTCACCACGACCGTCAACAACACCGGTCTCTTCGGCGGGAAGACCAGCGGAGCGGGCTTCCTGCTCTACGTCCTGCCTCTGTCCGGCATCCTGACCCAGTACACGATCACCGGGTACGACGCCTCCGCCCACCTCTCCGAGGAGACCCAGGCGGCCTCCAGCGGCGCGGCCAAGGGCATCTGGCGCTCGATCTTCTACTCCGGCATCGGCGGCTGGATCCTGCTGCTGTCGTTCCTGTTCGCAGTGCAGGACACGGACGGGGTCACCAAGGGTGGCGGCAGCGTGTTCCTGATCTTCAGCCAGGCGCTCACGCCCCACGTCGCGGGCTTCGTGGTGGCCATCTCCGCCGCCGGACAGTTCTTCTGCACGGTGGCGTGCATGACGAGCACCAGCCGGATGTTCTTCGCCTTCAGCCGCGACGGCGCGATGCCCGGTGCCAAGCACTTCGCCAAGCTGACCAGCAGTCGGGTGCCCGCCAACGCCGTGATCGCCGCCGCGATCATCGCGCTGATCCTGACCCTGCCGGCGCTGATCAAGGTGGACATCAACGGGGCTCCCGTCCCGGTCGCGTTCTTCGCGGTCGTCTCGATCGGCGTGATCGGGCTCTACCTCGCCTTCGGCATCCCGATCTACCTGCGCTGGCGCCACGGCGAGAACTTCCAGGTCGGGTCCTGGAACAACGGGTCGAAGTACAGGTGGATGAACCCGATCGCGGTGGTGGAGATCGTGATCATGTCGATCGTCGGACTGCTACCGACGTCCTACGTCGGCATCTGGGGCAACGACGGGTTCGCGTGGAAGTACGTGAACTACGCGATCATCGTGGTCCCCGTGGCCCTGGTCCTGCTGACGGTCTACTGGCACGTCTCGGTGAAGCACTGGTTCACCGGTCCGAAGCAGACGATCGACCCGGAAGTCGTCGCGGCCTTCGACGACAGGATCTCCTGACCGACACGGACCTCGACCGCCTCGCATGCCTGGCGGGGCGGTCGAGGCACGTCCAGGAGCTGCCCGGGGGCCTGACCAACCTCAACCTCCGGGTGACCCTCGACGACCGGGAGGTCGTCGTACGGAAGGTGCGCAGCGACGCAGGCCTGCTCGCCATCGACCGAGCCGCCGAGCACGCCAACACCGTGGCTGCCGCGGCAGCCGGCGTGGGCGCCGGGGTGGTCGAGCACCGGCCGGAGCTCGGGATGACGGTGCTCGAGTTCCTCCAGGGCCGCACGCTCAGCGAGGACGACTTCCACGACCCTGCGGTGCTGGCGCGCGCGGCGGACGCCGTACGCCGGCTCCATGTGGGGCCGCGTTTCGTCAACGACTTCGACATGTTCGCGCGGCAGCGGTGGTACCGCGAGGTGATCGGCGAGCACGGCTTCCCCCTGCCCCCGTCCTACGACGACCACGCCGCCGCCTGGGCGGACGTACGCCGCGTGCTCACCGCGACCGCGGGACCCACCGTCCCGTGCAACAACGACCTGTTGGCCGGCAACTTCATCGACGACGGCGAGCGGGTCTGGCTGATCGACTACGACTACTCCGGCAACAACGACCCGTGCTTCGAGCTCGGCAACACGTCGACCGAGTGCGAGTTCGACCTCGATCTCACGCGTGCGTGGGTGGCGGCGTACTTCGAGCGCGACGACCCGCGACTGCTGGCGCGGGTCCGCCTCCAGGCCCTGTGCAGCGAGTACGGCTGGTCGCTCTGGGGCTTCATCCAGGCCGGCTCGAGTGAGCTCGACTTCGACTTCCGGGCCTGGGGCGTGCACCGCTTCGAGAAGGCCGCGCGCACCTTCACCTCGCCGGACCTCCCCCGCCTCCTCGCCCAGGTGTCCGATGGTTGAGGACCTCCCCACCCGCGCCCAGGTCGTGGTCGTCGGCGGGGGAGTGGTCGGCTGCTCGACGGCGTACCACCTGACCAAGGTCGGCGTCACCGACGTGCTCCTGCTGGAGCAGGGACACCTCTCCGGCGGCACGACGTGGCACGCGGCCGGCCTGGTCGGCCCCCTGCGCGCGACCGAGGCCGGGACGCGGCTGGTGCAGTACTCCGCCGAGCTCTATGCCTCGCTGGAGGCGGAGACGGGGCTGGCCACCGGCTACCGCAATGTCGGCGGCCTGATCGTGGCCCGCACCGAGGAGCGGATGGTCCAGCTACGGCGTACGGCCGCGAACGCCGTCGCCTACGACCTCGACTGCCGGATGCTGACCGCGGACGAGGCCGGCGAGGTGTGGCCCCCGATGCGTACCGACGACCTGCTCGGCGGGATCTGGCTGCCCGGCGACGGCAAGGTGAACCCGACCGATCTCACGCAGTCCCTGGCCAAGGGGGCCCGTCAGGGCGGCGTGTGGGTCGCCGAGGGTGTGCGGGTGACCGGCTTCGTGACCGAGAACGGGCCGGCCGGGCGCCGGGTGACGGGCGTCCGCACGGACCGAGGTGACGTCGAGACGGAGACCGTGGTCGTCTGCGCCGGGCAGTGGTCGAAGGCCCTCGGCGACATGGCCGGCGTCACGGTGCCGCTCCACTCCGCCGAGCACTTCTACGTCGTCACCGACGCGGTCGAGGGCACGCACCCCGACCTGGCGGTGATGCGCGACCCCGACGGCTGGACCTATTTCAAGGAGGAGGTCGGCGGGCTGGTGGTGGGCGGCTTCGAGCCCGAGGCCAAGCCGTGGGTCGCGCCCGACCAGATCCCGCACCCGTTCGAGTTCGCCCTGCTGGAGGAGGACTGGGAGCACTTCTCGGTGCTGATGGACGAGGCCGTACGCCGCGTCCCGGCCCTCGAGCACACGGGGATCAGGAAGTTCTACAACGGTCCCGAGAGCTTCACGCCGGACAACCAGTTCCTGATGGGAGAGGCGCCCGGCCTGCGGGGCTTCTTCGTCGGCGCGGGCTTCAACTCGGTCGGGATCGCGTCCGCCGGCGGCGCCGGCCGCGCCCTGGCCGAGTGGGTCGTCGCGGGCGAACCGACCAGCGACATGGTCGCGGTGGACCTGAGGCGGTTCGCGTCGTACGCCGGAGACCATGCGTGGCTGCGTCAGCGCGTCGTCGAGACGCTCGGCATCCACTACGCGGTCCCGTGGCCAGACCGCGAGCCTGAGACCGGGCGCGACGTTCGGCTGTCCCCCTTGCACGAGCGTCTGGCTGCGAAGGGTGCGCGGTTCGGGACCAAGATGGGGTGGGAGCGGGTCAACGTCTTCGGGGCCGAGCCTGCGGTGTCGTCGTGGGGCAGGCCCTGGTGGCTCGCGGCCTCGATCGCCGAGCAGGTCGCGTGCCGGACCGCCGTCGCCGTCTTCGACCAGACGTCGTTCTCGAAGTACGCCGTGTCGGGCCCGGATGCGCTGTCCGGGTTGCAGTGGATGTGCGCCGCCGACGTCGACGTGCCGGTCGGGCACTGCGTCTACACGCCCCTGCTCAACGCCCGCGGTACCTACGAGGCCGACCTCACCGTGACCCGCACCGGACCCGCGTCGTTCCTGATGGTCAGCAGCTCGGCGACCACGGTGCGCGACCTCGACTGGCTCCGGCGACACCTCGCCGACCGTGACGTCACCGTCGAGGACCTCACCGACGGCTCTGCGGTGCTGGGCGTGATGGGACCTCGCGCCCGCGACCTGATGGCGCGGGTCGACCCGGTGTCCGACTGGTCGGAGGAGGGCTTCGCGTTCGCCACCAGCCGTGAGGTCGTGCTGGCCGGTGCGTTCGCCCGCGCCACCCGGATGACCTACGTCGGTGAGCTGGGCTGGGAGCTGACGGTCCCGGTTGCCGACGCTGGCGCGGTGTACGACGGTCTCCAGGGCGCCGGCGCGGACCTGGGCCTCGTCGACGCGGGCTACCACGCCATCGAGTCGCTGCGCCTGGAGAAGGGCTACCGAGCCTTCCCCCGCGAGCTCAACCCCGACCTCACACCCGTGGAGGCAGGGCTGCTGTTCGCGACCGCGCTCGGCGGACGTGCGGCGTCGGACAAGGACTTCCTCGGCCGTACGGCGCTCGCCGCGCATCGGGAAGGGCTGGCGGCCGGGGGGCCGCGACGGCGCGTCGTCTCGCTCGTGCTGGACGACCCGGAGCCGACGCTCTGGGGCGGCGAGCTCGTCCTGCGCGACGGCGAGCCCGCCGGCCAGGTCACCAGCGCGGCGTACGGCGCGACGGTCGGCGCCGGTGTCGGCCTGGCGCTGGTCCGCTCGGAAGGTCCGGTCCGCCAGCCGGATCTGGACGCCGCGGCCTGGGAGATCGACCTCGCCGGGGAGCGGTGGCCCGCTCGGGTCAGCCTGGCGGCACCGCTCCGTTGAGGGATGCGCTCGGTCGGCGCTCGCCGTAGGCTCGGCGCGATGCAGTCACTTCAGGACGCCGTGGACGCCGTGGCGCGGCGCAGCCGGTTCTCCGGCGTCGTGCGCGTCGACCGCGCCGGCGAGACCGAGCTGTCCGCGGCGTACGGGTTCGCCGACCGGGCGCACGGGATCCGCCACACCGTCGAGACCCTGCTCGCGACGGCGAGTGGCGCGAAGGGTCTGACCGCGCTGGCGGTGATGGGCCTGGTGGAGCGGGGGAGCCTCGAGCTCGGCACGACCGCGCGTTCCCTGCTCGGCGACGACCTGCCGCTGGTCGGCGACGACGTGACGATCGAGCACCTGCTCGCCCATCGCTCGGGGATCGGTGACTACCTCGACGAAGACGCTGTCGGCTCCGTCAGCGACTACGTGATGCCCGTGCCGGTGCATCAGCTCGCCACCGCCGAGGAGTACCTGTCGGTCCTGGGCGGACACCCGACCGTGTCACGCGCCGGTGAGACGTTCTCCTACAACAACGGTGGCTACGTGCTGCTGGCCCTCCTGGCGGAGCGCGCGAGCGGTGAGGACTACCACCAGCTGGTTCGTTCGCTGGTCTGCGAGCCCGCGGGGATGGACGACACCACGTTCCTGCGCTCCGACGAGCTCCCCGGACGTGCGGCGCTGGGCTACCTCTCCGCCGACGGCCTGCGGACGAACGTGCTCCACCTCCCCGTGCGCGGGGTCGGCGACGGCGGGAGCTACGCGACGGCAGCCGACCTCAGCGCCTTCTGGGACGCGCTCTTCGACGGCCGGATCGTGTCGCCGGCGTCGGTGGCCGAGATGATCCGACCGCACAGCGACTGGCCGGAGGAGTCGAAGCGCTACGGACTCGGGTTCCACCTCGACGCGACCGGCGACGCCGTCTGGCTCGAGGGCTACGACGCGGGCGTGTCGTTCGCCAGCCTGCACCAGCCCTCGTCGGCCCTCACCTACACCGTCCTCTCGAACTGGTCGGACGGCGCCTGGCCGATCGTCACGCTCCTCGACGAGCGCCTCGGTACCTGAACCGGCTGTAACGCGGGGTTGTCACCGCCGAAGTGCCCGCACAGCACCGCACAGGTAGCAACAGCACCGCCTGAGTACGCCGGCAACCCGTCACGGGGTGGTCCCACCAGTCGAGGGGAGCTCAGCCTGGACGCATCTGGCAACCTCTGGGTGAGGCCGCCACGCGAGGGCGGCGGTGTGGATAAGGCGACCCGGACGAGGTGGCGACTTGGCCAAGGACGAGTTCGACCAGAGCTCCTGGGAGCAACGTTGGAGCCAGGTCGTGCGCGAGAGCCCTGAGAAGCTGGCGAGCCGTCCGCCGAACGCCTACCTGCTGGCCGTGACCGGCGATCTCGAGCCGGGCGTGGCCCTCGACGCGGGCTGCGGGCACGGGTCCGAGGCGCTCTGGCTGGCCGCGGCCGGATGGCAGGTGATGGCGGTCGACTTCTCCGCGACGGCGCTGGAGCACGGCCGGGCGTCGGCCGAGGCGGCCGGCGCTGACATCGCCGGGCGCATCGAGTGGCGGGAGGTGGATCTCGGCTCCTGGGAGCCGCCGCGCGATCGCTTCGACCTGGTCAGCTGTCTCTACGTCCACGTGGCCGGGTCCGTGCCCGACATGGTGAGGCGACTGGGCGACTCCGTGGCACCCGGCGGGACGCTCCTGCTGGTCGGACACCGTCCGGTGGATCCGGAGACCGGCGCGCTGACGCCGGCGGCGGGCCAGGTCCAGGTGTCCGTGGACGAAGCCGTGGCGGTCCTCGACTCCGACGAGTGGCGGATCATCGTCGCGGAGGAGCGACCCAGGGCAGCAGCCGGCACCGGTGTCGACGCGGTCATCCGCGCTGTCCGCCGGAGCTGACGGCGCTCGTCACCACGCTTCGGGTCACCACGCAACGGCGCGATCGGCGGCATGGCCTCGCCCGCCGCTCAGGTGCGCAGCTGTTACTGGTTCGCCGACGAGAGCCGTGGCTGGCCGTGCCGCCAGGTGAGGCGTACGCCGTGCTGCAGGCAGAACGCGGTGGTGTCCAGGCCGTTGTTTCCCGGCTGGCAAGCCCCGTCGACCAGAGTGCGCCTTCCCAGCGGCTCTCCCAGATGAACACGGTAGGCAACACCGGGCGTGCCCTGGCAGCTCCCCCCGGAGATATGGGGCTTGATCCGGAAGGTGATCGTGATCGTGGACGCCTCGACGTCGATCACCGGCGTCACTGGCGTGCCTTGCACGCCACTGCTGCAGTCACTTCTCGTCACGGTCGCCGTGAAGCCGGTCGACCTCGTCGACAGGTGCTGCTGCGGGGCGACGTCCCATACCGCGGGGTCGTCGTCAGCCTCGTGCGCGTGCAGCGTCGATCCGCAGGCGGTGAGACAGCCGACGGCGGCTATCACGCCGAGCCGGCCACACGTCCTGGTCGAGCGGATCACCATCGGAGTATGGGCCGTGCCCAGCACCAGATCCGGGCTCGTGACCAGATCGACACGTTGGCAGTGGCCGTGCGGTCCCGGGCGACCGGGGTGCGTTCGTGGACCACTCGGTGCAGCTGCCTGCTCGACGTGGCCGGACGGGAGGTTCACACTGTGAGCGCGGCTGGGCGCGCGTTCCCCTCGGGCGGGTGATCCTCCCCGTTCCGGGGCCGACGCTCCGGTCCCGAGCGTGGGGATCCGGAACCGAACGACGAGGAGGGATCCCGATGGTCACCGTGGCCGCCGTACAGGCGACGCCGGTCTTCCTCGACCGGGAGGCGACCGCGGACAAGGTCTGCGCGCTGGTCAAGGAGGCCGGTGGTGCCGGGGCGGAGCTGATCGTCTTTCCGGAGTCGTTCGTCCCGGCCTATCCGGACTGGGTCTGGCGCACGCCGGCGTGGTCCGATGGCGACTTCGTGAAACGCTTCTACGCGAACGCGGTGACGGTTCCCGGTCCGACGCTGCAGCGGATCGGACAGGCCGCGGCCGAGGAATCGGCGTACGTCGTGATCGGCGTGACCGAGATCGACGGCGGGACCCTCTACAACACCCTCGTCTACCTGGGCCCTGACGGGCGGCTCCTGCAGCGGCACCGCAAGCTCATGCCGACCGGTGGGGAACGGACCGTGTGGGGGATGGGAGACGGCTCCGAGCTCGGCGTCGTGGCGACGCCGTTCGGCGTGGTGGGTGGCTTGCTGTGCTGGGAGAACTACATGCCCCTGGCCCGGGCAGCGATCTACGCCCAGCACTGTGACATCTACCTGGCTCCGACGTGGGACAACAGCGACACCTGGGTGGCGACCCTGCGCCACATCGCGAAGGAGGGCAGACAGTTCGTGATCGGCGTCGCCCCGCTGCTGCGTGGTTCGGACGTGCCCGAGGACCTGCGCGGCACGCTCTACGGGTCGGACGAGGATTGGATGTCGCGCGGCCACACCACGATCGTTGCGCCCGGTGGTGAGGTCCTGGCCGGGCCCGTGCTGGACCGCGAGGAGATCGTGTACGCGGGCCTCGACCTCACCGCCGTACGGGAGCAGAAGCGGATGTTCGATCCCGTGGGCCACTACGCACGACCTGACGTGTTCACGCTCCACGTCGACACTCGTGCCAAGAGCCCCGTCGTCTTCGACCGGGACACGGGCCCCTGACGGGCGCCTCGTACTAGCCGCGGATCCGGAGGCGATCGGGGTCGTAGAACGGGCGCAGGGACACCGTGGCCGGGTGACGCGTGCCGGCCACATCGACCTCGAAGCCGCCCTGCGCCAGCCAGTCGGGAGTGACGCCGTCGCTGTGCTCGGCCACCGCGAGCCCGACCGAGCGACCCAGGGTGTGCCCGAAGTCGCCGGCGCGGACATAGCCGACCCACTCGCCCCCGCGCAGCAGCGGCTCGCCGCCGTGGAGCAGGGGCTCGGGGTCGTCGAGAAGGACGTGGACCATCCGCGCGGAGCGGTCGGCGCGCCGTGCCAGCAGAGCGTCGCGCCCGACGAAGCCGCCCGGCTTGTCCCAGGCGATCGTGAAGGCCAGTCCGGCCACCAGCGGGTCGTCGGTGTTCTCGATGTCGACGCCGTAGTCGCGGTAGCCCTTCTCCAGGCGGAGCGAGGACATCGCGAGCAGCCCCACCTGACGGAGACCGTACGACGCACCGGCCTCGACGAGCGCCTCCCAGACCGAGGCACCCTGGTCGGCGGGGATGTGGAGCTCGTAGCCGAGCTCCCCGACGTAGGTGACCCGCAGGGCGAGGAAGCGGGACGACGCGACCTCGACCTCGCGAGCGGTCAGGTAGGGGAACGCGGAGTCGGACCAGTCGTCCGGTGACAGGGACCCGAGCAGGTCGCGCGCGTGCGGCCCCTGGACCGAGAGGAGTGTCGTCCCCGGGGTCACGTCGGTGGTGATCGCGACCTGGCCCGGCTCGGGTGCCCGGCGGAGCAGCGTCTCGACGCGCCGGTGGATGACGTCGCTCGCGACGACCAGGAACCGGTCGTCGCCGAGCTTGGTGACGGTCAGATCCGTCAACAGACCTCCGTCGACGTCGCACCACTGGGTGTAGACGACCCGGAGGGGGTCAGCGTCCACCTGGCTGACCGACAGCCGGTTCAGCACGGCTCCGGCATCAGGCCCCTGCACCAGGAACTTCGACATCAGCGACATGTCCATCACGCCGACGGCCTCACGGACCGCGCGATGCTCCTCCGCGACGTACGGGAAGGACGTGGTGCGTCGCCAGGTCGGCTCGGTGCCGGCGGGTGGCTCGGTCGGATCGCCGAAGTAGAGCGGGTACTCCCAGCCGGCGGACTGTCCGAACCGCGCGCCGAGGCCGACGAGCTTGTCGTGCAGCACCGACCGCCGTACGCCGCGCCCCCTGCGCCACTGGAAGCTCGGCCAGACGCCGTCGCCGAACAGCACGCCCAGTGACTCCACGACCCGCTCACCCCGGAAGCTCCGGGTGGTCTCGTAGGGAAGGGCACGCTCGACCGAGTAGTGGGTGACGTCGACGGGCGGTCGGCGATCCACGATCCACTGGGCGACGACGCTGCCGGCACCACCGCCGCTGAGGATGCCGAGACTGTTCATCCCGGCCGCGATGTGGACGCCCTGGACCTCCGGCGCCGGCCCGAGCAGCGGGTGGACGTCGGGTGTGAAGGACTCCGGGCCGCAGAAGAAGGTGCGCAGGCCCACCCCCTCCAGGCCCGGGTAGCGCCACATCGCCCGCTCCAGGTGGGGCGTCATCCGGTCCCAGTCCGGATCGATCGTGCCGAAGGCAAAGCCCGCGGGTGGGCCGTCCAGGTGCCAGGCCGCGCCCTCCGGCTCGAACAGGCCGACCAACAGCCCGTCGGCCTCCTCGCGGTAGTAGCCGTAGCGGTCGGGGTCCTCGACGACCGGTAGGTCGCGGTGGACGCCCGGCATCGGCTCGGTGAGCAGGTAGTAGTGCTCCGCTGCCTGCAGCGGTACGTCGATCCCACACCGCCGCGCGAGCTCCCGGGTCCACAGACCCGCCGCCAGCACGACCGTCTCGCACTCCACCTCGCCCCGGTCGGTACGGACAGCCACCACGCGACCGGCGTGTGTACGGATCCCGGTCATCGACACCCCGGTGACCACGGTGACCCCGAGCGCGCGTGCACCCTTGGCCAGCGCCGTCGCGACCCCGACCGGGTCAGCACGGCCCTCGTCGGCGACGTACGACGCCGCGAGCACGTCGTCGACCCGGGTGATGGGGGTCAGCTCCGCGACCTCGGCGGCCGACACCTCGACGTTGTCGATGCCGAAACCGCGCTGGAAGGCGCGCTCCCGACGCAGGGTCTCGAGCCGTTCGGGACTGCAGGCCAGGTGCAGGTGGCCGATCTCGCGGAACCCGGTGGAGTGGCCGGTCTCCGCCTCCAGCCGGGTGTAGAGGTCGCGCGAGTAGCGGGCCATCCACACCGACGTCTCGTCGGTCATGCCGGCGCTGGTGATCAGTCCTGCCGCGTGCCACGTCGTACCCGCCGTCAGGTCGTGCCGCTCGAGCAGCAGTACGTCGGTCACGCCGAGGTGTGCCAGGTGGTAGGCGACGCTCGACCCGATCACCCCGCCTCCCACGACCACGACGCGGGCACGCTGGGGCAGGGTGACTGAACGGTCATTCACATCTGACAGTATTCACCTGCGCGGGGGTCGGGCAGGATGGACTCACCGAGCCGCGCGCATGTCCGCGGCCAAGGCCTTCCACACCGGTCGGCGCGCAGACGATCCGTCCTCGGCGAACGACCACCAGAACCCACCGCCGACGAAGCGGTCGCCGCGTATGCGCACCCGGTCGTACCGGTGCAGGAGGGCGGCGCGCTGAGCCTGGGTGACGGATCGCCGGGTGGTACCGGCCTCGCCGAAACCGACCAACGAGTGCGGGAACAGGGTGTGGAGCCGGTCGAACACCTGTTGCCAGCGCCCCGGGCTCGGCCAGTAGCCGTGGCAGTCGCTCGGGTAGTAGGAGATCAGGACGTAGGTGGGCTTGCCCCTCAGCGTCGGCGGAAGCTGTGTGCGTGCCCACGTGAACATCCGATGTGCGGCGTCGTCGGCGCAGCCGGGGTTGTAGTAGAGGGTCAGGGCGGTCGGCTTCCGGGCAGCGCTCGCGATCCGGTAGCCGGCCAGGGTCTTCGCCACGACGTCGGACGGCCTGCCGGTCCACTCGCCGTTGACCTCGTTGCCGATCTCCCACACGTCCACCGCGTGGGGGAACGCCGTGACGTAGGCGGCGAACCGGGACCGGTACGCCGCCACGGTGTACGAGGCGGTTTCCGAGGAGTCCACGGGCTGGCCCAGCACCTCCGCCACCGGATGGATCCGGCGCAGTGCCGTGGCATACGAGGCCGGCTTCATCCCCGGGTCGAACACCACACGCGCGATGGCGCGCGCCGGCAGCCTGCGTAGGGACCTCGCGAGCGGCTGGGAGTGGGTGACGTCGTCGAGGGTGACGCCCCACATCCGGGCGGGCGACGACCTGTCCGACGCCGGTGCCGCCGGGACAGCAGACGGCAGGGCGACGCCTCCCGCGACCACCACCACGCAGACGACTGCCGACGTGGCCGAGAAGCGCATGGTGTGCATTCTGGACCACGTGGCGGACGTGACCGGCCCGGGCTCGCTCAGCGAAGCGTGCCCGGGAACCACGCGTTGGTCCACAGCGGCTCGACGTGGACACGCCGGCCGGGGTACGGCGAGTGGAGGACCAGGCGGCGACCGTGCGACATGCCGACGTACAGGCCCACGTGGTAGACGCCGCCGCGGCCGGTGAAGAAGATCAGGTCGCCCCGGTGCATCCGGCTCCGCGAGATGTGGCGCGCGAAGTGGGACTGCGCTGCGGCGGTGCGGGGGAGTCCGCGGAAACCGGCGTGGTGGAAGGCGTAGAAGGTCAGACCCGAGCAGTCGAACGCGCGCGGCCCGGCGGCGCCGTACGCGTAGGGCTTGCCCTTCTCGCTGGCGGCGATGCCCACGGCATGCGCCACACGTCCCGAGCGGCCGGCCAGATGGTGCCGACCGCGGTGGTGATGACGGGCGTGATGAGGGTGGCCGGCCCGACTCGCTGTGGCGTGCGCCGACCCGACCGGCGCCGTCAAGAGGCACCCGAGCACGACTCCGGCGAGGAGCAGGAGCCGGGTGACATGGAGCCTGGATGGGCGCGCAGGTCGGGGCAGCGTGACGATCTGAGACATGGGTGTTCCTTCCCACGCCTGTGAGGTGAGCTGTCGGGTTCGGGCGAGGAAGGTGCCCGGCCGCCGGTCGGCGGCTTCACCCCGAGGGATCCGTGGATCCCGGAAGTGGGTCCCCCACTCCTGCCCCGTCGACGACCGCGATGGCTACGTCGTTCGTGGGAACGATCGCGCGGGAGGGCAGGACTCGGCGTACCCGGCGACCGGTGATGCTTGTTGCACACGCTCTCCTTCGAGCGCCCTTCGACGGTAACCAGAAGATCGCGCGATCCACGAACTCCCCGGCAGGCATGATCGGCCCGATCACGCCTGGAACAGGCGCTGTGTGGGATCGAGGTCACAGCCCAGGTCGGCGTCTCTCAGGCTGTTCACGGTCCGGATCCAGGACGTTGTCAGGCCGAGCCGACCGGCCGGCGGCACGAGCGCCGGCGCGAGAGAGGCGAGGGAAGAAGCCCTCCAC
>Ga0302322_100000884_pt1 | contig 23583 bp, 26 predicted proteins | sample Fen_T0_2_FD_203757 | JGI IMG/M metagenome (GOLD analysis project Ga0302322, IMG submission 203757) | Peat permafrost microbial communities from Stordalen Mire near Abisko, Sweden - Fen_T0_2 | ecosystem: Environmental > Terrestrial > Soil > Wetlands > Permafrost | place: Sweden: Abisko...
TCAAAGGCGGGAATCCGGCGGGTGCCCAGCTTTTGCTGCACGAGGCAGGCGGTGTTGGGAAAGGGCATGTCGGGCGTGATGCTGGCGACAATGATGAGATCAATCTGCTCGGCGGTGACGCCGGCCATGGCCATGGCGCGCCGGGCGGCCTGGGTGGCGAGATCAGAGGTAAACTCATTGGCCGCAGCGATATGGCGTTCCTTGATGCCGGTGCGCGTGGTGATCCACTCGTCGGAAGTCTCGACCATTTTTTCGAGGTCGGCGTTGGTGAGGATTCGTTCCGGCACATAGGAGCCGACGCCGGTGATGGAACAGGAGCGGCTTTGGAAATTATGTTGGGCGCGCGGATTTTTCATTAGTTCGCGGAAGCGGCTGGCACCGCGAGCTTTGCATTGGCGGCGGCAATTTCACGGGCGATCATTTGGTTGATTTGGTGTTGGACGGCGTCAACGGTGACGCGAATGGCGCTGGCGACGGCGCGCTCGCGGGCCGAACCGTGGGCCTTAAAGACGAGGCCATTGAAGCCGAGCATCGGGGCGCCGCCGTAGACATCGGGGTCCATGCGGCGGCGGATGGATTGAAAGGCGGCCTTCGCCAGGAAAGCGCCGATTTTGCGCTGGGTGTTGTGGGTTAGTTCGCGCTTCAGCATGGAGAACATGCCCACGGCCAGGCTTTCGATGGTTTTCAGCACGATGTTGCCGACAAACCCATCACAAACAACAACATCCACATGATCCTTGAACAGGTCGTGGCCTTCGACGTTGCCGATGAAATTCAAATCGAGCTGCTGGCACAGCTTGAAGGCTTCCAAGGTGAGCTCATTGCCTTTGGTGGGCTCGGAGCCGATGCTCAAGATGCCGACGCGCGGGCTTTTGTATTTCAGGACTTCGCGGGAATAGACATTGCCCATCACGGCAAACTGGGCCAGGTGCAAGGGTTTGCATTCCACGTTGGCCCCGGCATCGAGCAGGACGAATTCGCTGCCGTAGCGGGGAATCACGGTGGCAATACACCCGCGGTCGACGCCGGGAATCCGGCCGACTTTGAAGGTGCCGGCCGCAAAGATGCCGCCGGTATTGCCCAAAGAAATCAGGGCGTCGGCCTTGCCTTCACTGACCAGGTCAGCAGCACGGCCGATGGAAGAATCCTTCTTTTTCCGCAGTGCACTCGCCGGTTTGTCGCACATCTCCACGACTTCGCTGGCATGGAGGACGCTGACGCGGTGATCGCGAAAACCACGGGATGGCAGCGCGGCGTGAATATCCGCCTTGTTGCCGACCAGATAGATGTTGGAGATCTGCTTGTTTTCCTCCAAGGCGCGTTTCACGCCGGCGATCACAACGCCACAACCGTGGTCACCGCCCATGACATCCACTGCAATGCGCATAGTGGGGCGCGGAAAAGCCGCGCGGAATTAAGCGCCCGCGGTGACGGTCAAAACCTGGCGGCCTTTGTAAAAGCCACAGGCCGGACAGACGCGGTGCGGGATCGCCGGAGCGTCGCACTGGGGACATTTGCCGAGCTGGGGCAGTTTGAGTACGCTGTTGTAAGCCCGGCGCATGTGCTGCCGGCTGGTCGACGGTTTACGTTTTGGGACGCCCATAAATTTATTTTAGTTTCAGTTTATCCAGTTCGGCCCACGCATTCGACACCGGTTTTTGAGCGGCCTCGGCCTCGGGGGCAGTTGTTTTCAATCCCGCGCAATCCGGTCTACACAACGGATGTTGCGGAAAGTCGAGCAGCATATCTTCCCGCACGAAGGGAGTCAAGTCTACGCAATCGTTCACGACCGACACCTTGTCCTCGCCTTCGAGGGGCAGGTGCAGGGCCCAGGGGGCCAACCGCAGCTCCTGCTGCAGCGGCTTCAGGCAGCGCGAACATTCGCAATCCAAGAGCAGGCTCAGCGTGCCGCGGACCAGCAGGCTGTCGTGCAAATGCTCCACCGTGAGGTCGTACTGCAAGGGCAGGTTGGCATGCACCAGGTCATCTTCCACGCCGAGCGCCAGGTCGGCCACGGGAAGCTCGCCGGTGAGGCGAAGCTCGTGCTTCTCGAGCTGCCGTAAATTTATGGTAAGGGACATGATTTTTTCGACGGTTGCCATTTTTTCTTGAGCGCCACCTGCACATGCGCCGGCACAAACGGACTGACATCGCCGCCCAGGCGGCTGATTTCCTTCACAATGCGCGAACTGATGAAGGTGTAAGTGTCCTTCGGCATCATGAAGATCGTCTCGATGTTCTCATCCAGCTTACGGTTCATGAGGGCCAGTTGGAACTCAAATTCAAAGTCCGAAACGGCGCGCAGGCCGCGCACGATGGCCCGGGCTTTTTTCCGGGCGACATATTCCACGAGCAGCCCGCCAAAGGCGTCGGCTTTAACGTGGGGCAGGTGGGTCACGGCGGTTTCCACCATTTTCAAGCGCTCCGCCAGGGTGAACAGCGGATTTTTGCTTTCATTCACCGCCACCGCCACGATCACGCGGTCAAACAGCTTGGCCGCCCGCTGGATGACATCCAGGTGGCCGTTGGTCAGCGGATCAAAGCTGCCGGGATAAATCGCGATGCGCATTCAGTTTGGTCGGTTTGACCAGGGGGAACTTAAAGCCTGGCCTGCGAAATTCAAAACTATTTGTTCGGCTGCCACGGGACCTCGTAATTGCGCACGGCTTCTTGAAAGCCCTTGAGCTTGGCGGGGAACATTTCCATGCAGGTCGCGGCGAGGCCGGGATCGTGCCGGAGGAGCTGATAATAGGTGGATTCGCTGATGATGATGCGGCCGCTGCCGGAAACCCCCTCCAGCCGGCTGGCCAGATTCACTTCGCGCCCGAACACAGTGTAATTCAAAATGTGCGCGTTCGATCCCATCAGGCCCACGGTCACATAGCCGGTGTTGATCCCGGTGCCAAGCTGGAGCGCCCGGAGCGGGGGCTTGGGGGGCAGCCCGGCCGAACTCCGCGCGCGATTCTCCATTTCGCGCGCGGCCTTCAGCTCGTAGCGCCGGCGGTTCACTTCGCCGATGGCGCGCTGGGCTTCAATCGCCGCGAGCACGGCGGCCGGCGCATGCTTGGCATTTCCCACCGGCGCGCCCCAGAACGCCATCACACAATCACCAATGTATTTATCCAGCGTTCCGCCGTGCAGTTTCACGGCATCCGCCACGGCGGCGAGGTATAAATTGACCGTCTCCAGCGTTTCCTTGGCAAACTCGTCCACGCACTTTTCCGCGGCCGCATCGTCGAGGTGCCGGAGCTTGACGAATTCGGCGACGGTCTGCTGCATCTCGTCGGTCAGATTGGTGAAACCGCGCACATCGGCAAAAAACACCGTCACCTCGCGCCGCGCGCCACCGAGCGACAATTTCTCGGCGTCGAGCAGTTCATTGACCACGTCCGGGGAGACGATGCGGGAAAAAACGGATTTCACCCGGCGTTTCTCGCGTTCTTCAAACACCACCCGATGAATGATCAGCACGAAATGCGGCAGCATCACGGCCCCGCCCAGCGGATAGACCAGGGGCAGCCACCAGCGGAATTTGAGGAAGAGCAGAAAGGCCAGCCCCGCATAGGCGGCCCACAGGACACCTACCAGCGCACTGGCGGCCAACGCCCGGAACTGCCAGGTCAACACCGCCGTCAGCGCACTGAGCAAGAGAATGATGGCAAATTCCGTGACCGGCCCGGCCCGGCGGATGAAATGGCCGGTGATGATGGAACTGGCGACGTTCCAATGCTTGCTCACCAGCAGCGTGTCATTCTCCAGCGGCGTGGCGCCGCGGTCGGTCAGGTCGTTGCCTTGCGCCGCGGAACCGACCACCACCAATTTGCCGGCGAAATCATTGTGCAGCTCATTGGTCTCGCCTTTTAGCCGCAGCCGGTCCTGCGCGAGCACCAGTTCCATGGGCACACGTTTCAGCCGCAAGCCCCAGTTCACCCAAAAATAACCATCCGCATCCACGGGAATGGTTCGCTGCAGGCCACCGGTGCCATGCAAAACGATTTTTCCATGGGGCAGATCCACCTCCGCCCGGGCCAGATCCAGGCCCAACTCGCGCGCCGCCAGCACCACTCCCATATGCCAGATCCGCTCGGTGGTGAAAGCCGGGGCCTTCGGGGCCAGCCCCCGGGGCAACTTATCGCCAATAAAATCGGCCAACTTGAAATTGTTATCCGCGTCCACGACCACTTCGATGACATTGGTGGTGCCGCTTTGCGGGATCAGAATTTTGCCGGGCACGAGCCGGGCCTGAGCGAGGTCGGCGGCAATTTCCGGGTCGGCGGCCAATTTTTCAAACAGCGGATGCCAGCGGCGCAGGTCGCGAAAGGCCTTCACCTGGCGAAGAATGCCGTCGGAATCCTTTTCGGTGGTAATATCGCCCAGGGCCAGTGCGTTGGTGACAAACAGCGCGGGCGGCTTTACTCCCGGAGTTGCGGCGATGAAGACATTTCCGGCGCGGTGCATTTGGCGGGCAAAAAAATCGTCCGACTCCAGCAGGCTGCCATCGGCCATTTTGACGGGTGGATGATCGGGGCGCAGTTCAGCAAAGAGCACGTCAAAGGCGACCGCCCGGGCACCCTGGGCGGAGAGTTCCTCCACCAGCCGGCCATAAACCTGGCGTGGCCAGTAAAGACCGAACCGGTAGCCGAGCGTGCCGCTTTTAACCGCTGCAATGCTCGAATCTTCCATCGAAACGAAGGCCAGATTGGTCGCGGTGCCGGGATTGGCCGAAGACTGAGCCGCCCGGACGCGCAGATCGTAAGTCATCCGCTCCAACCGGTCGAAACAGTCGGGGTTCTCCCAGCGCACCCAACAGATCAGCGCGAGCACGAGCAGGGCGAGGATCAGCGGCGTACGTCTGGGACGTTTGAATTGCACGCCGTTGAATATACAAAAAACCAGCGCAACTCAAGGCTGCGCTGGTTTAAAAACTGAAACTAATGGCCAGTTAGCCATCAATCTGCTCTAAGGGATCACTGGTTGACTTGATTACGCCGCCCAATATCGGTGGAGACGTGTCCTTCGTTGTGATTGTAGTCAAAGCTAACCTCGCCTTGGAGCCGGATGGTTTTCAAAGCATCAAAGATATCAGACAAAACAGTCATCACGGCGGGCGGAAGCTGGGCCGGCTGGCTGCTTCCGGGCAGATAGAACTGACCTTGATCAATCACCAAGGTGGTGGTCGTGCCACCCGGCATGGTCAGTGAGAGCACCAAACCATCGCTACCGCGGGTGTGGAAAACCGCTGTGGCTCCGTCAGCACTGATGCTGAATTCGGTGCCGCGCACACCGGCAATACCATTCGGAATCTTGACCAAGTACTGAGAAGCGCCGGACAGTTTTTTAACGCTGGCGTAGATTTTGCCCTTCTTCAAGTCGAGTTCGGTGTCACTCACGGTATCAACACCGCTGTCGATCGTGGTGAGTTTGTCAATGGCCAGTTCGCTATTGGGGGTCAAACGAACAACGTTCTGCTCAACGACGGGCTGGTAAGCAACCAAGCCGCGCACCGCAGAGTCCGGGGCCACAGCAACACCGCCCAACTCCCCAATCGGGGCCGTCTTGGGGACGGTATGGCCCAAAACGATATCAGCCGTGCCATTCTCGCCCGTGCGAATGCTCGCGCCGGCCGCAAGGTATTTCCCAGGCACCAGCGGATACCAGTTATTGTTGTCCAAGGTATAGCTAACCGCGCCTTGCACCCGAACAGCGGTGGCGTAGCCAGGTTTGCCCACTTCGGCTGAGGCCGTATAGGCCACGCCGAGAATCACGCCGCAGATGGCGACACCCAAAATGCTCTTAAATTTATTCATAAAACTTTTTTGCAGGTTTTAAACTCACCAACAATACGCCGGGCGATTCCCGGTTGTCAACGGGTTTTTTCCCCTATATTCGGCCGCGGGAACCGCTGACCGGCAGCCTTTTCCAGCAATTTAGGCCCACAAATCTCCGTGAGGTAGTTTTGCGCCATTCCCGGTCGTGACTCCAGCCGAAACGACCGCAGAAACCACTGGCGGGCGGCGGCGTAATCCCCAATCTGCACATAATGCCAGCCGATGTTCGCAATCATGTAATACCCTTTGGGATCGCACAATTCAGCCTGAGCATAGTATTTTTCGGATTCGCCGGACTGGTCGAGCCAGTCCAGGCACATACCGGTGCGCAAATAGTTATAACCGTCGTGCGGATTTAATTGAATGCCAATGGCATACCAATTCATGGCTTGCCGGGCGAGTTCGGCGTAATTTTCGCCGCCATCCAGGCTTTGCGTGCGCAGGCATTCACCAATGTTGTAAGTAGTTTCAAAATTCTTTGGCTCAGAGGCATGGGCTTTTTGCAACGCCGCAGCCCGTTCCGGCGAGAACACCGGGAGGTCTTCCGCCCGCGCCAGCCACTGCGTTTCGCCACTGCCACGCCTGATTTGCACCACCAAGCAGGCCAAGGTCAACCCGATCACGATGGTCACCCCGGCTTTGACGAGCCAACCGGCGTGGGACCAGAAGCGTTCGGTACCAAACCGCACATTGCTCGCCAACAGGCCCAGCAGCACCACCCCCACCAGCGCATTGGCGGGAATATGCAGGTTGAAATCGGTGACCGAATGAACAGCCAGCGCGAACAAGCCGCACCCAGCCCCCAGATAAAAGGCAAAACGATTGCTCATCCCGCTGCGGAACTCGTTATCACCAGGTCGGATATAGCGCCAGAGCCGGCCCATGCCCACCATAAAAATACCGAGGCCGGCAAAAACGATCAGCCCGCCCACGGTTCCCCAGTCGGCCAGCAGGTTCAAGTAGTCGTTATGGGCATGATCGGGGCGCAATTGGATGCCTTCAGGCCGGTATTCACGGAAACGGTAGTCATAAAGCCCGGGACCGACCCCCAGCCAGAAATGATCCTGCCACATCTGCCGCGCCGCCTGCCACATTTGGAGGCGCGAGGCGTTATCTAACACCGCCGGTCCGACGGCATCCGGCTTGACCACCCGCCGCATATAACCGACGGTCTTGGATAAATACTGCTGCACGAACAAGCTCCCGCCCCCCAACAAAATCAACAGCAACACCAGCGCCCGCCACCGGTAGGCCCGCTGGCCAATTAAAATGATCAGCAGCAGCAAAACGCCGGCGCCCGCGCCCAGCCAGGCCCCGCGCGAAAAGGTGACCGTAAGCCCGGCCGCAATGGTCACCGCCGCATAGGCCAGCACGATGCGCGTGATGACGTGAATGCGCCCCAGCAGCAGGTACGCCAGCGCCAGCGGCAAGATCATCTCGAGCAAACCGCCAAAATGATTGGGGGAAATATAGGTTCCCGAAGCCCGGCCGGCGTAGGGCGAAAGCTCGTTCCACACCACGTTGGATTGGTGGAGATATTGCACCACTGCATAGGAAGAAGTCAGCGCCGCCACCGCGATCAAGGTGTAACAAATCCACTTGGTCTCGTCCTGCCCGTGCAAATGATTCACGGCCACGAAAAATATGAACGCATACAGGCCGATCCGCAGCAGCTCCAACCGCGACACGTATTCGATATCCGACATGAAATAACGCGCCACCGCATACAGGGTGAAGGCGACCACCGCCCAGCCCAGCGGCGGCCAGAGCAGCTTGGGCCGCCGTACGAGCCACAATTGCATCAGCCAGAGCCCGCCGATGCCAACGGCCAGCCCAAACAGCACCAATTGCGTCCACAAATACACCGCGCCAAATGCCAGCGGTCCAAACGCCAGCATGGCCAGGACCAGGAACAAAATTCCACGCCCGCACCACGCCGCCACAGTCTCTCGATTAAAGCCCATCCAGAAAAAAATGAACGAGGCGCGCGTCCAAGTAAAGCCTCCTTGGCGGCCGCCCGCTCATTTCACGCCCGCAGATTTGCTCGACGCCACGGCCCGGCCCGGCCAAATTCAAGCGTGTTTCACATCACCGCCAGCACCGCCACCGACAAAGCCGAAGCCTACGCCGAACTGGCCACCCAACTGCGCGGCCTGCTCGCCGGCGAAAGTGATTTCATCGCCAACGCGGCCAACCTGGCGGCGTTTATCTTCCACACCCTGCCCGATTTGAACTGGGCGGGGGTGTACCGGCTCAGCGGCCGCGAGCTCATCCTCGGCCCCTTTCAAGGCCGGCCCGCCTGCGTGCGGATTCCGGTGGGCAAAGGCGTGTGCGGCACGGCGGCGGCCACGCGCCAGACGGTGCTGGTCGCCGATGTCCACACCTTCCCCGGCCACATCGCGTGCGATGCCGCCTCCCGCGCGGAGATCGTCATCCCCCTCCTCCAGCAGGGCCAGCTCCTCGGCGTGCTGGATCTCGACAGCCCCACCCCCGGCCGCTTCGATGCGGCGGATCAGGCCGGGCTGGAGAATTTCGCCGCCATCCTGCTGGCCGCCGGCGGTGGCTAGCGGCGGCGCGCCGCTGGGGGGCACCCGGCGCCGCCCAAAACAATTTCTTTGCCTCGGGCCCGCTTTGCGTGAAAATCAGGGCATGAGCGCAGTTGCCAATTTGAATTTGCCCGATGCCACCGGCCATTTCGGTCCGTACGGCGGACGTTACGTGCCCGAGACCTTGATGCACCCGTTGCAGGAGCTGGAAGCCGAATATTTCCGCGCCCAGCACGACCCGGAATTTCAGCGCGAGCTAACGTATTACCTCACGGAATTCATCGGCCGCCCGTCGCCGCTTTACTATGCCGAACGCCTGACCAAGGAACTCGGCGGCGCGAAAATCTATCTCAAGCGCGAAGACCTGAACCACACCGGCGCGCACAAGATCAACAACGCCATGGGCCAGATCCTGCTCGCCAAGCGCATGGGCAAGACCCGCATCATCGCCGAGACCGGCGCCGGCCAGCACGGCGTGGCCACCGCCACCGTCGCCGCGATGTTCGGCATGAAGTGCGTGATCTACATGGGCGCCGTGGATTGCCAGCGCCAGGAACTCAACGTCTACCGCATGAAAATGCTCGGCTCCGAAGTAGTCTCGGTTCAGGCCGGCCAGAAGACGCTGAAAGAAGCAGTCAATGAAGCCATGCGCGACTGGGTGACGAACATCCGCGACACGCATTACATTCTGGGCACGGCCTATGGCGCGCATCCGTATCCGCTCATGGTGCGGAATTTCCAGCGCATCATCGGCGACGAGGCGCGGGCGCAGATTTTGGAAAAAGAGCAGCGGCTGCCGGACATGCTCATCGCCTGCGTCGGCGGCGGCTCGAACGCCATCGGCCTGTTTTATCCGTTCCTCGATGATCCCGGCGTCCGGCTCATCGGCGTGGAGGCCGGTGGCCGCGGCATCCTGCCGGAGCAACATGCGGCGCGGTTCCAGGGCGGCTCGCTCGGCGTGCTGCAGGGCACGCGCAGCTATATTTTGCAGGATGAATTCGGCCAGATCCAATCCACGCACAGTGTGAGCGCCGGGCTGGATTATGCCGCGGTCGGACCCGAACACGCCTATCTGCGCGATGCCAGCCGCGCCGAATACACCTACGCCACTGACGAGAAGGCGCTGGAAGCCTTCATGAAGCTGGCGCGCCTGGAAGGCATCATTCCCGCGCTGGAAAGTGCGCATGCCGTGGCCGAGTGCATGGTGCGCGCGCCGAAAATGCCGAAGGAGGCGCTGATCATCGTGAACCTCTCCGGACGCGGCGACAAGGATGTGGCGCAGGTGGCGACGAAGGTCGGTTTGCAAATGCCGAAGTAATTGACGAGATCGCCACCGTGCCAACGTCGGCAAAACATCGTTTCAGCATCACGGAATACTACCGTATGGCCGAGACGGGCGTGCTGCGTCCGGACGCGCGGGTGGAACTGCTCAATGGAGAAATATTTGACCGGTCACCGGTCGATCCGTTTCATGGGGGCCTGGTCAATCGCCTGACCCGCCTGTTCAGCAAGCAAGCCAATGGCCGGTGGCTGGTCTCGGCGCAAAACCCGCTGCGACTTGATGAGCATTCCGAACCCGAGCCGGACGTGATGCTGCTCAAGCCGGCGGCGGATGATTACACCAGCCGCCATCCGCTGCCGGAGGAAGTCTTTCTGCTCATCGAAGTTTCCGACACGACGCTGGATTATGACCGCGAGGAAAAGCTGCCCGCCTACGGCCGCGCCGGCGTGGTTGAAGTCTGGATCGTGAATCTTCGCGACCAGGTTCTCGAAGTCTACCGGGAGCCTCACTTTACCGGATACGGAGCAAAGACCGTGCTGCGCCCCGGCGACCAGGCTATGCCACCAGCCTTCCCCGATGCCACGGTGGACGTGGCCGAATTGTTGAAACGCTAAACCGCCCTGACCACGCGCAACCTTTCCATTGCTTGCGCCTTTTGGTGGCCAAACCGTACGCCACTGCTCGGGCCGCCGTAAAACCTTGCGTTTGCCAACCAGTCGGCTTTCCTGTTGCGACCGTGATTGAAAACCAACCAAGCGCGCCCCCGGGCCGGATCAATTATTGGCCGCTCTGGCTGTTCGACACCGCGCTGGTGAGCGCCGGGGTGTGGTTCATTCTGGCGATCCAATACGGCACCTATGAATTCTTCGGCCGGGCCTGTGCGATGGCCCTGCTGCCGTTCATCCCGGTCATCGTGCTGGTCGGCGGCGCGGGCAGCACGATCTTCGCCCTGAGCAAAGTCTGGATCGAGAAACGTTCGCTGCCGCGGCCGACGGCGCTGGCCTTGCTGCTGGCCCCGGCGCTGGTGGTGACCCTGGCGCTGGTGCTGGTGGGCGTCAGCAAATCGCCCGGCTCCCGGCTCTCCTTCATTTGTCTGGGGAACGCCCCGGCTTCCGCCAGCCAGGTCCGGGTGGCGGGTTATTCCACATTTCTGCGCAGCGAATGGCTGGCGGTCTTCAACGCGGCGCCAAAGGATTTTCAAGCGATGGTCGCCGGAGCGAAACTGGTGCCGGCGGATAATTTTGAATTCCAGCAGATGATCGCCCGCTCCGCGCATCAAGGCAGCCGTTTGCTGGCAAACTTGCCCGCAGCGACCGCCCCGCAGTGCTTCAAGCGCGTCTTCAAGGAATCGGAGGAACATCAGCGCGGCGGCGTGTATGCGGAGTTTGACCCGGCCACCGGGACGATCGTGGTCTTTCGAGAATATCACGATTGAGCCGGATATTTTCCTGCACGGATCCCCAGGCTTTTCGTGCCGCGCAAATTGAGCAGCCAACAGCGGTGGGCGGGTGCGGCCCGCCCCACCGCCGTCCGCAGTTTTGATTCAGCGAAAACCGCCGGAGGTCAGAAAGGTTTCGCCAGTGATCCAGCCAGCATCCGCCGAAGCCAGGAACGCCGCCACAGTAGCGATATCCTGCGGCTGGCCGATGCGGCCGAGCGGGGTCTGGGTCACGACTTGTTGTTGAAAGTCGCCGCCGATGAACCCGGCGCCATGCGCCCCCTCGGTTTCAATCATGCCGGGGTTGATGGAATTCACGCGGACTTTCTTTGGCCCCAGTTCCTTGGCCAGCGATTTCGTGACCGCATCCACCGCCGCCTTGGTGGCGCTGTAAACCGCGGCATTGGGCAGCGGATTCACGCCCACCACGGAGCTGATGTTGATGACGCTGCCGCCGGCGGGATTGAAATTTTTCAATGCCTCCTGCGTGGTGAGGATCAGACCAAGCACGTTCAGGTTGAACTGCTTGTGGAAATGTTCCTCGGTGATCTGTTCCAACGCACCGAACTCATAAATGCCGGCGTTATTGACCAGAATATCGGTCGGGCCAAAAGCTTTCTTCGTTTCGGTGAACAGGCGCTGAATGTCGGCCGCCTTGGAAACATCGCCCTGCACGGCGATGGCTTTGCCGCCGGCCCCGGTGATGGCGGCGACCACCTGATCCGCGCCCGCCTTGCTGGAAGCGTAGTTGACGACCACGGCGGCGCCATCCGCCGCCAGTTGTTTCGCGATGGCCGCGCCGATGCCTTTGGAAGCGCCGGTCACAACGGCGGTTTTGCCGGCCAGTTTTTTGGGGTTCTGATTGCTCATAGTTTTCTTTCGTTTTGTTTGGTTGTTTTTGTTTGGTTGGCCACTTTACTGTTACTAATGCAGTAACAGTATAGTGTAAATTTTTTATTTCTTTTGCACGTCGGCGACGATTTCCGCCAGACTGATTTTGGCCAGGCTGGATTCCATGGCGAGCTGGGTTTTGGTCAGCGCCCGTTCCAGCGCGGCTTTGATATGGCAGCTCACCAAACACTGTTTCTGCTCGGTGTAACCGTGGATGGAAAAGGCCTTGGGCGCATCCACCGCTTCATAAATATCCAGCAGCGAAACATCCTTCGCCTCCCGGGCCAGCCAGCACGCGCCGGCCTTGCCGGTGGCCGTCCGCACGAGGCCGGCCTTGGACAATTTGGCCAGGATACGCCGCACAAAGCTCGGGCTGGTGTTTACGCTCATGGCCAGCTCGGCGGACGTGGTGTCCAGACCGCGCCGGAAACCCAGGGCGGCCATGAGATGCACCGCAATCGGAAATTTTGTATTGATCGCCATTACTGTTACTATGTTAGTCACAGAAAGAATTAACGCAAGGAAAATTTCGGATTTTTTGCGGGGCCGGCAGCGGGGCCGGCAAATAATTTCGCAGACGGCTTTTTTCTTTCGTTCGTTTCGTGTATTTCGTGGGGCACAAAAATGAAACGTATTGCTGTTTATTGCGGTTCGAACAAAGGCGTCCGCCCGGACTACGCGGCGGCGGCGGCGGCCCTCGGCGCCTTGCTGGCGCGGGAAAAGATTGAACTCGTCTATGGCGGCGGCATGGTGGGGCTGATGGGTGTGGTGGCGGATGCGGTTTTGAAACACGGCGGCCATGTCATCGGCGTCATCCCGGAAAAGCTCGTCATCAAGGAGGTCGTCCACGAAAAGCTGCCGGACTTGCGCGTGGTGAAAGACATGCACGCCCGCAAGGCGTTGATGGCGGAATTGTCGGATGGGTTCATCGCGCTGCCGGGGGGCTACGGGACGTTTGAGGAATTTTTCGAGGTGCTGGCGTGGGGCCAACTCGGCTGGCATCAGAAGCCGTTTGGCCTGCTGGACACGGCCGGTTTTTATCGGCCGCTGCTGACCTTTCTGGATCACACGATGGCGGAAGGGTTCATCCGTCCGCAGCATCGCCAGCTGGTGCTCGTGGCGGACGGCGCGGAAAAGCTGCTGCAAATCATGAAGGAATTCCGGCCCGCCACCGAGGTCAAATGGGTGCGGTGAGACGGGCTTAGGGCCAGATGGAGACGAATTGCCACAGGCATGCAGGCGCAAATATCTAAAGCACAATTAAACTAAAATTTTTGACGCAGCCTTGGAGGAATCTGGGCGGCTCTGATTCAGACTTGCGACGGAGGGCAGAGGGTTTAGGCTTTTGCTCAATGCTTTACACAAGGCTGCTTCAGACGATTGGAACATTGATCATTGCCAGCACCCTGTTATGTGCATCTGCAGCGATGGCTCTTGACCGGATCGTGGCACGACCGGGCGGCACTTCGATCAGCGGTGACATATCTGGAGCTACGGACATGCAGTTTGATTTGGATGTGAGCGGTTCGTTGGACCAGACGATTGAGCGGCTACAGCGTGAACTCCGCCTATTGCTGGTCACCAGAGACACTTTCCCCCTGTTGTCCAACGTGATTAGCGATTCTGGCACGAATCGGCTGATGTCCGAATGTCTTGGCAGACTCTCCACCCAACTTGGAAAGCCAATTCCGATGGATCTTGGCACCAACGATTTTATCACCAAGGAATTTGTATTTGAAAAGATTCCCTTGGTGAATGCGTTGAAATACTTGGTGGCATTCAATGATTCGGTTTTGGATGCAAGTGAGGGAAGGCTGGTTTGCCGGCCAGTGAGCCAGGCGTTGTCGCTCGTTGGACGCGAGTACCAACTGCTTCGACTGATGACCATGAAGAGTTTTCAAGAAGCAGCAGAGTTGCTCAAGAAAGAAAGGTTGGATGTGGCCAAAATCCGAGATCATGACAACCACACGCTGCTTCACCTTGCAGTTGCGCACAACAAAACCGCCCTCGCCGAACGCCTGATCACTCTGGGATCGCTGATCAACGCCCGGGACGACATTGGTTACACCCCCCTTCATGCCGCCGTGCGGGATAACCATTTAGAATGCGTCCAACTGCTCTTGAAAAATGGAGCTGACGTGACCATTCCAGATAACAACAACAGCGTGCCTTTGCAGACGGCGGTCTATTTCGGATATCGCGACATTGCCGAGGCGCTTGTTTCCGCCGGCGCTCCGGTTGATATTTTTACGGCTTCGGGCTTCGGGATGGCGGACCGGATAAAGAAAATGCTGGATGAAGGGGTGCGATACGAGGAAATACAAAGCAACTACCTAGCGCAACAATTGTCACATGGTGCATTCATTTGTGGAATGGGTGATCCTTTTCACAAGTCACCCGGCAGTTATTTGGGAATTTTCAACGTCTCTCCGCTTCACTGGGCTGCGCGCGGCGGCAGCGTGGAAGTTGTTAGCCTGCTCATTTCCGGCGGCGAATTAGTTTCGCTCAAAGATTCGAATGGTGAGACGCCTCTATTTTGGGCTGCGGCCGGAGGGAAAATTCAAACGGCTGCGCTGTTGATCAAACAGGGGGCTGACGTTAATGCCACCAATGAGTTTGGTAGAACCCCGTTGCTGATCGCTACGCGAGACACCGACGCGCCGGAGTTGGCGAAGTTGCTGGTTGATTCAGGGGCCAACGTCAATGCAAGGGACAACCGCGCCGAAAACGCCCTGCATAAACTTGCATGGTACGGTTACCCTGAGAAAAATATTGAGACCGCGAAGATCCTTCTGGATGCCGGAGCAGACATCAACGCCAAGAACGACGATGGCAAGACGCCTTTAGATATCCTGCTCGATAATAGTTTCCAAAACCCCGGCTTAGTAGAAGTGTTTCGTCACCACATAAACCCGAAAGGTCCAAGCAAGTAAAAACAAATTGATTGCACAGTAGCGTGATTCCCTTCGTCAATCGTGCGGATAACTTTCGAATAAAAATGGATTAAACCCGCACTCCGATTGGAAAACGTGCCGGTGGGTCTTGTCGTTAAATTCTTTCGGTTCGCTTTTTATCGGTATTCATCCTGTCCATCGGTGGTCAAACCCCGACCCTGTCAGCACCACTCGGTTTCCACGGTCTTGTTGAAGCGCACGAGCTGGGCAGCGATTTGCGTCACCAGGTTTTGGCGGATGGAAACGCTGCGCGGCAGCATGGGGTTCTGATAGTGGGGATTCACGCTTTCGCCGGCGAGAAAGAAAATGGAATCGGCCTGCAACAATTCGCGCGCGAGCAGCGCCGCGCCGTTGCGGTGGTAGGTCAGCTTGCCGATTTCACCCTGGCAGGACTGAAGCAGTTGCAGGGTCCAGGCGAGCGTCAGAATGCCTTCGGTGAGCAGGTCCACGCCGGAAAGATAGGAGATGGGCGGCACGTTTTCATCGCCGGTGCTGAGATCCATCGGACAGAGTTCGCCCAGATAATCCGCCACGAGATTGCCGGTGGTGCCGCCGCAGACTGCCTTGCGCCCGTCAAATTCCACAAGCCGGCGGACGCAGTCTTCGTCCCGGTTTTTATCGGCCGGCGGACCGGTGAACACCATGAGCCGGCGTGGCGGCCGGGCCAGGACGCCGAGAAACGTGGCGTCATCGCCAGGGTCGTTATTATACAGGCGCTGCGTTTCATCCATGACCCAGCGGGTCAAATCTTCGGCGGAGCGGGCGCGGCCTTCCACGCGGTTTTGCAGCCAGGCGCGGATGCGGTCCCAGTTCCAGGCGGGATTCAGGATGCGGCCGGGCCCGGCGCCCACCACGCCGTCGCTCATGATGCCGATGAAATCGCCCTCGGCCAGCCGGCCCTCGGCGACGTTCAGGGATTTGCCGTGGTAGATTTTGGTGCGCGAATAGGCGGCGGTGACCTGGCCGTCCTTCACCAGAAAGGCGGGGGGACAATCGCAATTCACGAGGCGGAATTCCCGCGTGGCGTGGCGGATTTGCAGCACCACAAAGGCGGCGTACGCCACGCCGCGCACTTTGCAGGTCGGCAGCGTGGCGGTGACGGTTTCCATCACATCGGGCAGCGAGGCGGATTCGCGCAGCATGGTGACAAAAATCTCCGTGGTCAGCCGCGCCAGAATGTGCGCCTTCACGCCGGAGCCCATGCCATCGGCCATGACGACGATGGTCTGGTCGGGCGTGCGCAGCACCTTGGAGTGGTCGCCGCACAGTTCCTCGCCGCCGCGCGTGAGGCTGACGGTGCAAACATCGTAGAAGGTCGCCGGCGGTTTCATGCTCACCGGATTTCGCGCCGCAGGGCTTCCACCACGCGCAACAGGCTCACCTTGGTCTCGGCGGTGGTTTCGCCGAGCAAGCCGGCGATTTCCTGCACCACGCGCATCTGCTTGTCCACGACCTGCCGGACTTCCTGGATGGTCTGCTTCTTCAGTTCCTCGAGTTCGCTGCGCTGCTTCCATTCCCGCGTCATGTCCACGAAAATGGCCGCCACGATCTTTTCATCGGGCACGGGGAAAATCACCTTGCGCACAAACAAATCAAACTGCGGGTAGTAGCGTTCCCGGACGGTCACCTCGACGTTTTCGTCGTACGCTTTTTTGAAATCATGGATGTCGCCGAGCACTTCGGCGGCGGCGCGGCCAATCAGGCTGGCGGGCTCGGTGCGCAGCAATTCGGCGAGCGCCGGATTGACGAGCTTGATGTTCATGCGCTCATCCAATACCAGCAGCCCGTTGGGATCGCGATCCCAGAGCAGCTTCCACAAACCGGGCGTGCTATTCATGATTTTTTGGTCCGGACACCGGGGTCGGGCCGGATCAAAAGTTTAGGCCATCTGTCAATGTGGCGCCGGCGGGCCCGGCTTTTGCCGCGCAAATTTCTTCGTGTTCATCGGCCGTATTCGTGCTTAAATTAAACGGCACATGAACGAGTGGAACATCCAGTCCCGCGCGCACACCTGCGAGGTGTGCAGCCAGCAATTTGCGGATAAGCAGCCTTATCGTACGCTGCTCTTTGACTTGGGCAAGGAGCTGCGCCGTTCGGACATCTGCGAGCCGTGCGCCCAAAAGGCCAGCGACGCGCGCGGCCAAACCGGTTATATTTCGCAATGGCACGGCGTGTATGAAGCGCCGCCCGCGCACCCCGTGGAAGCCATCCAAAAGGACACCGCCGAAACCATCCTCCGCAAGCTGGTCGAACAAAACGACCCGCGCTACGCGCCGGCGGCCTACATCCTGGCCGTGATGCTTGAACGCAAACGGCTGCTCCGGGTGAAGGAGCAAATCAAGCGCGATGGCCGGCGCATCTTCATTTACGAACAGCAGAAGACCGGTGACATCTTCACGATTGCCGACCCCGACCTGCACCTTTCCCAATTGGAAGCCGTCCAGCGCGACGTGGCGGATTTGCTGGAACATGGGTTGCCCGCCAAGGAAAATCCGCCCGCGCCCGCCGGCAGCGAAACTCCCGCGCCCGAGGCCGCCCCGGCACCGGATGCGGCACCGGAAACAGTTTCGGAATCCGCCGCGGACGCGCCGGCTGAAGCCCCGGCCCCGGAAACCACCCCCGCCAATTGAACCCTGCCGTGTCCGACCTCGCCATATTTCAAGCCCGACTGGGCTACCGGTTCCGCGATGAATCGCTGCTCCGCCTCGCCTTCACGCATCCTTCCGTGACCCATGGCACGAACCGCCACGATGCGGACAACCAGCGGCTGGAATTTCTGGGCGACGCCGTGCTGAGCCTGATTCTTTCGCGCGAGCTGTTCTGGAAGCTGCCGGATGCCGATGAAGGTTCGCTCACCAAATCGCGCGCCCGGCTGGTCAATTCCGGGGCCCTGGCCGACCATGGCCGCGCGCTGGGGTTGGGCGAACATCTGATTCTCAGCCGCGGCGAGGAAAACACCGGCGGCCGCGAACGCGCGTCGTCCTTGACGGATGCGTTTGAAGCCTTGCTGGGCGCCATCTTCCTGGACGGCGGCTTCGAGGCGGCGCGGGATTTTTTGCTGCGGGAATTCACCGCCGACCTGGGCACGCTGGCCGAATTTTCCGTCATTGCCAACCCCAAGGGCGAATTGCAGGAGCTGCTCCAAGCGCGTTCGATCCGCGCGCCACAGTATCAAATCATCGCCGCCAGTGGACCGGACCATGATCCGCATTTTGACTGCGTGGTGTCGCACGAGGGCGTGGAACTGGCCCGCGGCCGGGGCAAAAGCAAAAAAGCCGCCGAAAGCGATGCCGCCGCGGAAGCCTTGAAGAAACTGGCGCCGGCCGCAGCCCCGCCGAAAACCGCCGAGACCGAGGCGGTTCCCGAGGTCCAACCGTAACGCCACCGTCGGGCCGAAAACATGGCCGCGCGCGGTTCAGCCGGCCGGGCTGCCGGCGGCAAATAGATTTTCCTCCGCGCGCCCCGATGCGCTACCCTGCCGGCCATGAGCTTCAACCTGCATCGTTTCTTCGCGATCCTGCTGAAGGAGTTCATCCAGATGCGGCGCGACCGGGTGACCTTTGCCATGATGGTCGGCATTCCGATGGTGCAGCTCATCTTGTTCGGCTATGCCATCAACTCCAATCCCAAGCACCTGCCCACGGCGGTCTTTGCGGCGGACAACAGCCCGTTTTCGCGCACGCTGATCTGGGGGCTGCGCAACAGCAGCTACTTTGACATCACCCGCGAAGCGCACAGTGCGGCGGAAATCCAGCGCTGGCTCGCCGAGGGCAGCGTGCAGTTTGCCGTGACGGTGCCGGTGGATTTTTCGCGCCAGCTCCTGCGCGGGGAAAAGCCGGATCTGCTGCTCGAAGCCGACGCCACCGATCCCTCCGCGGTCGGGTTTGCCACGGCGGCGGTCAGCCAGCTCGCCACCACCGTGGTGAACCGGGACTTAATTGGACCGCTGACGAAATTGCGGGCGTCGGCGCCCCCGTTCAACCTCATCACCCATCAGCATTACAACCCCGAGAGCATCAGCCAGTACAACATCGTGCCCGGCCTGATTGGCGTGATGCTCACCATGACCATGATCATCATCACCGGGCTGGCGATCACGCGCGAACGCGAGCGCGGCACGATGGAAAACCTGCTCTCCACGCCCGTGCATCCCGGCGAAGTCATCATCGGCAAAATCGTGCCCTACATCATGGTCGGCTATGTCCAGGTGGCGCTGGTGCTGCTCGCGGCCAAATTCCTGTTCAACGTGCCGTTCATGGGCAGCGTGCCGCTGCTGGTGGGGCTGACGTTTCTGTTCATCGTCGCGAACCTTGCGGTGGGCATCACGTTTTCCACCATTGCCAAAAACCAGTTGCAGGCGGTGCAGATGGCGTTTTTTTTCTTCCTGCCGTCGCTCCTGCTTTCTGGTTACATGTTTCCCTTTCGCGGCATGCCGGGCTGGGCGCAAAACCTCGGCGAATGCCTGCCGCTCACACACTACCTCCGCATCGTGCGCGGCATTTTGCTGAAAGGCAACGGCCTGGGGGAAACCGCGCCGGATCTGTGGCCCATCGCCCTCTTCGTGGCCGTGATGCTGACCATCGGCATCAAACGCTACCGGCAGACGCTGGATTGAGGTTTGGCTCGTACAAAATAAAATTCTTGTAACGGTGACAACCGTTATTTTAATCCCACTTCCTATTCAAGCCGAGGCAGAGCCGGCAATTCGTAAGAGGGCTGGCGCTTTTTAGGACCCTTTCAAAAGCTGTAGCTGGCGAAACGAACCCAATCTTCGCCGTCGCAGGCGACCCTGTCCTGGCCGACGAACACAGCCGGGTTCGTGCTGGAAACAACCCCGGTGCTGCCGGCCTGGGTGTGGATCACGGTGACCAATGCGCCGGAGATTGGAACCAACAGCTGGTTCAATTTGCCCGTGGCCATGACCAACGCGCAGCAGTTTTCAGGCTGCAACATCCCTGATCACACTGAAGCATGCGGAGCTGGAATAGGAACTGCCGTGGAACATCGGCGGCATCCCGCTCCATCAGATCTCGCCAAGCCAGTTGCCGCCGTGTTATTTTGGCGCCGCTTGAAAGCATGGGCCAATCACTGAATCCATATGCCGCCTGAAGTTTGCCCCAACTGCGGCGCGGTCGTGCCACGCCGGGCCAAAGCCTGCCCCGGCTGCGGCGCCGATGAAACGACCGGCTGGTCGGATTCCGCCATTGCCGACAACTTGGGTATTCCCGACGAGAATTTTGACTACGGCGAATTCGTAAAGGAAGAATTTGGACACAAACAAATCAAACCACGCGGCATCCACTGGATCTGGTGGCTCACCGCCGTGCTGCTGCTCGTGATCTTCTTGTTTTTCTATCTGCGCTGACAATTGTGATTGGAACCGCGGCGCGCGCAACTGTGCCGGATAAATCAGCCATCGGCTGCGATCGTTGCCAGTCGCAACTTCTGCTCCCAGCCAGGCGCCTCTGACCATCCGCGCCAGGCGAGCAATGCACGTTTCCTTTTCCGCACTTGGCTCAAAAGCAAAAAAGCCCGCTCGGTTAAGAGCGGGCTTGGTGTTTCAACTGAAATTACTTTTTGTCTTCAACTTTGGCTTCCGCAGCGGGAGCCTCGACCACGGCGGGGACGACGGTGTCAACCCATTCCAAAATGGCCTGATGCGCGGCATCACCCTGGCGCTGGCCGAGTTTGACGATGCGGGTATAGCCACTCTTGCGATCCTTGAAGGCCGGCGCGATCTCCTTGAAGAGGATCTTCGCGGCCGATTCCTGATGCAGCCGGGCCACCGCCAGACGGCGGTGATGCACGGTGCCCTTTTTGCCGAGCGTGACCATCTTTTCGGCGACAGAACGGGCGGCTTTGGCCTTGGCCAGAGTCGTCGTAATGCGCTTGTGTTCGATCAAGCTGCAAACAAGGTTGGCGAGCATCGCGTTGCGATGTTCCGAGGTGCGGCCCAATTTGGCCGTGCGCTTCAAATGTCTCATGGCAATTCCTTAACTGACTTTTAACTCTTCTTTCGGCGCATCCACCAGACCCGGCTCGAAATTCATGCCGAGCGAGAGGTTGAGCGACGTTAATTTTTCTTTGATTTCGTTGAGCGACTTCTTGCCGAAGTTGCGGTACTTGAGCATCTCCTGCTCGGTCTTCAGCGCGAGCTGACCGACCGTGGTGATGTTCGCGTTGTTCAGGCAGTTGGCGGCGCGGACGCTCAGCTCGATTTCGTTGACACTCATGTTCAACAATTTCTTGAGCTTGGCCTTCTCGTCATCCTGCTTGTCGGCGGCTTCTTCAAATTCAATCGCGTTCTTGTCGTAACCGACGAAGACATCGAGATGGTGGGCCAGAATCGCCGAGGACTGCGTCAGCGCATCATCGGGCGTAATCCGTCCGTCCGTCCAAATTTCGAGCACCAGACGGTCGTAGTCCGTGCGGTTGCCAACGCGGGCGGCCTCAACGGCATAGCGCACGCGGGTCACCGGAGAGAAGATCGAATCAATGGCCACAACGCCGATCGCCTGGCCGGGCTTCTTGTTCTCGTCACCCGGGCAGAAACCGCGGCCAACCTTGACCGTCAATTCCATTTCCAGTTTCTTCTTCTTGTCCAGCGTGCAGATGTGCTGCGTGGGATTCACCAGCTCAATGTTCTGGTTGGTCTGAATGTCGGCGGCCGTAACGGCGCCTTCCTTGTTGACCGAGAGCAACAGCACCTGCTCGTCGCGGGTGTGGGCTTTAAATTTGACCTTCTTCAGGTTCAAAACAATGTCCGTCACGTCTTCGGCCACGCCTTCGACGGTGGTAAATTCATGCATCGCCCCGTCAATCTTGACGGAGGTGACCGCCGCGCCTTCGAGCGAGGAGAGCAACACGCGGCGAAGCGAGTTGCCGATCGTGTGGCCGTAACCGGTTTCAAACGGGTCGGCGATAAATTTAGCGTAAGTCGGTGTGGCAGAAGCATCGTCCTTCTGCAACCGCTTCGGCATTTCAAAACGTCCTAAACGAACTGGCATGGTATCCTTTCAACAATTTTAATCTGACTTGCCTGGCCTTGCATATTCCCGGCCGGACAAGCCCGTGTAATTGTTATTTTGTTACTGGTTAACGGGAATAAAATTCAACAACCGTCTGCTCGTTGGCGATCGGCTTGATCTCGTCGCGCGTTGGAATGCGCATGATCACACCTTTGAATTCGTCCTTCGAGAGCGACAACCAGTCCGGCACCGCGCGGCTCGTGGCGACTTCGAGGTTCTTGGTCGCGAGTTGGCGGGAAACACTGTTGTTCTTCACGACGATCACGTCATTCACCTTGAGGGCGAAGGAGGCGATGGCGGCCTTGCGACCATTCACCGTGATGTGGCCGTGATTGACCATCTGGCGGGCGGCGGCGCGGGTATTCGCGAAGCCAAGGTGAAACACCACGTTGTCCAAACGGGTTTCGAGAATCTGCAGCATCGTCTCGCCCGTGACACCACGGCGGTTCTTCGCCTTTTCATAGACGCCGCGAAACTGCTTCTCCATCAAACCGTAGTAGTAACGGAGCTTCTGCTTCTCGATCAGACCTTCACCGTATTCGGTGGTCTTGCGGCGGGACTTCGGGCCGTGAACACCCGGGCCGTAGTTGCGGCGTTCGAGATATTTCGTCGGACCAAAAATTGGGACGCCAAAACGGCGGCTGATACGAACGCGGGGACCTGTATAACGAGCCATAGAAAATTATTGTTACGATTTGCGGTTTACTGTTTACACGCGGCGTTTTTTGCGCGGGCGGCAACCATTGTGCGGCACCGGCGTCACGTCTTTGATCGAGCTGATTTCCAAACCGATGGCCTGGAGGGCGCGGATGGCGGATTCCCGCCCGGATCCCGGACCCTTGACGCGGATTTCAACTTCTTTCATGCCGTGGGACATCGCTTGGCGGGCGGCGTCTTGCGCGACCTGTTGCGCGGCATAAGCGGTGCTCTTGCGCGAACCCTTGAAGCCGACGCGACCGGCGCTGGACCAGCCGATCAGGTTGCCCTGGGCGTCGGTGATCGTCACCTGCGTATTGTTGAAAGTAGCCAGAATGTTCGCGATGCCGGAAGAAATGTTCTTGGCATGCTTGGCCTTGACAATCTTCTTGGCATTGGGATCTTCGCCGAGCAGTTCGGCGGCGGTTGGCACGGCGGCAACCACCGGTTCAGCCGGCGTGGCGGCGGCGTCAGCGGCGGCCGGCGCGGCCTTCTTTGCGGGCTTCGTTTCCGCAGCCGGGGCGGCGGATTCGGGCTTCGCTTCTTTTTCCTTCTTCGGCGCGGCTGGTTTCTTTTTTTCTTCGGACATAACGAAATTCAATGATTAATGGATACCGGTCTTGGCGTTCGGATTGCGCGACACACCGACCGTCTTGCGCGGACCTTTGCGCGTACGGGCGTTGGTCTGCGTGCGTTGACCACGCACGGGCAGGCTGCGCATGTGGCGGATGCCACGATAGCACTTGATACCCTGGAGGCGCTTGAGGTTCATGCCCAGCTCGCGGCGCAGATCGCCTTCGATGACATACTTGCCTTCCTGGATCGCATGCACAATCTGCGAAAGCTGCGCTTCAGTCAAATCCTTGGCGCGGATGGACGGGTCAATGTTGGCGCGTTCAAGAATCTCCTTCGCGTTGACC
>Ga0302322_100000885_pt1 | contig 23580 bp, 19 predicted proteins | sample Fen_T0_2_FD_203757 | JGI IMG/M metagenome (GOLD analysis project Ga0302322, IMG submission 203757) | Peat permafrost microbial communities from Stordalen Mire near Abisko, Sweden - Fen_T0_2 | ecosystem: Environmental > Terrestrial > Soil > Wetlands > Permafrost | place: Sweden: Abisko...
ATGTCGGCGGTGTAGCCGACGGTGTTCGCACCGAGCCCGGTGATGTTGGCCGGAGTCAATTTCACCGTGCCCTTGTTGCCGACGGCCTTCTGCGTGTACTGCTCGAGACAGGACGCAATGGTCGAGCTGGAGAACAACTTCATCGCCGCGCTCACCTTGGCTGTGGTGGCGAACCCGTTCACCACGTTCGACATCGTCGACGTGGTGCCGTCGGAGAACTCGAGCGAATGGGCCTTCGGCAACGCCTGGGTGAGTTTGCGCAGCGCGACGTAGCTCTTGCAGTCCTTGATCGAGCTCGCCTGCTTGATCACGGCAGCGTCACTCGGGGAACTCGCGCGGGTCCCCGACCACCCGGCGGGGAAGTCGGACGCGATCAGCACGCCCGCACGCGCGGTCTTCAGGTCGTCGGCCTTCGACGCGCCGGCAGCGGGCGCGACGACCACGATCCCGAGCGCCGCGACGAAGGCGACAGTGATGAAGACGGTGGCCGTGCTGCGAAGTCGATGTCCCATGCGAGGAATCTACGGCCCGCGCGCCCCATACTGGGGATCTTGCGATCGACCGTGAGATCGACGGGGCGAGTGCTCACGGGAATCGTGGGCGCGGCCGCCTTCCTGCTCCTCGTGCAGTTGCTGTGGGCGCCGCCCGCGGGGATCGTCGTGCAAGGAGCCCTCTTGGGCGGTCTGAGCGCGCTGCTCGCGCTGGGGCTGGCCCTGGTGTACCGGGCGCACCGGGTCCTCAACTTCGCCCAGGGTGATCTCGGCGCCGCACCCGCGTCCCTCGCGGTGCTCCTCGTGGTGAGCAGCGGCGCGAGTTGGCTGGTTGCGTTCGTCGCCGGGCTCGCCACCGCCGTGGCACTCGGGGCGGTGGTCGAGATCCTGGTGATCCGGCGCTTCACCCGATCGCCCCGGTTGATCCTCACCGTCGCGACCATCGGCCTCGCGCAGGTGCTCGCGGGCCTGGGGTTGCTGCTCCCCCGCTGGTTCGACGTGGCCGTACCGCCCCAGAGCTACCCGGCGCCGGTCGACTGGCACTTCACCGTCGACCCGATCCGCTTCGGCGGCAACGACGCGCTCGCCGTCGTGGTGGTGCCGCTCGCGTTCCTCGGCCTCGCGCTCTTCCTCCGCACGCGCCTCGGCACCGCGATGCGCGCCTGCGCCGACGATCCTGAACGCGCCGCGCTCGTCGGCATCCCCGTGCGCCACGTGCACACTGCGGTGTGGGTGGTGACCTCCGTGCTCGCGTTCCTCGCGGTGTTCCTACGCGCCGGGATCGTCGGCCTGTCGCTCGGCACCGTGCTCGGACCGTCGTTGCTGCTCCCCGCCCTCGCGGCCGCGGTGATCGGACGGATGGAGCACCTGCCGACGATCGCATTCGCGGCCATCGCTCTCGGCATCGTCGAACAGGCCGTGGTGTGGGACTGGAACCAGCCGCAGTACGTGCAGCCGGTGTTGTTCGTCGTGGTGTTGCTCGCGCTGTTCTGCACGCCGGCGGGCCGCGGCCTGCGCACGCGCACCGAGCCGTCGACGTGGCGCGCGATCCGCGAGCCGCGCCCGGTGCCCGCCGCGCTGGCGCGGCTCACCGAGGTGCGCGTGGTGCGGGCCGGAGCCGTCGCGGTGGTCGCGGTGTTGCTCCTCCTCGTTCCCGCGGTGTTCTCCGAGAGCCGCACCAACCTGGCCGCGGTGGCGCTCGTGTACGCGATCATCGCCTTGTCGCTGGTGGTGCTCACCGGGTGGGCCGGCGAGGTGAGCCTGGGCCAGATGGCGTTCGTGGCGATCGGCGCGGCAGTGGGAGGGTCGATCACCGCCCGCTGGGGCAGCGACCTCGCGGTCGGACTGCTGGGCGCCGGGCTCGTGGGCGCCGTGGTGGCGGTGGTCATCGGGCTCCCGGTGCTGCGCCGCCGGGGACTCACCATCGCTGTGGTCACGCTCGCGTTCTCGCTTGCCACCACCGCCTGGCTGCTCAGCCCGGCCGTGTTCGGGCCCGGGCACGAGTGGGACTGGCTGCCGCCTTCGCGAGTGGAGCGCCCCGACCTCTTCGGCGTCATCGACGTGCGCAGCGAGACCGCCTTTTACTTCTTGTGCCTCGCCGCGCTCGGCGCGGCAGTGCTCGCGATCCATGCCCTCCGGCGCGCGCACGCAGGCCGCGCGTTCGTCGCGGTGCGCGAGAACGACCGCGCTGCGGCCGCGGTGGGCATCAGGGTGCGCGCCACCACCCTGGGTGCGTTCGCAGTGTCGGGGTTCCTCGCCGCGTTTGCCGGTGCGCTCTTCGTGCACCAGCAGAACGGCCTGCAACTCGACTCTTACGGCGCGGGCGAGAGCCTCGTGGTGTTCGCGATGGTCGTGATCGGCGGCCTCGGCTCGATCCCCGGCGCGATCCTCGGCGCGTTCGCCGTGCGTGGGGTCACATGGTGGTTGCCCGCCGACTGGCAGTTCCTCGTCACCGGGGCCGGGTTGCTCGCAGTGCTGCTCGTGTTCCGCGGCGGCCTCGGCGCCGCGCTCGCCGATGTGCGCGACGCGTGGCTGCGTCGCGTCGCTCGTCGCAAGGGCATCGCCGCGCCGGCGCTCCTCGGGGTCGACGGGTACGCGCCGACCGAGCCCCCGCTCGCCAAAGATCACGAGCCCCGCCGCGACGATGCCCTGCTCACCGTGCGCGACCTCGAGGTACGCATCGACGGCGCGCGCGTCCTCGCCGGTGTCGACCTCGACGTCGCCGCGGGTGAGATCGTCGCGCTCGTCGGCACGAACGGCTCGGGGAAGTCGACGTTGTTGCGGGTCGTGTCGGGCGTGTTGCCCGCGCAGCACGGCGCGGTTCGCTTCGACGGCGACGACATCACCCACACGCGCCCGGAACGGCTCGTCGCCCGCGGGATGGTGCAGGCCCCCGGCGGTCACGGCGTGTTCCCGACGCTCACGGTGACCGAGAACCTGCGCGTCGCGGCCTGGACCATCGCCGAGGGTCGCGATGCGGCCATCGGCGGCGCGCTCGACCGTTTCCCCGAGCTGCACGACCGCGGAGCCTTGCGTGCCGGCGACCTGTCGGGCGGTGAGCAGCAGCTCCTCACCCTCGCGATGGCCCTGGTCACCCGACCGCGGCTGCTGTTGGTCGACGAGCTCGGCCTCGGGCTCGCGCCCGCGGCGCTGACCCGGGTCCGGGAGCTGCTGCTCGAGCTTCGCGACGCGGGCACCACGATCGTGGTCGTCGACCAGTCGCTCGACACCGCCCTCGCACTCGCCGACCGGGCCTGCTACCTCGAGCGCGGCGAGGTGCGCTACTCGGGAACGGCCGCGGGCTTGCGCGACCGACCCGAGATCGCGCGCGCGGTCTTCCTCCGCGAGCCCGGCGACGAGGCCGCGGTCCCGCCGACGAGGTCCGGGGGCACCGGGCTCGCGATCGAGGGACTCTCGGTCCACTACGGCGGCGTCGCGGCCCTCGACGACGTGGAGCTCGAGGTGCGGCCGGGCGAGATCGTCGCGCTGGTCGGCCCGAACGGTGCAGGGAAGACCACCCTGTTCGACGCGGTGTCGGGATTCGTGACCGCCGACTCCGGTCGCATCGCCCTCACCGGCGAGGGCGCGCGCGACCTGACCCGGTTGCGCGCCCCGGCGCGTGCCCGGGCCGGACTCGGTCGCTCCTTCCAGGACGGCCGCCTGTTCCCCGCCCTGACCGTGCGCGAGACCGTCACCGTTGCCTGCGCGCGCGGGCCGCGAAATGCCGACCGCTCGGTCCGCCGGGCGCGCGTCGAGGAACTCCTCGAGCGACTCGGGCTGGGTGACTCTGCGGATCGCTTCGTCCACGAGCTCTCCACGGGCATGCGTCGTGTCGTCGAGCTGGCGTGCGTCCTCGCGCACGAACCCCGGGTGCTCCTCCTCGACGAGCCGTCGAGCGGGCTCGCCCAGCGCGAGACCGAGGCGCTCGCGCCGCTGCTGCTCGACGTGCGCACCACCCTCGGCGCCGGCGTGCTGTTGGTCGAGCACGATCTCGCACTGGTCGGCGCGGTTGCCGACCGCACGGTGACCCTCGAGCTGGGGCGGGTGCTCGAACCCTGAACCTTCGAACCCTGAACCTTCGAGGTGACCGTCGCCGCGGGCTCCGACGCGCGACGATCTGCGGGTCATGCGCCGCCGACCCTTCCCCCTCTTCCTCGCGATCCTCGCGGCCGGCCTGCTCGTTGCGGTCGTCGCGCAAGTGACCGGCGCGGGCGCGGTGGGCGTCCGCGGCGCGGCAGCTCCGAAGTTGCCCCTCACCTTCGACGAGGCCAAGGCCCAGGGCAAGACCGTCGACTGGGGACCGAACTGCGACACCGCCACCGGCAAGGTCGCGGTGCCCACCGGGTACGCGCCGCCGTGTGTGGAGCCGTGGGCCGCCAATGGGAGTGCGGATGCCAATGGCGGGAAGACCGCGCCCGGGGTCACCGCCGACACCATCACCGTCGCGCTGTACCAGGCCCAGCCCGACTTGTTGCAGCAGTCGTTCTTCCAGGCCAGCGGCAGCGACGAGAGCCTCGCCGCGGAACGCGACACCACCCAGCAGTACATCGACTTCTTCTCCGCGCACTACGAGCTCTCGGGGCGGAAGGTCAAACTCGTCACCATCAAGGCCAGTGGCGCACCCGACGACGACGTGGCCGCGAAGGCCGATGCGATCAAGGTCGCAACCGAACTGCACGCGTTCGCGTCGTTCGGCGGGCCCGGGCAGACGCCGGCGTACGCAGAGGAGTTGGCCGCGCGCGGTGTGCTCTGCGTGGGTGACTGCGTGATCGCGCAACCGCAGTCGTTCCTCGAACAGCACTCGCCGTACGTGTGGCCCACGACTGCGTCACCCGAGCAGGCGAGCCTGCACTGGGCCGCGTTCGTGGGGGGCCAGCTCGGGAAGAAGCCCGCGAAGTATGCGGGTGATCCGTCGCTCGCCAAGAAGCCACGCGTGTACGGCGTCGTGCACTACGACGACTCGGCCGGGAACTTCGGGAAGAGCGTCGCGTCGTTCGAAGGACAGCTGGCCCGGTACAAGGTGAAGCCCGCGGTCACCATCCCCTATTCGCTCGATCTCGCGACCGCGCAGCAGGACGCCCGCAACATCATCGCGAAGCTGCAGTCGAGCGGCGTGACCAGCGTGGTGCTCGCCGGCGACCCGGTGTTCCCCTCGATCCTCACCAAGGAGGCGACGGCGCAGGGCTACTTCCCCGAGTGGGTCGTGCTCGGGTACGCGTTCACCGACACGACGGTGTTCGGGCGTACGTACGACCAGCAGCAGTGGGCCCACGCGTTCGGCGTGTCGCTGCTGCCCGCTCGCACCGCCGACGACGTGGACGAACTGGCGAACCTGATCACGTGGCAGACCGGTCAGCCGCCGGCGGCCAAGACGTTCCGCGAGCTGGTGCAGGCTCCACTCCTGTTCTTCACCGGCGTGCACCTCGCTGGTCGGCAGCTCACCGCCAAGACCTTCGCCGCAGGCCTCGCCCGCTACCCCGCCGACGCCGCGACGGTACCGACCCGCCTGCACTTCTCGTGGGGCAAGCACGGCATCTGGCCCGGACCCGACCTCACCGGGGGCGACGACGCGACGGTGATCTGGTGGGACGCGAAGTCGTCGGGCACCGACGAGGTGGGCCGCGACGGCAAGGGGATCTGGCGCTACGCCGACGACGGGAAGCGCTATCTCCCGAAGGCGTGGCCCACCACGCCCATCCGGTTGTTCGACCCGGCGACGGCCACCGGCGTGATCACGCAGTTGACGCCGGCCGAGACTCCGCCGAGCTATCCCTCGCCCGCGGGCTGAGCCCCATCATGCGGGCGGGCGGGTCGTCCGGCCGGTTCGTCGACCTTCACCCAGCCCTCGCCGGGCACCAGGCGGCGGATCACCCGCGCGGGGTTGCCCACCGCGACGCAGAAGTCGGGGAGGACGCCGGTGACCACCGATCCCGCGCCCACCGCGACGTTGCGGCCGATCTGAGCGCCGGGCAGTACCACCGTGCCGTGCCCGAGCCACGACCCCGCACCCACGGTGACCGGGCGCGACGGCGCGAACTGCTTGCCGATCGAGGTCTCGGTGTCGACGTAGCCATGGTTCGCGTCGGTGATGTACACGTGGTGGCCGGTGAAGACGTCGTCGCCGATGATCACGCGGTCGTGAGCGACGATCCCGCTGCCCTTGCCGATCAGCACACGGTCACCGATGCTCACGACCGGCGTGTGGTCGAGCACGTGCCCGGGCATGACCCCGGCGGAGACGCTCGCGTAGGGGCCGATGATCACGTGCTCGCCGAGGTCGATGTACTCCTCACCGAACAGCGCGGTCACCGGGAAGCAGATGGCGGAGCCGTCACCGAAGCGGTGGAACCGGCGGGCGCGGCGCGAGCGCGGCCCGATCGTCGCGATGCGGCCGACCTGCTGCCAGAGGGCGTCGATCGCGTCACCCGCGGCCGCGCGGGCACCGGCGACGCCCGATCGATGCAGGGAGTGCGGGTCGGAAGGCACGCCGAAGCGTAACGCTCAGTCGTTGCGCCGTTCTGCCCGGAGCGTGGCCCGGACGTTGCGCAGGAACACCATGGCCAGGAAGAGGCCGCCGACCACCACTACGAGCACCGCAACAATCAAGACCGGCGGCCAGCTCGTGTCGTGCCCGTGGATGCGCACCGGCACCTGTTCGTAGAACGGGGACCCCGGTGTGGTCGCCGGCGTGGTCGCGGGTGTGCTCCCAGGTGCGGTCGCGGGCGTCGTCGCCGTGAGCATGGTGGCGACGGCCGGCGCGAGGAACACGACCGCCACTGTACGATCCGCGCGTGCGGCAGACGGCCGTGCAGAGGGTCGAGGACAGCAATGGGCTTCATCATCGGCATCGTCGTGGTCGTGGCCATCGCGTTCGTCGTGTGGCGATCGTTCCACTCCATCGGCTCCGCCGAGGTCGGGCTGGTCGCCAAGCGCTTCGCCTTCCGCAAGCTCACCGACGACAACCCGATCGCGTTCCGGGGTGAGGCGGGCTACCAGGCCACGCTCCTCATGCCGGGGCTGCGGTTCAAGCTGTGGCCGATGTTCCGGGTCACCAAGTACCCGTGGGTGCAGGTGCCGGCCGGCGAGATCGGCGTGGTGATCGCACAGGTGGGCAATCCGCTGCCGATCGGTGCGAAGAGTGCGGTGTACAAGCCGGAGCTCGAGAACTTCTCCAACATCGCGAGCTTCGTGGAGCACGGCGGCCAGAAGGGCGTGCAGCGCCCGGTGCTCCCGCCCGGCACCCTGGTGCCGATCCACCCGGTCGCGTTCATGGTGCTCACCGCGAACTCGGTCTACGGCCTCCCGATGTCGCCGGATCTCGCCGGGCAGTCGCGGGGCGGGATGCTCACGCCTGCATCGTTCGGCCTGTCCCCCGAGCAACTACGCGTCGTGGTGATCGCGCCCGACTCCGGCGTCGACATGGTCGGTGTGGTGACCGCGCTGGAGGGCGAGCCGCTCCCGTCGGGCGACATCGCCAGTCGGCTCGGCGGGTTCGCGGACGTCACCCAGATCGAGGCGTCGAACGAGGGTGGCGACACCAACACCACCGACGCGGAGCTCATCGACCTGCTGCTCGGCAGCAAGAACACGCTGCACAACAACTATCAGGACTTCCAGGCCTTCCTCGACGCCGGCGGCAAGATCGGTCTCCAGCACGACACGCTGCTCTATGGCGCGTACCTGCTGAACCCGTTCCTCGTGCGCGTCGACCTCGTGCCGATGCTGGTGGTGAACCAGGGCGAGGTCGCGGTGATCAAGGGCTTCGTGGGCCTGCCCACCGCCGACACGTCGGGTGAGGAGTTCAAGTTCGGTTCGATCGTGCGTCCCGGCCACCGCGGCATCTGGCAGGAGCCGCTGCGCACGGGCAAGTACGCGATCAATCCGCGCGTGTACGCGGCGGAGATCGTGCCCACGTTCATCCTCACGCTCAACTGGGCCGAGGCCAGTTCCGAGGCGCACGACCTCGACGCGCACCTGTCGTCGATCATCGGCAAGAGCCGCGAGGGCTTCGTGTTCCAGATCGACCTCCAGGTGCAGATCCACGTGCCCGACACGCGCGCACCCAAGGTGATCTCGATGGTGGGCACCATGCGCAACCTCGTGAGCGAGGTGCTGCAGAGCGCGGTGGGCAACCACTTCCGCAACACGCTGCAGGCGCTCGAGGCAGTGCGCTTCATCGAGACCCGCCAGGAGGTGCAGAACGCAGCCTTCGAAGCCATCACCGGCTACCTGCAGCAGTACCAGGTGGAGACGAAGGGTGTGTACATCCAGGACGTCGTGTTCCCGGCCGAGCTCGTGCGCGTGCTCACGCAGCGCGAGATCGCCAACCAGGAGAAGGCGACGTTCGAGGAGCAGCAGCGCGCCGAGACGTCGCGCGTCGAGATGGAGAAGGCCAAGGGCACCGCGAACATGCAGGCCCAGCTCGCGAGCGCGCAGGTGGGCGTGCAGATCAAGACCAACGAAGCCGAGGCGCGCGAGGCGGAGGCCAGGGGCGAGGCCGCCTACGTGCAGCTCACCGGTGAGGCGGAGGCCGCACGCACCCAGGCGATCGGTCTCGCGGAGGCGAAGGCCACCGAAGCGCTCGGCCTCGCGCGAGCGACGGGCTTCGAGGCGCAGAAAGAGGCACTCGGCGGCCCGGCCACGGCGGTGGTGGCCGTCGCGAACGCGGTCGCCGACGGGCACATCACGATCGTGCCCGAGGTGCTCGTCACCGGCGGTGGTGGGGCGTTCGAGGGACTCGCGGCGACGTTCATGCGCACGCTCACCAACGGGACGGACGCCGGCAAGGGAGGCAAGGGAGACAACGGCGGCGCGAACAGCGCGCAGCCCATGCCGCCCGAGCCCGGCCCTGCGGCGGAGATCGTCGCCGCCGAGGTCGCCGATGCCGACGCGACCGGACTCCCCGCGGTACCGCCCGAGCGGTAGCCGGGTCGGTCGCGGCCAGCCTCCGTCAGGCGCGCTCCACGCCGAGCACGTAGGCGAGGAGGTCCTTGCCGTGCTCGGACGCGAGCGCGATGTCGTGCACGTCGCGCGCCACCCCCGCGAGGTACTGGTAGCGCACGACATCGCAGTCGTGGTGACGATTGGGGAAGATACCCCCGAACCGGAATCCGAGGTCGCCCACCCCGTCGCCGACCAGCGCGGTGCCGGGATCGGCGAGCGGCAGGTCGAGGTACACGCAGTCGATGCGTTCGTCGTGGGCGAAGTCCCGGGCCGCGTGGACGGCGGCGAGCAGGTCCTCACCCACGGTGCGCGCGGTCACGATGAGGTGGTTGTGGTCTTCGCGGTGTTCGTGACGGATGTCGCCGGTGGCCGGGAGGCGGGTGCCCGCGGGTGGGTCGACCAACGTGCCGCTCAAGCCTGCGCTGGTGATGATGGTCGCGACCATCTCCCGGTCGCGTGGCGGCGCGTAGACCGGCCGCCGGTGCCCGTCGTTGGTCTTCAGGTAATAGAGCACCACCGACTGTCGGTGCGGCGTGGCGTCGATCGCCGCGTATTCGACCGACGCGGGGATGTAGCCCACCAGCACCCCGGTCTCCACTGCGCCCAGCGCCACGTTGGCCTTCTGGCTGTAGGGGTGCGCGGCGGTCGCCTCGCTGTAGAGCCCGAAGATGCCCGTGCGCCTCGCCCAGTCGGCGGCGGCGCGCTTGAGGTCGGTGAACACGTGGTGCCCGCGGTAGTCGGGATCGACCACCGCCTGGCCCGACTCGGCGACGTCGTCGTCGGCGCCGTTGCGCAGCAACGCGAGGTGGGCCACGACCGCGTCGCCCGCCGATGCGACGGTCGAGTGCATCGTCCCCTCGCGCAATCGACGCGCGACTTCGTCGGAGTCGTACACCCAGGCCTGGTCGTAGGAGTCGCCGTAGCAGCGCCGCACCAGCGCGGTGAATGCCACAGCCTCGTCGGGCGCGAGGTCACGAACCACCAACTCGTCGGTCATGCCGACAGCGTGGCACGCGTCGCAGAACGCGTGGCACCGCCGCGCTCGCGCAATCCACCGAATTGGGGACTCAACCCGGAGGCGCGGCTGCCGACACAATGGGCATGGAGATCCGTCACCTCAGTGAACACCGGATGCGCATCGAACGACGACGCGGCGCGCTCATCATCACGGGCGTCACCCTGTTCGCGCTCGCCGCACGACTCCTGATGTTCTGATCCACCCGCCCGACCCGAGCCCGACCCGAGCCCGACCCGAGCCCGACCCGAGGGATGGACCGGTTGGAGCGCCGCGTCAGGAACGGTCGGCCGGTCCGGTCGCCGGGATCTCGACCCGCACCGTCGTCCCGACCCCGAGGTTGCTGGTGAGCGAGACGGTGCCGCCGTGCAGCTCCACGATCGCCCGCGTGACCGCGAGCCCGAGGCCGATGCCCGGCGCGTGATCGGCGGTGGCATTGGACGCCCGGAAGAACCGGTCGAAGATGTGCTCCTGCTCGTCGGGCGCGATCCCGATGCCGGTGTCGCTGACCTCGATCACCCACCCACTGGCACCGGGGTGAGCACTTAGCGAAACGAGCCCTCCCGGGGGTGTGAACTTCCGCGCGTTCGACATGAGGTTGTCGACCACCTGGCGGAGGCGGACGCCGTCGGCGCGGGCCGGCGGACCGTCGACGATGTCGGATTCCCAGAGCACGCCGCGCCCATGGTGCGCGGGTGCCGCCTCGACCACCGCGTCTCGGCACAGGTGCGCCACGTCGATCTCGCTCAGTTCGAGCTGCAGGCCACCCGACTCCGCCCGGGCGAGGAGCATGAGGTCCCCGACCAGGCGCAACAGCCGCTCGGCGGAGCGCTCGATCACGTCCACGTACTCGCGTTGCTCCGACGACAGCGTGTCGTCATCGGCGAGGAGCTCGCTGAAGCCCACCACCGACGTGAGCGGGGTGCGCAGCTCGTGCGACACCGTCGCGACGAACTCGCTCTTGAGCCGATTGAGCTCGGCGAGCGCGGTGTTCTGCTCCTGCAGGGTCCGGGTGATTTCCTGCTCGGCCGACAGCGCACGATCGCGGCTCAGCTCCGCCGCGGCCTGGGCACTGATGTCACGCCACAACCACACGTGGCCGGCGTAGTCGCCGTCGACGAAGATCGGTACGTAGTCGCGCTCCAACACCCGGCCGTCTGCAGCGACGACCCGTTCATCGACGACCATCTCGCGCCGCTCGAGGATCTCCTCGCGACGGGCGAGGAAACCCTCGGGATCGGCGAAGAGGTACGCGAACGCGGCGCCGACGTTCTCCGGCCGCCGCGCGACCGCGACGGCTGCGTTGCGGTCCATCGCGAACAGCCGGAACATCTCCTCGTTCGCGAGCAGGAGGTTGCGGTGCTCGTCCTCGATGATCACGCCGAGGAACAAGTTGGCAACCAGCGTGCGCAGGCGCTCCCCGAGGCTGCGCAGCTCTGACTCCCGCTCGACGAGCTCGTCGCCCCAACGCAACTCGGGCGCGACCTCGCGCACGAACCCGACGAACAGCAGGGCGCCGTCGCTCATGTGCGGTGCGATCGAGAGCTCGACCTCGAGACTGCTGCGGTCGGCCCGGACCGCCGGGAAGCGCACCCGGCGATTGACGTTCATGGAACCGTCGCCCGGGTGGATGCGCCGCATGCCGGCCTCGTGGCGTTCCCGCAGGTCGGCGGGCACGATCAGCTCGGAGATCGTGCGGCCCAGTGCGTCCTCGCTCTTGTATCCGAAGATGTCCTCGGCCTTCCGGTTCCACACCCGGACCCGGCCTTCGCGGTCGGCCACGATCACGCCGTCGAACGCGGCTTCGAACGCGCTCATGTGGACGTGCTCGATCGCGGACCCGGTCTCGAGCACGGTCTCGGGCACTGGTTGCCGATCGGCGGTCACGGGAAGCTCCCCTGCTGTCCCGGGTGGGCGAACCCCGGGTGGGCACCAGCGTGGCACGCAGCGCCCGATGATCGGAGCCACTCGGGGGCTGTACGGCGCCGGCGGCGACGACGTCGAACGTGCGTCCGTGCACGTCGACACCGCCGTGGAGTTTCCACGTCGCGACCGAGATCAGGTCGTCCACGCCTGGAGACATCGGCATCCCGATCACGAACACGTAGAGGAACCTCGGTCGAGCACCTGTCCGCCGAGGCCGACGATTTGCCAACTGGTGTCACGGGCCGCGTCAGGACCTGGCGCTTCAGGACGTGGCTCGTCCGGATGTGCGGTAGCGGTACCCGAACCCACGCACCGACTCGATGGGCGAGTCGGTGGCGTCGAAGCCGAGTTTGCGCCGCAGTCGCAAGACCGCGAACTTCACGCGGTCGCGACCGACACCGGTCGGGTCCTCCCACGCCTGTTCGAGCAACTGGTCGGGCGAGAGCACCTGGCCGGCATGGCGCACGAGCGCGGCGAGCAGCCGCCACTCCGTGGGGGTGAGGGCCACGACCTCACCGTCGATCCGCACCTCCCGCGATGCGAACACCACGGCGAGCGAACCATCTTCGAAACGCTCGTCCTTCGGTTCGGGACGGCTCGTGCGCGCGCGGCGCAACAACGTGTGCACGCGCGCGACGAGTTCCTCGCGGCCGAACGGCTTGGTGACGTAGTCGTCGGCGCCCGCATGCAGCGCCCGGACCTTCTCCGCTTCGAGCGCGCGCGCCGTGAGCAGGAGCACCGGGACGTCGGACACGTCGCGCACCCGCTCGAGCACCTGCCAACCGTCGAGCTCGGGCAGACCGATGTCGAGGATGATCAGATCGGGCCGTTCCTCGTGCATCACGCGGAGCCCGGCGCGTCCGTCGGCCGCTTCCAGCATCTCGAAGCCGCCGCGCTCGAGCACGATGCGCAGGAGGCGCCGGAGATCGGGCTCGTCCTCGACGACGAGCACGCGCGCGCGAGGTTCGGCCACGCGGCCGAGGTTAGGTCAACGCACCGGTCGGATCGGGGAGCACCAACACGGCGGTCGTGCCGCCGGCCGCGTTGCTCTCGATGCGGAGCTCGCCCCCGTGCAACTCCACGATCGCCTTGCTGATCACCAGCCCGAGGCCGGTCCCGGGCAATTGTTCGCGGCGCGCATTCGACCCGCGGAAGAACCGTTCGAAGAGCAGCTCCCGCTCCTCCTCCGGGATGCCGATGCCGGTGTCGGCGACCTCGATCAGCCAGCGGTCGACGCCGCGCTCGGTCGTGACCGTCACCGAGCCGTGTGCCGGGGTGAACTTCACCGCGTTGGAGAGCAGGTTGCCGAGCACCTGATCGAACCGGCCGCGGTCGACCAGCGCCGGTGCGGGCGAAGGGTCGAGGGCGATCTGCAGGTCGACGCCGCCGGTCACCGCGATCGCGCGCACTGCGTCGGTGGCCGCCGTGACAAGCGTGCCCAGGTCCGACGGCACGGGCTCGACGTGCACCGCGCCGGAATCGAGCCGGGCGACGAAGAGAAGGTCGCTCACGAGGTGCATGAGTCGTTCTGCATTGCGGTCGATGATCTCGAGGAACTCGCGCTGCTCGTCGTCGAGCTGCTGCGCACCCTCCATCAGCAAACTGGAGAAGCTCACGATCGAGGTGAGGGGCGTGCGCAGCTCGTGCGACACGGTCGCCACGAACTCGTTCTTCATCTCATCCAGTTCGCGCAACGCGCGGTTCTGCTCCTCCATGGCCGCACGGATCTCGCGTTCGGACTGCAACATGCGCGTGCGTTGGGCTTCGATCATCGATCGCTCGGTCACGTCGCGGTAGGTCCAGAGGTGGCCGTGGCTGTCGCCCTCGTCGAAGTCGACGGGCAGGTAGTCGCGTTCGAACACCCTTCCGTCGCGGAAGCGCACGGTCTCCGACATCGCGGGGGTGTGATCGGCGTACCGGCGCTCCACACCGGCGAAGAAGGTCGCGGGGTCGGCGAGCAGCGTGTTGACGCGTCCCCGGAGTTCGTCGGTCGTGCAGCCCACCAGGTCCTCGGGCGCGGCGTCGTAGCCGAAGATCCGGCAGAAGGTGTCGTTCACGAACACGACGCGCCGACGGTCGTCCACGAACAGCACACCGTCGCGCAGACTGCTCACCAGCGCGTGGAGCTCGGAGCTGGCGGCGCGGAGTTGCTCCTCGGCGTGTTTGCGTTCGGTCACGTCGCGCGAGGTGAGGACGACGCCGCCGACCGCCGATTCGTGGCGGAGGTCCTGGCCGGCCGTCTCGAGCACGCGGTAGTCGCCGTGCGCCGTGCGGACGCGCAGCTCGATCGGTTGCTCGCGCGTGCGCGTGCCGGCGATCACCTCGTCGAGCGCACGCAACGCCGGCTCGACGTCGTCCGGGTGCAACAGGCTGAAGATGCCGCCCTCCGGGTCGTACCCGAGCGGGTAGCCCAGTGAACGCGTGCCCTCGGCGCTCGACGACACCCAGGTGCCGTCGGGCATGAGCACGGTGACGATGTCGGCGGTTCCCGAGAGGATCGAGTTGAGTCGCACCTCGGATGCCGCGAGCCGGCCCTGCGCCTCGATCCGCTCGCGATCCACGCGGTGGCCCTCGATGAGGTTGGCGATGGCTCGACTGAAGGGCTCGAGCCATTCGACGAGGCCGTCGTCGTAGCCGCCGGGTCGGTTCGCGAGCCCGAATTGGCCGATCAACTGCCCCGAGCGGAAGAGCGGCACCCCGAGGTAGGAGTCGAGCGGCGGGTGCCCGAGCGGGAGACCCGCGGCGCGCGGGTCGTCGCCGGTGTCGTTGGCGATCACCAGCCGGCCGCCGTCTCGGAGACCCCAGCCGAACAGCGTGTCGAGGTTGCGGAACTCCAGCCCGCCGCCGCGCACCGCGAACTCGTCGTAGAGGGCGCGCGACTCCGCGTTCCACGAGATGTCGGTCACGGCCCAGGTGCGCAGGAACGGGTCACCTGCCTCGTCGTGGAGGACCTCACCGATGTAGCCGTAGTGACTGTCGGTCAGCTGGAGGAGGTCGGCCAGGAGCGACTGGAACAGTTCGCCGGGGTGACGGTCGCGTACGTAGAGGCTGAGGGCCCGGGTGACCGCCTCCAGGAGGGCCCGCTCACCCCGGTGCACCGCCGTGAGCACGAGTTCGCCCTCGGGGTCGCCGCCGTCGGGCTCCACCGCCGGGAGCACGAGTTCGGGTTCGAGCTCGTCGTCGAGCCGGGTGGTGCCGTCCATCCGCACATCTTGGGGCACTCGGAGTGACGGTGGGTTCCCTCCGGGTTGCAGTCCGGTTGCGGGGGGTGTCCACCACTTCGAGCGCGCGTATCACTACGCTCAGTGAGCGAATCACAACCGTGTCATTCGGCGTGTCATTCGGCGTGTCATTCGGGAGGCAGGATCATGAGCCCGCGACGAGTTCGCTTCGAGGCCCGGGTGTTCCGGGGCGAGTCGGTGGCCTTCGAGGCCTGCACCAGTTTCCGGGACGGCGCCGGCGTTGCGGCAGGCGCCGTAGACGGGGTGTGTCACTGTGGCTGGCTGGAGGACGACCACCGGATCGCGCGCCAGCCGTCCGTGGCCACGCTCTGGCGCCGCTCCCCCGCGCGGTTGCCCGCGTTCGCCCGCCGCGCTTCCTAGGCCCGCGCTTCCTCGACCCGCGCTTCCTCGACCCGCGCTTCCCAGACGGGCGCGCGTTCTAGACCGGGGCGGCGCCCGACCCCAGGGCGGCGATCAGACCCTCGGGGTCGTCGACCGAGACGCGCAACACCCGCACGTGCAACGGCACCGGCCCCATCCACGCGCGTTGGCTCGGCGCGAACGTGATCCGCACGATGCCCTCCGACGACCCGTTCACCAACCAGCGGCCGCGCCAGCCGTGTACGCCCCAGCCGAGGACCCGGTCGGTGTCGTGCGCCGCCCCGGTGACCGTGGTGCGCGGCGCCTCGAGCTCGAACCACATCCCCATGCGCACATGGATCCGCGCGTCGTCGAGATCGACCGAGCAGCGCGAGGGCACCATGCCCGCAAGCCCCATGAGGCGGTTCGCGCCGGTGAAGCGGATGGGGAAGCGCTCCATGCCCGCGCCGGTCACGCCACTCATGCCGACTTGCGCGTGCGCTTCGCCGGCGCCTTGGCCGGTGCCGCCTTCTTCGCGACGATCTTCTTGGGCGCAGCCTTCTTGACGACCTTCTTCTTCGGCGCCGCCTTGGCCGCGGGCGGCAGCTCGTCGGCGTCGTCCTCCGCGTCGTCGTCGTCCTCGGGCGCCGACGACGACGGGCCGCGCCCCTTCGCCGCCTGACGGGCCCCCGACCGGGCGAGGCTCGCCTCGAGCGCGGCCATGAGGTCGAGCACCTTGCCCGATTCCTCGGGCACGTCGTGCTGCACGATCTCCTCGCCCGCGGCCTTCTTGTCGATGAGCGCGAGCAACTCCTCGCGGTATTCGTCGCGGTACTTCTCGGGATCGAACGTGGTGGTGAGCGTCGCTACCAGTTGGCGCGCCATCTCGAGCTCGCGGTCCGACGGCTCGTTCGCGGGCTCGGGCAGCGCGCCGTCGCGGTCCGCGGCGAGCACTTCGTCGTGGTAGCGCATCGTCTCGAGGCACAGCACGCCGTCGAGCGGGCGGATCGCGACGAGTGACTCCTTCGAACGCATCACGATGCGGCCGATGGCGACCTTCTGCTCCTCCTCCATCACGTCGACGAGCAGGCGGTAGGGCTTGGCCGCATCCTTGTCGGGGATGAGGTAGTAGGGCTGCTCGAAGTACACGGGGTCGATGTCGGCGAGGTCGACGAAGTCCTCGATCTCGATCGCCCGGTTCGCCTTCGGCTTGAGGGTGTCGATCTCCTCGGGCTCGATCACCACGTAGCGACCGGCGTCGAGCTCGAAGCCCTTCACGATCCGGTCGTAGGCGACCTCTTCCCCGGTGGCCTCCGACACCCGACGCATCCGCACGCGCGAGTTGGTGCCGGCCTCCAACTGGTGGAAGCGGACGTCGAGCGACTTCGTGGCCGACACCAGTCGTACCGGCACGGTCACGAGCCCGAAGCTGATCGAACCCGTCCAAATTGCTTGCGGCACGTGCCTACTTCTCCCCTGAGTGTCTTTGTTCTCATGGCCTGTTCCCCTGGCGAGGGGGCTACTACCTTCGCAGGTCGTGGCCCCCCGGACCAAGGGAACCCCCGGAAACCCGCCGGGGAAGTCCTCCCCCACCGAGGTGCAGGTCGATGGTCGACGCCTGCGCCTGACCAACCTCGACAAGGTGTTGTACCCCGCCACGGGGTTCACCAAGGGCGACGTCATCCATTACTACAGCGTGATCGCGCCGGTGATGCTCCCCCACCTGCACGACCGCCCGGTCACGATGCTGCGCCTCCCCGACGGCGTCACCGGCGAGCGCTTCTTCGAGAAGCGCTGCCCGAAACACCGCCCCGAGTGGCTGCCGACCGTGCCCCTCGACGCCGACTCCGACATCAGCGCCTGCTCGATCGACGAGCCCGCAGCACTGGTGTGGACCGCGAACCTCGCCGCGTTGGAGTTGCACACGCCCCAGGCGCGCGCCGCGGATCCGTGGCAGCCCACCGCCATCGTGTTCGACCTCGATCCAGGTCCGGGGACCGATCTGTCCGACTGCGCGAGGGTTGCGTTGGACCTGCGCGAACTGCTGGTGCAGCTGGAGCTCGACGCGGTGGTGAAGACGTCGGGGTCGAAGGGCCTGCACCTGTCGGTGGGCATCGCGCCATCGGTCGACGACGAGCACACCAAGGGCTTCGCGAACGCGCTCGGGCGGGTGCTGGAGTCGCGCGACGCGAAGCGCGTCACCACGAACATGGCGAAGAACGAGCGCGGCGGCAAGGTGTTCGTCGACTGGAGCCAGAACGACCGTCACAAGACCACGGTGTGCGCCTACTCGCTACGCGCCACCGATGTGCCGGGCGTGTCGACCCCCGTGTCGTGGGACGAGGTCGAGGTCGCCGCCGACGACGACGCCGACGCGCTCGTGTTCACCCCCGCCGACGTGCTCTCACGTGTCGACGACCTCGGCGACCTCTACGAGGCGAGTCTCACCGCCGCGCAAGACCTCCCCGACCTGAGCTGACCCGGCCGAACCCTCCCCTCCCATTTCGAGGTTGCGTCACCAAAGCGCCCTCTAGGGGGCTCTGGTGACGCAGCCTCGGTGAGAGGGAGGGAGGACTAGCTGAGGATGTCCTTGCGGCGGAAGTGCCAGGCCGCGGCGCCGACGAACACGACGACGTAGGCGAGGGTGATGCCCGCGCCCTTCCACATGTCGGTGCTCACATGGTTCTGCGTGAACATGTCGACCCAGCTGTCGAAGTAGTGCGTCGGCAGGATGTTGCGGATGCCGCTCGGCACCGAGTCGATCGCGTCGAGGATCGTGGAGGTGATGTAGAGCCCCACGCCCGCGAACACGGCGCCGGTGGGGGCGTCGGTGAGCACCGAGAAGAGGAACGAGAAGGCCACCACCGCGGAGAGGCTCCACGCAACGTAGGCGGTGGCGATCCCGAGGTGACCGACGAGCGTGCCCGCCGACTGGGAGTACGACGAGAAGATCAGGCCGGGCACGTTGAGGTCGTGGTACCCGAACGCGATCACGCCGGCGACGAAGCCCGCGAGCACCACGAGCACCGTCGCGATCCACGCGCACAGCAACGCGACCAGGAACTTGGTACCGAGCAGCCGACCGCGACTGATCGGCCGCATGAGCAGGTAGCGCAGGTTGCCCCACGTGGCCTCGCCGGCGACCGCGTCGCCGCCGAAGACGGCGACGATGATCACGAGCAGGAAGCCGCTCATCAGGCGCAGCGCGGCGGCGGGCATCACCAGACCGGTGTTGGTGGCGAGATAGAAGAGGCCACCGGCGCGGCCGCTCTCGCCCCGACCGGGCGCGCCGGGCGGGTTGGCGTGCACCGCGATCGTCATGATCACGGGGATGCCGATCACGATGAGGAAGATCACGTAAGTGCGCATGCGCTTCAGCGCCTTGACCAGTTCGACGCGCAGCAGCGGGATCACGAGCGCCAGTCTTCGACGAGGCCGAGGAACGCGTCCTCGAGGCGGCGGCGCAGCATCACGGTGTCGACGCCGATGCCCGCGTCGACCAATGCCTTCACCAACGCGGCGCGCGAGCCGTGATCTTCGAGTTCGAGTACGAGGCCGGGCGATTCGCGCGTGACCGAGGTGACGTTCGGGAACGTGGCGAGCAGCCGTTCGGCGGCGTCGACGTCGCTCACATCGAGATACACCGAACCCGACGTACCGATCAGTGACGCGACGGATCCGCCGGCCACGAAGCGGCCGCGGTCCATGACGACCGCGTGGGTACACGTCTGTTCCACCTCGGCCAGCACGTGGCTGGAGAACAACACCGTGGCGCCCGCGTCGGCGACGCGGCGCACCAGCTGGCGCACCTCGCGCATCTCCTGCGGGTCGAGACCGTTGGTGGGCTCGTCGAGCACGAGGATCTCGGGGCGGCCGAGCAGTACCCGGGCGAGGCCGAGGCGCTGGCGCATGCCCTGCGAATAGGTCTTCACCTTGCGGTCGATCGCGTCGCCGAGATCAGCGATGGCGAGCGCGGCGTCGAGATCGGCGTCGCGCCACTTCGCGCCGCCTTCCTCCCACCACATGCGCAGGTTCTGCATGCCCGAGAGGTGGGGGACGAACGCGGCCGACTCGATCAGCGCGCCGACCCGGAACAACTCACGCGAGCCGGGGCGCACTGTCGTCCCGAAGAGCTTTGCCTCACCGGCCGTGGGCCGGATCAACCCGAGCAGCATGCGCAGGCAGGTGGTCTTCCCGGCGCCGTTCGGTCCGAGCAGGCCCACGACCTGGCCGCGCTCGACGGTGAAGCTGAGGTCGTCGACCGCGAGCACGGCGGAGCCGAATCGCTTCGACAGCCCGGCGATCTCCACCACGGTCTCGCCCGAGGGGGCGAGAGGCTGCGCGATGGTCACAGGTCGGGAGCGTAGCGTGGGTCCGGATGGAGCCCCCCTCACATCACGAAGTTCTTACGACTCTCTCATCTTCGGATGCGGCGACCTCGGACCCGGTCGCGGCCCCCCGTCGCCCTCGGGACGCGCAACGCCGGCGCGTGTACCTCGCGGAGACCCCACTGCCCTCGAGCCCGCTCCCCGGGCTGCCCGCCTGCGCCGGCTTCGTCGACAAGGTCGTCGGCAGCCTGTGGTGGCACGAGCGCTTCCCCGACCGCGACCTCGGCGGCGCGCCGCGCCTGCGCCCCGGCAACGGCGCGCGCCAGGCCTTCTACCGGGAGGAGCCGACCGGACCCACGATCACGCTCCCGCGCCGCTACCGCACCAAGGCGGTGGTGCTCCACGAGCTGTCGCACTGGGCGCTGGGCATCGACTCCGGTCTCCCCCACCACGGCCGCACCTTCGCGCGCGTGCTGCTCGACGGGGTGCAGGAGTTCCTCGGACCCGAGCGGGGCGCCGTGCTCGCGGCGTCCTACCGCGAACACGGCGTGCACGTGGGCAAGCCCCCACGCCGCGGCCCCGACGGTCGTCTCCACTACGGCTGGGACGAGCGCCTGCGTCTCGGCAAGGGCCGCGCGCTCCGGGTGTCGTTCCGCGACGCGCACGAAACGCCCGCGGAGCACACGAGTGTGTTCGAGGGGTACGAGCGCGGTTCGTCGGTGTTGCGTTTCGCCGACGGCACGCGCATCGCGACGGCGAGCGTGTGGGTGGTCGCCGAGGTATGAGCAGCGACGCCCGATGAGTTCTGACGCCCGATGAGTTCTGACGCGTCGCGCAAGGCGATCTTCGCCGCGTTCCTCGCCAACCTCACCATCGCCATCGCCAAGTTCGCCGCGTTCGCGGTGACGGGCTCGGCGTCGATGCTCGCGGAAGGCATCCACTCGGTCGCCGACACCGGCAACCAGGGTCTGCTCTTCCTCGGCGGCAAACGTTCGACCAAGGCCCCCACCGACGAGCACCAGTTCGGCTTCGGGCGCGAGCGCTACTTCTGGGCGTTCGTCGTCTCGCTCGTGCTCTTCAGCCTCGGCGGCGTGTTCGCCATCGTCGAGGGCATCGACAAACTCTTCCACCCCGAACACCTCGACTCCCCCGTGGTCGCGTTCGCGGTGCTCGGCATCGCGATCGTCGCGGAAGGCCTCTCACTGCGCACGGCGCGCAACGAAGCCAACCCGATTCGTCGCGGTCGCTCGTGGTGGCGGTTCGTGCGGACCACGAAGAACCCCGAGCTCCCCGTCGTGCTGCTCGAGGACTCCGGCGCACTCGTCGGTCTGGTGTTCGCGCTCATCGGCATCACCCTCGCCGAGGTCACCGGCAACGCGCGCTGGGACGCAGTCGGCAGCATCGGCATCGGCGTGTTGCTCGTCGGCATCGCGATCGTCCTCGCGATCGAGATGAAGAGCCTGCTCATCGGCGAGGCCGCGTCACCCGTGGTCGAGCAGCGCATCCGCGACGCGATCCTCGACGGCCCCGAGGTGCAGCGCATCATCCACCTGCGCACCCAACACCTCGGCCCCGAGGATCTGCTGCTCGCCACGAAGCTCGAGTTCACCGCCACCACGATGCCCGAGCTGGCGACGGCGATCGACACCGTCGAGGCCCGCGTGCGCTCCGGCACTCCCGAGGCCAGACTGATCTTCATGGAACCGGACATCTACCGGGGAATGGAGGGACGCGATGACTGACGACGACACCCGCTCTGCAGTCGACGACTTCAACGAGGCGTTCAACCGCCACGACGTCGACGGGGTGATGGCGGCGATGACCGCCGACTGCGCGTTCGAGGACACGTCGCCGCCGCACGGCACCCGCCACGAGGGTCCCACCGCGGTCCGTGCCGCGTGGGAGGCGTTCTTCGCCGCATCCCCGACCGCGCACTTCGACGCGGAGGACGTGATCGTCACCGGCGATCGCTGCGTGGTGCAGTGGCGCTACTCGTGGTCCGACGACTCGGGCTCCGGGTCGGTGCGGGGCGTCGACGTGCTGCGCGTGCGCGACGGCAAGGTGGCCGAGAAGTTCGCCTACGTCAAGGGCTGAGGCCGAACGCGGGCGAACGAGCTAGGAGAGCTTCCGGAGCTCCGTGCGGTAGCGCTCGCTGTTGGCGAGGTAGATGGCGACGAGCCGGTCGATCTCGTCGGGATCGACGGTGTCGAGGCGCAACTTGGCGGGCACACCCAACGCCATCGCCCGTGACGGCACCAGCATGTCGTTGGGTACCACCGCGCCCGCGCCCACGAGGGCGTCACGCTCGATCACGGCCCGGTGGAGCACGATCGAGCCCGTGCCCACCAGGGCGTGGCCCACCACGTGGCAGCACTCCAGGTGGGCCAGGTGCCCCACCACCACGTCGTCACCCACCGTCGTGGGATTGATCGCCGTGGTGTGGATCACCGCGCCGTCCTGGATGTTGGTGCGGGCGCCGATCGTGATCGACCCGTAGTCGCCGCGGAGCACCGCGTTGGGCCAGATCGAGGCCTGCGGCCCGATGCGGACGTCGCCGATGACGGTCGCATCGGGGTGGATGTAGGCGGTCGGGTCGATGTCCGGGACCTGGTCGCCCAGCGCGTAGATGGCCATGAGGTGACCCTACAGGCGAAGCCACAGGCCGCCGATACGAGAATCATGGCTGAGGAGACGACCACCCTGACCCCGCGGCAGATGGGCAGCCATCTGCGGGCGGTCCGGCGTCGCAAGGGTCTCTCGTTGTCGGAGGTCGCCCGCGGCGCCGGTCTGAACCGCCGGGAACTCGTGAACTACGAGCGCGGCAAGGCGCCGATCCCCGAGAGCGACCTGTGGGTCCTCGCGGGTTCGATCGGCGTCGACATCAGCGAGCTCGTGCCGCCCGCGACCGGCGCCGATGTGCCGGCGCCGAGCACCAACGTGCCCGCGCTGCGCAACGACAATTCGAGCGACACCATCGGCGACGCCGTCGCGATGTTGCGCCGCGGCTCGGAGGAGCACGAATCCTCGCCGCACCTCGGCACGCTGCGCGTCCTGCAGCAGCTGCCGGAGGGCAAGCGCGTCCCGGTGAAGGACCGCGAGCTCGCCGCGATCGCCGCCGACCTCGGCAGCACGCCGGCCGAGGTCGAGCTCCGCATCGCCAGCATCCTCGGGTGCGACGCGCTCGAAGCCGCCCGCATCCGCGCCATCCTGATGTCGGCGCCCCAGCACGGCCGTCGCGGTCGCAAGGTGAAGGCACTCGGCGCGGGCGAGGCCGAGCCCGCCGCGCGCTACCAGGCACCCCTCGTGCCGCCGCCGGCTGCGAGCGAGCCCGCGCCGACCGAGCACGCCGCCGTCGACGTGTTCGAAGAGCTGGCCCGCCTCCCCGAGCCGCTGCCGCTCCCCGAGGAGAACTCCGTCCCCGACATCACCGCCACGCCTCCCGCGCCCGAGGGTGCGGTCGAGCTGGTCGACCACGACACGTTCCCGTCGCTCGGCGACCGTTTCGGCTTCAAGCAGCCGGCGATGGCCGAGAGCACCACGGCCGTCGCTTCGGCGTCCGCCGCCACCGTGATGCGCAGCGGCGCCGATGCCCCGCCCATCGACGTGGCGATGCGCAACGACGACTGGAGCTGGTCCGGTCCGGACGCCGGCACGACGAACGGCGCAACGAACGGCATGCCGACGGGTGAGCCGTTGGCCCGCCGGCCGCGCCCGGCCGACGCATGGACCCCCGACGCCCCCGACGGCGCCGTGCCCGCCGCGTTCTGGGAGGGCACCGACGAGTGGACTCCCGCCGG
>Ga0302322_100000886_pt1 | contig 23577 bp, 17 predicted proteins | sample Fen_T0_2_FD_203757 | JGI IMG/M metagenome (GOLD analysis project Ga0302322, IMG submission 203757) | Peat permafrost microbial communities from Stordalen Mire near Abisko, Sweden - Fen_T0_2 | ecosystem: Environmental > Terrestrial > Soil > Wetlands > Permafrost | place: Sweden: Abisko...
AGGTGATCTCCAACCGCGCCATCGAGCTCGCGGGCGGGGCGCGGGGCTCCAAGACGCCGATCCACCCGAACGACCACGTGAACCGCTCGCAGTCGTCGAACGACACCTTCCCCACTGCGATGCACATCGCGGCTGCGGAGGAGGTCGTGCACGAGCTGGTGCCCGCGGTGAAGTTGCTGCGCGACGCACTCGCGGCCAAGTCCGCGGAGTTCGCCGACATCGTCAAGATCGGCCGCACGCACCTCCAGGATGCCGTCCCGCTCACCCTCGGCCAGGAGTTCGGCGGCTACGTCCACCAGCTCGACGACGACCTGACCCGGATCGAGCTCGTGCTCCCGGGCCTCTACGAGCTCGCGATCGGTGGCACCGCGGTGGGCACCGGGCTCAACACCCACCCCGAGTTCGCCGACCGGTGCGCCGCGAAGATCGCCGAGCTGACCGGCCTGCCGTTCGTGTCGGCGCCCAACAAGTTCTCCGCACTCGCCGCGCACGACGCCGTGGTGTTCGCGCACGGTGCCATCAAGACGCTCGCGGTGTCGCTCATGAAGATCGCCAACGACATCCGCTGGCTCGCGTCGGGCCCGCGTGCCGGGCTCGGCGAGCTGATCCTGCCGGAGAACGAGCCCGGCTCGTCGATCATGCCGGGCAAGGTGAACCCCACCCAGAGCGAGGCCATGACGATGGTCTGCGTGCAGGTGCTCGGCAACGACGCCACGATCGGCATCGCCGGCTCGCAGGGCAACTTCGAGCTCAACGTGTTCAAGCCGGTGATGATCTTCAACTTCCTGCACTCCGTCGACCTGCTCGGCGACTCGTGCGTCAACTTCCGCGAGTTCGCGATCGAGGGCGTGCAGGCCGACCGCGAGAAGATTGCCGAGTACGTCGACAACTCGCTCATGCTGGTGACCGGGCTCAACGAGGCGATCGGCTACGACAACGCCGCCGCAATCGCCAAGTACGCGCACAAGAAGGGTCTGCGGGCCAAGGAGGCCGCCGTCGAGCTCGGCCACCTCACCGCCGAGCAGTACGACGACATCATCAAGCCCGCCGACATGACCCGACCCGGCTAGATCCCGCGTCGTTGCCCCCTTCTTGCGCCGCCTGACCACCGCATGCGGAGTGAGGCGGCGCAAGAAGGGGGGAATGGAGTTACGCGGCGCGGTGGCGGGCTCGGATGATCTCGGTGCAGACGCGCTGGCCGCCGGCGCGCAGGTCGTCCCAGGTCAAGCCGATCGGGATCCATCCGGCACCGACGACCGCGTTGCGGCGCGCGCTGTCGCGGACGAGCGCGTCCTTGCCCGTGTGCCAGGCGAAGCTCTCGTACTCGAGCGCGATGCGGAACTCGGGATACGCGGCGTCGACCCGGGCGACGAACCGACCCTGGTGCCGGATCTCGAACTGCGTGATGGGCTCGGGCAACCCGTTGGCCCGCAGCACGTGGAGCATGCGCATCTCCATCTCGCTCTCGGTCAGTCGACGATCGGGGTCGCGCTCGTCGAGGATCCGTCGAAGGACGCCCACGCCGTTGCGGCCCCTCCGGCCGAGCCGTCGAACCGTCACCCGGAGGTCGGGAAGCGTGGTGAGCTCCTTCCGCAAAGCCGTCTCGACCGCCCGCTCCACGGTCAGCGGGTGACGGACCGCGCCGAGGTCGAGCAGGGTCCGCTCGACGGTGGTGACCGGGATCGCGTCGACGACCGTGACGTCTCGCGTGTCGAGCGCCTTCGTCTCGTGGACGACGAGACCGGGCTCCTTCGGTCGCCGCCAGCGGGGGCACAGGATCTCCTGGATTCGCTCATCGCCGCCGCCGACCGCCCACACCGAAGCCGCGCTGCGACGCGACGCGACCGCGTGCGGTCCGCCCGCGAGGCACGCTGCGAGGACCATCCCTCGCCAGGTGACCGGCGCACCGGCGATCCGGTACACCCCGTCGAACATCGAGATCCAGCGGCCCTGCTCCACCCGTCGGTCACGTTGGCGCTGCGTGAAGCCGATGGAGTCGACCAGCTGCACGTGGAAGATGCCGTGCTGCTGCTCCACGACGTGGGCCAGTGCGATGTCGAGTGATCGGTCCATGTGCGCAAGACCACACCCGGGGTACGACACCTATCCCTTTGGCGCCGGTTGACCACCGAATAGGGGGTCAGGCGGCGCCAAAAGGGGGTTGAGGGCGGGAATGTTGAGCGCTCAAGTCAGGTTCTTGATCTCGCTGTAATCGTGTAATACCGACCAGCGAGGTATTCAGTGCCCGAGACGCCCACCCCCGAGACGGACCGCCAGGTCTTGCCCCTCCTGCCCCTGACCACCGGGGTCGTGTTCCCCAACATGGTGGTCACCCTCGCTCTCGAGACCGACGACGCCAAGCGGGCGGCGGCGGCTGCGGGCGACGGCGCGGGGCTCGTCCTCCTCGTGCCCCGCGTGGGTGCCCGGTACGCCCGGGTCGGCACCGTGGCCCGCATCGAGTCGACGGGCGAGCTGCCCGGGGGACCTCCCGCGCTCGTGCTGCGGGGCCTCCACCGCGCCGTGGTGGGCGTGGGCATCGCGGGCACCGGCGACGGACTGTGGGTCGAGATCGCCCCCGTTCCCGAGACCGAGCCCTCCGAGCGTGCCCACGAGCTGGCCCGCGAGTACCGAGCCATCGTGAGCGGCATCGCCGAGCACATCGGCGCGGCCCGCCTCACCGAGGCGCTGCGCGGCGTCAGCGACCCCGGGGCGCTCGCCGACACCGCGGGCTGGTGGCCCGACCTCGACGTCGAGCGCAAGCTCGAGCTGCTGGAGACCATCGACGCCGAGACCCGCCTCGAGCGCGTCGTCGAGTGGGCCCGGGCAGCCCTGGCCGAGATGGAGCTCGCCGGCAAGATCCGCGACGAGGTGGCCTCCGGCATGGAGAAGACCCAGCGCGACTTCCTGTTGCGCCAGCAGATGGCCGCGATCCGCAAGGAGCTGGGGGAGGACGGGTCCGACGACGTCGTCGGCGAGTACCGAACCGCGATCGACGAGCGTGACCTGCCCGAGCCGGTGCGCGAGGCGCTGACGCGTGAGGTCGACCGCCTGGAGCGGACCGGCGAGCAGAGCCCCGAGCACGGCTGGATCCGCACGTGGCTCGACAGCGTGCTCGAGCTGCCATGGGGCACGCGCACCGAGGACGACCTCGACATCGCGCACGCCCGCGGCGTGCTCGACGCCGACCACACCGGACTGGCCGACGTGAAGAGCCGGGTGCTCGAGTACCTGGCCGTGCGCAAGCTGCGCTCCCAGCGCGGCCTCGGCGACGCGGGCGGTCGTGGCTCCGGCGCGATCCTGGTGCTGGTCGGTCCGCCGGGCGTGGGCAAGACGTCGCTGGGCGAGTCGATCGCCCGGGCGATGAGCCGCAAGTTCGTGCGTGTCGCCCTGGGCGGCGTGCGCGACGAGGCCGAGATCCGCGGTCACCGGCGAACGTACGTCGGCGCGCGGCCGGGTCGGATCGTGCGGGCCCTGAGCGAGGCCGGCGCGATGAACCCGGTGATCCTGCTCGACGAGGTCGACAAGCTCGGCGCCGACTGGCGGGGCGACCCGTCGTCGGCCCTGCTCGAGGTGCTCGACCCCGCGCAGAACCACACGTTCCGCGACCACTACCTGGAGCTCGAGCTCGACCTGTCCGAGGTGCTGTTCCTCGCGACCGCGAACGTCATCGACTCGATCCCCGCGCCGCTGCTGGACCGCATGGAGGTCCTGCGTCTCGACGGCTACACGGAAGAGGAGAAGGTCGCCATCGCGCGCGACCACCTGCTCGACCGGCAACGCGAGCGCCACGGGCTGGAGTCGGGTGAGGTCCTGGTGCCCGACGACGCGCTGCGGGTCGTGGTGACCGACTACACGCGCGAAGCCGGCGTCCGCCAGCTGGAGCGCGAGCTCGGAAAGCTGGTCCGCAAGGTGGCGACGCGCATCGTCGAGGGGTCGGTCACTCCGCCCGTGGTGATCGACGAGGCGGGCGTGCGCGACGCGCTCGGCCGGGCGCGGTTCTACGACGAGGTCGCGGCACGGGCCAGCGTCCCCGGCGTGGCCACCGGCCTCGCGGTGACGGGTGCGGGCGGCGATGTGCTGTTCGTCGAGGCCACCGTGATGGACGGCGACCCCGGCCTCACGATCACCGGCCAGCTCGGTGACGTGATGAAGGAGTCGGCCCAGATCGCGCTGTCGTACGTGCGGTCGCACGCCGACGCCCTCGGGGTGGACGTGGCCCAGACGCGCCGGCCGCTGCACGTGCACGTTCCCGCGGGAGCGATCCCGAAGGACGGGCCGTCGGCCGGGGTCACGATGACGACGGCGTTGGTGAGCCTGCTCACGGGGCGGGCGGTGCGACCCGAGGTGGGCATGACGGGCGAGGTCACGCTCCAGGGTCGGGTCCTCCCGATCGGCGGGGTCAAGCAGAAGGTGCTGGCCGCGGAGCGGGCCGGGCTCACCGAGGTGGTGCTCCCCGCCCGCAACGGGCCCGACCTCGACGACGTGCCCGAAGCGGTCCGCGACCGGATGACCTTCCACCTGGTCGAAGACGTGCGCGAGGTGCTCGACATCGCCCTGGCCGTGCCTGCCACCATGGCCCGGTGATCCGACGGGCCCACCGACCGCGTCCGGCGCGTCTGGCGCGTCGGTGGGCGATGGTGATGGTGGCGGTGGTGCTCCTCCTCGGGGGCACCGCCGCTGCCTCGTCGGCATCCGCCGACGCGCGGACGCCCGTGGTCCCGGCGACGCGCGCCGCCGCTCCCGCCGCGCCCGGCACGGTGATCAGCGCCGAGCCGATGGCGGCGCCCGCCGGGTCCGAAGCCTGGCGGATCGTCTACCACTCCCGGAACCTCACCGGCGACGACATCGCGGTCTCCGGCTTCGTCGTCGCGCCGTCGGGCCCGGCGCCCAAGCGCGGCCGCCCGGTGGTCGCGTGGGCCCACGGCACCACCGGCCTCGCCGACGCGTGCGCGCCGTCGCGCGCGCCCGACGCGGTGGCCCGCGTCCCCTACGCCGACGACCTGCTCGCGGCCGGGTACGTCGTGGCCGCGACCGACTACGCGGGCCTCGGGACGCCGGGGGTCCATCCCTACCTGGTGGGGGAGAGCGAGGGTCGCGCGGTGCTCGACGCCGTGCGAGCGGCCCGCACCCTGCCCGTTGGCGCGGGCCGCCGGGTCGCGGTGCTCGGTCACTCGCAGGGCGGACACGCCGCATTGTTCGCCGGCGAGATCGCGAAGCAATACGCCCCCGAGCTCTCGGTGCGCGGGGTCGCGGCCGGCGCGCCGGTGGCCGACGTCGGCGCGTTCCTCGACGCCACCGTCGACACGCCGGGCCGGGCCGGGTTCCTGCCCATGGTCGTCGCGGGATACCGCGCCGCGTACCCCGAGCTCGGTGCCCTGGGGTTGCTGACCGCCGCCGCCCAGGCCCGGAGTGACGTCGCGCTGTCCGCGTGCGCCGCCGACGTGCTCGCCGCATTCGCCGACGACGACCGGGCCACCCTGCGGGGCCCGCCATCGGGCGCAACCGTGTGGACCCAGCGGCTGGAGGAGAGCACGGCCGGACGCCGGCCCGCCGGCGCGCCGGTGCTCGTGTGGCAGGGTGCCGCCGACGACCTGACCCCCGAGCCGCTCGCGGCGGCCTACGTGACCCGCGCCTGTGCGCAGGGGAGCGCCGTCGACTATCGCGTCTACCCGGGAGCGAACCACGGCTCGGTGCTCGGTGCCGCTCGCAACGACGTTCTCGCGTTCCTCGCCGCGCGCTTCGCGCGTGAGCCTGTCGCCGACAACTGCCCGGGCTGACGCCAGCCGCGCGTCGCCGCTAGATCGAGACGGGGGACGGGCCGCCGAACTCCAGCGTCTCGCCGGGGGCGAGGGGGAAGTGACAGGCCACGAACTGACCGGGGTCGAGCTCGGTGAGCACAGGCTCCTCCTCGGCGCACGTCGGCTGCGCGCGCGGGCAGCGGGTGCGGAACCGGCAACCGCTGGGCGGGTGCATGGGCGACGGGATCTCGCCGCCGAGCACGCGCTCGCCGTCGGGGCGGACCTCGGGGTCGGGTACGGGGATCGCGGCGAGCAGCGCGGCCGTGTACGGATGCGCGGGCTGGCCGTAGAGCAGGTCGGGCGGGGCGACCTCGCACACCTTGCCGAGGTACATCACCATCACGCGGTCGCTCACGTTCTTCACCACCGCGAGGTCGTGCGCGATGAACACGACCGTGAGCCCGTAACGGTCCTTCATCTCCTCGAGCAGGTTCAGGATCTGGGCCTGCACCGACACGTCGAGCGCCGAAACCGGCTCGTCGCAGATGATGAGCTTCGGATCGGTGATCACCGCCCGCGCGATCGAGATGCGCTGGCACTGGCCGCCGGAGAACTCGTGGGGCCGGCGCTCCGCGTTGGTGGGGTCGATGCCCACCGACTCGAGCACCTCGATGACCTTGGCGTCGCGCGCGTCCTTGTCGCCGATGTTCCAGATGTCGAGGCCTTCACGCACGATCTCGCGCACCTTGCGGCGTGGGTTCAGCGACGAGATCGGGTCCTGGAAGATCATCTGGAGCCGCGGGCGCATCTTGCGCAGCTCTTCACCCTTCAACTTGGTGAGCTCGACGCCGTCGTAGACGACCCGTCCTGACTTCGGCGGCGGCAGCTGCATCACGGCGCGTCCGGTGGTGGACTTGCCGCAGCCCGACTCGCCCACGATGCCCAGCGTCTCGCCCTCGAGGATGTCGAGCGACACATCGGTCACCGCGTTGACCTTCATTCCGGTTCGTCCTACCGGGAACTCGACGACGAGGTGCTCGACGCGCAGCAGCGCGTCGCCCTCGGCCCGCAGGTGGGCGGTGCCGTGGCCGGCCATCAGGCGGCCCCGCCCGCGGCGCCGGGAACCGGGCTCCCGGTGGCGGCGTCGGCGTTGGCCCGGTTGCGGGCGAGGGCGTCGATGCCCTCGGGCGTGCCGACCGGGAACCAGCAGCGGTACTCGTGGCCGGGCTGGGAGCCGGGCAACAAGGGCGGGTCCTCCTCGAGGCAGCGGTCCTGCGCGTAGGCGCAGCGCGGCGCGAACTTGCAGCCCTTCGGCGGGTTGACGAGGTTGGGCGGGCGCCCGGGGATCGTGGCGAGCCGGGTGTGCGAGGGCTGCTCGAGCTTGGGGATCGAGGAGAGCAGCGCCTCGGTGTACGGCATCTTCATGTCGGTGAAGAGCACGCTCGTGGGCGCCTTCTCCACGATCCGGCCGGCGTACATCACCGCGATCTCGTCGGCCCGGCCGGCCACCACCCCGAGGTCGTGGGTGATGAGCACGATGGCCATGAAGCGCTCGCGCTGCTGCTGGGCCATGAGGTCGAGGACCTGGGCCTGCACGGTGACGTCGAGCGCGGTGGTGGGCTCGTCGGCGAAGAGCAAGGTGGGTCCGCACGCGAGCGCGACCGCGATGCACACCCGCTGGCGCATGCCGCCCGACAGCTGGTGCGGGTACTCCTTCATCCGCTGCTCGGGCTCGGGGATGCGCACGGAGCGCAGGAGGTTCTCGGCGAGCTCGTTCGCGTACTTCTTGTCGACGTCGAGGTGCTGGCGGATCGACTCCGTGATCTGCTTCCCGATCTTCATCACCGGGTTCAGCGACGTCATCGGGTCCTGGAAGATCATCGAGAGCCGGGCACCCCAGTACGCGCGCATCTCCTTCGCGGAGAGGTCGGCGATCTCGGTGCCGTCGAAGCGGACCGAACCCTCGCGGATGGTGCCCCGCTTGGGCAGCAGTCCCATGATCGAGCGCGACAGCACGGTCTTGCCCGAGCCCGACTCGCCCACCACGCCGAGCGTCTTGCCCCGGTCCAGGGTGAACGACACGCCGTCGACCGCCCGCACGATGCCGCGCGGCGTCTCGAAGTGCGTTGTGAGGTCGGTCACCTCGAGCATCGGCTCCGCGGCCGTCTCGGCGGCAGCGGGCGACACGGCGGGCATGGTCATACGGCGCTCTCCCGCACGTCGAGGCGCGCCCGGACGACATCGCCGAGGAAGTTGAGGCTCAGCACGGTCAAGAAGATGAGGAGCGCGGGCAGGAACACGATGTGCGGCGATTCCTTGATCTTCCCGCGGTCGAGCCCGATGATGTTGCCCCACGACGGGGTGGGCGGCTTCACCCCGACGCCGAGAATGCTCAGCGTGCCCTCGGCCACGATCGCGATCGCGATCGCGAGCAGCGCGATCGACATCATCGCCGGGATCACATTGGGGAGCACCTCGCGGATCATGATGCGCAGGGGCTTCGCGCCCTGGGCGCGCGCCGCGAGCACGAACTCGCGTTGGGACCAGGTGAGCGCCGAGGCGCGCGTGATGCGCCCGAGGAGCGGGATCGACACGATCCCGATGGCCAGGATCAGGAGCAGCTTCGGGTCGACGTTCGTCCCGCCACTGCCGCTGGCGCTCGACGCGCCCTGGAGGAAGGCGACGAGGGCCAGCGCGAGCACGACGGCCGGGATGGCGAGGAACACGTTGAACAGCGACGTGAGCACGGTGTCGACCTTGCCGCCGAAGAACCCGGCCAGCATGCCGAGGACCCCGCCGAAGACGAGCCCGAACAGCACGGCTCCGGTGGCGACGAAGAGCGACGACCATCCCCCGTACGCGAGGCGCGCGATCATGTCGCGGCCGTTGCTGTCGCAACCGAGCAGGTGTCCGGGGGCGGTGCCCTCCTTGGCGAAGGGGCCGAGCCGTGCACACGCGGCGAACGACTCGGTGGGGCTCTTCAGCGGCAGCACGCCGAGCTGGGCCAGGACCGAGAAGAGGACGATGAAGACCATCCAGCCGATCGCGAGCCACGCCCCGAGGCCCAGCTTGCGGCCGCGCCGCCGTTGCCCTTCGCCGCCGACCTCGACCGCGGAGAAGTACAGGTTGCCCTGGGCCACCGCGAGGCCGGACTCGAGCGAGTCCTCCGCGTAGCGGTCGAGGTCACGGGCTCCCTCCGGTCCACTGACCGGCATGTCGTCAGGCGGTTGCGCGGGCACGGCGAATCCTGGGGTCGAGCACGATGTAGAGGAAGTCGACGATGAAGTTGATCGTCACGAAGATGAACGCGATGACGAGGATGTAGCTCTGCAGCTCTACGTACTCGCGGGCGAAGATCGCGGTCCCGATCTGCGTGCCCATCCCGGGGATGCCGAAGATCACCTCGACGACGATGGCCCCGCCGATCAGCGTGCCGATGTTGAGGCCGGCGACGGTGAGCAGGGTGAGGCTGGACGGCCGGAGCGCATGCCGGAACAGGATGCGCCGGTTGGGCACGCCCTTGGCCTTGGCCATCGTGATGAAGTTCTCCTGCAGCGTGGCGATCATGTCGCTGCGCAGGAGGCGCATGTAGATCGCCACCTGCCCGACCGCGAGGGTGATCACCGGCAGGATCATGTAGCGGATGTGGTTGCCACTCCACCCGCTGAAGATCGTGGAGTGCCGGCTCGAGTCGAAGAGCGGGTCGAGCCAGCCGGGTTGGTATCCGGCCGTTGGGAGCCATTGCAACCTCGCTCCCACGAAGTACGACAACACGAGCGCGAGCACGAAGTTGGGGATGGCGAGGAACGCGAACGCCGTCGTGTTGATCGCGCGGTCGGTGCGGGTGCCCGACCGGTACGCGGCGAGCACGCCGAGCGGGATCGCGATCACGAGCGCGAGAACCTGCGCGTACAGCACGAGCTGGAGCGAGATCGGCAGCGATTGCTTGAGGGATTCGGTGACCGGCTGGTTGGTGGCGTACAGCCGCCCGAGGTTGCCCTGCAGCAGCCCGGTGGTCCCGTCGCTCTTGATCACCGGAACGCCGAGGTAGTTGACGTACTGCTGGAGGAACGGCTTGTCGAGGCCGAGGTCCTTGGTCAGCTGGGCCCGCTGCTGGTCGGTGCCGAACGGGATGATCGTCTTGGCGGGGTCACCCGGGAGGAGCCGGACGAGGCTGAAGGTGAAGAAGGTGACGAGCAGCAGCACGACTGCGAGTTGCAGGAATCGTCTCCCGATCAGTCGTGCTGCTGCCACCCCAGTCTCCCCCCGAGCCGGTGGACCCCCTTGTCTACTTCTTGGCGAGGGTCTCCACCGGGAAGCGACCGTTCAGCACCAGCGCCTTGCTCCCGTCGGGCAGCGGCGCGCCCCCCTGGCCGGTGATGCCCTTCGATGCCAGCGCCCAGGTGCTGTACCACGCCGGCACGACGTACACGCCGGCCGCCATGGCCTTGTTGAACGAGGTGTAGGCCTGCTGGAGGGCGGCCGGGTCGGTTGACGTGCGACCGGCATCGAGGGCGGCCTGGACGTTCGGGTCGTCGAACTTGGAGAAGTTCACCGGTGAGCCCTTCGACCACCACACGTAGTTGGCCACGTCGCCGAAGGCGGCGTCGCTGTGGAAGTTGCGCACCAGCGTGACCGAGAAGTTGCCGCCGAGCAGCTCGTTGACGAGCGAGCTCTGATCGACCTGCACGAGCTTCGCGTTCATCCCGGCGGCGTTGGCCTGCTCGATGAGCAGCTGGCCCTCGGCCGCGTTGTCGGAGTCGTTGGTGGTCAGGAACGTCACGTCGAAGCTTCCGCCGTTGGCCGCCTTGACCTGCGACACCAGCTGCTTGGCCTTCTTCAGGTTGTACTGCGGGTAGCCGCTCTTCTTGAGGTAGCCCGGCGAGTTGGAGTCCATGGTCTGGGTCGCCAGGGTGAAGAGGCCCTTGTTGCGGATCTGGTTGATCTCCTTGGGGTTCAGGGCGTACCCGAGCGCGAGGCGCGCGTTCGGGTCGTTGAACGGCGGCTTCGAGGCGTTGATCTGGTAGTACCGGGTCTCGCGGTTGCCCTTCTGGTCGTAGACCATGTCGATCCCCGACGTGCTCTTCAGGCCGTCGATCGACGAGGCGCTCGACGTGTGCATGATGTCGAGCTGCCCGCCCTGGAGCTGGGTGTCACGGGTGGGCGAGTCGGGCACGGGCACGAAGGTGATCTTGTCGAGGTAGGGGAGCGCGTTGCCCTTCGCGTCCTTCTTCCAGTAGTTCGGGTTCTTCGAGACGATGAGCGCCTCGTTGACCTTCCACGAGTCGAGCTTGAACGGCCCGGTGCCGATCAGGTTGGTGGCGCACGTGGAGGTGTCGGCGAGCTGCGCGGGCGCCGCGATGCCGGCCCGGCCCTGGAGGTAGAGGTAGCCGGGGAACGCCGGCCACGGCGTCTTGGTCGTGACCTTCAAGGTGAGGTCGTCGACCACGGTGACGTCGCCCATGTTGCTGTAGACGAACGCGAAGAGCCGGCCCTTCTTCCACGCGTCCATGTTCTGCTTCACGGCGTCGGCGTTGAGCGGGGTGCCGTCGTGGAACTTGATGCCGGACCGGAGCTTGATGGTCCACTCGTTGAACGTGGCGTTCGGCGTGACCGACTCGGCCAGGTTGGGCACGTACTGGTTCTTGGTGTTGGGCATCGTGAGCGTGTCGTAGACCGCCGCTGCCACCTGGATGCCGCCCACGACGAGCTGGGCCTGCGGCAGGCAGAACCCGCCGGTGGTCTCGGCCTCGAGACCGAAGCGGACCTCGCCGCCCGTCTTCGCGGCGCCGGCCGGCGCCGCGACCGCCATCAGCGACCCGGCGACGATCGCGCCGGTCGCGGCGAGCGCGCCCATCCGGGTCCAACGGCGAAGGTGCCGGTGCTGGCCCACGATTCCCCCCGTTCTCTCCCGGCGATGCCGGGTGTGCTGTCCGGGCCGAGCGCCCGGCGATCCGATGACTGTCGCCACGGTGGACGATAGGATACGAGTACGACAACGCCTGTCAACGTCGTGCGGTTCCGGGAATCTACTCGCCGGTAACCGGGCCCGCGTCCGCGCCGGACGCCGGGGGCGGCGGTACGGTCGGCGGGTGGGCAGGGAGGACGGCTGGCTCCGGGTCACGCCGACGTGCCGCGTCCCGCTCGCCGAGCTCGAGTGGAAGGTGAGCCGGTCGGGCGGCCCCGGTGGACAGCACGCGAACACGTCCGACTCGCGGGTGGAGGTCCGGTTCTCGGTCGAGGCGTCGACCGCGCTCGGGCCCCGTCAGCGGTCCCGGCTGCTGGAGCGGCTCGGGCCCGTCGTCCGCGCCGTCGCGTCCGACTCCCGGTCCCAGGCCCGGAACCGCACCGTGGCGCTCGAGCGCCTCGGCGCGAAGCTCGCGGCCGGTCTCGCGGTGGAACCACCCCGGCACCCGACCCGGCCGTCGCGGTCGGCCCGGCAGTCGCGGATGGACGACAAACGCCGCCAGGGTGAGCGCAAGCGGGCCCGGCGCCGCCCCGACCCCGGCGACTGAGACCCGCAGACCTGGGGACCTGGGGACCTGGGGACCTGGAGACCCGAGCCAGCCCGATTCCTCCGAATTGGCCGGGCTCATGGTCCGGAATCGGACCAGCGTGGGCCCCAAGGCCCCCAGGTTGGGACTTTGGTCCCGGAACTTCGCTCGGGTGCGGGGTGGAGGCTGTGCGCACCCACCCGGAGAGAGGAAGGACCGCGCATGAGTCCGCGGATCGACGACGAGCAAGGTTTCGGTCTCACCACCGTCATGTTCACGCTCATGGCGGTGGTGCTGGCGTTCGTGGCCCTCGCGGTCGCGGCCGCGGCCCTCGACAGCAGCAGCTCGGCGAAGGACGCGGCGAAGGCGGCCGGTGGGACCGCGGTCGGCCTGACCGAGTTCCGGATCAGCCCGGCCGAGCTGACGGTGGCCGAGGGCGGTGTGCTCAAGGTGTCCAACAACGGCACCACCACGCACAACCTCGCGGTCAAGGGCCAGGACCTGGGGACGCCCGACCTCAAGGCCGGCGACAGCGCGGTCCTCGACCTCGGCAAGCTCGCCGCCGGGACCTACGAGGTGTACTGCACCATCCCCGGTCACGCCGACGCCGGCATGAAGGGCGCCCTCACCGTCGGGCTCGGGGGCGATCACGCTCACGGCGCCACCGGCACGGCGTCCGAGGACGCGCTCCTCGCGACCAACGACGCGTCCGACAAGACCATGAAGATGCCGGTCGACGCGTACGTGAAGCAGCTCACCGACGGCGCCAACACCAAGGGCGTCGGCAACCCGCCGATGGAGCCCAAGGTCCTCCCCGACGGCACCAAGGAGTTCGACCTGGTGGCCAAGATCATCGACTGGGAGGTCGAGCCCGGCAAGATCGTGCGGGCATGGGCCTTCGGTCCGGTCGGCGGGGAGCCGACGGTGCCCGGCCCGATGATCAAGGTGAACTCGGGCGACAAGGTGCGGGTCGTCCTCGACAACCAGCTCCCGCAGTCGACCGCCATCCACTTCCACGGGATCGACGTGCCGAACGCGATGGACGGCGTCCCCGACGTGACCCAGCCGCCGGTGAAGCCGGGTGAGAAGTTCACCTACGAGTTCGTGGCCAAGGGCCCCGCGGTGGGCATGTACCACTCCCACCACCACGCCGAGCACCAGGTCCCGGACGGCCTCGTGGGAGCGTTCATCATCGACGACATGCCGGTGCCGGCGGGGGTGACCGTCAGCCAGCGTGTCCCGATGGTGCTCAACGACGCCGGCGTGATCGGCCTCACGCTGAACGGCAAGTCGTTCCCGGCCACCGCGCCGACGATCGCGAAGCTGGGCCAGTGGGTCATGGTCGACTACTTCAACGAGGGGCTCCAGATCCACCCCATGCACCTCCACGGCCTGCCCCAGCTGGTGATCGCCAAGGACGGCTTCCCGCTCGGAAACCCGGAGCTGGAGGACACCGTGACGGTGGCCCCCGGTGAGCGCTACACGGTCCTCGTGCACGCCACCGAGCTCGGCGTGTGGGCCTGGCACTGCCACATCCTCACCCACGCCGAGGGCAACAACGGCATGTTCGGCATGGTGACGACCTTCATCGTGCAGTAGCCGCACGGTCGAGACCACGGAGTCGGGGGGGGCCGTACGGCCCCGCCCGAATCGCGTGCGATGCTGCACCGATGGACACCGTCCGCGACGTCCTCCTGGTGGTGGTGGGGTTCGCGGTGATCGTCGCGGTCCTCGACTCCGCCCTCCGCACGTTCGTGCTGCCCCGCGGGGTCGTGTCCTTCGTGACCCGCATCGTCTTCCGCTCGATGCGGAGGCTGTTCGGTCTGATCACCCGGCCCATGAAGACCTACGAGGCCCGTGACGGCGTGATGGCCATGTACGCGCCGGCATCGCTGGTGGCGCTCGTGCTCGTGTGGATGGTCCTCGTCATCGTGGGCTTCGCCCTGATCTTCCGCGCGACGGTGTTCGAGGGGTGGGCCGACGCGTTCGAGATGAGCGGGTCGTCGTTCTTCACGCTCGGGTTCGTCCGCCCGCCGCGCGGCGGGGGGGAGTGGGGGTACGTCCTCGCCTTCATCGAGGCCGGCACCGGCCTCGCCCTCCTCGCCCTCCTGATCGGCTACCTCCCGACGATCTACGGCGCGTTCTCCCGCCGCGAGATCGCGGTGGCCCGCCTCGCGACCAGGGCCGGCACTCCGCCGAGCGCGGTCGACCTCCTCACCCGTTACCACCTGGTCGGTTGGCTCGACGACCTCCCTGCGCTGTGGGAGGAGTGGGAGAACTGGTTCGCCGAGCTCAACGAGACGCACACGACGTTCGCGTCGCTCGCGTTCTTCCGCTCGCCCAACCCGCACCGCTCGTGGGTCACGTCGGCGGGGGCGGTGCTCGACGCCGCCGCGTTGGCGCAGTCCACGCTCAACGTGCCGTGGTCGCCGCAGGCCGGCATGTGCATCCGGGCCGGGTTCCTGGCCATGCGCGACATCGCGACGCTCTACCGGATCCCGTTCGACGCCGACCCCGCGCCTGACGGTCCGATCAGCATCGCCCGTGCCGAGTTCATGGAGGCGTACGAGCAGCTGGGCGGAGCCGGCGTGCCGGTCCGGGCGGACCGCGAGCGTGCGTGGCGCGACTTCGCGGGCTGGCGGGTGAACTACGACAGCGTGCTGCTCGAGCTCGCCTCGATCACCATCGCTCCGTACGCGCCGTGGTCGTCCGACCGGTCGCTCAGCCGGGTTCGGCCGTCGCGGTCGTTCCGTCGGTCGGCGAAGGGCTGATCGCGGCGTCGGCACCTCCGGGCGCGGCGGCCACGCCGGGGCGACTGTCGGCGTCGGCGACGGGCAGTCCCGCGATGACGCTCTCGCAGAACTGCTGCACCGCGCCGATCGCGGCTTCGGCCCGCACCGAGTGGAACACCTCGAACGCATGCGGTGCGCCCGGCAGCTCGAGGTACACGACGTGCTGGCCGGGGATCGCACGGAGCACGTCGACGAACGCGCGCGTCTGCGCGACCGGGACGAGGTTGTCGGCACTTCCCTGGATCACGAGGAACGGCACCGCACCGGGGGTGACGAGCGTGATCGGTGACCATTCGCGGTAGCGGTCGGGGTCGCTGCTGATCGACGCGCCGAACACGAGCGCGGCCGTGCGGTCGGCGACGCGGTTGGCCCGCTTCCCGCGGAACGTGAACAGCGGCATCAGGTCGGTGGGCGGGTACAGCGGAACCGACGCGAGCACCGAGGTGTCGGCGGCCTCGAAGCCGGGCTGGTACTGCGGGTCGTTCATGGTGAGCGCGGCCATCGCCGCGAGGTGCCCGCCGGCCGATCCCCCGGTCACGACGACGAGTCCGGGATCGCCCCCGTACTCGACGATGTGCGCCCGGATCCACGCCAGTGCGAGCTTCACGTCGACGATCTGCGCCGGCATCTTCGCCTTCGGCGCGAGGCGGTAGTTGATCGCGACACACACCCATCCGTGCGCGGCCATCCGGTTCATCAGCGGTCGGCCCTGCTGCTGCTTGTTGCCGATGAGCCAGCCGCCGCCGTGGATCTGCAGGAGGACCGGGGCGCCCGCGGCCATGCCGCCGCGGGGTCGGTACACGTCGCCCAGGTGGCGGCGCCCGGCGCCGTCGGCGTAGCGGAGGTTCTTGATCCGCTCGACCCGGCGGTCGTGGAGCCAGAAGGGGAACAGCAGGCGGCGCCAGCGGCCACGGTCGGGGACCGGTGGGTCGAGGCCGGCGTCGGCGAGCGCGCGCGCCACGGCCGGCCCGCTCCGGGACGCCAGCACCATCTCGGTCACCATCAGCACGGCGCCGATCGCCGCGGCCACGAGCCCGACCCAGCCCGGCCACTGGTCGAGGCCACCGAGCGCCACGAGCACGACCACCCCGCCGCCGAGGACGAGGATCGTCCAGTGCGCGAGCTCGGCCACGAGCCACTCGGCGAAGAAGCTGATGCCGAGCCCGAGGAGCGAGCGCGACGGGAACAGCACGTTGACCCCGAGGGCCAACGCCGCGAGCCCGACCGCGAAGAGGAGCCAGCTCACCCGGTCGCCGCCCTACAGCCGCTCTCGGTAGTGCACGACGACCGGCGCGAACTCGTCCATGGTCTTCTGGTCGAGCCCGACCGGCTTCTTGTCGATGCCGAACCGCTCGCGCAGCTCGGCGGTCACCGCGTGGCGGATCACCGGCCACGAGGGGTCGGGGTCGGCCGACGACGTCGCGCAGCCATCGGCCGCGAGGCGCTTCAGGTTCTCGGGTACGGGGAGGCCGGCCTTGTCGGCCACGCCCACGAGCCCGCCCTGCCCGCCGATCGGACATACGCCGGCCACGCTCGCGTGGCCCGCGCCGTCGATGCCCACGTACCGCACGGGCGGCGGGGCCTTCTCGAAGCCGCCCTGCACGTTGGCCACCGGGACGATCTGGTCGGCGGTGCCGGTGATGAACATCATCGGCACGTTGGGGTACGTCCCGTAGTCACCGGTCTGTGCGTTGAAGCCGCTCGCGGAGATCGGGATCGACGCGACGACTCCGGGCTCGCTCCCGAAGCGGATCGCGGTACCGCCACCGGCCGACTGGCCGGTCACCGCGACGACGTCCTCCTTGACGCGGCCCGCGAGCGGCCCGCCCTTCGTGGCGTTCGCGGTGCGGACGAGGGCTTCGGTGTCGCGCAGGATCGCAACGTCGTCGGGGCGCGGCGTGGCGGGTGGGCTGCCGAGCAGGGCGGTGAGCCCGCGCTCGAGGATGTCGGGGGAGGCCACGACGAAGCCCCAGGACGCCAAGTGCTCGCCGAGGTAGGCGAGCTGCTCGCGGTACCCGGCCGTGCCGTGGGCCATGAGGACGAGCGGGAACCCACCCCTCTTCTTCGCCGCCGGGATGTCGCGGTACGCATCGGTCGTGTACGTGACGTCGGTGCCCGGTGGGAGCAGCGCCGTGATCGCGGCCGGCGTCTTCTCGAGCAGGTCGAAGCTCGCGGGGACTGCACCCGTGGCCGCCTTCTTCTTCGCCGGATACCACACCTCGACCTTGCGGTCGGGGAGGTCGAGGGTGGTGACCCCCGCGGCGTATCGCCCCGCCTCCGCGTACGCGGGCTTCGCCGGCGCGGCGGCCGCACTGGCGACACCGACGCTCGACCCGACCGAGACCATCACCACGGCCATGGCGATGGTGATGGTGATGGTGGCGAACCTCAGTCGGGGGCGAAGAGCCACGTCTCAGAGGTCCCTTGGGGTGCGCCGCGACGGATGAACCACTCGGTGCCGAAGGCTAGGGCGAACATCTCGTCGGGCATCGTCACGAAGAACGAGGTCTCGCCGATCTGGCTGGCGTGGGCGGCGAGCGCGGCCCGCTTCGTCGCGAGGTGCTCCTGCACGTCGACCCGGGTCGTGATGACGTGGCCGGGGCTGAAGTTGTTCGCGAACTCGGCCGGGTCGGGCAGCTCGCCGACCGTCTCGGCGAGCTCGTCGTCGAGGGTCGCCCGGGCCGCGGCGACCGTCTCGATGAAGTGGTCGCGGTCGGCGGTCGCCTCGTAGACGCGGGGCGTGCCCGCGATCTCGCCGGCCCGAACACCCACCCGGTACACCTGGATGTGGTCGGGGTGGTGGTACCCGCCGCGCTCGTCGTAGACGGTCAGCACCGCGGCGTCCTCCTCCACGAGGATGACGGCGAGCCGGGCCGCGGCCTCTTCGAGGTCCGCCTGCCAGAACGCGTCCGGGTCGTCGTTGGTGGGCTCGCCGGCCATGCCGGAGTCGCGGTACCCGAGGAACGCGACCCGCGCGGCACCGAGGATCGCGGCCGCGTCGGCGCACTCGCGACTGCGCCGGTCCGCCAGGGTCTCGCCGGGCTCGAGGAACCCATCGTCCACCTCGCCGACCTCGCCGCGGGTCGCGAACACGAGCACGACGCGGTGTCCCTGCTCCGCGGCGCGGGCGATGGTGCCGCCCGTCTGGATGGCTTCGTCGTCGGGATGGGCATGGAAGCTCACGAGCGTCTGGGGCACGGCACCATGCTCGCGCGCGCAATCCGGACATCGTGCACCCTGATCGGTGTGTCACGCCCGGTTTGGTTAGAGTGCCGCCACAATCGGCAGCCTTGGGGGGAGAACCGATGCGCAAGGGTCGTTTGCTGGCCGTGCTGGTGGTGCTGGGCGTCGCCGCGTCGATGGGGGCGGTCGTCCCCCCGGCGGGCGCGCAGTCGGGATCGGTTCCCGGGGTCACCGCCAAGCAGATCCTCGTCGGCGGCATCGCGGGGGTGACCAACCCGACGGGCCGTCCGTACCAGGACTCGTTCAAGGCCGCCCAGGCGTACTTCGACAAGATCAACAAGGAAGGCGGGATCTACGGCCGCAAGTACAAGGTCGCCGCCAACCTCGACGACCAGTCGCGCGACTCCAAGAACCTCCTGAACGCCCGCTCGCTCGTCGAGGAGAAGAAGGTGTTCGCCATCGTGCCGATGGTGACCCAGACCTTCTCCAGCGCGCAGTACCTCGCCGACAAGGGTGTGCCCACCTTCGGTTGGAACATCCAGGCCGACTGGTCCAAGGGCAAGAGCCTCTTCGGCGAGAAGGGTTCGTACCTCTGCCTCGGCCCGAGCTGCATCACGCTGTCTCCCAACTACATCGCGCAGAAGGAGGGCGCGAAGGCTGTCGGCCTCCTCGCCTACGGCTCGTCCCCGCAGTCGGCCGACTGCTCGGCCGGCCAGGAGAACACGTTCAACCGGTACGGGCCCAAGGTGAAGTTCACCGACCGCAGCCTCTCCTTCGGCTTCTCGGCCAACGACATCTCGGCGGCGGTGCAGGCCGTCAAGGACAACGGCGTCGACTTCATCGCCACCTGCATGGACGTCAACGGTGAGGTCAACTTCGCGAAGGCGCTCCGCCAGGCCGGCCTCACCAACGTGAAGTTCTACGCCCCCGAGGGCTACGACCCGGAGGTCCTCAAGTCCCTCGGCGCCGACCTCGAGGGCTTCACCTTCGTGACCGACTACGTGCCGTTCGAGGCGGCGAGCACCTCGAAGGGCATGCAGGAGTTCCTCGCGGCCATGAAGAAGGCCGGCATCAACCCGAGCGAGCACGCGCTCGTCGGATGGCAGAGCGCCATGCTCCTCAACGAGGGCATCAAGCAGGCCGGCAAGAACTTCACCCAGGCGTCGGTGGTGGACGCGATCAACAAGATCACCGACTGGACGGCCGACGGCACCCGGGCGAAGGTCGACTGGACCACCGCCCACGGCCCCACGGCGCCGAACAGCACCGGCTGCGCGGCCTACATCCAGGTGAAGAGCGGCAAGTTCGTGCCCGTCTACGGCCAGCCCGGCAAGCCGTTCGTGTGCTTCCCCGAGAACCCGTACCCCGCGACCCTCGACACCCCGACGATCGTTGCTCCGGGCCAGGGATGAGCGAGGCAACTGGCCTGACCGTGACCTCATCAAGTAGGAAACCCGCATGTCGCTGAACGACTGGGTCCAGTACTTCATCGAGGGCTTCCCGGTCGGGTGCATCTACGCGCTGGTCGCAATCGGGCTCGTCCTCACCTACAAGACCTCCGGGGTCTTCAACCTCGCCTTCGGCGCGCAGGCGTTCCTGTCCGCCGCCGTGATGTACGAGCTCAAGCAGCGCGGGTGGCCCACCTGGCTCTGCTTCGTGGTCTCGGTGTTCATCGTGGCGCCGCTGTTCGGCCTGCTCCTCGACCGCGCGCTGTTCCGATACATGCGGAACTCGTCGTGGGTCGTGAAGCTCGTGTCGTCCCTGGGTCTGTTCGTCGCGCTCCCAGAGATCATCAAGGCGCTCCTCACCGGCGTGAAGCCGCAGTTCGGCCCGCCGAGCATCGCCGGGCTCCTCGGGGTGAAGTCCCTGTCCGGCAGCGACGGCGTCTTCCAGATCGGCAGCTACGTCGTCTCGGCCGACCGCATGACGATCGTCATCGTCACCCTGCTGGCAGTGGTGCTGCTCGGCCTGCTGTTCCGGTATACGGCGCTCGGCCTCCAGATGCGCGCGATCGTGGAGAGCTTCCGCATGGTGGAGCTCGCGGGCGTCGACAGCGAGCGCGTGAGCATGGCCGCGTGGATGCTCTCGAGCTTCCTCGCCGGTCTCGCCGGCGTGCTCATCGCCCCCGACCTCGGCTCGATCGACTCCATCCCGTTCACCCTGCTCCTCGTCGCTGCCGTTGCCGCAGCCGCGTTCGGCCGGCTCACCAGCATCCCGTACGCGCTGTTGGGAGCCGCGATCCTCGGCGTGGGTCAGCGGGCGATCATCGGCTTCAGCTACACGTACCACTGGCCGCAGAACCTCCAGACCGGCGTGCGGCCGGCACTGCCGTTCGTGGCCCTGTTCCTGCTGCTCATCTTCCTGCCCGCGTTCAAGGGCCGCCGCGACGTCACCGACCCGCTCTCGGGCGTTGACCCGCCACCGCCCGCGATGGCGCACGAGTACAAGGACCGCTCGCTCCAGAAGAAGTCGCGGATCGCGTTCTACGTGTTCGTCGCGGCGTTCGTGCTCCTCGTGAGCTTCGCGATGTCGGACGTGTGGGTGTTCCGCTTCACCGACGCGTTCACGCTCGCGATCGCGTTCCTGTCGATCACCGTGTTCACCGGCCTCGGCGGACAGGTCTCCCTGGGGCAGGCCGCCTTCGCGGGCATCGGGGGCTACACGACTGCGAACCTCGCGGTGGAGAACCATTGGCCCGTGCTCATCGCGCTCCTGGTCGGTGTCGTGTTCGCGGTCATCGTCGGTGCGCTGCTCGCGGTCCCCGGTCTGCGCCTCGGGGGGATCTTCCTCACCCTGGCCACACTCGCGTTCGGGCTCATGGCCCAGAACATCGTGTTCACGAACGCGTCGGTGGCCGGCGGCCCGGAAGGGCTCGATGTCCCGCGCCCGTCGTTCCTGAACGGCAACAGCTTCCTCGGGCCCGACCAGCGCTACTTCCTCTTCGTGTTCGTGTGCTTCGCGGTCGTGGGCTTCCTGGTGATCTTCGTGCGCAGCGGCACCACGGGCCGGTACTTCGCGGCGCTGCGCGGCAGTGAGACGGCCGCGGCCTCGATCGGCATCAACGGCACCCGCCAGCGCATCTTGCTGTTCGCGCTGTCGGCCGGGATCGCGGGGCTCGCCGGCGGGCTGTTCGCGATGAACTCGGGTCGCGTCGACTTCCAGACCCAGGAGTACCAGGCGCTGTTCGGCGCCGCGTGGGTCGTGCTCGTCGTGTCGCTCGGCTCGCGCACGGTCGATGGCGCGGTGAACGCCGCGATCAGCTTCGTGCTCTTCCAGTGGCTGCTGTCCGACTACTTCGGGATGGAAGCCAGCATCGCCCTCATCGGGTTCGGCTTCGGTGCCATCACCTACGCCCGCCACCCGGAGGGCATCGTCGAGTTCCGCACCCGAGTGAGCATCCTCGCTCAGCGCAAGGCCAAGATGCTCAAGGCGCGCGCCGCGGAGATGGCCGAGAAGGGCCCGCTCCCACGCGGCTACATCCCGACCCGCAACGTCACGCTGCCGGCCATCGCGGGACCGATCGTGCTCCTGCTCGCGGTGATCGTCCGGCGCATCGCCGGCTCCGGCGAAGGCGCCCCCGTCGCCCTCATCGTCGTGTGCCTCGCACCGAGCGTCCTGTTCGCGCTCGCCTACATCGTGATGACGAACCGGCGCCTGGTCGCCATGGGTGGCTACGCGTGGGGCTGGCGGGTGCTCGTGGCCGGCGCCGTCGCCGGTGTGGGCGCCGGGTGGTTCCTCACCGCGGTCGACGTCCGCACCCCGGCGTTCGGCAACCCCGAGGTCGCGATCAGCGCCCCGGTGTGGGTCGGCGTGGTGATCGGGCTGATCTGCGGCTTCGCGATCGCTGCGTTCTTCATGGTGCCGGTCTCCGCGGAGCTGGTGGCCCGCCGGCGCGACTTCCGGGAGCCGCCGGTCACGTGGCGCGCGGGTCGGGGCCCGACGCTCTGGCTCGTCCTCGGTACCTTCCTCTGCTACTGGGCATCGAAGGGCTGGGTGCCGCCGTTCCTGTGGCCCCTGTACCTGCTGGGCCTGGTCGCGTCCATCGTCGTCGTGCAGTGGATCGGCGAGGTCCAGGGTGCCATCAACGAGTTCGTCATGGGCGAGGTCGACGTCGCTCCCGGTGTTCCGCTGGCCGACGACGGGCTCCCCGAGGAGCTCCCGGAGCTCGGCGAGCTCACACCCGCGGGGAGTGTCGACTGATGGCCGTCGTGGACCCGGCGCCGCACGTGCCCGAATCGGCTTCGTCGCACGCGCTGCTCGACGCGCGGGGCGTCACGAAGCGCTTCGCCGGCATCACCGCGCTGCACGGTGTGGACCTGTTCGTCGACCCGGGTGAGTTCGTCGGGCTCATCGGCCCCAACGGCGCCGGGAAGACCACGTTCTTCAACTGCCTCCTCGGGATCCTCCGGCCCGAGGAGGGCACGGTCCAGTTCGTCGGCCGCGACGTCACCGGCCTCCCCGTGTACCAGCGGGCCCGCATGGGCTTCGGGCGCACCTTCCAGCGGCTCGAGCTCTTCTCGGGCATGTCGGTGCGCGACCACTTCATCGTGGCCGACCGGGCCCACCGCAACGATGGCCGGCTCTGGAAGGACCTGTGCAACCGGTCCAAGCCCACGAAGGACGAGCGCGAGCGGGCCGACGCCATGCTCGACCTCCTGCGCCTCGGTGACGAAGCCAACAAGCCCGCGGAGATGCTCAGCCTCGGCCGTGGCCGGCTGGTCGAGCTCGGTCGGGCCCTCATGACCCGCCCGAAGCTCCTGCTCCTCGACGAGCCGTCGTCGGGCCTCGACGTGCGCGAGACCGCCGCGTTCTCGGCCCGGCTGGCGAAGGTGCAGCAGGAGCACGAGTTCGCCGTCCTGCTCGTCGAGCACGACGTCGAGATGGTCCAGAGCCTCGTGAGCCGGCTCTACGTGCTCGACTTCGGCACGCTCATCGCGTCGGGCCAGACCGAGGACGTGTTCAACGACGCCGCGGTGCGCAAGGCATACCTGGGGAGTACCGAATGAGCGCGACCGCCGAGCCCGCTGCCGCGTCCGCGGGCCCGCGGCCGGGCACGCCGCTGCTCGAGCTGCGCGACATCCACGCGGGCTACGGGCCGTTCCGGTCGCTGTTCGGCATCAACCTCGCGATCCAGCCGCAGGGGGTGATGGCGCTGCTCGGGGCCAACGGCTCGGGCAAGACCACCGTGGTGCGTGTGGCGTCGGGTCTCATCAAGCCGACCCAGGGGCATCTGCTCTTCGAGGGCGAGGACGTCACCGGGAAGCGGGCCTTCAAGCTCGCGCAGCTCGGGATCGTCCACGCGCCCGAGGGCCGCTCGGTGTTCGCGTCGCTGACGGTGGAGGAGAACCTCGTCCTCACCTTCCGCGAGGT
>Ga0302322_100000887_pt1 | contig 23562 bp, 18 predicted proteins | sample Fen_T0_2_FD_203757 | JGI IMG/M metagenome (GOLD analysis project Ga0302322, IMG submission 203757) | Peat permafrost microbial communities from Stordalen Mire near Abisko, Sweden - Fen_T0_2 | ecosystem: Environmental > Terrestrial > Soil > Wetlands > Permafrost | place: Sweden: Abisko...
CTCTGCGTGAAACGCGGTGTCGAAACAGGCAATGTGCGGCACGTGCGGCAGCTGCGCCAGTGCGGCCATCAGACATTGGATTTGCCCAGGGAGGTGCAGTGGCGCAAGCGGAACGAGCCGCGTCAAGCTCGCGATGAGCATGTTGTCCACGCGCTCCGGGGAAACGTGTGCCTGACCCCCGTGCACGATGCGATGCCCAAGCACGGTGGCATCAGGTAAGCCTCTCTGTTTCAACAACGCGAACGCCGCCGCGAACGCTTCCGCGTGGCCCGCATTCGGACACGCCCGTCCGCTACCGAAGCCGCCAACCTTCAGCGACGCGTGCGTGTCCGGGCTTTGAAGCGGGGCGACGATTCCGCTAGCCAAGGCGTGCTCACCGTGGTCGTCGTAACGAAATAGCGCGAACTTCAGCGACGACGACCCCGCATTGAAGCAAAGGACGATGTCCGTAGTCGGCTTCGAGTCAGGCAATGGACCACCGGAGTGGGTTTGCGGCTCGCACATCCACATCGAACCAGCCGGAATTTTCTTCATACATAGCGATCATGACCCGATCAGTCGGAAGCCCGGGGGACGATTGCGGCTACGGATCCGCGTCGTCGAGCAGCCGGTCGATGGCGGGATGGTGCTCGCGGGCGCCCTCCGGCCGCATCCACGCGATAGCGAGCACGAATGCGATGTCCAAGCCCGCAAGTAACGCGCCAATGGCGACGATCAATGAATTCGTGAGGAACGCAGTTTCGACGGCGAGCGCGATCACCGCGAACAATTCGACGAGCGCTTTGCCGTGGCGCCACGCGGGCCGTCGCTTCCGGTAGCCTCGCCTATTTGCTCGCTGCGCCATCCTTTCACCCACGCAGAAGGGATCCAAAGCCCGTGATACTCATGTTCATGTCCTTCGTGAAAGATTTGTAGGCGAATTTCGGGTGACGCGCGTGGCCGCGAAGGTCGATGCCGGCGCTCTGGGTGTACTTGCGGGCGCGCGCCCCCCAGACGATTGTACGAAGGTATTGGTGCGCTCGAATGGGGTGTGGCCAGCAGCCCCCGACGCACGTCGATACCTTCGTACAATGGTCGGCGTGGTGGGTGGCGACCATTGGGTTGGTTGGGCGGCGACTGATCAGACGACACCACGATGGCGAGTTGCTACCCCTGCCACCAAGCCGTGAAGTCTCGCGACTTCGTGTTTACCCGCTATGCAGCGTGAGCCGCAAATCGCGCGAGTGCCGGCGACGAAAGCCCTTTAACGCGAACCACGGAGATCCCTCATGAACAGCGCACTGTCGAGCAACCAGAACGCCATTCAAGCCCCGTCCCCCACGACCGCGGAGCTGAAACTCGAGGTCGTCATCATTCCCGTAACCGACGTCGACCGCGCCAAGAGGTTCTACGGCGGGTTGGGCTGGCGGCTCGACGCTGACTTCGCTACCGGCGAGGACTGGCGGGTAGTGCAATTTACGCCCCCCGGATCACCTTGCTCGATCATTTTCGGCAAGGGAGTCACGACTGCCGTTCCGGGCTCGGTCCAGGGCACGTTTCTCATCGTCTCCGACATCGAGGCGGCTCGCATTGCGCTCATCGAGCACGGCGCGAGTGTGAGTGAGGTGTTTCACTTCGATGGCGGCCTGCATGTGGGTGGCTCGAACGGTCGTGTGCCGGGCCGGGACCCGCAAGGAAACTCCTACCGCTCCTGGGCCTCGTTCAGCGATCCGGACGGCAACAGCTGGCTGCTTCAGGAGATCAAGGCGCGGCTTCCTGGACGGGGGACGAATTTGGACGTGCCAACGCTGACGGAGCTGCTGCGCGAAGCAGAGGAGCGCCATGGCGTGTATGGCGCGAGCGCCCCCAAGCACCATTGGTCAGAGTGGTACGCGGCCTACATCATCGCGCGTGAGCACGGGGAAACGCCCGAGCAGGCGCTCGAAGATGGCGCGCTCCACGTCGCAAAGATTCGTCGCTGAGCACTCCCGACTTGGGCGCCGTATCAACCCTTGGATGTAGCCGAGAGTCCGAGCTTCGAAGCCATGTTCACGAGATCGGCGAGTGACTCGGCCTTCATCTTCCGCATCACCTTGCCGCGGTGCGCCTTCACCGTGATCTCGCTGATGCCCAGCTCACTCCCGACTTGCTTGTTCAACATGCCCGAAACCACCAGAACCATGACCTCGCGCTCGCGCTCGCTCAGTGAAGCATGGCTCCCCTGTAGCGCTCGCAGCTCCTGCTCCTGAGCGAGCGCACTCTGGCTCCGTGCGATGGCGCTGCGGATGGCGAGCAGCAGCTCCTCGTCGCGAAATGGCTTGGTCAGGAACTCAACGGCCCCTGCTTTCATCGCTTGCACGGTCATTGGCACATCGGCGTAGCCCGTGATGAAAATGATGGGCATGACCGCGCCGTCTGCCACCAGCAGCTTTTGCAGATCCAGGCCGCTGAGTTCTGGGAGGCTGACGTCCAGCACTAGGCAGCTCGGAGTGAGGGGCCGTGGGCATTCCAGGAATTCTCGCGCGGAGGCGAACGTCTCAGGATGCATGCCCTCGCAGCGGATTAGCAGCTCGAGCGATTCGCGTACGGAGATGTCATCATCCACGACGAACACGGTTGGTACAGGGTGTGACATGCGCGACGTCCTCGATTCACGGTTTGCGCTCGCTCGAGCGTTCGGCGGACTGACACCCACTACCGACCTCCTTTTACCATCTCTGCCTGGTTCACCGCTACGCTCGCGGAACTAAGCGGTGACTATTCAACGGAGTCGATGAGACTTTGGTGTCGGTTCTCGGGGCTATACAATCGGTCACGATCCGCGGCCTGCTCGCCCCCATGCATCCGCCGCGAGCGAGCGTGTCACGCGAATGGCGATCACCCTCAGCCGGCGCCAGGGCCGCGACCATCGACCGACTTAGCCATTCCCGAGCCCTGAGCGGCCCATGCGCATGGCATTCCGCGCTCGACCGAACCGATACCAAAGTATGATGGACTTCGCTCCGAAACCTAGCGCCCCCTTTCGCGATACCGCAACGACAGCGGCCACGCCGGGGGATTCGAGAATCATCAAAGTCCCATGAGCGGATCCGCGGGCAGCCCGGAGTCACGATGAATCCGGGATGAATACCGCAGGGTTCGGCAGAACCCTCGAGGCGTGCTCGGTCGGTGCCGGCGGTCTCGATAGTACCAAAGTAGGGCTAGACAGCGTGCGGCGACATTCCTAGCTTCACTTAGGCCATGGCGTCATATTCGGCTCGCCGAGAGGGGGCGTCGCGAGGCCATTTGCGCAACGGCAGTGAGCTTCGAATACTCCGAGAGGACGCGGACTTCACCCTCTCCAGGCTGGTCTCTGCCGACTCCGAGGGACGCTTGTTGCTCGTTGCAGTCTCGGATCAGCCATCGGTGCTTGCTTTGCTCGTGCACGAATATTCAATCCGTGCCCGGCTCGACGCAGCTTGTTCCGCTCAACCCATCGAGCTCGTTCGACACGAAGGGCGGCCGGCGCTCTCGTGTATCGACCCGGGCGGACAGCTGCTCGAGGACAAAATCGGTGCGCCCTGGGAAATCACCGCGTTCCTTGGCGTTGGGATCGCGGTTGCTGCTTCGCTGAGCGCGCTTCACGCTCATGAAGTCATTCACAAGGACATCAAGCCTGCCAACGTGCTCGTGAATGAGTCGACGGGCGAGGCCTGGTTCTTGGGGTTCGGATTCGCCTCGCTCGCGCGCGGGGAAGAGCAAAGCGCGCTGCTCGAATCGGTAGTCGCGGGCACGTTGGCTTACATGGCCCCAGAACAAACCGGGCGCACGAAGCGCTCGGTCGACTTTCGTAGCGATCTCTATTCGCTCGGCATCACCCTCTACGAAATGTTGACCGGAGGGCTCCCGTTCAAAGCTTCCGACCCGATGGAGTGGGTTCATTGCCATCTCGCGAGAAGGCCCCCCCATCCGAGCGAGATAGGGGTCGCGGTGCCGGACCAGATCGCGGCCATCGTACTGAAGCTTCTGAACAAGGCACCGGAAGATCGCTATCAGACGGCTCATGGCCTGGAGGCTGACCTGCGGCGCTGCCGCGATTGTTGGACAGCGAGCCGATCCATCCCACTGTTTCAACTTGCCGCCAACGACGTCTCTAGTCGTTTGCTCGTACCCCAAAAGTTATATGGTCGGGACGGCGAGCTAGCGGTGCTGCGCTCGGCGTTCGACCGAGTCGCGAGCGCGGGGACACCGGAGCTAGCGCTGATCACCGGGCCTTCCGGCGTCGGAAAATCTGCACTCATCAGCGTGCTCGAGGCCAGCCTGGCGCCCGAGCGCTGTCTCTTTGCCGCCGGCAAATTCGACCAGTACAAGGGCGATGTTCCGTACGCCACGTTGGCCCAGGCGTTGCAGCGTCTCGTGCGCATGACTCTCGCGCGGAGCGAGGAGGAGCTCGCCCGCTGGCGAAGCGGGCTCGCGCTTGCCTTGGGACAAAACGGTCAGCTGTTCATCAATCTCGTTCCCGAGCTCGAGTTGGTGATCGGAAAGCAGCCGCCGGTGCCCGAACTTCCTCCGCCAGAAGCTCAGAACCGGTACAAGCGGCAAGTCTGCCGCCTTCTGGGCGTGTTCGCGACGCGCGAGCGCCCGCTCGTGCTCGTGCTGGATGACTTGCAATGGGCAGATCCGGCCACGCTCGACTTGCTCGAGTATCTCTTCGCGGACGCCGCGGCCGCGGACTTACTCGTTCTCGGCGCCTATCGCGACACGGCAGTCGCGCCGAACCGCGAACTCGCGAGGACCATTGGCAAGCTCGAAGAGATGGGCGCGGCCGTTACGCGGCTAACGCTCGCGCCGTTGGGCGTCGCGGATTTGACTCGGTTGCTCGCAGATACGTTTGCCTGCGTCGATGATCAGGTCGAGTCGGTGGCGCACATCATCGGCGATAAGACGGGTGGCAATCCGTTTTTCGTGCGCCAGCTGCTCGTCGCCCTCCACGATGATCAGCTCGTAGCGTTCGATCGAGCTGCTCGCTCATGGACGTGGGACGCGCTCGGGATTGCCTCGCGCCGCGCTACGGACAATGTCGTCGAGCTCACCGTTGCGCGCCTCAACGGCCTCTCGTCGGCGACGCGCTTGGCACTGACCACGCTCGCATGCCTCGGGAGTGGCGCGTCAGTGGCCGACGTCGGCGCGGCCCTTGGGGCCGAGCCACAGGCCGTCCATGAGGCGCTCGCGGAGGCCGTGAAGGCGGGCGTCCTTTTGCGTGTGGACGGGAGCTACTCCTTCCGCCACGACCGCCTTCAACAAGCTTCGTACGAGCTCTTGAGCCCCGATGAAAGGGCTCGTCTACACCTCGAGATCGGACGCTCGTTGCTCCAGCGCACGGTCGTCGATGAGCGCGAGTCCGCGGTCTTCGGCATCGTGAATCAGTTGAACCGAGGCGCGGCCTTCTTATCTTCGCGCGCGGAGCTCGACGAGCTCTGCGAGCTCAACCTGATCGCGGGCAAACGGGCGCGCGGGTCTTCTGCCTACGCCTCAGCGCACGGCTATTTCAAGGCGGGAAGGGCCGCGCTATCGGCCGAGTGCTGGGATGCGACCCCCGGGTTGGTGTTCGAGCTCGAGCTTCATCATGCAGAGTGCGAATACTTGACCGGGGAGTTCGGGCTGGCGGAGGAGCATCTGGCGACCCTCGCGCAGCGCGCGCCGAGCCTCGTACAACTCGCAACGGTGGCGCGGGTACGCATCACGCTTTACACGACACTCTACGACTACGAGCGCGCGACGCAGGTGTGTCTCGACTACTTGGCGAGGGCGGGTATGACGCTTTCGGCTCATCCGGCGCAGTCGGAAGTGCAGCGCGAATACCATCGAATTTGGCAGCAAATCGGCGAGCGAGCGATCGAAACGCTCGCCCTGCTGCCGCGTATGGAAGACGCGGAGCTTGGCGGCACGATGGAGGTTCTCTCCGAGCTTCAGCCGATTGCGTCGGTCACGGAACGAAATCTGGTGGACCTCGTCATTGGGCGGATGATCAATCTGAGTTTACAGCATGGTCACTGGGACGGCGCTTGTCTCAGCTACTTGCAGTTCGCTTTGGTCCTGTCCGCACGCAACTTGGCAAGTCACGCGACTACACTGCGCTTCGGGCGCCTCAGTTGGGCTTTGGCACAACGAGGCCCCGTGGGACGTTTCCGCGGACGCTTCTACATGATGTTTGGCTGCTGCATGGCTCCGTGGATCGACTCTTTGCGTACGGCCCGCGGTCTATTGGAGCGAGCCTTGGAGCTCTCGCTCGAGTCGGGTGACGTCACGTTCGCGGTCTACAGCGCCCTCATGCTCACCGACAATTTCCTGGCCGCGGGCGATCATTTGGAGGACGTGCAGCGCAAAGTCGAAGCGGCCATGGATCTGGCTAGGCGAGCCAAGTTCGGCTTGTTCGTCGAGGCGCTGAATCAGCCGCTGAAATTGACGCGTATGCTGCGCGGGCAGCTGCCCGAGTTCGGTCGCCTCGACGATCCGAGCCGCAAAGAGGGCGAGCTCGAAGCCGAGCTCGAGCGGTCCGCTCACTTCTACGGTTACAGCTATTGGGTATTCAAGCTGATGTCGCGTGTGCTCGTCTCCGAGCACGCGAGTGCGTTGGCGGCGGCGGAGAAGGCGGCCGCGATATTGCGCACGACGCCGATCATCACGGGTGGCCTATGCCAGGACACGGTGGAGTATCACTTTTTCGCAGCGCTCTCCCACGCCGCTCTTCACGACGATGCGCCTCTGGATCAGCGCGCCTGGCACGTGGCCGAGCTCACCCGGCATCATGCGCAGGTTTCGGCTTGGGCGGATAGTTGTGCGGAGAACTTTACGCATCGCGCTTTCGTGCTCGGCGCCGAGCTCGCGCGGATACAAGGTCGGGCGCTCGACGCGGAACACCTTTACGAAGACGCCATTGTCCTTGCTCGCCAAGCTGGTTTCATACAAATCGAGGCCATCGGCGCCGAGCGCGCCGCCTTGTTCTACCTGGGTCGACGGCTGTCGACCATCGCACAGACGTACCTCCGGCAAGCACGCACGGCGTATGCGCAGTGGGGCGCGGACGGCAAGGTCCGGCACCTCGATCGCATCTATCCTGAGCTCCGTGAGCGCCGGGCGAGCACGCCGTCGTCGCCCGGCACGGGTGAAACCGTCGAGGGGCTGGACGTGGCCGCCGCTCTCAAGATGTCTCAGGCCGTCTCGAGCGAGATCGAGCTCGGCGCCTTGATCGATAGACTCATGACGATCGCGCTCGAGCACGCCGGCGCCGAGCGTGGTCTGTTGATTCGAGTGACGGAGAAGGAGGTGCGCGTCGAAGCCGAGGCCACCACGAGCCAGAGCGGTATTTCGGTCCACTCGTTCATCGGCACCGAGACGCGGGTCGTGTTTCCCGATTCGGTCGTCAGATTCGTGGTTCGCAAGCATGAAGCCGTCATCCTCGACGACGCGCGCCTACCCAATCTTTTTTCCTCCGATCGCTATCTCCTGGAAGCGGGGGCTCGCTCGGTGCTCTGCCTGCCGCTGCTGAAACAGGCGCAGTTGAGCGGCGTGCTGTACCTTGAAAATGGTCTGTCAACTCATGTCTTTACGCCCGCGCGCATAGCCATACTGGGGATGCTGGCTTCACAAGCCGCCATCTCCTTGGAGAATGCGCGCCTCTATCTGGCGCTTCGCGCAGAGATCCAGATCCGGCAGCAAGCGGAAGTGGGGTTGAAACGCAGCGAGGCCTACTTGGCCGAGGCGCAAACGTTGAGCCGCACCGGCAGTTTCGGCTGGAATGCCACGACGCAGGAACTCGTGTGCTCGACCGAGACTTGCCGCTTGCTCGGCCTGGACCCGCTCTCCAATCCGACGCCCGAAGAGGTGCGTTCACGGATTCATCCCGATGATCTGGAGTCGGTCACGAAGGCCTTCGAAGACTGGGCGCTTCAAGGGGAAAGGTACGTGGACTACGAACACCGCGTGGTCCTGCCCAATGGCTCCGTAAAGCGCATTCACGTGGTAGCTCGCGGTGCGCCGAACGCCCGAGGGGAGGTCGAATTCGTCGGTGCCGCGATGGACGTCACCGAGCAACGTCAGGCTCAGGCGGATCTGGAGAAGTCCGAGGAAGCGCTCAACAGCGTTCGCTCCGAACTTGCCCACGTGGCGCGGGTCACGAGCCTCGGCGTTTTGACGGCGTCGATCGCGCACGAGGTGAGTCAGCCGCTTTCCGGGGTCGTCACCAATGCCAGCGCCTGCCTCCGAATGCTGGCCGCCGATCCCCCGAACTTGGACGGTGCACGCGAAACCGCTCGCCGCATGATCCGCGACGGGAACCGCGCGGCCGACGTGATCAGGCGATTGCGTGCGTTGTTCGGCAAGAAAGGTGTGACGAACGAACCGTTGGACCTGAACGAAGCGACGCGCGAGGTAATTGCGCTCTCACTCAAGGAGCTGCAAAAAAATCGCGTGACCCTGAGGACCGAGTTGGCCGCCGAGCTTCCACTGGTGAACGGTGATCGAGTGCAGCTTCAGCAGGTGGTCTTAAATCTATTACTCAACGCCTCCGACGCAATGAGCGAGGTGGTCGACCGTCCGCGACAAATGGTCGTTCGCACTCAGGCGGAAGAGCACGGGAGAGTCCGGCTGAGCGTCGAGGATACTGGGCTCGGAATAGAATCAGAGTCGCTTGCTCGACTCTTCGAAGCGTTCTATTCGACCAAGAGTGGCGGTATGGGCATCGGCCTTTCCGTCAGTCGCTCGATTATCGAAAATCATCAAGGGACTCTCTGGGGTGCGCCCAACGAGGGGCCCGGCGCCACGTTTGCATTCAGCGTCCCGAGTGGAGACCCGGCCGAGTCGGCCAGATACGCGCCTTCTTTCGAGATCAGTACGGCTTGAGGCGCAGGCCGGGGGCGGGGCGACCAGACAGCGTGTACCAAAATCGAAGCGCAGCGGTTCGGAGGCGTACCTCGACGCGATGCCTGACGATCACGGCCGATCGGACGGAAAGCCGAAGCTCAGGCTCGAGAAAACCGTCTCGAAGTCCGCTTCTGCAGCACGGGGTAGGGGCTTCGTCCAGATCACATTCAGCAACCACGAGCCGGAGCTCGGCATGGTGAAACTCGCGCGCCCTTCGTGGTCGGTGAGACGTACGTCGAGCGGTGAAGCATCGGCCTCGAGTTTGGTGAGCTTGACGAGTGCCCCCGCCAGCGGCCGCCCGGCATAAATCACGCGAACCGGTAAGCGGGCAGGGCGCGGTACGTCGTACGGATTTGCTTCAGGCACGATCTCGAGTGGCAAGCCGAGCGGCATCTTGACGACCGTCTGCGGGCCGGCACCAAGTCGCCCGACTTGCACGATGGCTTTTGCGCATCGGCCGTAACGTTCGGAACCGTCAGCATCCATCAAGCGCAGGCGAGCTCGTTGCTCCAGCGCGGGAGTGAGCCCTTCGACTCTGAGATAGTCGTTGAAGCGTATGGAGGGGAGGTGCGCCTGCGCTCGGTAGTCCGTTTGGAGGACGAGCAAGTAGGTCCCGGTTTGGTGAGCCGAAAGTCGCCATCCTCCGCGGCTTCTCCCAGCCGCAGCCGTCCGCGCAAGTCGACCAGCGCTGCCTCGGGCGTCAGCACCTGGAAGCGCGTGATTCTTCGAGCGGGAATGGGTGAGCGTTGCCGGAATGGCCCGTGCCCCACCTGTAGCGTCAACGAGGTCAGCGCGTCCGGGTCTATCCAGTATTGCTTCGGTTGTAGCCAGAAGTCATGCGCCAGGGCGAGCGACTCACTAAAACACATCAAGAAAACTAGCCGCAACGTCGCGCGACGAGGGTTCAATTCGGTTACTCCAGGTGATCCGGCAGGTAGCCGGGCGTTACGGGTGACAGCTGAAGGGTGAGCGCCAGAACCGCGACCGCAATGACCCAACTCGACACTACTTTGACTGTCGGCAAACACTTTGGCAAGTGTTCGATAGCGCGACGGCGATTCTTTCGTTTCCGCGAGCAACTGGTTCCCACACAGACCGTCCAGTGAGTCCTCGAATGCCAGCGACTTTTGGAGGTCCGCGATGAAGCGAGTCGAGGTTCCTGGCGGTGCCTCGTTGTATTCCTGGCGACGGCGGCCACTCAGATCGTCAGTCGAGAACGGCGCAATGCCGAGCAAGGTATTGGCGACGAAGGGCCGCGCCATGCGATCGAGCGACTTACCGTTCGATGAGGTCGAGCCCCATACCGCGAGCAGCTTGCCGCCCTGGGAGACAGCGCTGAGATTTACCGAAATCACGATCGCCGACACGGTCCAGTTATCGAGCAGGTTTTGCGCGGGCGCTCCGTCGCTGTGCTCCATCTGATTGCGGATCTCCTGGGTGGTCGCTTCATCGAAGTGCGCGCAGCCAGCCGCGTCCGCCGCGGCGCCCTTCCCAATGGCCTGGTACGCGGTTTGATAGGCGCCGAGAAGCCCTTTGACGTTGTTGTAGAAAGGGTCGTCGCGCAGGCCCGCGTACACGCGAAAATGGTGATTGCGCCCCTCGAGGCCCGCCGGGTTGGTCGCATCGCCGGATGCAGAGTCTACTTTTCCGACGTCACATCTGATCGCGTTCGTGGCGTCGAACCGGCACGCGATGGAAGTCGATGCTGTCGTTTTCCCGAACACTCTTCCACTGTCGACGTGAAGCACGTAGTCGACCTTGTTGGAGAACGTATGACCCTGCAGCGTCATGACCAGGTTCAGTTGCTGGCCCTCCAATGAAATCCAGGCGTATACGTCGCTGACGTCCGCCTGGGGATTCGCGACGGTCACCGGCGAATCGAGATGGTCGGAGCCTCGGGCGAGAGACGCGAAGGCCTCCGCAAAGGCCAGCGCGACGAGCAAGGTACCGAGTTCTCGCGTGTTGGGGTGAAAACGCGCCCATGGACGGCTGAGGTTCCCCGCTTGCTGCGCGCTCGGCAGATCGCTCTTCTTCGTCACGAATGCCATGGCGTCTCCCGTCGAAAGGTGCCGCACTCAGAACCCGGTTTTGGCCCGCGTGTTCCGTGCTGGTACTTGGTCGTGATGCGCGGATCCGAAACTGTACTTTGGTATCGCTCTGGGCCCGACCACGGTTCTCGGCGGGCGCTCAGGCCGTGTCACGCGTCGTTTCTTGCAACTTCGCGTCGCGCTCCGTGCGTGGTCTATAATTCTTCAGCCAACATTGAACGAGGCGCTGCGCCTGCTCGACGCTTATTTCACGGTTCTGGGCAACGAAAAGGTCGAAGTCGCAAGGGGGGGCCGCGCTGTCCATGGTGCTCTTTCGAAACTCGAGAAGCGACGGGTCGAGATCCCGACGCCGCGAGTTCGAAGGTTTCCATGGACACCGAAATCGTCGCGGCCATTGCACGATCGTGTCGGCCGTCGCTCGGCGTGTCACTCGCAGCTCGAGTGATCGTCAGACGACCGATACGATCGTCCAATCGCTTGGAGAACTGTCGTCTGCAGGTGCACGTTGCGTCTCGCCGTGACGGCCATGACCAAGGCAAAGGCCAAATTTCCAAAGGAGCCAAAGTGGAAGCAAAAGAAGTTCATCCGCACCGCGTTGCGACAGCCTGCCTCGGAGCGAGCGGTTCCAATCACGAGCCGCAACGCGTGTTCCAGCGACTCGTCGCCACGACGAACGCCGAGTGGCCGACCATCCTGCGCGTCACGCTGGGAGGGGTAATTTTCCCGCACGCGGTCCCAAAGACCCTCGGCCTGTTCGGCGGTGGCGGGTTCACCGAAACGATGCACTGGTTTACGGGACAGCTGCGGCTCCCGACGGTGCTCGCCGTGCTCGTCATCGTCATCGAGCAGGTCGGCTCACTGGCGCTCGTATTGGGCTTACTCACGCGGGCGGCGGCCGCTGGCGTCGGCCTCGTGATGGCCGGAGCGATCGTGACCGTGCACCTCCGCAATGGATTCTTCATGAATTGGTCCGGTAACCAGACGGGTGAAGGGTTCGAGTTTCACCTGCTCGCGCTGGCCATGGTTGCCGCGCTCATCTTGGGCGGCGGCGGCCGCGCGAGCATCGACCGTATTTTGTCGCGCACAGCCTGACGCAGGCGCTCGCGCATCATGGGGGCGTCACTACGCAGTTTGGTTTGCGTTGCCTACGCCCGCGTGCTTCTGAGGAATCGAAAATGTGAAAGTAGCCCCAGGCCCCTCGTTGGGCACTGCCCACAAGCGGCCGTCATGATTTTCGATGATGGACCGACTAACCGACAAACCGATGCCCATCCCGGTGCTCTTAGTCGTGTAGAATGCTTCGAAGAGCCGATCGGGGTCTTCGGCCTCGATGCCTACCCCAGCATCTTTGACCGATAGCCGTACGGAGTCGCCGACGTCTCGTTCGGTGCGGATCAGCAGCTGCCGCGATCGATCTTCGACACCGCTCATTGCCGCCAATGCGTTCATGAGCAGGTTGAGAACGACCTGCTGGAGCTGAATTCGGTCTCCCGTGATCAGCGGTAAATTGCTGGCGAATTCCGTGCGCAAGGTCACACGGTGTCTTTGCAGCTCGTTCACGGACAGCGCAACTACCTCGCGCGTAGCCTCGTTCAGGTCCACCGATTCTGTTCCGGTGTTCTTCTTCGCAAAGAGCGCGCGCAAGCGCGCGATCACTTCGGATGCGCGGTTGCCATCGCGAATCGTTCGTCGTGCGGTTTCGAGCGCTCCTTCGATGTTCGGTGGCACGGCCGCCAGCATGCGCAAGCACGTGTTGGCATTGGTGATGATGCCGGAGAGTGGCTGATTCACTTCGTGCGCGATCGACGCGGTCAATGCGCCCATGCTCGCCACCCTGGTCATGTAAGCCAGCTCCGACCTCACCCTCGCGAGCGCCTCTTCCGAGAGCCGTCGCTCGGTCACGTCCTGAAGGGCGCCGACGTATTCCAGCTCACCTTCACGAGTCTGAGCCCCATATGCGGTCATACGCAAGTACTTGAACGTGCCGTCCGCGACCTTGACGCGAACCTCCGTGTCGAGTGCGGCGCCGCGGTGTCGCGCCTGCAGAACCCGCTCGTTCAGCGAGGCGACGTCCTCAGGGTGCACCCGATCCGCCAACCGCGCCATCGTCAGCGGCGTATCGAGGCCGAGCTCGAGGATGCGATGGATCTCCTCCGATGATCTGATTTCGTCCGTGTCGACGTGCCAATAGAAGCTACCCGTTTGGCTGACGCGTTGGCCTTCCGCGAGCAGCACCTCGCTTCGGCGCAACTCCTCCTCGGCGCGCTTACGATCCTCGATGTCTACGGCGGTGCCGTACCACTTGACGATGTTGCCGGCTTCGTCACGCAATGGGTTGTCGCGAAACAGGAACCAGCGATACTCGCCATCGAAACGGCGTAGGCGCGCTTCGGTATCCGCCGGCGTACCGTTCGCCAGACACGACCGCCAATACTGCTGAAGCCCGGCTGCGTCGTCCGGATGAATTGCCGTTGCCCAGCCCCAGCCGTACGCCAGCTCGGCAGGCATGCCGGCGTAGTCGAGCCAGCGCTGGTTGAGAAAATCACAATAACCGTCTGGTCGCGTGGCCCAGGCGAGCATCGGAATCGTGTTGATGATCAAGCTCAGATTGCGCTCGCTCGCCCGCAGAGCTTGGTCTGCCTGCTTGCGATCTTCGATGTCGACGTTCGTGCCGTACCACTTGACGATCGTGCCGGAGGCGTCGCGGAGCGGGTTGGCGCGAAACAAGAACCAGCGATATTCGCCATCGAAACGTCGCATGCGCGCCTCCGTGTCCACCGGCGTACCGGACGCAAGGCAGGCTTGCCAATAGTCGATCAGCCCCTTCGCGTCTTCCGGATGGATCACCGCGCCCCAATTCCAGCCCAGGGCATCTTGGACCGTGAACCCCGCGTAATCTAGCCAGCGATCACTCAAGAAGTCGCAGTACCCGTCCGGCCGGGTCGACCAGGCCGTCGTCGGAATCGTGTTGATGATCTGGATCAGATTGCGCTCGCTCGCCTGCAAGGCCTCTTCCGCGCGCTTGCGGTCCTCGATGTCGACGTTCGTGCCGAACCATTTGACGATGTTGCCCGCTTCGTCACGCAGTGGGTTAGCGCGAAACAGAAACCATCGGTAGACGCCGTCGAAACGGCGGATGCGTGCTTCCGTATCCACCGGCGTCCCGCTCGCCAGACACGCTCGCCAATAGTCGCCGAGGGCGGGCGCATCTTCCGGATGGATCGCTGCTGCCCAATTCCAGCCGACGGCCTGCTCGAGCGTGAACCCTGCATAGTCCAGCCAGCGATCACTCAAGAAGTCGCAGTAGCCATCTGGACGTGTCGACCAGGCCGTCGTTGGGATCGTGTTGATGATCTGGATCAGATTGCGTTCGCTCGCGCGAAGGGCCTCTTCCGCGCGCTTGCGGTCCTCGATATCGACGTTCGTGCCGAACCATTTGACGATCTTGCCTGCCTCGTCCCGAAGCGGGTTGCCGAGGAACAAGAACCAGCGAAATACTCCGTCGAAGCGGCGCATACGCGCCTCGGTGTGGACTGGCGCACCAGTCGCCAAGCACGCCCGCCAATCGGCGACGAGCGCACTCAGGTCATCCGGGTGAATCACCGCGCCCCAGCCCCACCCCCGCACTTCGTCAAGCTCGAGCCCAGAATAGTCGAGCCAACGTTGGTTTACGAAGTCGCAGTAGCCGTCGGGACCGGTAGACCATGCCGTCATGGGGATGGTGTCGATGATCGAATGTAGATCTGCGCCCCTCCGTAGGGCGGCTTCCGTTTGCTTCCGCTCGTCGATATCGATGAGCAAGTGAAGCCAGCGGAGGATCCGCCCTTGCTTGTCTCGCAAGGGCAAGCCAAGGACGTTGAACCAGCGGTAGACGCCATCTGCGCGACGCTGGCGGACCTCTACGTCGTGTGCACGGCCCGTTTCCACGGCCTCGAGAAGCGAGGGCAAAACGCGCTGAAGGTCATCGGCGTGAACGGCGTCGGAGCTTCTCCAGTCCTTCAGCTCTTCGAACGTCTTGCCGAAGTATTCGAGGGCTGTCCGATTCAGACTCTCGGCCTCACCGCACGGTGTGGTGACTGCGACGGGGACGGGAATGCTGTCGACGATCAGTTGGAGATCGAGCTGGCGCAGACGCAAGGCTTCCTCCGCCCGCTTGCGAGCCTCTATGTCGGTATTGAGCCCGCACCATTTGATCAGTTTCCCCGAGTCGTCACGTAGGGGGCTGCTCACGACGGAAAACCAGCGCTGTTTTCCGCCTCGTCCGCACAGGCGGGCTTCGATCTCGCCCGCCTCGCCGGAGGCGAGGATGGCTCGCCAGCGCGACAACACGTGCGGCAAATCTTCGGGATGAACCGTGGCCAACCAACCCTGGCCGGTGGCCGCGTGTGGGCTGAGGCCGGTGTACTCGCACCAGCGTTTGTTGACGAAATCACAGTGTCCGTCTGGAAGCGCGGTCCACACCAAACCGGGCAGCGCATCGACGAGGCGATCGAGCTCGTTCTCCATTACGGTGCTCCGATGCCGGCGCCAATCAGGCGAGCGTGCCGACGAACCGTCGGCCCCCCTGAAGACTCAGCCGGCTCCAAGTGCGGCATTGAGCCCCTCGACCAGCTCCGCCTCGCTGAACGGCTTGAGTAGGCAAGTGGTTGCGCCTCGCTCGACGAGTTGCGCAAGCGTGGTCTCCTCCCGGTTGGCCGTGATGAAGACGATTGGGATCCGTACTTGGCGATTTATCAGCTCCAGCTGTAGCTCCGGCCCCGACATCCCCGGCATGGCAACGTCGAGGATCAAGCATTCTGTTTGGTCCAAGCAATCCGATGCCAAGAAGTCTTCCGCCGACGAAAACGCGCGCACCGCGAAGCCGAGTTCCTTCAGCAGATCCGGTAGCGACTCACGGATGGACTCGTCGTCATCGACGACCGAAACGAGCGCTCTGATTGCCGTCATGAAATCACCGATGCGTACGCTCGCCCAACTGGTCGCGAGAAGCGAGCTGTCCGTCGGGCAGGACAGAGCAGATTAGGGCCCGCGAATGGCTGAGTCGGTCGAAGATCGCGGCCGAGGCGCACGGATGGCGTGGCGCGACGAAGGCGCATACTGCGAGTATGTAACTGATGAGCAACGACGCCAGCCGGCATGGCTCGGGCGCGAGATCGATCGACTTAGCCATTCGCGGGCCCTTAGTGCGGGAAGCGCATCGACGACCAGCCTAAGACCGCTCCCCATTCCCGTCCTTTCGTGACGGCGGCGGTGATCTGATGATGCGTGATTCGCGCTGTTCGATCCACTATACTTTGGTATCGGGAGCCAAAAGGGCAGTGTGGCAGCGTGCGCCCCCCGAGCGTGATCTTCATGCCATGCGCTCGCGGCGTCAGTGCGAGGTCGCGGCGTCAACGCGGGGCGGAAGCCCGCGATCGATACCATTGTGCAATGGATTCGCGGCCGAACGGCGCGCATCTACATTGCAAGTATGCACGGAGACACGATCCCCATGAGTACGGAAGACCGCCTCGCCAATCTGGGCATTCGGTTGCCGGACGCGCCCCACCCTTTTGGAGCGTACGTTCCTGCCATCCAGACGGGCAACCTCATTTTCTTGAGCGGAATGCTCGCCACTGTCGGACACACGCCGACGATGACGGGCGTCTTGGGGAAAGAGCTGGACTTCGGCGCGGGCAAGAACGCGGCGTATGCGGCCGCGCTCAACGTGCTGGCGCTGACGAGGCAGCAACTGGGCTCGCTGAACCGCGTCACGCAGTTCGTCAGACTCGGCGTATTCGTTGCGGCGACGGCCGAATTCACAGAGCATGCGAAGGTTGCCGACGGCGCGTCCGACGTTCTGCGCGCGGTCTTCGGGGAAAAAAAGATCCCGACGCGCGTGGTGATCGGGGTCGCGAGCCTTCCGCTCGGTTCGCCCGTCGAGCTGGAAGTCGTCTTGGAAGTGAAATAGCGATGTCGCGGACGAAAACGGCGTGGTTCGCGGCGCTCGTGCTCTGGATTTCATCGTGCAACGTCTCCGATCGACCGAAGGAGTCTGTGATGGCCCAATACGTTTCGTACCGAACGCTGAAGGTCGGCAACCTTGCGATTTTTTACCGTGAGGCGGGGCCCAAGGATGCCCCAACCATCTTGCTGCTTCACGGATTGCCCTCGTCATCGCGGATGTTCGAGCCGCTCTTCGCGCGCCTCGCGGGCAAATATCACTTGGTGGCACCGGATTATCCTGGATTTGGCCACAGCGACGCGCCATCTCCCCAGGAGTTCTCCTACACCTTCGACAACCTCGCGAAGGCAATGACCGCCTTCAGCGAAGCGCTGAATCTGAACCAGTACACCTTGTACATGCAGGACTACGGCGGCCCGGTCGGCTTTCGCATGGCACTGGCCCATCCAGAGCGCATCGAAGCGCTGATCGTTCAGGATGCGGTCGCCCACAACGAAGGCCTCGGAGTCAATTGGACCACCCGTCGCGCGTTCTGGGCGGATCGCGCTCGGCACGAGAATGACCTGCGCACGAACCTGCTCTCTCTCGCGACCACTCGCACGCGTCACGTTGGGAGCGACCCCAACCCCGAGAAGTACGATCCCGATCTGTGGTCTGACGAATTCGCGTTCCTCAACAAGCCAGGTCAGGCGGAGATTCAGAGTGATTTGTTCTACGACTATCGTACCAATGTGGAAGCTTACCCGAAGTGGCAAGCGTGGCTGCAAGCGGCCCAACCGCGCCTGCTCGTGCTTTGGGGGAAGTACGACTTGTCGTTCGACCCTAGCGAACCCGAGGCCTACCGGCGCGACGTGCCGAAAGCCGAAGTTCACGTGTTGAACGCCGGGCATTTCGCCTTGGATACCGCCGCGGACGAAGTGGCCGAGCTCGTCCGCGGTTTCCTGTCCAAAAGGGCCTAGAACGGCGCTCCAAGCGGTCGAAAGCACACGAGCATGAATTACCAACGATCGAATCAAGTACCCTTGCGCTCCGGTTACGGCGCCCACACCACGGCGCATGAGGTGCTCGGCGCGCGCAATCTCGACGGAATCATCGCGATCGTGACGGGCGGCTACACTGGGGTCGGTTTTTCCACCACCCGCGCGCTGGCAGACGCGGGGGCCCAAGTGGTCGTCCCGGGACGCTCTCCCGACAAGGCGCGTGCGGCGCTCGCCGGCATGGCTCGAGTCAGCGTTGCAACACTCGACCTGGAAAATCCGGCTTCAGTCGACGCGTTTGCGGATCGATTCCTCGAGTCTGGGCGGCCGCTTCACGTGCTCATCAACAATGCGGGCATCATGGCAATCCCGCTCAGCCGTGACGCTCGCGGTTTCGAAGCCCAACTTGCCACCAATCACATCGGCCATTTCCAGCTGACGCTGCGGCTCTGGCCTGCCCTGTCGAGGGCTGGGCATGCGCGTGTCGTCTCGCTGTCGTCGCGTGGTCACGCGCGGTCCGCGGTCGACTTCGATGATCCGCATTTCGAGCGTCGCCCATACGACAAGTGGCTCGCGTACGGACAATCGAAGACCGCCAACGCGCTCTTCGCCATCGGCCTCGACGCACGCGGCGCGGCCTTCGGGGTGCGCGCGTTTTCGGTGCATCCTGGCGCCATCGAAACTGAGCTGATGCGTTCCATGCCGCCCGAGGAGCGGCGACTTGCCATCGCGGCCGCGATCAAAATTGCGCCACTCAAGAGCTCGGAGCAGGGCGCAGCGACGACTATTTGGTGCGCAACGAGCCCCGAGCTTGCCGGCATGGGCGGCGTCTATTGCGAGGACGTCGATATTGCGACGCCGGTCACCGGAAACCACCCGACCCCGGATGGTGTTAGGCCCTGGGCGAACGACCCTGAACTCGCGGAACGGCTGTGGGTCATGAGCGAGGGATGGACGCGCCTAACCCTGCCGAGCTGAGCCGAAGATTGCCGAGGAGAAACGCCCATGCAAGGCGGCAGCTATCGTGCGGTACAGGTCAGCTCCCCCGGCAAGCTCGAACTGGTTGAGCGCATAGTCACCGAGCCGCCCCCAGGGAAGGTCAGGATCCGCGTCGAGGCGTGTGGAGTCTGCCATTCCGACGCGGTCACCGTGGAACGCCGGTTCGCTAATCTTCAATATCCACGGGTGCCGGGGCACGAGGTCATTGGTAAGATTGATGCCCTCGGCGAGGGGGCGCTCGGCGGGGCGAAGGTGATTCTGGCCACCGCCGCGAGCGGACGAGCCATGTCACCGCTGATAGGCGGTCTCTTGCCGGGCGGCCGCATGGTCGTAGTGGGCGTAGGTGGTGACTCTATCGACATCCCTGGGCCCGAGCTCGTGCTCGCTTCGAGGTCCGTTCAGGGTGCCCTGACGGGCTCGGCGATCGACGGCGAAGATACGCTCTCGTTCAGTGTCCTTGGCAACGTTAGTCCCATGACTGAGACCGTTCCTCTCGCCCTGGCGGCTGCGGCGTATGCCCGAATGATGCGAGGCGAGGCGCGGTTTCGGATGGTTCTGGTCACGGATCGGTAGCGATCGATGTTTCTCGTACGGCACTCCCCGCAGTAAGACCTTCGTACGATATCGCTCGCGTCTCGGCCGAGGCATGCTCTCAGCCGTTGGCATACACGGATTGCCTCGCGCCGTTGCGCCTATCCAAACGCAGGAGCCTCGCCAGATGAACGAAGATACTCCCCTGGTTTGCATCGTTGACGACGACGTTTCCGCGCGTGAGGCAATCGCCGGATTGACGGCTTCGGCCGGCCTGCGCGTCGAGACTTTTTCATCCGCCAAGGAATACCTGAGCTCGCCGCGAGCCGCGCAGCCTGCTTGCCTCGTGCTCGACGTGGACCTGCCGGAGCTGACGGGGTTACAGCTGCAGCAGGAGCTACGTCACGCGGGAGTTGGGGTTCCGATCGTGTTCGTGACCGGGCACGGTGACATTCCGATGTCCGTCCGTGCGCTGAAAGCGGGGGCCGTCGATTTCTTCACGAAGCCATTCGACCCCGAGTTGCTTTTGGCGGCGATTGAGCACGGAATCGCCACGGGAAAGCAAGTCGGCATCGCGGCCAATTCCCTTGGAGCGGGTCGCGTCGAAACGAGTGACGGGCGAGCGACTAGATTCGAGAGCTTCGCCGAGATCGTCGGCGAAAGCCCCGCGTTGGCGCAGGTGTTGGCGCAGGTGCATACCGTCGCCGGCACCGATTCGACCGTGCTCATCCACGGCGAGACGGGTACCGGGAAGGAGCTCATTGCTCGCGCCGTTCACAACTCGAGTGATCGAAGGCACGGCCCTTTCATCAAGCTGAATTGCGGCGCGATCCCCGCCGGCCTTCTGGAAAGCGAGCTGATGGGGCATGAGAAGGGGGCATTCACCGGCGCCATCGCACGCCGAATCGGACGCTTCGAGCTCGCCCAAGATGGCACGCTGTTCTTGGACGAAATCGGCGAAATGGCCGTAGAGCTTCAGCCCAAGCTCCTGCGACTCTTGCAAGAGCGCGAGTTCGAGCGCGTCGGTGGCACGCGTACGATCCGCTCCAACGCGCGTGTAATCGCTGCAACCAATCGGGATCTCGGCGCGATGGTGAAGTCGCGCGCATTCCGAGAGGATCTCTACTACCGTCTCAACGTATTTCCGGTCACGCTGCCGCCGCTGAGGGATCGGCGGGAGGACATCCCGGTGCTCGCGGAGCATTTCGTGCGCCGAGTGACGGCAAGGCTCAAGAAGGACGTACTCACGCTCTCCCCAACGGCCTTGGCTCACCTCGTCCAATACAGTTGGCCCGGCAACATTCGGGAGCTGGAAAACGTGCTCGAACGAGCGGTCATCTTGGCGAATGGCCCGACGCTGGAGGTTCCACGGCTGCAGAGCACCGTGCGCCCCGAAGACAAGTTCGCTCAAGGGGATGACCTCGCCGCCGTCAACAAGGCGCACATTCTCACGGTGCTCGAGGCCACTCGCGGCATCGTCGCCGGGCCCGACGGCGCGGCCGCTCGCCTCGGGATGAAGCGCTCGACGCTGAATTATCGCATGAAGAAGCTCGGGATCCTGCGCGAACCCGTGTACGCGCGGCATCATTGCAGCGTGAGTGTCGACCCCGCGGCGGAGTGACCAATACGATCGTCCAATTGGTTCCGGCGAGCGGAACCGTATCTATCCGTTGGCTGCGCCCGGTTTGCGCAAGAAACGGATCGATTGATGAGAGCCAGCAAGGTCCTGCTCGGCAGCATGTTCGCGGTGAATGCGACGACTTGCGCGAGACACGACGCGGCACGGCCGCGACGCGAGCAATTCGCGGAGATCGGCGGTATGGCACGACCCGGGACGGGAGCGCGACCGAAGCTACCGATCGAAGCGGAGTTGCCCGATCTGAGTGGTGCTACGGACTGGCTCAACTCGCCGCGTCTGACCCCGGCCGACCTACGCGGGAAGGTCGTTCTCGTCGACTTCTGGACGTACTCGTGCATCAATTGGCGGCGCACGCTGCCGTACCTTCGGGCCTGGTCCGACAAGTATCGGGGGCGAGGTCTGGTCGTAATCGGGGCCCACACGCCCGAGTTCCAATTCGAAAAGACCAGAGCCAACGTTCGCTGGGCCGTCCAGGACATGAAGATTGCCTATCCTGTCGCGGTCGACAGCGACTACGTGATCTGGCGCGCCTTCGCCAACGAGTATTGGCCGGCGCTATACTTGGTCGACGCACGAGGAAAGATTCGCCATCACCAATTCGGTGAGGGTGACTACGATCGCTCGGAACGAGTCATTCAAGAATTGTTGACCGAATCCGGAGCAACGGGAGTGCCAGAAGATCTGGTTTCCGTCGACCCCCACGGCGCGGAACTTGCCGCCGAATGGGACAGCTTACAATCCCCAGAGACTTACCTCGGCTACGAACGCGCCGAGAACTTCGCGTCGCCGCGCGGTGACGCACCGGACGAACGGCACGTCTATACCATCCCAACGCAGTTGGACCTCAATCAATGGGCTCTTTCTGGTGATTGGACGATTGCGAACTGGTCCGCGGCTTCGAACGAGGCCCAGGCGCGAATCGCGTACCGCTTTCATGCCCGCGATTTACACCTCGTGATGGGACCAGCTGTTCGGGGGGCCACGATCAGGTTCCGCGTACTCGTCGACGGCCAACCGCCCGGCGCGGCGCATGGTGTGGACGTCGGCGCCCAAGGCACCGGATCTGTCACCGAGCAGCGTCTGTATCAGCTGATCCGTCAGCCGAAGCCCATCGGCGACCGACGGTTCGAGATCCAATTCCTCGATTCGGGGGCCGAGGTCTTTTCGTTCACGTTCGGCTGATTCGAAGTCGATTCCGCGACACCGATTGTAGATGGGAGATGCCAGATGAAATGTAGATGGGAGCTTCCAATGCTCGTGGTTCTATCAGTGATAGTGCTCGTGTCGGGGGCCGCGCTCGCGCGGGCCTCGCAAGGTTTGCCAGGAAAGGTATTCGGCGCTCTGCTGCCGGAGAACGTGCCGTGGGCGCCGTTTTCTTCCTTTCCACCTTCGGTGCGGCTTGCCGTGTTGGTCGGTGATACGAGCACGACCTCACCCTATGTGGTGCGGGTGAAGGTGCCAGACGGCGTCAAGCTCATGCCGCACCGGCATCCGGAAGATCGGATCTATACGGTCATGTCGGGCATCTTCTACATCGGCATCGGTGAGAGGTTCGAGCCCGAGAAGCTGCAGGCCTATCCGCCGGGAAGCGTGGTCGTGTTACCGGGCAACACTCCCCATTTCCATTGGGCGAAGTCGGGGGAATACGTGACACAAGTGACCGCGGATGGTCCGCTCGGTATCGAGTACGTCAATCCGAAGGACGACCCGCGAAACGCGCCCCCGTCGACGAGCCGGTGAGCGGGACCGAGAAGGACACGGTCAGCCCGGGCCCATCGTTCGGGCTCGCCCAAAGACGACCGCCGTGCGCTAGGATGATCGATCGGCTCACCGAAAGGCCGACGCCCATCCCGGCGGGCTTCGTCGTGTAAAAGGCGTTGAACAGCTCGTCGAGATTGTCTACCGCGGCGCCGACGCCGGAATCGCGCACCGAGAGCGTGACCTCGGCGGCGCTCCACACGGTTGCTATCCGGAGATCGTGCGGACGTCCGTCGACGTCGCGCATCGCTTGAGCGGCGTTGAGCACCAGGTTCAATATGACCTGTTGCAACTGGACTCGGTCGCCGGCGACGGCGGGTAGATCACGCGCAAAGTCCGTGTGGAGGATCACGTGTCCGCTGTGCAGCTCGCTGGACGAGAGCATCAGGATTTCCCGCGTCGCCTCGTTGAGGTCTACCGGCTCGTTCTCGGCCGGCTTCCCGGCGAACAGCGCGCGCAAGCGAGTGATTACCTCTGAAGCTCGATGGCTATCCCGGAGCGTGCGCTGACAGGCGGCTCGCGCGCCTTCGATATTGGGTGGGTCGAGCGCCAGCGAGCGCAGGCACGTGCTGGCATTCGCGATGATTCCGGCGAGTGGCTGGTTCACCTCGTGAGCCATGGAGGCCGTGAGCGCGCTGAGCGCGGTTGCTCGCGCGACATGGGCGAGCTCGCTTCGCGCCCGGTGCAGGCCTTCCTCGGCGACCCTGCGATCGGTGACGTCTTGGACCGCACCCACGAACACCGGTTGCTCCTTTGCTTCACCGACCAGATTTCCCACGACATGAA
>Ga0302322_100000888_pt1 | contig 23555 bp, 22 predicted proteins | sample Fen_T0_2_FD_203757 | JGI IMG/M metagenome (GOLD analysis project Ga0302322, IMG submission 203757) | Peat permafrost microbial communities from Stordalen Mire near Abisko, Sweden - Fen_T0_2 | ecosystem: Environmental > Terrestrial > Soil > Wetlands > Permafrost | place: Sweden: Abisko...
AGCGCATGAGCGAGGTGATCGGCGAGGCGGCCGTGGTGGATCAGGATCGCGTGGCTGTCGTGAGCGGCCCGAACCTCGCCCGCGAGATCGCCGAACGTCAGCCGGCGGCCACGACCGTGGCCTGCTCCGACGAGGTCAGCGCGCGTCGCCTCCAGGAGGCGTGCACGACGGACTACTTCCGTCCGTACTGGACGACGGACGTGGTCGGCACGGAAATCGGCGGAGCGGTCAAGAACGTCATCGCACTGGCCAATGGCATGGCCGCCGGGATGGGCCTGGGGGAGAACTCGCAGGCGTCGCTCATCACCCGGGGGCTGGCGGAGATGGCCCGCCTGGGCGTGGCGCTGGGCGCGGATCCGTTGACCTTCCAGGGACTTGCCGGCGTCGGCGACCTGGTGGCCACCTGCCAGTCGCCGCTCTCGCGCAACAGGACGTTCGGCTACAACCTCGGCCAGGGGCTGACCGTCGAGCAGACGATCGCCGCGACGAAGCAGACCTGCGAGGGCTTCAAGTCGTGCCAGCCGATCCTCGCGCTGGCGCAGGCCCATGGAGTCGACATGCCGATCACAGAACAGGTGGTCGAGGTGGTCCACCACGGCCGGTCGCCCTCGGCGATGGCGTCGTCCTTCATGTCGCGCGACACCAAGGCGGAGGCCCTGCTCGGCGAGTGAGGTGCGGTCGGCCACCTGCCACGTGATATCCAAGTGATATCATTCAGGCGAGCACGTGGACCGGAGGTCATCATGAGCACCGAGCGCGTTGTCACCGTCACCCGCGGGGCAGTCATGCTGCCCGTCGCGATCGTCGTCGGCCTGGCCGGAGTCGCTGCGATGATCGCGGCCTTCACGTGGAACGTCGGTCCGGACTGGTCGCCCGTCTGGTGGCTGCTCATCGTCGGGGTGCTGGCGATCATCGTCTTCATCCTGCTGATGCCTGGCTTCTTCACCTTGCAGCCCAACGAGTCACGTGTGCTGGTGCTCTTCGGCGGCTACCGGGGAACGGTCCGTCAGGGCGGCTTCCACTGGGCGAATCCCTTCTACAGCAACGGTTCTGCGGGCAGTCAGCACAACACGACCCAGGAGAGCGCGGGTGCCAAGGGGACCAAGCCGGCCCAGAAGACATCCGGTTCGAGTCGGTTCAAGGTGTCGCTGCGCGCGCGGACTTTCCTCGGCGACAAGCTCAAGGTGAACGACAGGCGAGGCAACCCCGTCGAGATCGCGGCGATGGTGGTCTGGCATGTGCAGGACACGGCTCAGGCCGTGTTCGACGTCGACGACTACGAGACATACGTGACGACGCAGGCCGAGACCGCGCTGCGCCACATCGCCACGGCATACAGCTACGACCAGGGCGAGGACACCGCTGCAGCCGACACGGAGATCACCCTGCGCGGCAACCCCGACGAGGTTTCGGCGACCCTACGAGATGATCTCGGTGCACGCCTCGCACCTGCGGGAGTCGTCGTCGACGACGCCCGATTGACCCATCTGGCCTACGCGCCCGAGATCGCCCAGGCGATGCTGCGACGCCAGCAGGCCGAGGCCGTCATCGCGGCGCGTCGCAAGATCGTCACCGGCGCCGTCAGCATGGTGGAGATGGCGCTCAACGAGCTGTCGGAGAGGTCCGTCGTGAATCTCGACGAGGAGCGTCGAGCGGCCATGGTGAGCAATCTCCTGGTCGTGTTGTGCGGCGAGGCCGACGTCACGCCGGTGCTCAACACCGGCACCCTGTACCAGTAGCACCGGTGGCTCCTCGCAAGCAGTTCCCGCTGCGGATCGACCCCGAACTGTGGACCGAGATCGAGCGGATCGCTGCCGCGGAGTTGCGCAGCGTCAACGCCCAGGTGGAGTTCATGCTGCGCGAGGCCGTGCGTCGCCGCGGTCGCAGGGTGCCCTCCGAGGCGACACCTGAGGAGCGGGAGCGCTAGTCCGTGATCGACCTGAGTGCAGTGTCGAGATCGGTCCAGAGATCGTCTGCGGACTCGATGCCGAAGGACAGGCGCACGAGGTTGTCAGGCACGCGCTCGCTCTCCAGCGGCCAACGACGGCGGCGCTCGAGCAGTGACTCGACGCCGCCCAGGCTCGTGGCATGTGTCCAGACCCGGACAGCAGCTCCCAGCTGGTCGGCGGCGTCCGCGCCCCCGCGCACGTCGATGGCCGCCATGGTGCCGAAGCCGGGGTAGCGGACGCGCTCGACGCGCGGATGGCTGGCCAGTCGAGAGGTGAGGTCGCGAGCGCTCGCCTGCCCTCGTTCCACGCGCAGGGCGAGCGTGCGCAACCCGCGCAGGGCGAGAAAGCAGTCGAACGCACCGGGAGCGGCACCCAGGAGTACCCGGCGAATCCTCAGTCGCTCCGCGAGATCGGATTCGGTGGCAACGAGGGCACCCATCAGGAGATCCGAATGGCCGCCGATGGCCTTCGTGACGCTGTGCAACACGACGTCGGCGCCGTCGGCCAGGGGTCGTTGGAGGATCGGGGTAGCGAACGTGTTGTCGACCAGGACCAGCGCATCCCAAGTGTGCGCGAGGGCGATGCAGCGACGCAGCTCGGCGACCTGCATCAGCGGGTTCGTCGGCGATTCGAGCCATAGCAGGGCTGCGCCCTCGCAGGCCGCGGCAACAGCGGGCGTGTCGTCGACCTCGACGATGCGGAGGTCGATGCGGCCGATGGCCGCGAGTTCGCGGAGGCGCACGGCGACACCGGTGTAGGCGGCACTCGGCGCGACGACGATCCCGCCCATCGGCACCAGATCGAGCATGGCGTTCGCGGCGGCCATGCCCGAGGAGTAGGCGATAGCCGTGCCGCCCTCGAGGGCGCCGAGGGCCTGTTCGAAGTCCGCGGTCGTCGGCGCCGCCTCGCGCGCATACTCGATGTCGCCACCCGCGTGGAAGGCCGAGGCCGGGACGATGGGCGCGTTCAGGGGCTGTCCGGGAACCACCGCCGGGCGCCCCGCGCGGACCACGACGGTCTCGATCGACAGGGCCTCGTCGGCCGGGGCATGGGGGTCGTCGGCGGGCACAGGCCGACCCTAGCCGTGCCGGGAACCGCCGGGGGATACGGTCGTGCACGTGAATCGCACACGGGTCGCCGTGCTGATGGGGGGACGCAGCACCGAGCACGAGATCTCCTGCATCAGTGCTCAGTCGATCATCGCCGCATTGGACCCGGACCGCTATGAGGTGTCGGCGGTCGGCATCGCTCGTGACGGCCGGTGGGTGCAAGCATCCGACCGCGGGCTCGGGATCCTCGACACCGCAGGCCGCCTCCCGCAGGTCGCTGCGGATGCGCCGACGGCGGACGTGGAGCGAAGCCTCGACGTCGACGTGGTGTTCCCCGTCCTCCACGGTCCGTGGGGCGAGGACGGCACGGTCCAGGGCCTGCTCGAAACCCTGGATGTCCCGTACGTCGGCTCGGGCGTGCTGTCGTCCGCCGTGTCGATGGACAAGGGATTCATGAAGGCCGCCCTCTCGCACGCAGGACTCGACTCGGGACGGTACGTCGTCATCTCGGACCGGCAGTGGCGGGTCGACTCCTCGGCCGCCCTGGCGCGCGTCGAGCAACTCGGCCTGCCGGTGTTCGTGAAGCCCGCGCGAGCCGGATCGTCGCTCGGCATCGTCAAGGTCCACACCCCCGACGCGCTGCGGGAGGCGATCGAGGGTGCCCGCAGGCACGATCCGCGCATCATCGTCGAGGCCGCGGTTGCCGACGTCCGGGAGGTGGAGTGCGGCGTCCTCGTCGATGCCGACGGCCGCCCGCAGGCCAGCCGCTGCGCCGAGATCATCGTCAACGAGCGGCACGAGTTCTACGACTTCGAGGCCAAGTACCTCGACGATTCGGCGACCCTCGTCGTACCGGCGGAACTTCCGCCCGGTGTCGAGGATGTCGTGCGGGCCCTCGCCGTGCGGGCTTTCGACGCATTGGACTGCGAGGGCCTGGCCCGCGCCGACTTCTTCGTCCGTCCGGACGGCTCGGTCGTGGTCAACGAGGTCAACACCATGCCCGGATTCACGTCGATCTCGATGTTCCCGCGCATGTGGGCAGCCACCGGGCTCGACTACCCCGCTCTGGTGGATCGGCTGATCGCGGACGCCCTCCGCAAGGGCACCGGACTGCACTGACGCAGGACGACGCCTGCGGTCGACGTCCTAGAGGTTGACGACCGGGCAGGTCAGCGTGCGCGTGATGCCGGGCACCGACTGGATGCGCGACACGACCATCTTGCCCATCTCGTCGATGGTGCGGGCCTCGGCGCGCACGATGACGTCGTAGGGACCGGTGACGTCCTCCGCGAGGGTCACGCCGGCGATATCGCGGATGGCCTGCACGACCGTGGCCGCCTTGCCCACCTCGGTCTGGATGAGGACGTAAGCCTGGACCGTCATGCCTGCGAGACTAGCGCCCATGACGAGCGACAGCGGCGGAACGCTTCAGGACGTGGGGGAGTTCGGGCTCATCGCTCGGATCACCGATCAGGCGAGCGTGGAGCACCCCGGCGTGGTCGTGGGTCCCGGCGACGACACCGCTGTGGTCGCTGCACCTGATGGACGCGTCGCGATCACCGTCGACATGCTGGTCGAGGGTAAGCACTTCCGCCAGGACTGGTCGACACCCATCGACGTGGGTCGCAAGGCGGCGGCTGCGTCGCTCGCGGACGTGGCCGCGATGGGTGCTCGCCCGACGTCCCTCGTCGTCGGATTCGGTGCACCCGGGGACCTGCCTGCCGCGTGGGCGATCAGCTGCACGGCGGGGCTGCGGGAGGAGGCGGCCCAGGCCGGCGCGGTCCTCGTCGGCGGGGACGTCGTCGAGGCGCCGCAGATCGTCATCAGCGTCACGGCACTCGGGGACCTCGAGGGCCGCGAGCCGGTGCTGCGGTCGGGTGCCCGCGTCGGCGACACGCTGGCGATTGCCGGGCGGTTCGGCTGGGCGGCAGCGGGTCTGGCGCTGCTCTCGCGCGGCTTCCGGTCGCCGAAGGTGCTCGTCGACGCCCATCGCTTCCCGCTGCCTCCCTACTCGGCCGGGGTGGCAGCGGCCCAATCCGGTGCGACGTCGATGATCGACGTGAGCGACGGACTGGTGGCCGATGCGCGTCATGTGGCCGAGGCGTCCAGGGTCGTGCTCTCGATCGCCACGGCCGGCTGGGACATCCCCGAGCCGATGCAGGCCGCGGCGGCCGCGTACAACGTCGACCCTGTCGAGTGGATGCTCGCCGGCGGCGAGGACCACGCCTTGCTGGCGACGTTCCCGCCGGGCACCCCGCTTCCCGACGGCTTCGTGGTCATCGGGTCCGTGGACGCGGGCGAGCCCGGGGTGCTGGTCGATGGTGCCGCGCGAGCCGGATCGGGTGGGCACCGCCACTTCGGGTGACGTGCCTTGCCTTCGCCCTGACAAAGACGAAGGGCCGCCGCAGACGCGGCAGCCCTCCGAAGCGGGTCGGTCCTAGGCGCGGGCGACCTTGCCGGCCTTGAGGCATGCGGCGCACACGTTCAGGCGCTGCGGGGTCTTGCCGACCATCGCGCGCACGCGCTGGATGTTCGGGTTCCAGCGACGCTTGGTCCGACGGTGCGAATGCGAGATGTTGTGCCCGAAGCTGGGGCCCTTTCCGCAGACATCGCAGTTGGCAGCCACGGAGCACTCCTTCAATTCACGGTGAGTTCGGATGCGGTGCGGGGACACGGGTGGGTGCCCTTCGCAGGACCGCGAGGGTCAAGGGTAGCCGAGCGCCCGTCGCTGGCCCAAATTGAGGGTACCGTCGGAGCCCTCGGGGCGGCCTCGCCCTCACGCCCGGCCATGTCCGGCGGGCGGCTCGGACGACGAAGGCGGAGGTGGACCCATGGCCGACCAGGCGATGACGGTGTCCTCGGCCTTCGTTCGCGACTGGTCCTACCGCGCCCTCAGCGGGCTGGGGGACGCGCGCGCTGACATCGATGCGCTGAACGTCTTTCCGGTCCCGGATGGGGATACGGGCACCAACCTCTACCTGACGATGGAATCCGCCTGCGAGTCCGTCGACCAGTGCTGGCGGGAGCTCGACAAGGATGGCCCGGACGTCGAGGCGGTGGCCAAGGCACTGGCGACCGGGGCGCTCATGGGGGCCCGCGGCAATTCGGGCGTCATCTTGTCCCAGATCCTTCGTGGTACCTCGGAGGTGCTCGGTGGGCTCGGCGACGGTCATGTCCTGGACGGCGCCGCGGTCTATGCGCTGCTGCGTCGCGCCGCCGACCTCAGCTATCAGGCGGTCGCGCGCCCGGTGGAGGGGACCATCCTCACCGTGGCCAGGGCGGCGGCCGATGCGGCTCAGGACTGCGTCCAGTCGGGGATCACCGATGCGGGGTCGGTGGTCTCGGCGGCCGCAGCGGGGGCGCACGAGGCCCTGATGCGCACGACGGACATGCTGGAGTCCCTTCGCCTGGCCGGCGTGGTCGACGCCGGCGGCCGCGGGCTGACCGTCGTGCTCGATGCCCTGGCCGAAGTCGTCACCGGCACCCCGACCGTCGATGCCCTTCCCGGTCCGCATCTGCCCACACCGCGTCCGAGGGATCCCGGGGTCGGCAGCCACTACGGGGGACCGGCATACGAGGTGATGTTCCTGCTCGATGCGGATGACGCGTCCGTGCCGAGCCTGACGGCGGCGCTCGACGGCCTGGGCGACAGCCTCGTCGTGGTCGGCGGCGACGGTCTCTGGAACATCCATGTGCATGTCGACGATGCCGGGGCGGCGGTCGAGGAGGCGATGAGGGCCGGGCGGCCGTACCGCCTGCGGATCACGCATCTCGAGCCGGTCACCTCGAGCCGGCGCGCCGCCCGCGGCCTCGTTGGGGTCGCGCACGGACCTGGGGTCGCCGAGCTCCTCGGGTCCGCCGGCGTCTTCGTCGTGCCGGCTCGGGCCAACCAGCGGCCGTCGACCAGCGAGATCCTCGACGCGGTGCGGCTCACGCACGCCGCCGAGGTCGTGGTCCTGCCCAGTGACAAGGACACCCGGGCGGTGGCCGAGGCCGCCGCCGAGGAGGCCCGCCGCGAGGGCATCCGGGTGGCCGTCATCCCGACGCGCGCGGTGGTGCAGACGCTGGCCGGCGTTGCGGTCCACGACCCGACGATGGCCTTCGACGACGACGTGATCTCCATGACGCGCGCCGCGGGGGCCACGCGCTACGCCGCCGTCACTGTCGCGAGCCGGCAGGCCCTGACCACCGTCGGGCCCTGCGAGGTGGGCGACATCCTCGGACTGGTCGGTGGCGACATCGTCATCGTCGGCTCCGACCTGGGCGCCGTGACGCGCGAACTGCTCGCGGGCATGCTCGCCGTCGGAGGCGAACTCGTGACGCTCGTCCTCGGCGAGGACGCCGATGACGACCTCCGCACGGGGGTGCCCGACTGGCTCGTCGAGCACTACCCACTCGTCGACGTGGGCGTCCACGACGGCGGCCAGCCGCTGTGGCCGATGATCATGGGAGTCGAGTGAGCGCTGGGCCTGATACGCCCGACCGGGCCTTCCTGCGCCGTCCCCTGAACGCGCTCGTCGGGGGCAAGACCGCGACCGCCCTCGAGAAGGCCATCGGCGTCAAGGATGTCGAGGATCTGCTGCGTCACTACCCGCGCCGGTACGCCGAGCGCGGCGAGCTGACCCCCCTGTCCACCCTGCGCGACGGGGAGCGGGTCACGGTCCTGGCCGAGATCCGCGAGGTGACCGTCCGGCCGATGCGCCAGCGCCGCGGCACGATCCTCGAGGCGCTGGTCACCGACGGCGTCGACACGATGTCGCTGACCTTCTTCAACCAGAAGTGGCGCGAGCGCGAGTTCAAGGTGGGTCGGCGAGGCCTGTTCGCCGGCCAGGTGTCGACCTTCAAGGGCCGGCGCCAGCTCGCGCACCCGGAGTGCCAGCTGTTCGCTGACGGGGTCGACGACGACCCGCTGGCGGTCCTCGAGTTCGCCGGCGCACTGATTCCGATCTACCCCGCCGCGGGATCGGTGACGACTTGGCAGATCCAGTCCGCGGTGGGGATCCTCCTCGACCAGCTGCCCGTCCTGCCCGACCCGATCCCTGACTCCGTCCGCGCCGAGCACCGGCTGTGCGAGCTCGACGAGGCCATCCGGATGATCCACCGGCCGACCGGCCGCGACGAGGTCGAGGAGGCCGTCACACGGCTGCGTTTCGAGGAGGCGTTCGTGCTCCAGGCCGTGCTGGCCGAACGGCGTGCCGAGGTGATGGCGCTTTCGGCCACCCGACGCATGCCGGATCCGAGCCCCCTGCGCGATGCGTTCGATGCGCGGCTGCCGTTCACCCTCACCGTCGGCCAGCGTGAGGTCGGCGAGGCGATCGACGAGGACCTGGCCCGCAGCCATCCGATGCACCGGCTCCTCCAGGGTGACGTGGGCAGCGGCAAGACCGTCGTCGCGCTCCGGGCGATGCTGCGCGTCGTCGATGCCGGCGGGCAGGCTGCGCTGCTGGCGCCGACCGAGGTGCTCGCGGCACAGCACCATCGCAGCATCGTCGCCATGCTCGGATCGCTCGCACGGGGCGGGCAGCTGGGCGGAGCCGACATCGGCACGCGCGTGGCCCTGCTCACGGGCTCGTTGAAGGCATCCCGCAAGCGCACCGAGCTCCTCGACATCGTCACGGGGGACGCCGGGATCGTCGTGGGCACCCATGCCCTCATCCAGGAGCACGTTGACTTCCACGACCTGGCACTGGTCGTCGTCGATGAGCAGCACCGATTCGGGGTGGAGCAGCGGGCCGCCCTGGCCGCGAAGTCGCGCGACGGGTCACGCCCGCACGTGCTCGTCATGACGGCCACCCCGATCCCGCGCACCGTGGCCATGACCGTGTTCGGCGACGTCGACGTCTCCACGCTGGTCGAGCTGCCGGCCGGGAGAGCAGAGGTCTCCACCCACATCGTCGCGCGGCAGGAGCAGCCCGGCCACTTCGCCCGGGTGTGGCAGCGGGTGCGCGAGGAGGTCTCCCGCGGACATCGGGTGTTCGTGGTCTGTCCCCGCATCGGGGACGATGGCGACGGCGAGACAGGCGGCGCCGATGGGGCCGAGCTCGAGCCCTGGGCCGAGGGCGAGTCCGAGGTCGAGCTCACCGCCGTGCTTCCGCTGGCGACCTCGCTGGCGGAGAACGAGCTGGCCGGGCTTCGGATCGGGATCCTGCACGGCCGCCTGCCCGCCGACGAGAAGGAGGACGTCATGCGGCGGTTCTCCGATCTCTCGGCGTCCGACGGCATCGACGTGCTCGTGTCCACGACCGTCATCGAGGTCGGGGTCGACGTCCCGGTGGCCACGACGATGGTGATCATGGACGCCGAGCGATTCGGCATGTCGCAGCTGCACCAGCTGCGCGGCCGGGTCGGGCGCGGCGGCCTGCCCGGGCTGTGCCTCCTGGTGACGAGCGCGCCCGCCGGGTCGCTCGCGCGCGATCGGCTTGAGGCCGTCGCGTCGACCACCGATGGATTCGTCCTGTCCGCCCTGGACCTCGCCCTCCGCCGTGAGGGTGACGTTCTCGGCAGCGTCCAGTCGGGTCGGCGGAGCTCCTTGCGCCTGCTCGAGGTGTCGCGCGACGAGTCCGTCATCGCGTCCGCTCGCGACGCCACGACGGCGATCTTCGCCGTCGACCCCTACCTGGCCGACCACCCCTACCTGGCCGACGCGGTGTCGCACCTGCGGCGTGACGAGCACAGCGAGTTCCTGGAGAAGGCGTGACGCGGATCATCGCCGGAGTGGCACGTGGGCGACGCCTGCAGGTGCCGGGCACGGGCACCAGGCCCACATCCGACCGCGTCCGCGAGGCGGTCTTCTCCAGCGTCGAGAGCGTGCTCCGCGCTGAGGACCTGGCCTGGCCGGACGTCGCCGTCCTGGATCTCTACGCGGGTTCGGGCGCGCTGGGGCTGGAGGCGCTCAGCCGCGGTGCCCGTGCCGCCGTGCTGGTGGAGCGGTCCCGGCCGGCCGCGCGCGTCCTGGCCGCCAACCTCGAGGTGGTCGGTCGCCCCGGTGGTCACGTGATGGTTCGCGACGTCGCGCAGCTGGCGTCAGTCGATCCCGTGGTCCTCGCGGACCTGTGCTTCGCCGACCCGCCCTACGAACTGGCCGCAATGGCCCTCCGCCGGGTGCTGACCGACCTCGCCGACGCCGGCTGGCTGGCCCCCGGAGCCCTCGTGATCGTCGAGCGCGCGTCGCGAGACGGGGAGAATCCGCTGCCCGACGCGTGGTCGCATGAGCGAACACGGCCCTACGGGGACACCACGCTTTGGTACGGTCGATTCACGGAGGCCGAGCCGACGGACGATCGTCCGGGCGACCGGTCCGCGTAGAGAGGCTTCCCATGCGCACGGCGGTGTGCCCAGGGTCCTTCGATCCAGTGACCAACGGTCACCTCGACGTGTTCGCCCGGGCGGCGAGCCTGGCCGACGAAGTCGTCGTGGCCGTCCTCATCAACCACTCGAAGGCCGGACTCTTCCCGATCGAGGAGCGCATGGAGATCCTGCGCGAGGTGGTGGCACCGTTCGGCAACGTCCGCGTCGACTCCTTCCACGGCCTGCTCGTCGACTACTGCCGGACCCACGAGATCCGGGCGATAGTCAAGGGCCTGCGGGCGGTCAGCGACTTCGACTACGAACTCCAGATGGCGCAGATGAACTACCGGCTGGCCGGCATCGAGACCCTCTTCATCTCGACCAACCCGCTGTACAGCTTCCTGTCCTCGAGCCTCGTCAAGGAGGTGGCCAAGTTCGGCGGCGACGTCAGCGACTTGGTCCCGGAGGCCGTGTTGGTACGGCTGAATGCGCGACTCTCGGACACAATGGGCAGCAGGTCGCAGTAGCGCGGCCGGGGCACGAAGGGCCCCGACACCCGAGGAGCTGTTGTGGACGTTCAGGAACGACTCGACGAGCTGGCCGTCCTGATCGAGGACGCCAAGTCGATGCCGCTGTCGGCCTCGTGCATCGTGAACCGCACGCAGGTACTCGACCTCATCGAGGAGATCCGCCAGCTTCTGCCCGAGTCGGTGCATCGCGCTGACGAGCTGCTCGCCGACCGTGAGGCGGTCGTGCAGGACGGTCGGCGCGAGGCCGATCGCATCCTCGAGCGTGCCCGGGCCGACGCCGACCGCATGGTGTCCGAGCATGAGGTGTACCTCGCGGCGGTGGCCGAGTCCGACGCCCTCACACAGCAGACGGCCAACGAGACGGCCCGCATGCGCAAGGAGACCGACGACTACATCGACGCCAAGCTGGCGACCTTCGAGATCACGCTCCAGAAGACCCTCCAGACGGTCGATCGGGGCCGGGAGCGCCTGCGCAGCCAGATGTACCAGGAGCTCGCCCCGGCCCAGGAGGTCTACGACGACGCCTCCTTCGCCGACACCGGCTATATGGACGCCGTCGACGACCCCCGCCAGGACGACCGCCGCTAGCCCGACGGGCCGTTTTCGTCATTCCGGACGTCGGCCTGTACCCTTTCCGAGGCCTCTAGCGAGGCCACGGTCAGCCGTGCCGAATGTGGAGGGTCACCGTGACCGGCCTCGATCCGAAGAACCCGCTCGTCCTCGACGTGCGGAGCCTGCAGCGCAGGCCGGGCTCGATGGTCACTGTCACCCGAAGCGTTCCGGCCCCGGCTGGCCTTGGCGTCGCGATGGCTCGGGTGCCCGAGAGATCGCCAATCGACCTGGATCTGCGATTGGAGTCCGTTCTCGAGGGTGTCCTGGTGTCCGGTACGGCGGATCTCCAGATCAGCGCGGAATGCTCGCGCTGCCTGGAGCCGGTGGACTGGCACGAGGAGTTCGACCTCACCGAGCTGTTCCGATACCCATCGACTGACGCCCGTGGCGCGGTGGTGGAGGAGGACGACGAGTCCGACGATCCGCTGCCGATGCTCGAGGACGACCTGATCGACCTCGAGCCGACGCTGCGGGACGCGGTGGTGCTTGACCTGCCCCTCGCCCCGCTGTGCAGTGAGGACTGCCTGGGACTGTGCTCCGTGTGCGGAGTGCGGCTCGAGGACGACCCACAGCACACGCACGACACGTCCGATCCGCGGTGGGCGGCGCTCGCCGCCCTCGTGGACCCGGACACGCAGTAGGCAGCCGACCACCGCGGCCCACCTGGGTTGCAGCACCATCGAGCAAAGGAAGAACCGTGCCAGTTCCGAAGCGGAAGACGTCCCGCTCCAACACCCGTCATCGTCGTTCGCAGTGGAAGACGTCGGCCCCGACCCTCGTGACCTGCGCTCGGTGCAAGGAGAAGCGCCTCGCGCACACGGCGTGCCCCACCTGCGGGACCTACGCCAAGCGCCGCGTTCTGGACGTCTAGCAGTTGGCAACCGTCGCCCTCGACCTCCTCGGCGGCGACAAGGCACCCGACGTCGTCGCGGACGCCATCGCCCGGCTGACCGCCGGGTCGGCTGACCCGGGCGACTCGGGGATCGACCTCATCGTGGTCGGGCCTGCCGACGTCGCCCGCCGTCTCCTCGCCGATCGGGGAGTCGTGATGGATCGCGTCCGGATCGTCGACGCCGGGCGTGGTGCGTCCATGTCCGGCAGCCCGCTGCCGACACTCCGCTCGCACGACGACGTCACCGTCACGATCGCCGTCGGCCTCGTCGAGGCACGGATCGCGGACGCCTTCGTGTCCGTCGGCCACACGGGCGCGGCGGTGGCCGCGGCCGTCCTGGGCCTGGGCCGCCTCAGCGGCATGTCCCGCCCGGCGCTCGCCGTCGTGGTTCCCTCGCTGTCCGGTCCCGTCGTCCTGGTGGATGCAGGTGCGGCACCCGATGCGACGCCTGATGTCCTGCGGCAGTTCGCGCTCGCCGGGTGGGCCTACTCGACGTCGCTCGGGGTGGCCAGTCCCCGCGTCGGCCTCCTGACCATCGGCAGCGAGCCGGGCAAGGGGGATCGCCTGCGCAAGTCGACCCATGACCTCCTGCTTGAGACGCTCCCCGCGGCGGGCGTCGACTACGTGGGACCCGTCGAGGGGCACGACATCTCGGTCGGGTCCCGAGCCGACGTCATCGTCACGGACGGGTTCACCGGGAACGTCCTGCTCAAGGGGCTCGAGGGCGCCGTCCAGTGGATGGCCCAGCAGATGGGCGCGGCGTACGGCGACGCTGACCCGGCCCGCGCGGTGGTCAGGGCCACCGCAACGGGCGATTTCGCCGGCGGCATGCTGCTCGGCGTGAACGGTGTCACCGTCATCGGCCACGGCGCCGGAACCGCTGAGGAGATCTGCGCCTGCGTCCGGCTCGCCGACCGGGCCGTGCGGCTCGGACTCGTGCCCGCCACCCAGCGGGCACTGGCCACCCTGGCGGCGCGATGAGCGCCGACCCGGACCGACTGGCCGCCGCCGCGGCGGTCAAGGCCGCCCTCATCGCCGTCTTCGACGCCGGTCCGGTGTCCGTCGTCCGTGCGGACTCCCCGCTCAGCGCTCTGGGTCTCACCGATGCGGACATGGTCTGCGTGGCCGATGCCGTGACCCGTGAGACCGACTCCTGGCCCGCTCCGTGCGTTCTCGACGACGACGACCTCGCGGGCGTGGCGACCGTGGCCGACCTGGTGAATGCCGTCCTCATCCGCCGCTCGGCAGGAGTCGAGGACTCGGCATGAACCACGACCGCGCCACCCTGGTCGCCACCCTCGGCGTCGACATCGACGAGGACCTGCTGGAACTGGCCCTCATGCATCGCTCGTACGCCTATGAGAACGGCAACCTGCCGACCAACGAGCGGCTGGAGTTCCTGGGCGACTCGGTGCTGGGGATCATCGTCACCGAGACCCTGTACCGCGACTACCCGGACTGCTCCGAGGGGCAGCTGGCAAAGCTGCGCGCTGCGGTCGTGAACTCCAACGCCCTGGCCGACGTGGCCAGGACGCTGGGCCTGGGGGAGTACCTGTACCTGGGTCGCGGAGAGGAGACGACCGGCGGCCGCGACAAGTCCTCGATCCTGGCCGACACCTTCGAGGCCCTGCTCGGCGCGGTGTTCTTGTCCGGTGGGCTCGAGGCAGCGGGAAGCGTGATCCACGCCCTGTTCGACCCGCTGATTTCGCGAGCCTCCGAGCTCGGTGCCGGCCTGGACTGGAAGACGTCCTTGCAGGAGATCGCCGCAGCACACGACCTGGGGCTGCCCGAGTACCTGGTCACGGACGTGGGCCCGGACCATGCCAAGGAGTTCTCGGCCCGGGCGGTCCTCGGTGGCGTCGTCATGGGCGAGGGGGCGGGGCGGTCCAAGAAGGCCGCGGAGCAGAACGCGGCGTCGGCCGCCTACCAGCGGCTGCGTGCCGGCGGGACCCCGCCGGTCCCCGAGGCCTGAGCGGCGAAGGCGCCCGTGCCCGAACTGCCCGAGGTCGAGGTCGTCCGTCGCGGACTGGACCGCTGGGTTCGGGGGCGCACGATCTGCGCCGTCGAGGTCCTGCACCCGCGCGCCACCCGGCGGCATGAGCCGGGCCCTGCGGACTTCTCCTCCCGGCTCCCGGGCCGTCCGATCGCTGCCGCGAGCCGCCGCGGCAAGTATCTGTGGCTGCCGCTGGCCCCGGACGCGAAGCATCCCGACGAGGCCCTGCTCGGGCACCTGGGAATGAGCGGTCAGCTGCTCGTCCTCCCGGCCGAGGCGCCGGACGGGCCCCATCTGCGGGCGCGGATCCGCTTCGACGACGACGGCCCCGAGCTGCGCTTCGTCGATCAGCGGACCTTCGGGGGGCTGTCCTTGGACCCGCTCGTCGAGGACGGGGCCGGCGGGCACCTGCCGCTTCCGGTGGCGCACATCGCCCGTGATCCGCTGGATCCGCTGTTCGACGACGAGGAGTTCGTCACGCGGGTCCGGGCGAGGTCCTCGGAGATCAAGCGCGTCCTGCTGGACCAGACGGTGTGCTCGGGGATCGGCAACATCTACGCCGACGAGTCGCTGTGGCGGTCGCGGCTGCACGGCGGCCGGCCTGCGGACCGGCTCGGCCGGCCGAGGGTGCACGAGCTGCTGGGTCATGTCCGGGACGTCATGATCGAGGCGCTCGCCCAGGGCGGCACGAGCTTCGACGACCTCTACGTCAACGTCAACGGGGAGAGCGGCTACTTCGACCGCAGCCTCGCGGCCTACGGCCAGGAGGGGCGCCCGTGCGGCCGATGCGGCACGCCGATCCGCCGGATTGCCTTCATGAACCGGTCCTCGTTCTTCTGCCCCCGCTGTCAGCGGCGGTCCCCGGCCCGGTGACCCGCGCGCCCGCGACGGACAGCGTCGCTCGGAAGGTAGAGTCCGCCGCGTGCACTTGAAGAGCATGACGCTGAAGGGATTCAAGTCCTTCGCGTCGTCCACGACCCTGCATTTCGAGCCGGGGGTCACCTGCGTCGTCGGGCCCAACGGATCCGGCAAGTCGAATGTCGTGGATGCCCTGGCCTGGGTCATGGGCGAGCAGGGTGCCAAGTCGCTTCGCGGCGGCAAGATGGAGGACGTCATCTTCTCCGGCACGGCCGGGCGGGCGCCCCTCGGTCGCGCCGAGGTATCGCTCACCATCGACAACTCCGACAGTGCGCTGCCGATCGACTACACCGAGGTCACGATCTCTCGGACCCTGTTCCGCAACGGCGGATCCGAGTACGCGATCAACGGCCAGCCCTGCCGCCTGCTCGATGTCCAGGAGCTGCTCAGCGACTCCGGCATCGGTCGCGAGATGCATGTCATCGTCGGGCAGGGCCAGCTCGACACGATCCTCCAGGCCACGCCCGAGGATCGTCGCGGCTTCATCGAGGAGGCTGCTGGCGTCCTCAAGCACCGCAAGCGCAAGGAGAAGGCGCTGCGGAAGCTGGAGTCCATGCAGGCCAACCTGACGCGACTGCAGGACCTGACCGGGGAACTGAGGCGGCAGTTGAAGCCGCTGGGTCGGCAGGCCGAGGTGGCGCGCCGGGCAGTCGTCATCCAGTCGGAGGTGCGCGATTCCCGCCTGCGGCTGATGGCCGACGACCTCGTCGCACTCCAGCAGGCGCTGGCGGCGGAGGTCGCCGACGAGACCGCCCTGCGCGAGCGGCAGGCCGACGTCGATGCCCGCCTGGTGACGTTGCTGGAGGAGGAGAAGGCGGTCGATCAGCAGGCTGCGCTCGATGCCCCGCGCCTGGCTATGGCCCAGGAGACCTGGTTCGCCCTGAGCGGTCTTCGCGAGCGCTTCCATGGCCTCGTTCAGCTTGCGGCCGAGCGGGTCAAGCACCTGCAGCCCGAGCCGGAGGAGGAGTCCGGTCGCGACCCCGAGCAGATCGAGGCTGATGCCCGCACCCTGCGGCAGGAGGAGTTCGAACTCGGCCGCCAGGTGGAGGCCTCGCGCGAGGCCCTGGCGGCGGCGGATGCCGCCCGGCTGTCCGCTGAGCAGGCAGCTGCAGTGGAGGAGCGACGGGTCGCCGACGCCGAGCGGGCCGCTGCCGATCGACGCGAAGGCCTCGCCCGGCTCGCCGGGCAGGTCAACGCCGCGCGTTCGCGCAAGGAGGCCCGTGAGGCCGAGATCGCCCGGCTCGACGTCCAGATCGCCGAGGCGCGCCAGCGCGGGGAGTCGGCTCAGCACGAGTTCCAGCGGATAGAGGTCGACGTCGCCGGCCTCGACGAGGGCGAACTGAGTCTGGACGCCGAGCACGAGGCCGCCGAGCGGTCCCTGGAGGCGGCCGACAACGCGGTCGAGTCCCTGCGCTCGCGCGAGGCCGCTGCCGAGCGGCAGCGAGCGGGCCTCAGCGCCCGCTGCGAGGCGCTGCGCATCGGGCTGGAGCGCAAGGATGCGGGCGCCAGGCTGGTCGAGGCCCGCGACCAGGTCAGCGGCGTGATGGGCCCGCTGGCGAGCCTTCTGCACGTCGAATCCGGTGCCCAGGCGGCCGTGGCCGCAGCGCTGGGCGACGTCGCCGACGCCGTTGTCGTGTCCGGGATGGATGCGGCCATGCGCGCCATCGTGCTGCTGAAGGACGAGGACGCCGGGCGTGCTGCCCTAGTGGTGGCCGATTCCGAGCAGGCCCGTGCCCCGCGTCCTCCGGTGCGCGAGGTGGGTCGACCGCTGAGCCAGTTCGTCACCTGCGACGACGGGCTGCGACCGGTCGTCGATCATCTGCTGGAGCGCTGGGTCCTGGTCGACGACCTCGCTCAGGCCGCCGACCTGCTCGGGCATCACCCCGGCCTGTCGTTCGTGACTCCCGCCGGCGACGTCATGTCGGCCGGTGTCGTCCACGGTGGCTCGGCCAGCACGCCGAGCCTTCTCGAGGTGCAGGCGGCGTACGACGAGGCGTTCGCCGGGCTGACCGAGGTGGGCCATGAGCTGGACCGACTCCGCTTCGACATGTCGACTGCCAAGGCACAGCAGGCGAGCGCAGCCGCCCGGGTCGAGAACACCCTCGCCAGACTCCATGAGTCCGACGCACGCATGGCCGCGGTCGCCGAGCAGCTCGGCCAGCTCGGGCAGGTCGCTCGCGCGGCGCTCGCCGAGGCCGATCGGCTGACGTCCGCGCGCGGCGCCGCGGAGGTGGCGCTCGAGACCGACAGCGGGCAGTTCGCGCAGCTCCAGGCCCGGCTCGAGGCCGCGTCCGAGGAGCCCGACGAGCAGGCACCCGACGACGACCGCGAGCAGCTGGCGGCCCTGGCCTCGACGGCGCGCCGCGCAGAGGTCGACGCCCGACTCGCCCTGCGCACGGCCGAGGAGCGGGTGTCGGCAGTTGCAGCCCGAGCGCAGCAGCTGGAGAGGGCAGCCGACGCCGAGCGTCAGGCGCGCGTCAACGCCCAGCAGCGCCGCGAGCGGCGCGCCCGCGAGCTCGTCGTCACGGCCGCCGTGCTCGAGGGCGCGAGGACGGCGATGACCCGTATCGAGGGCTCTGTCGCCGCCGCCGGCCGGGAGCGCTCCCTCGTCGAGAAGGCCACCCGCGACCGCGAGGCGCAGGCGCAGCGGATCCGTACCAGCCTGCGCGAGCTGACGGCAGAAGCGGACCTGCTCAAGGACTCGGTGCACCGCGACGAGGTCGCGCGTGCCGAGCAGCGGATGCGGATCGAGCAGGTGCAGGACAAGGTCCTCGACGACTTCGGCGTCGATGCCGACATCCTCATCGCCGAGTACGGACCCGATCAGTTGGTCCCGCCCACGCAGCCCTCGCCGGGCGACGAGCCACCGGCCGAGGAGCCGCAGGCCTACCCGTTCGTGCGCGCACAGCAGGAGAAGCGGCTGAAGGCAGCCGAGCGCGACCTCGCACTGCTGGGTCGCGTCAATCCGCTGGCACTGGAGGAGTTCTCGGCCATGGAGGAGCGGCACCGCTTCCTCAGCGAGCAGCTCGATGACCTCAAGCGCACGCGCGAGGACCTGCTCGACATCGTCAAGGAGGTCGACGCCCGCGTGCAGCAGGTCTTCACCGAGGCCTACGAGGCGGTGGAGCGCGAGTTCGAGACAGTCTTCGCGCGGCTGTTCCCCGGTGGCGAGGGCCGGCTCATCCTCACCGACCCGTCGGACATGCTCAACACAGGTGTCGACGTCGAGGCCCGTCCGCCGGGCAAGAAGGTGAAGCGCCTGTCGCTGCTGTCGGGTGGCGAACGGTCACTGACCGCGGTGGCCTTCCTCGTCGCCTTGTTCAAGGCGCGGCCGAGCCCGTTCTACGTCCTTGACGAGGTCGAGGCCGCACTCGACGAGGTCAACCTCGGCCGGCTGATCGACATCATCGAGGAGCTGCGGTCGTCCTCCCAGCTCATCGTGATCACGCACCAGAAGCGCACGATGGAGATCGCCGATGCCCTCTACGGCGTCTCGATGCGCGGTGACGGCGTCACGCAGGTGATCGGTCAGCGCCTCCGCGAGAGCGAAGTGGTCAGCGCCTAGCCGTGGCGTCCAGGCCGGCCACCGCCTGCGTGAAGCCGGTCACGATGAGGCCCTGCGCCACGATGTAGGTGGCCATGATGATCGCGCTCAGCGCCGGGGACTCCGACAGCGGGCCGAAGGCCGTGAGGGCGATGAGGCCGTCCGACACCACGAAGATGCCGGCGCCGACGGCGACTCGCCAGCCCTTGTCGCGAGGCACGCGGATGACGAGGTCGAGGGCAACGACCGCCATGGCCACCAGCACGACGCTGTACACCAGCACCGGCAGGCGCATGGCCTTGGCGCCCGGACCGACCAGCCAGTTGATCACCAGCCACACGACGACGTAAGGCACCAGCGAGATCTTCCACGCGCGCACGAGGCCGGGGCCGGGGATCCGCGTGAACGCGATGATGTAGCAGACCTGCATCACCATGAAGGCGAGGATCCCGCCGACGAACCACAGGTCGCCGTCGCCGATAAGGAGCAGATCGCCCAGCCAGGCGAACCCGATGCCGACAAGCAGCCACGTGAGCGCTCGGGGCAGTCTGCCCGTGCCATCCGGCATGGTGGCGCGCCAGTACGCGACCAGCCAGATCGCCAGCAGCGGCATCAGCAGCGCCTTCGTGACGTGCACCATCGTGGTGCTGCTGGCGAGTTCAGTGATCACGTTGGCCAGGCCGACCAGGGCGTAGGCCATGAGCAGGACGCGGGACGTCATGGCCACATCCTGCCGCGTGGAAGGATGCGGCCCATGAATTCCCTCGCCATCATCCTCGGCATCGTCCTGGTCCTCCTGGTCGTCGGGGTGATCGGCTTCGTCGGCTTCCGGCGCGGTGGCTCGGGGAATGTCCTGGAGGAGAAGCCGCGTCCGGGCATCGACTACGCACCCGGGGTCGGAGACGACGACACCACGCCGAGGGACACCCCCCGCCGCACGGTCGACGTGCTCGACGTCGGGGAGCCGCTCGCGACGCCCACCGACCTTGTGCCGGATGCCGAGGTGCTCGACGACTCCGTCACCGAGGTCCCCTCGGCCGAGGATCTCGAGGGACTGCTGCTCGTCGAGGTGCCCGAGCCCTCGGCCGGCCGCCTGCAGCGTCTTCGCGCCCGGCTGGCCCGTTCGCAGAACGCCGTGGGTCGAGGGCTGCTGGCGCTGCTGAGCTCCGGGACCATCGACGACGACACCTGGGACCAGGTCGAGGAAACCCTGCTCACCGCCGATCTCGGCGTCGCGCCGACGCAGGAACTGCTCGAGCGGCTCAAGACGCGGGTGAAGGTCGAGGGCTCGTCAGACCCGGCGGCGGTCAAGACGATGCTGCGACAGGAACTGCTGGCCCTGGTGGACCCGACCATGGATCGCGAGGTCCGCGCCGAGCGCGTCGACGGCCGACCGGGGGTGGTGATGGTCGTCGGGGTCAACGGAACCGGCAAGACCACCACGACCGGCAAGCTGGCCCGCCTCGCCGTGGCCAACAACCAGACCGTCGTGCTGGGGGCTGCCGACACCTTCCGCGCGGCGGCGGCCCAGCAGCTGCAGACGTGGGGTGACCGTGTCGGTGCGGCCGTCGTGAGAGGCCCGGAGGGCGGCGACCCCGCGGCGGTGGCGTTCGACGCCGTGGCCACCGGAATCGCGGCCGACGTCGACACCGTGATCATCGACACCGCCGGCCGGCTGCACACCAAGACGGGGCTGATGGATGAGCTCGGCAAGGTGAAGCGCGTGGTCGAGAAGCAGTCGCCGATCGACGAGGTGCTCCTGGTGCTCGACGCGACCACGGGACAGAACGGCCTCGTCCAGGCTCGGGTCTTCGCCGAGGTCGTCGACGTCACCGGAATCGTCCTCACGAAGCTCGACGGCACCGCGCGCGGAGGAATCGTCGTCGCGGTGCAGCGTGACCTCGGCGTGCCGGTGAAGCTCGTCGGGCTCGGCGAGGGCCCCGACGACCTGGCGCCGTTCGACGCGGAGGCGTTCGTGGACGCGCTCCTCGACGAATGAGCCCCTCGGGCGAAACCTCCCGTTAACGCAGGGCGTCCTCGCGACACGCACTGTTAACGCGCCGCCTGCGGGCGACACGCGACGGTAACGGCAGGACGCGGGCCCGGAAACGTCTCTCCAGAAATGTTCAACACGCGAGGTGAACAACGCCACTGGAGGGAGTACTCGCATGGATTTAGCATTGAACTCGGGTGACACCGCATGGGTGCTGGCTAGCTCAGCACTCGTGCTGGTGATGATCCCGGGGCTGGCCTTCTTCTACGGAGGCATGCTCCGGACCAAGTCCGTTCTCAACATGCTCATGATGGTCATGGGCGCACTTCTGATCGTCGGCGTTCTCTGGGTCGCCTACGGGTACTCGATGTCGTTCGGCGACAACGCAGGCGATGCGGGCCTCATCGGACAGCCAGGGGAGTACGCGTTCCTCAACGGTCTGATGGCCGTCGACCCCAAGGCCACGCTGCCCGTGATGGCGTTCGTGGCGTTCCAGGCGATGTTCGCCTGCATCACCGTCGGCCTCATCGCAGGCGCCATCGCCGACCGGACCAAGTTCTCCGCGTGGATGGTGTTCGCCGCGATCTGGGCGACCGTCGTGTACTTCCCCGTCGCGCACTGGGTCTGGTCGACGGGCGGATGGATCTTCAAGCTGGGCGTCATCGACTTCGCCGGTGGGACCGCGGTCCACATCAACGCCGGTGCAGCGGGCCTTGCTCTCGCGATCGTGATCGGCAAGCGCAAGGGATGGCCGAAGACGCCGATGCGTCCTCACAACCTGCCGCTGGTGATGATCGGTGCCGGTCTGCTGTGGTTCGGGTGGTTCGGCTTCAACGCCGGCTCCGCCCTCGCCGCGAACAATGCCGCGTCGGTCGTCTTCGTCAACACGTTCGTGGCCACCTGCGCCGCGGGACTTGCATGGCTGCTGACGGAGAAGCTCCGCGACGGTCACGCGACCTCGCTGGGTGCGGCCTCGGGCATCGTTGCCGGCCTCGTCGCGATCACGCCGTCCTGCTCGGCCGTGAGCCCGGTGGGTGCCATCATCATCGGTGTCGTGGCCGGTGTCCTCTGCGCTCTCGCAGTGGGCCTGAAGTACAAGGTCGGCTACGACGATTCGCTTGACGTAGTCGGTGTCCACCTTGTCGGCGGCATCGTCGGCACGCTGCTCATCGGCCTGCTGGCCACTGATGCAGCACCGGCCGGTGTCAACGGCCTGTTCTACGGCGGTGGGCTCGACCAGCTCGGCAAGCAGACCGTCGGTGCTGCTGCCGTCCTGTCCTACTCGCTCATCTGCGCCCTCATCATCGGTTTCGCGATCAAGAAGACGATGGGTATCCGAGTCAGCGACGATGAGGAGGTGGGCGGTGTCGACCTGGCGCTGCACGCTGAGTCCGCGTACGAATTCGGGGACACTGGCGGCGGCGGTGTCTTCGCTGGCGTTGGCCACGCGGCTCGCAACAACTCGGAGGTGCAGGGATGAAGCTCATCACCGCAATCATCAAGCCGTTCAAGCTCGACGACGTGAAGGTTGCTCTCGAGGGGCAGGGGGTCCACGGACTCACCGTCTCCGAGGCATCCGGCTACGGTCGGCAGAAGGGCCACACCGAGGTCTACCGCGGCGCCGAGTACACGGTCGATCTCGTGCCGAAGGTGAAGGTCGAGGTCGTCGTTGATGACGACGTCGCCGTCGCTGTCGTGGACGCCATCGTCGGCGCCGCGCAGACCGGCAAGATCGGAGACGGCAAGGTCTGGGTCAGTCCGGTCGACACGATTGTCCGGGTCCGCACCGGCGAGCGTGGCGTCGAAGCCCTTTAGGGTTGTCACCCGTGGACGCACCAACCTCCGCGGCGTCATATGCCGCCGCTCGCGAGGAGATTGCGCGCCGCCCCCTGCTTAACGGCGGGGGGCGGCGCGCCGCCTTGACGAGCCTGACCGACGACTGGCTGGCTCGGGCATTCGCTGCGGCCATGACGTCGGTCTCCGATCCCTTCTGCCTGGTCGCGGTCGGCGGCTATGGCCGAGGCCAGCTCACGATGGGCAGCGATCTCGACCTGCTGCTCCTGCACCGGGCGAGCCCGACCGAGGCAAGTCACGTGGCAGAGGCCCTGTGGTACCCGGTGTGGGACGCCGGAGTGAAGCTCGACCACAGCGTGCGGACGGTCAGTGAGGCTCGACGCCTCGCGGCGGACGACATCAAGGTCGTCCTCGGCCTGCTCGATGCACGCGTCGTGGCCGGAGATCCTGCCCTCGCTGAGCAACTGCAGTCGGCCGTTCTCGCCGACTGGCGGGCGATGGCCGACCGTCGACTGCCGGCGCTGCGCGAGATGGTCGTCGACCGCAGGCAGCGCTTCGGCGAGGCCTCCCAACTCCTCGAACCTGACATCAAGGAGTCCTACGGCGGGTTGCGCGACGCGACGATCCTCAAGGGGATCGCGGCCTCATGGGTCACCGACGTACCCCACCAGGGCTGGGCCGATTCCGTGGACTTCCTGCTCGACGTGCGCGACTCACTGCACCGGATCACCGGCAAGGGCAACGACAAGCTGATCATGCAGGAGCAGGCAGCGGTCGCCGAGGATCTCGTCGGCGTCGCGGATCCCGATGCGCTCCTGCGCGCCGTGTACGAGAGTGCGCGCAACATCGCCTATGCCAGCGACGTGACCTGGCACCGCGTCGAGCGACTCGAGCGCGACCGCAAGCGCGTGTCCTTCCGGCCCATCAAGCGCAAGACGCCCAACCGGCTTCCTCTCGCGGACGGGGTGGTCATGCAGGACGGCGAAGCCGTGCT
>Ga0302322_100000890_pt1 | contig 23547 bp, 21 predicted proteins | sample Fen_T0_2_FD_203757 | JGI IMG/M metagenome (GOLD analysis project Ga0302322, IMG submission 203757) | Peat permafrost microbial communities from Stordalen Mire near Abisko, Sweden - Fen_T0_2 | ecosystem: Environmental > Terrestrial > Soil > Wetlands > Permafrost | place: Sweden: Abisko...
GCGTGCGCGACATGAACCGCAACGGGATCCTCGCTTCGATGTGCTTCCCGTCGTTCGCCGGGTTCAACGCGGGCTTCTTCTACAACACGCCCGACCGCGACCTCTCGAAGGTCATGCTCCAGGCCTACAACGACTGGCACATCGACGAGTGGTGCGCGGCCTACCCCGGCCGGTTCATCCCGCTCGCGCTCATGCCGGTGTGGGACCGCGACGGCATGGCCGCCGAGGTGAAGCGGGTCGCGGCGAAGGGCTGCCGCGCGGTGACCATGCCGGAGCTTCCCCACCTCATGGGCCTGCCGAGCTACCACGACCTCGACTACTGGGGTCCGTTCTTCGACGCGGTGTGCGACGCGGGCACGGTGATGAACCTGCACATCGGCCAGGGCTTCGGCGCGATCCAGAGCGCACCGGGCGCCCCGATCGACAACATGATCATCCTCGCCACGCAGGTCTCGACGATCGCCGCGCAGGACCTGCTCTGGGGCGGGGCGTTCTTCGCGTACCCCGACCTGAAGGTCGCGTGGTCGGAGGCCGGGATCGGGTGGATCGCCTTCTACCTCGACCGCTGCGACCGCCACTACAAGAACCAGATCTGGCTGGGCCACGACTTCGGCGGCAAGCTCCCGAGCGACATCTTCCGGGACCACTCGCTCGCCTGCTTCGTGAGCGACCCCACGTCGCTGAAGGTCCGCCACGACATCGGCATCGACATCATCGCCTGGGAGTGCGACTACCCCCACTCCGACTCCATCTGGCCCGACGCACCGGAGCAGATCCACGGCGAGATGGCCGCGGCCGGGTGCAGCGACGAGGACATGCACAAGATCACGTGGCAGAACACGTGCCGGTTCTTCGACGTCGACCCGTTCGCGGTGATCCCGCGAGAGCAGGCGACTGTCGGCGCGCTGCGCGCGCTGTCTCCCGACGTCGACACGTCGATCCGTTCCCGCCACGAGTGGCGGGCTCTCTACGAGGCGGGCGCGTCCGCGTAGCGCGCGGCTGCGTCGGATCCGTGACCGAGCTCGACGCGGGGTTGGTGGGCCGCGATCGCGCCATCCTCGTCGCGTTCTACACGGGGCCGATGGGGTTCGCGCTCGTGCAGGAGCACGCGGTCGAGGGCTTCGGCACCGTGCTGCGGTTCCGGCGCGACCGCGCGCGGTTCAAGGTGTTCTTGCCGTTGCGCGACGTCGACGCGGCGGTGGATGTGGACCCGTGGTATCGGCCCGGCGGCTGGCGCTACGCCGCGCTCACGCTCGACACCCCAGAGGAGCTGGACGCGCTCGTCGACGCGGTGGCCGGTGCGGGCGGCCGGGTCGTCCTCGCGCCGACGGTGCACCGGCCCGGCGCGCAGACCGCGGTCGTGGCCGACCCGGAGGGCAACCATTGGGAGCTCCTCTGGGAGGGGGTCTCGGAGGGGACGGAGCGGCGAGAGCCGGGTGATCGGCGCTCGCATTCATCTAGAGGTTTGCTTGCCGCCTCCGACCGGCCTGCGTAGATTCGTCGGCATGACTCGCTTCCGCCGCCCCGAGGTCGACCTCTGGATCAACGCGGTGATGACGGGCGTGCCCGAGATCTGCTCCGTGTACGACTGGCACACGGTCGACGACGACGTGGTCGTGTTCCACTGCCAGAACCGTCGTGACAACCCCCATGACGAAGGGCCCGAGTACTGGGACTTCGCCGGTCTGTCCGCCCTCTGGTACGCGGGTGATGTTCTCTGGCGGGCCGACGAGGACTACCGGGACCGCGACGGCGCCCGGCGAACGAGCATCGACGATTCGGCGGCGTGCGCGCGTGCCGGCGTGACTGATCCCATCGAGCGTATGACCCGCCGACACCGTGGCGCGGCGCCGCCGTGGGTCCGCACCGACGCCGAACCGCATCCGACCTGGCTCGATCGTCTCGAGCTCCCGGCGGCGACGCGGCCGAGCCAGATCTACGCGCTCCTCGGTCGTCCCCGCGACCTCGTCTGATCCGTGTCCGAAGAGCCGTTCGACGTCGTTGCGACCAGGAAGCTGGTCCAGGAGCAGATGGGCGGGGCGGAGCGGCTCCGTGCGCTCCGGCTCGCCGGTCGCCGTTCCGCCCGCGACTTCATCGCGGCGTTCTTCGACTCCGGCTCGTTCACCGAGCTCGGCACGTTCGCCGGCATGCGGTCCGGACTCCCGCCCACGGCCGCGGGCGACGGTCGGATCACCGGGCACGCAACGCTGGATGGCGCCCCGATCGCGGTCATCGTCGACGACGTGACCGTCAAGCGGGCGAGCAGTACGGCGCTCAACGCGCGGAAGGCCGAGCGGGTCGTGCAGACCGCGAAGCGCACCGGCATGCCGATCCTGTACGTCGGCGAGGCCGGTGGTGCGCGACTCCCGGAGACCCTCCGCGGCGACGTCTTCGTCTCCGAGCCGATCTATCCGTGGCTCTTCGACCCGGAACGGCCGCCGCTCGTCACCGCGATCGTCGGCGACTCGTACGGAGGCTCGAGCTTCGTCGCCGCGATGTCGGACATCGTGGTCATGCTGCAGGGGTCGGTGCTGGCGTTGACGTCGCCGCGTGTCATCGGCATCGCGACGGGCGTGCAGGTGTCGGCCGAAGAGCTGGGCGGGGCCACGGTCGTCGCCGCGCAGACCGACCTCGTGGACATCGTGGTCGAGGATCCCGCCGAACTCGACCGCGTCTTGCGCAAGGCATTGGAGTTCTTCACCTGCCCGGTCACCGAAGGGAAGCGTGCGCCCGACGCCGACCTGCGGGCGCTCGTTCCCGTGGAGGAGTCCAAGGTCTACGACGTTCACCCCGTCGTCGACGCGATCCTGGACCAGGACTCCTTGCTCGAGCTCGGTGGGGCGCGCGGTCGTTCGCTGGTGACCGGTCTGGGGCGGGTCGACGGCCGAGTGGTCGGGGTCATCGCGTCGCAGCCGATGCGGGAGGCGGGTGCGCTCTCCCCCGCGGCGTGCGAGAAGGCGTCCAAGCTGACCGCACTCTGCGACCGCTTCGGGTTCCCGATCGTCTGCCTGGTGGACACGCCCGGCTTCCAGATCGGGGTGCACGTCGAGCACTCCGGGATGTTGCGCAGGGCGATGGACCTGATCGAGCGGAACACCGCCGCCGCCTGCCCCACCGTCACGGTGATCCTGCGCAAGGCCTTCGGCCTCGCGTTCTTCGCGATGTTCAGTCCCGATCACGGCGGGGATGTGGTGCTCGCGTGGCCCGGCGCGCACGTCGGGTTCATGGCGCCGGCCGTCGCAGCCAACGTTCTCTACGGAGACGAGTTCGAGGGCCTGGCGCCGGCCGACCGGCAGGAGCAGCTCGCCGAGCGCGCGGCCTCCCTCGGTGCGTCCGCGACCGCCCGCGACGTCGCCGCGGCGATGGGCATCGACGAGATCATCGACGAGGCCGACACGATCCCGGCGGTTCGCCGCTTCCTGGACGTGCTCGCTCCGGTCGAGCGTGCCCCGGCGCGAAAGGACACCTGATGGAGCTGTTCGAGGCGATGAGGACCTGCCGTTCCATCCGGCGCTTCCGTCCCGATCCCGTCGACGAGTGCGTCCTGTGGCAGTGCCTGAAGGCGGCGGGCTACGCGCCGTCGGGTTCGAACGCACAGCCCTGGCGGATCATCGTGGTCAACTCCGACGAGGCCCGAGCGCTGCTCGGTCCGGCGTACCGCAAGGGCGCGGCGTGGAGCATGGGGATCTACGGCGTCACCCGCCCGCCCGACGACGACAACTCCCGCCGCGCCCGGATGACCCGCTCGATGTTCGAGCTCGTCGACAACTTCGAGTCGATCCCGTACTACGTGATGTTCCTGACCGAGCTCTGGGACAACCTGCCCGACCACCTGGCCGGCTCCGCCGTGTATCCCGCCGTGCACAACTTCATGCTCGCGGCGCGGTCGTTCGGCCTCGGGACGGTGCCGACGATGTGGTTCATGGAGTGCGAGGACGAGCTGCGCGCGCTGCTGGAGATCCCCGAGATGTGGCACATCGCAGCGCTGATGCCGCTCGGGTACCCGAAGGGCCGCCACGGGCCGCTGCACCGGCGCCCCATCGAAGAGCTGGTCCACTGGAACCGCTTCGGCGACCATCGTCCCGCTCCGGAGGGGCTCGAGCTCCCCGGTGCGATCGAGAAGTCGCGTTGACGGTGCCGCCGACCTACGAACGCCGCGTCGTAGCCTGACCGATGCCGGCCGACGATCGACCGTACCGACTGGGTGCGGAGCTGCTCGCGCCGTACGCCCTGATCGCGAACGCGCGCGACGTACCGGATGCGATCGCGCTCGAGAACGTCGAGACGGGTGCGGTGTGGACGCACGCCACGCTGCTCGACGGCATCACCCGGTGGGCGAGCGCGCTCGCGGTCGTCGGGGTCGGGCCCGGAGACCGCGTCGCGACGATGCTTGTCGACCAGGCCGACGGCATCCACTCGTGGCTCGGCGCCGCGTTCGCAGGGGCAGTCGAGGTGCCCCTCAACCCGCAGCACCGGGGTGAGCTGCTCCGGCAGCTCCTGTCCGCGATCTCGGCCCGGGTGCTGGTCGTCGACGCCGCGGTGCTCGGCGAGCTCGATCTCGGCGACGTCGCCGACCTGGTCGACACGATCGTCGTCCACGGTCCGGGATCGCAGCCGTACGCGTGCCGCGGCACACCGATCGTCGACCTCGGCCCCCTCGTCGCGGCACCACCGACGATCACCGACCCCCCGCCGATCCGGTACTGCGACACCGCGACGGTCATCTTCACGTCCGGCACCACCGGGCCGTCGAAGGGCGTGATCGTGCCGTGGGCGACCGCGTACCAGCTGGTCTCGTGGATGCCCGCGGACTCGTACACGGAAGGGGAGGGCCTCTTCTGCCCCCTGCCGATGTTCCACTTGGCCGGGAAGTCCGCCTTCACGAGCACGCTCATCCGTCGCGCCCGATACGTGTACCGCCAGCGGTTCAGTGCGTCGTCGTTCCTCGACGACGTCCGGAGCTCGCAGTGCGTGGTCGCGAACGTGGTGGGACCGATGCTGTCGTTCCTCGCGGACACGCCCCCCGGGGCCGACGACGCCGAGAACCCGGTGCGGGTCGTGGCCTGCGGGCCGATGATCCGGGGCATCGAGTCGTTCGAGCGACGCTTCGGGGTCCACGTCGTCACGTGCTACGGGATGACGGAGATCGGCTCGGTGCTCACGACGGATCAGGACCACGGTCCGTGGAACGCCTGCGGCCGGGTGCGCGAGGGCTACCCGTGGCCCGAGGTGCGGATCGTGAACGACGATGACGAGGAGGTCGGGCCGGGCGAGGTGGGGGAGCTGATCGTGCGCACGGCGGCCCCGTGGGCGTTCAGCCCCGGGTACCTCGGGGCGCCGGCCGCGACGGCGGAGGCCTGGCGCAACGGCTGGTTCCACTCGGGTGATGCGCTCCGGGTCGACGACGCCGGCAACTACTACCTGGTCGACCGGTTCAAGGACACGATCCGCCGTCGCGGGGAGAACGTCTCCAGCTTCGAGGTCGAGTCGATCGCCAGCTCGCACGAAGCGGTGCGCGAGTGTGCCGCCGTCGGCGTGCCGGGTGCGCACGGCGACGACGACATCGTGCTCTTCGTGATCCCGACGGCGCCGGGTGCGGTCGGCCCCGACGCCCTCCGGGATTGGTTCGGCCCGCGGCTGCCGTCGCACATGGTGCCCGCCGAGATCCGCGTGGTTGACGACCTGCCCCGAAACGCGACGACGCTCCGGGTGAAGAAGCACGACCTCCGCCGGATCGCGAGCGAAGGCCGCCAGGAGGGCGTCGGGACCTGAGCCCGGCGGAGCGGCTCAGCGCACCTCGACGGCCTGCAGGCTCGTCGCGCGCGCCCAGGTGTAGTCGGCCTTCCCACTGGCATGGCGCTGTACGCGGTCGACGAACACGAACGCCCGTGGCGCCTTGTACCGGGCCAGACTCGCCGCGCACCACTCCCGGAGGGCCACGGGGTGCGGCTCGGCTTGCGAGGTGAGCTGCACGATGGCGGTGACCTCCTGGCCGAACCGCTCGCTGGGCCGCCCGATCACCAGCGCGTCGACGACGTCGGCGTGGCGCTTGAGGACGTCCTCCACCTCTTCGACGAACACCTTCTCGCCCCCGGTGTTCACGACGAGCGAGTCGCGGCCGAGGAGCTCGACCTGGCCGTCGGGCGTGAACCGGGCCCGGTCGCCCGGGATCGCAACGCGCACGCCGGCGATGACCGGGAACGTCGCTTCCGTCGCGGCCTGGTCGTCGAGGTACCCGAGCGGGACGCGGTCGCACTTCGCCATCCAGCCGACCTCGTCCGCGTCCGCGTCCGTACCAGGGTCGAGGAACCTCGTGCGATCGGCGGACAGCAGCCGGGCCGTCGGGCCGAGCGGGAAGTGTTGGACCTCGGGCCCGTTTGCGCTCGCCACTCCCGACGTCATCGCGCCGATCTCGGACGCGCCGTAGCCGTCGCGGATGCTCACCCGCGGCAGGAGCTCCATGAGCGCGCGCTTCGCCTCCGCACTGGTGGGTGCACCGCCGGTGCCGATGGTGGCCAGGCTCGACAAGTCGTACTCGGTGCGGCGCAGCTCGTCGATCATCGGACGCGCGTACGCGTCGCCGACGATCGTCATCATGTTCACGCGTTCGCGGGCTGCGGTCTCGAGAATGGTGCGCACGGCGAAGGGCTGCGCGTCGTCGTGCAGGACGACCGTCGCGCCCATGCCCGCGGCGAGGAAGGTCGTCCACTGCGCGGCCACGTGCATCAGCGGCGACGTGGGGAACCACGTCCCCGCGCCGCGCACGGCGCGCTCGCGGAGCGCGTCCTCGCCCCGGCCGTCGGCGCCGCCCATGCCCGCGACGAACAGGTCGGCCTGACGCCAGAGCACCGCCTTGGGGTGCCCGGTGGTCCCGCCGGTGCAGGCGATGTGGAGGTCGTCGGGCGACGGCGCGGGCAGCGCGCGGTCGCCGCCGCCGAGCGCGATGGCGTGCTCGTGGTCGACGGCGCCGGAGAGGCTTGGCGCGGTGGACCCGTCGTCGACCTCGATGAGGAGGTCGAGGTCCGCGGCGACGTCGGCGAGCTTGTGGCCCAGCCCGCGCTCGTAGACGACGGCCCGCACGCCGATCCGACGGAGGAGGTCGGCGATCTCGCGCGCGGTGTAGTGATAGTTCACGTTGCACGGGACGACGCGCGCCTTCCACGCGGCGAGGATCGCCTCGACGTGCTCAGGGCGGTTGTGGGACAGCACCGCGACCCGGTCCTGCCCGCACTCCCAGCGCTCGAGGTCGGCGCGATCGCGGCAGTCGCCGAAGCCGGCGCCGCGGAGGTACCGGGCCAGTGCCCGCGACCGCTGCGCGACCTCCCCGAAGGTGCATCGACGGTCGCCCCACACGATCATCGTGCGCTCGGGGATCGCCGCGGCGACCACCTCGTGGACGTCGGCGAGCGCCCAGTTGTGCGCCACGATCGCGCTCCTACCGGCCGTGGAACTCCGGGGGCCGGCGCTGCACGTACGCCGTGAGCGCCTCCCGGAGGTCCTCGGTCCCGAGGTTCACCGCCTGGGCCAGCGCCTCGGTCTCGAGCGCCTGCACGAGTGAGCACGTGCCTGCGTTGTCGAGCTCGCGCTTGGTCATCGACAACGCGATTGGCGGCCCGCTCGCGATCGTGGCCGCCACCGCGGCCACCGCGGCGTCGAGCTCGTCGGCCGGGACCACCTGGTTCACGAACCCGACCTCGGCGGCCCGCGCGCCGTTCATCATCTCCGCGGTGTAGGCGATCTCCTTCGCCTTGTGGACCCCGATGCGCTGGCGCAGCAGCCACGACGTCCCGAAGTCGAGGCTCAGGCCCCGCTTGGCGAAGATGGCCGAGAAGCGGGCCCGGTCGGAGCACCAGATCATGTCGGCGGCGAGCGCGAGGCCGAAGCCCGCGCCCACGCAAACGCCGTCGACCTTGGCGATCACGGGGACCGGGCAGCCGTGGACCGCGACCACGGCGTCGCCGAGCACGCGCATCCCGTCGACGAAGGTGCCCGTGCCGGACGCGGCGGCACCGCCACCACCACTGAAGTCGCCACTGCCCCCGAGGTCGGCCCCGGCGCAGAAGTCGCCGTCGGCGCCGGTGAGGATCACCGCTCGCGAGCCCGAGTACGCGATCTCGCGGAACACCTCGCCGAGGGCGACCCACATGATCCCGGTGCACGCGTTCTTCGCCTCGGGCCGGTCGATCATCACCGTGGTGACGTGCCCCTCCTGCTCGACGCGGATGTTGGCGTGCGACCTCAGCGGCGCGACCGGTTCCGTCATTGCGGGCGTCCTCTGCTTCGGGCTATGAACGAACCGCGACAACGTAGTCTAAATGTCTGACATCTTGTCCAGCGCCGAGTTGGGCACGGCCGAGTCGGGGAGCGCACCGCGAATGACTGCCAGTGGGGGAGCCGGGGAGTGGGACGCGACGCTCGCCGACCTGGAGCAGCGCCGCGCGCTGGGCCGGGCCATGGGCGGCGAGGAGCGGCTGGCCAAGCACCGCGCCGCGGGCAAGCTCGACGCCCGTGCCCGGATCGACCATCTGTTGGACCCGGGCTCGTTCCTGGAGCTCGGCACCCTGGTGGGCGGACCCGACCTGCCCGCCGACGCGATCGTGATGGGCTCGGGCCGCATCGACGGCCGGCCGGTGATGGTCGCGGCCGAGGACTTCACGGTGAAGGCGGGCACGATCAGTCAGGCGGCCAACTCGAAGCGCTACCGGGTCGCCGAGATCGCGGTGCTCGACCGGGTGCCCCTCGTGATGATGCTCGAGGGTGCGGGCTACCGCGCCGACGGACGCTCCCACGCTCGCACACCCACCGACCTGCTCGCCCAGGCCCGCTGCTCGGGTCGGGTGCCGCTCGTGACCGCGGTGCTGGGGGCGTCGGCCGGCCACGGCGCGCTCGTCGCGCCGATGTCGGACTTCGCGGTGATGAGCAACCACGCGTCGATCTTCACCGCGGGCCCGCCGGTGGTGTTCGAGTCGCTCGGTGAGACGGTCACCAAGGAGGACCTCGGCGGCCCCGCGGTCGCGATCGCGAGCGGCCTGATCCACAACGCGGCCGCCGACGACGGCGCCGCGCTCGACCTGGTGCGCGCGTACCTGAGCTACTTCCCGTCGTCGGCGTGGTCGTACCCGGCCGCCGACCTCGACGGCGCCGACGTCGGCCCGCGCCTCGTCCCCGAGATCCTCGACATCGTGCCCCGCAACGGCCGGAAGGTGTACGAGATCCGCGACGTGATCGACGTGGTGTTCGACGACTCCTCGTGGTTCGAGGTGCAGCCCGAGTTCGGGCGGTCCGTCGTCTGCGCGCTGGCCCGCCTCGGTGGGCACCCCGTCGCGGTGATCGCCAACCAGCCGCGCGTCCTCGCCGGCTCGATCGACGTCGACGGCGCCGACAAGGCCGCCCACTTCATCGCGGTCGCCGACTCGTTCCACCTCCCGCTGGTGTTCCTCGCCGACAACCCCGGCGTCATGCCCGGCAGCGCGTCGGAGCGGCGGGGCATCCTCCGGAGTGGCGCTCGCATGTACGCCGCGCAGACGGTGGCCACGTCCCCGAAGTTCGAGGTCACGCTGCGCAAGGCCTACGGCTTCGGCTCGATGGTGATGGGCATGATCGGCTTCGACGGCCAGTCGTCGGTGTTCGCGTTCCCCGCGGCCACGATGGGGGCCATGGGCGCGGCGGCCATGAGTCGGGCCACCGGGGCCGACGTCGACGAGGCCGAGCGGTTGCGCACGGCCGAGCTCGAAGCGTCGTACCGGTCGGCGAGCTCGCTCGGCTTCGACGAGCTGATCGACCCGCGGGAGATCCGCCACGTGCTGCTGCACTCGCTGGAGCGGGCACTGTTCCGGCGTCAGGCGCCGGCCGAGCCCGTGGCCCGGGTTGCGATCACGCCCTGATCACGCCCTGATCACGCCCTGACCACGGCGTGAGCGGACCGTGGCGGGCCGGGAGCAGCACCTGCTCCTCGGCCTGCTCGACCGTCGAGGCCCGGTACTCGTGCCACCGCCGCAGCGCGGGGTCGCGGTCGGCCTGGTCCAGGAGCGCGCCGAGCCGATTCCACTCCGGTGCGCCGATGATCGTGAGGACCTGGCGGGGCCGCATCGCGACCCGGAACGCGCCGACGAGGTCGAGGCCGAGCCGGTCGAGCACCGGCACCAGCTGCTCCTCGACCGCGTCGAGGTAGCGCCGGGACTCGCCGAAGGGGAGCCAGCAGATCTCCTGGAGGAACACCTCACCGCGCACCCCTCGGGCCTCGAGGTCGGCGAGGGTGGGGGAGTACGCCGCGGGGATCAGGATCCGGTCGTAGCCGCCGCGCCGGAGGTGGAGGTTGCGGTTCCACCACTCCTCCATGGCGACGTCGCGCTGCGCGTCCTGGAACTGGCCGACGAGGTCGGCCGTCTGCCCGGCCCAGGTGTTCTCCCAGATGTTGATGCCGACCGGCCACGCGCCCGAGGTCTCCACCGACCGGAACTGCGCGAACGCGGGATGGCCGAGGCCGCGCCGGGACGGCTCGTGGTGCAGCGACAGCACGCTCGCGAGGTAGGGCTCCTCGCGTCCGGGCACCGTGCGGATGATCTCGTGGAGGTAGATGTTCGGGTTCACGTGCGCAGCGCCTCCGCGGGAGGTGCGGCCACGAGGAAGCCGTCGATGTCGGCCAGCCACTCGCCCTGCCGCTCGGTCCAGGCACGGAGCTCGGCGTCGTCGGGCTCGGCCTCCATCAGCGTCTGCCAGTGGTCCCAGCCGCGCAGGGCCCAGAGGTTCACGCCGGTGTTGGGGACGAGGGCGTGCTCGTACGCGCCGAGGAGGCGGAGCCCGCGTGCCTCGGCCCGCGGCAGGAGCTCGGCCGCCAGCGCGGCGTGGTAGTCGCCCATCCGGCCGGGGAGGGAGCGGACGTCCTCGACGAGGACGACCTCACCCGCGAGCGCGCCCGTGGTGATCGCGGCGAGGTCGGGGGAGAACGACGCGGGACGTAGCAGCATGGAGTGCCCGCCGCGCCGGTACTCGAGCGCCTGGCTCCAGATCTCGGCGAGGTACACGTCGCGCGCTTCCATCGGGTACTGGCCGGCCTGGGCCCGGGCGAAGTGGTCCCAGTCGTCCATCTCCCACTGCACTCGCACCTCGGGCCATTCCCCGGTGCTCCCGACCGTGGCCCACACGCCGACCATGCGCACGCCGTGCACCTGCTCGAGGTGCGGGGCCCAGCGCGTGCGGAGCATCTCGATCATCCGTCCGCGCGCGCCGCCCTCGATGGGGATCCGCTCATGGATGTAGACGCAGTCGTTCATGGTCCCGTCGACTCTCAGTAGTGATCGAGCAGGTCGATCGCCGATTTCGCGCTCTGGCCGAGCATCACCTTGCCGACCGCGTCCATGTGCGAGCGCCAGTGCTCCTCCGCGTCGATCGCGTTCCCGGCCTCGATGAGCTCGATGACCCGCTCCTGGGACCGCAGGCCACGGCGCCGGGTGGCGAGGGAATCACGGTGGGTGCCGGTCTGGCTGACTGCGGTGACCGCGCGGGCCACGATCTCGTTCAGCATCTCGGCGAGGATGGCGAGGGTCTGGTTCCCCGCGAGCGCGACCAGCCGCTCGTGGAAGCGGGCGTTGGCCTTCCCGAACGCCTCGGGGTCCTCGAGCACCTCGCGCTGCTCCTCGACGAGCGCACGCAGCTCCTTGACCACCGCGCGCCGGGACGACGAGGCGAGGATGCGCACCGCCGCAGGCTCGATGATCGTCCGTGCGTCGTGGACGTCGCCGAGGGTGACGTTGCGCGCCTGCAGCACGAGCGCGGCCGTGCGCGCGGTCATCCGCTCGTCGGGCTCGTGCACGATCACCCCACCGAGGACGCCGCGCACGACGGTGATCAGGCCTTCGGCCTCGAGGATGCGCAACGCCTCGCGCAGCGAGGGCCGGGACACCCCGAACCGCTCGACGAGGTCGGGCTCGTGGCCGAGCGAGTCGCCTTCGGACAGCGCACCGCTGACGATCAGGGCCCGGAGCTCGTCGGCGATCTGCTCGGGCTTCTCCCGGTTGCGCGTCGTCGGGCGCCCCGCCACGTTGCCTCGCTCTCTCGCCGGTCGAGTCTCGAAAGGTTAAGATAATTTGCGGCGTGCGGACCGCGCAACCGCGGCGCACCACGGACGCACCAGAACGCACGGGGGATGCACCATGGATCTGGGCTTCGGGCTCATCGATGCCGACAACCACTACTACGAGACGCTCGACGCCTGCACCCGGCACCTCGAGAAGGACCTGCGGAGGCGCGGCGTCCAGGTCGTGGAGCAGGGCACGCACAAGCTCGTCCTCGCGGGCGGGAGCGTGTTCCGCTTCATCCCGAACCCCTCGTTCGACCCGATCATCGTACCCGGCTGCCTCGACCCGATGTTCCGCGGGCAGATCCCCGAGGGCGTGGATCCCCGGTCCCTGATGCAGGTCGAGCCCATGCGACGCGAGTACCAGGACCGCGACGCGCGGCTCGCGGTGATGGACGAGCAGGGGCTCGAGCGCGTCGTGATGTTCCCCACGCTCGCCTGCGGGATCGAACAGGCGCTGCGTGCCGACATCGAGGCGACGATGGCCACGCTGCGCGCGTTCAACCGCTGGCTCGAGGAGGACTGGGGCTTCGTCCACCAGGACCGCATCATCGCCGCGCCGATGCTCTCGCTCGCCGACCCCGAGGGCGCGCTCGCCGAGCTGGACTCGCTGCTCGCGCGCGGCGCGCGCATCGTGCACGTCCGGCCGGCGCCGGTACCCACCGCCAACGGGGGCGGGCGCTCGCTCGGCGATCCCCTGCACGACCCCGTGTGGGCGCGCTGCGCCGAAGCCGGTGTCCCGGTCGCATTCCACCTCGGCGACAGCGGGTACGACATGTTCGCGGCCGCCTGGGGCGGCAAGCCGTACTTCGAGCCGTTCCGCCCCGTCGACCCGCTGTCGAAGCTGCTCGTGTCCGACCGGGCGATCCACGACACGATGGGGTCGCTCATCGCGCACGGCGTGTTCGGCCGGCATCCCGCGCTGCGCGTCGCGAGCATCGAAAACGGCTCGGAGTGGGTGCACCTGCTGGCGAAGCGGCTGCGCAAGCAGGCGAACCAGACGCCATGGGCCTTCGTCGAGGACCCGCTCGACACGATCCGCCGGCACGTGTGGGTCGCGCCGTACTTCGAGGAGGACGTGCGCAAGCTCGCCGACACCATCGGCCTGGAGCGCGTCCTGTTCGGCTCCGACTGGCCCCACGGCGAGGGCCTCGCCCAGCCGACCGACTTCGTGAAGGGGCTCCACGCCTTCTCCGACGACGAGGTCCGGCGGATCATGCGCGACAACTGCCTCGAGCTGCTCGGGGAACGGCCCTGATGGCGGCCGTCCCCGCGGCGCCCGGGTCGGCCGACGCCGCGGTCCGCGATGCCGTCGTCGCCTGGCTCGACACGAAATGGGACCCCGACTGCTCGGTGCGGGAGTGGTGGGCGATCGTCGCCGCCGCCGGCTGGAGCGCGCCGCACTTCCCCGTCGAGTGGGGCGGCCGGGCGCTTCCCGCGCGGGCGTTGCGCGTGGTCCGGGAGATCTTCCAGGAGCAGGGCGCGCTGATGCCCCCGGGCGGCCTCGGGTTCCTCATGGCCGCGCCGACGATCTGCACCCACGGTACGCCGGAGCAGATCGACCGCCTGGTCCCGCCGGTGTACGACGGGACGGTCGCGTGGTGCCAGCTCTTCAGTGAGCCGGGCTCGGGCTCCGACCTGGCCGGGCTCACGACGCGCGCGGTCCGCGACGGCGACCGGTGGGTGGTCTCGGGCCAGAAGGTGTGGAGCTCGATGGCGATGGAGGCCGACTACGGCATGCTCATCGCCCGCACCGACTTCGACGTGCCCAAACACGCCGGCATCTCGTGGTTCGCCCTCCCGCTCGATCAGCCGGGCGTGACGATCCGCCCCCTGCGCGAGATCACGGGCCACTCGATGTTCAACGAGGTGTTCCTCGACGACGCCCTGGTCGAGCACGCGAACCTGATCGGCGGCGAGAACAACGGGTGGGCGGTCACGCAGACGACACTGCAGTTCGAACGGTCGGGGATCGGCGCGGGCGGCACCATGACGTCGTTCCCGCCCGCCGGCCCGAAGGGTGGCTTCCTCGACCTCCGCGCGGGCGCCGCGGCGACGCTCGAACCGCCTGACACGAGCATGAAGGTGCTGACCGTCCCCGAGCTGCTCGACCTCGCGCGCGAATGCGGACGCGCGGACGATCCCATCGTCCGCCAGTCCCTGGCCCGGCTCGTGAGCTACGCGCGGATCGGGGAGTGGACGGCGAAGCGGTCCCGCCCCGGCGCATCCGGAGCGAACGCCGGTCTCGCCAACCTCGGGAAGATCGCGCAGACCCGCATCACCAAGCTCTCGGTCGACACCGCGCTCGCCATCCTCGGCCCGGCGGGCCTGCAGTGGGCGCCGGACGGGCCGCGCGGCGGGCGTTACGCGGAGGCGTTCGTGTTCTCCGCGGCGTCGTCGATCTACGGCGGCACCGACCAGATCCAGCGCAACGTCATCGGGGAGCGGGTACTCGGCCTTCCCCGCGAGCCGGATCCCAACAAGGGGCTCCCGTTCCGCGACGTCTTGACCAACACGAACACGAACCAGAGCACCGCGCGCTGAGCGCGCCGAGGAGACGAACCCGATGACCACGCCGGCCCGCGCGCACGACCTCCTCATGAACACCGACATGGGCGACATGGAGCCGCCGCCCTGGATGGTCCGGGTCAAGGAGGACTACTTCGCGAAGAGCTTCCAGCTCGCCAGCCGTGAGCTCGGCGAGCTGCTCGACGAGATGGACGAGCACGGGGTCGAGCGGGGCGTGCTCCTCACCAACTTCGTCACGCCGTCGGCGCGGGCGCTGTCCTTCGTCGAGGCGCGGCCCGACCGGTTCGTGCTCGGGGTCGGCGGTCACGACCTCCTGCGCCCGATGCCGAACCTCCGCAAGCTCGAGTCCTTCGTGCGCGACCACCCGGTTGCCTACACGATCGTGGGTCCGAGCTTCTGGGGTGACGGGATGTACCCGCCCAGCGACGCCGTGTACTTCCCGCTCTACACGAAGGCCTGCGAGCTCGGCCTCCCCGTGTGCCTCAACACGGGGCTGCCCGGCCCGCCGCTGCCCGGCGAGGCGCAGAACCCCATCCACCTCGACCGCGTGTGCGTCCGGTTCCCCGAGCTCAAGCTCGTCATGGCCCACGGGGCCGACCCGTGGTGGGACACCGCCATCCGCCTGATGATCAAGTACGCCAACCTCCGGCTCATGACGTCGGCGTGGTCGCCGCGCCACCTGCCGGAGTCGTTGCTCCACTTCATGCGGACGCGTGGCAAGAACCGCGTGATGTTCGCGTCCGATTCGCCCGTGCTCTCGATCACGCGCTGCATCACCGAGGCCCGGGCGCTCGATCTTCCCCCAGAGGTGCTCGACGCGTACCTCTACGGCAACGCGCAGGACTTCCTCTTCGCGGAGGGCTGAGCCGATGCGACTCGACGGAAAGGTGGCGCTCGTCACCGGGGGAACCCGCGGCATCGGTGCGGGCACCGTCGAGATGATGGCTCGGGAGGGCGCCGCGGTCGCGTTCACCGGCCGGTCGGAGGAGCGCGGTCGCGCGGTCGAGCATGCGGTGACCGCGGCGGGCGGCCGAGCCCGGTACATCCGCGCCGACAACGGCATCGAGGACGAGGTTGCGGGCGCAGTGCGCGCGACCGTCGAGACCTTTGGTTCGCTCACCACCCTCGTCAACAACGCGATCTCCGACGACGCCGGCAGCGGACGCGACACGCACGTCGACGAGATCGACAACGAGACGTTCGACAACATCATGAAGATCTCCCTCAAGGGGACGCTCTGGGCGAGCAAGTACGCCATCCCGGAGATGCGCAGGGCCGGGAGCGGATCGATCGTCAACATCTCCGCGTCGTCGAGTGTGCTCTCGATCCCCACGCGACCCGCCTACCAGGCGTCGAAGGGTGCGATCAACGCGCTGACCCGGCAGATGGCCGTCGACTACGGGAAGGACGACATCCGGGCGAACACGATCGTGGTGGGGTTCGTCTACACCGGCACGCCGACGATGGCTGCGATCGTGGCCGACCCCACGCTGCGCGCCGCGTTCGAGCAGCACATCCTCGTGCCGCGGTTCGGGGAGCCGGCCGACATCGCGGCCGGTGTCGTGTACCTCGCGTCCGACGAGTCGAAGTACGTGACCGGCACGCAGCTCACCATCGACGGCGGTGTGCTCTGCCACCAGCCGGTCCCGGAGATCGACTTCGAGGCGTTGGCGTGACGCTCACCACCATCGACCAGATGGTCCGGGCCCACCTGGGCTCGTCCGATCCCGCGCTCCTCTTCGACGACGAGGGCTACACGTGGGACGAGCACGCGCGCGCGTCGGCGGCCCGGGCCCAGCTCGCGCTCGACCTCCGCCGCCGCGGTCCGTTCCACATCGGCTTCCTGTTCGAGAACATCCCCGAGCTGTCGTTCTGGCTGGGGGCCGGCGCGGTGTCCGGAGCGGCGATGGTGGGGATCAACCCCACCCGCCAGGGGGCCGAGCTCGCGCACGACATCCGCCACACCGACTGCCAGCTGATCGTCACCGAGTCTCGGCTCGCGCCGCTGCTCGACGGCCTCGACACCGGGGTCCCGTCCGAGCGCGTCCTCGTCGTCGACACCCCCGGGTACCGCTCGCTCCTCGCGCCGTACGAGGGCGCGCCGTTCCCCGATGTCGACGTGGCGCCCGAGCGGCCGTTCGTCATGATGTTCACCTCGGGCAGCACGGGGGCGCCGAAGGCCGCGATCATCGGGCACGGTCGCCTCGCCGCATTCTCGAACCGCGCCCGGGCCGGGCTGGACTCCTCCGCCGTCTGCTACTCGGCCATGCCGATGTTCCACTCGAACGCGCTGTTCACGACCTGGGGTCCCGCGGTCTGCGTGGGCGCGACGATGGCGCTGCGTCGGCGCTTCTCGGCCTCGGCGTTCCTCGACGACGTCCGCCGCTACGGCGCGACCAACTTCAACTACGTGGGCAAGCCGCTGACCTACATCCTCGCCACCCCCGAGCGACCCGACGACGCCGACAACCCCCTCGTGCGGGTGGGCGGCAACGAGGCCGCCGAGCGCGACATCCGGCGGTTCTCCGAGCGCTTCGGTGTCCCCGTGGTCGACGGCTACGGCTCGACCGAGGGCGGTGTCACCATCATGCGCACGCCCGACACGCCCAAGGGCGCTCTGGGCCCGGCGCCCGAGGGCGTCGAGATCCTCGACCCGGAGACGGGCGAACCCTGCCCGGTGGCCGAGTTCGACGCCGTCGGTCGGCTGCTGAACGCCGAGGTCGCGATCGGCGAGATCGTCAACAAGCTGGGCGGCGCGACCTTCGAGGGCTACTACAAGAACGACGAGGCCAACGCGGCCCGGTCGCGCAACGGCTGGTACTGGTCCGGCGACCTCGGCTACCGCGACCGTGACGGCTGGGTCTACTTCGGCGGGCGCGACTTCGAGTGGCTGCGCGTCGACGGCGAGAACTTCGCGGCGGCGCCGGTGGAGCGCATCCTCGCCGAGTACCCGGGGGTGATCCTCGCCGCGGTCTACGCCGTGCCCGACCCGGAAGTGGGCGACCAGGTGATGGCCGCGCTCCACGTGGACGAACCGGAGGCGTTCGACCCGGCGGCCTTCGACGCGTTCCTCGCCGCGCAGGCCGACCTCGGCACCAAGTGGGCGCCCCGCTTCGTGCGCACCGGGACGTCGCTCCCGATGACGCAGACCTCGAAGGTGCTCAAGCGCCCGCTGCGGGCCGAGCGCTGGGAGTGCACCGACCCGGTGTGGTGGCGTCCGGCGAAGGACGCGTCGCTGGAGCGCCTCGACGCCGCGGGGATCGAGATGTTGCGCGGTGCCTTCGCGGCGCGCGACCGTCTCGGCGAGCTCGACAAGGTCTGATCACACCCGAGAGACGAGGATCCATGAGCGGGAGACTGCAGGGCAAGGTCTGCATCGTCACGGGCGGCGCACAGGGCATCGGTGCGGCCTACGCGACGGCGATGGCGGCCGAAGGCGCGGATGTCGCCATCATCGACTTGAAGCGGATCGACCAGGCCGCGGAGGTCGAGGCCGCGATCGCGGAGATCGGCGGACGGTCGATCGCGTTGCGGGCCGACGTCACCGACGCCGACCAGATGCACGAGGCCGTGGCCACGGTGGTCGGCGAGTTCGGCCGGGTCGACTGCCTCGTCAACAACGCCGCGCTCATGTTCGACCAGCTCACCGCTTCGTGGGACGACTTCCTCGCGGTGAACTTCATGGGGATCGTCAACGCGTCGAACGCGGTCGTCCCCTACCTGTGGGAGCAGGGGAGCGGCTCGATCGTGAACATCTCGTCGACCGCGGCGTTCCCGATCCCGCTTCCCGACTTCCTCCGACCCGGTCCCGACTCGCCCCCACCTCGCGTCGACCCGTCCGGGTACGGGATCACGAAGTGGATGGTGATCTTCCAGACCCGCCACATGGCCCAGATCCTCGGGGTCAAGAACATCCGGGTGAACGCGGTCGCGCCGGGCGTCACGATGTCGCCGGCCACCAAGGCGGTCGTGCCGGAGCCCATCATCGACGCGCTCGCCGCGGCGTCGGCGCTGCACACAACGCTCGAGCCCGAGGACATGACCGGGATCGTGGTGTTCCTCGCGTCCGACGAGAGCACGAAGATGACCGGTCAGGTCCTCATCAACGACGCGGGGACGTGGTTCTCGGGGTAGCTGGCGTCGCTCGGTGGTGACGGTCGTCAGCGGCCGGTGAAGCCGGGGTCGCGCTTCTCGCGGAACGCGGCGAGCCCTTCGCGGAAGTCCTGGCTGCGCGAGGAGAGCTCGAGCGCGAAGGCCTCGTTGGCCAGGTGCGCGTCGAGCGGGAGCGACGCGCCGGTGGCCATCAGCCACTTGGCCAGGCCGAGCGCGACCGTGGGCGCCTCGGCGAGCTTCCCAACCAGAGCCTCCGTCGCGGCGTCGAGGTCGGCGTCGGGGACGGCGTCGTGGATGAGCCCGTGGGCCGCGGCATCGGCGCCCGACAGCTCGCGTCCGAGCAGGATCATCTCGCGTGCGAGCTTCGTGCCGCCGAGGCGGGGGAGCAGCCAGGAACCGCCGCTGTCGGGCGTGAATCCGCGGGAGAGGAACGGCTCCCAGAACCGGGCCGACTCGGTGGCGACGCAGAAGTCGGACGCGAGCGCGAGGTGGAACCCGATGCCGGCGGCGAACCCGCGCACCGACGTGACGACGGGCGTCTGGACCGAGAGGAGCAGGGGCACCAGCCGGTGGGCCTGCGCGGGCAGGCGGCGCTGGATGCTGCCGACGCGGGGCTTGACGTCGGTGGGCGCGTTGCGGGCGATGATGTCGGCCCCGGCGCAGAAGTGGTCGCCGTTCCCCGTGATCGCGATCAGGCGGACGCGCTCGTCCTGACCGGCGGCCTCCACCGCGTCGATCAACCCGAGCATCATGACCGAATCGAGCGCGTTGCGGGTCTTCACCCGGTCGAGCGTGCACCGCAGCACGGGACCGTCGAGGCGGATGTCGACACCGTCGACGGATCGGTACTCGCCCGACGAATCGCGTCGTTCGGTCATCGGGGCAATCTACTGCTCCCCACTACCCGGGTTCCGAGCCCTCGTGCAGGAGGCTCTGGAGACGAGCCTTGTCGAGCTTGCCGGTCGCCGTCATCGGCACGGCATCGGCGTCCACCACGATCCACCGGGTCGGGACCTTGAACGCGCTCAGGCGCGCCCGCGCCTCGCGGTCGAGATCGGCGGCCGTGAGCACGGCCGATGGGTCGCAGACGATTGCTGCACCGAGCACGACCGCGGCGGCGTCGTCGCCGGGAAGGTCGACCACGAACGCGCGGCGGACACCCGGGATCGTCCGCAGGGCGGCTTCGACCTCGCTCGGGTACACCGACGCGCCCTTCACCTTCACCATGTCGTCGCGCCGACCGACGAAGTAGAGATAGCCGTCCGCGTCGCGCGAGCCGAGGTCGCCGGTCGGGTAGAAGCCGTCGGCGGTGAACACCTCGGCGCGCAACCGTCCGCAGATCCCGCGCATGAGGTTGGGGCCGCGGAGCTGGATCTCCCCGATCTCGCCCGCGGGGACCGGGAGGCCCGACTCGGCGTCGACGACCCGAACCTCCATCGGCGGGAAGGGGCGTCCGCAGCTGCCCCGCTTGCCCTCGGGCAGGTCGGTGTCGAGCCGGTCGGCGCAGTACGGCCCGAACGACTCGGTCATGCCGAAGAGGTTGGACCGGGTCCCGGGCGGTCGCTGCTCGGCGGGCGGGAGCACCGCATCGAGGCTCCCGGCGTGCAACGACGAGAGGTCGGCGGCGGGGAAGTCGGGATGCGTCGCGAGGGCAGCCGCCTGGTCCGGCCAGCCGCGGAACAGCGTGACCCGTTCGCGTTCGATCAGTCGGAGCGTGCGGGCCGGCTCCGGCTGCGCTTCGGTGATGAGGGTGGCGCCCGCGACGAACGCCGACAGGAGTCCACCCCCGAACCCGCCCATCCAGAAGAACGGCATCGGGATGTAGAGCCGGTCCTCTCGCCCGAGGCACCGGGGCTCGAGGCTGGCCTCCACCGCGCCGAGCGCGCCGCCGTGGGTGTGGATGACGCCCTTGGGGGCGCCGCGGCTCCCGGACGTGAACATCACGACCATGTCATCGGCCGGACGCACGGACGCGTCGAGTGCGGACACGAGGTCGGGCGGCACGGACCCGTCGCCGCCACGCACGACGTCGTCGGTGAACGCGACGGTGCGTAGTCGCGGCAGCCGCGCGTCGAAGTGCCGGCCTCCGGTGCCGATGGGGTAGCCGTCGACCGCGGTGTGCAGGTCGGCCACGTAGTCGCGGCCTCGGAACTGCCGCGCCAGCACGAGGTGCTCGACGCCGGCGCCGAAGAGCTGCGCGTGCAGCTCGGGTGAGCGCAGGAGCGTGCTGAGGGGCACGAGCACGGCACCGGTGCGCATCGCGGCGAAGGCGAGCACGGCCCAGTCGATCCCGTTGGGCGCGAGGAGCCCGACCCGGGCGCCCTTCGCGACGCCGGCCGCGACGAGCGTGCGCGCGACCCGCGCGGTCGCCGCATCGAGGTCGCCGTAGGTCAAGACGGCGTCGTCGGTGACCAGGAACCGCGCGTCGGCAGCCTCGGCCGATCGCCGTCGGATCAGCCCGGGGACGGTCTGGCGCTCAGGCATGGCCGACCACCTCCGCGAGCCGCGCCATGTCGGGCTTGCCACTCGACAGCACGGGGAGCGCGTCCGGGGTCAGCGCGACGATCCGCCGTGGCACCTTGTACGCGGAGAGCCGCTCCTTGAGGGCGTCGCGCAGGGCGGCTTCGTCGAAGTCGGTTCCCGGCGACACGACGACAACGGCCGCCACCACCTGGCCCCGGTCCGCGTCGTCGACGCCGAACACGATCACGACGCCGGCTCTGGTGACCTCGCGCAGTACGGCCTCGACCTCGCGGGGCGAGACGTTCGCGCCGCCGGTCTTGATCATGTCGTCGCGTCGGCCCTTGAAGTGGAAGTAGCCGTCGGCGTCGACGGAGAAGACATCGCCGGTGCGGAACCAGCCGTCGGCAGTGAAGACGTCGGCACGCTCGCGGCCGTAGTAGCCCTCCATCAGGTTGGGCCCGCGGAACCACAGCTCTCCGTCCTCCCCCGGTCCGCAGTCCTCGCCGGTCGAGGGGTCGACGACGCGGGCCTCGAGCTCGGGGACCACCCGCCCGAAGGATCCGCGGTAGCGCTCGGGCTGATCGGTCTCGTCGTCGCTCATCAGGCCGACGCTGCCCAGCTCCGTCATCCCCAGCATGTTGTGCCGGAGCTCGACGTCGGCGGGGCGGACGTCTTCGGCGAGCAACGCGTACAGGTTCCCCGACCGGATGAACGAGAAGTCGCGCGACGCGAACGAAGGATCGGCGACCAGCGCGGCGACGGACTGCGCGTAGCCATTGACCATGTCGGGGCGTTCGCGTTCGATGAGGTCGAGGGTCCGGGCCGGGTCCTCGCCCCGCGAGCACACGAGCGTCGATCCGGCGACGAGCGTGCCGATCAGGTTGTACGCGAGGCCGCCGATCCAGAACATCGGCGAGTTGGAGAACAGCCGGCGCTCGGCGGTGAGCCCCCGGAGCCCGTTGAGGATCTGGAGGTGGCGCAGCAGCGGGCCGTGCTGGTGGATCACCGCCTTCGGGGCGCTCGTGGACCCCGATGTGTGGACGATCGTCATGCGGTCGCTCGGCGTGACGTCGGCCTCGATCGCCGCGACGACGTCGGGGGGTGTAGCGGCCGCGGCGTCCCGGAGCCCGGCCTCGGTGTGGAACGGGTCGATGCCGGCGGGGGCACCGGCGACGAGCACCCGGCGCAGGTGCGGGGCCTCGGGGCACTGCAGCGGGGCGGCCGCGGCCAGGTCGGCGCTCGGGAGCGCGCGCAGGAGTGCGGCGACGTAGTCGTGGCCCCGGTACGCGTCCACCGTCAGGAGCATCTGGACGTCGGCGTTGGCCAGCAGCCAGCCGAGCTCCTCCGCGGTCGAGAACGTGCTGATCGGGACGGCCACCGCGCCGATGCGGTTGACGGCGAGCCAGGCGGTGACGAAGGCGGTGCCGGTCGGATAGCAGATCCCCACGTGCGCGCCCCGCCCGAGCCCCGCGCCGACGAGGCCGCGTGCGAGCTCGTGGGATTCGGTGTCGGCCGCACGGTAGGTGAGCCGCTCGTCGTCGCACACGACGAACGGGTGGTCGCCGCGCGTGGCGGCGTGCCGCGCGAGCACCGCGCCGACCGTGGTGGTCTCGGGAGCGTTCATGACGGGCGCCGGGGGGAGACGGCCGGGAGGGCCTCGCGGTTGCCCGCGACTGCGGCCATCTCCGCCGCGCAGAGGAGCTCGTCGTCGAGGAAGAGCTCGGCGTGGGACCGGATCCGGTCGCCGTCGAGGGTTCGCTCGGCGACGACGCGAAGAGGGGTGAGGAGGGGAGTGGGCCGGCGGTAGCGGACGGCGAGGTTCGTCGTCTTCCCGGCGAGGCCGAGGTCGCAGTTGAGCTGCTGGAGCGCGCAGTCGAAGAAGAGGCTCAGGACGCCGCCGTGCACGATGCCCGGCGGTCCCTCGGAGCAGAGGGGGAAGGTGACCGTGCCCTCGGCCCGGTCGTCGGCGCACTCGAGGCGGTACTGCGGGAAGCACGGGTTGTAGTCACCGACGTCGCGCGAGTGGTCGAGGTACACGCGTTGCTCGGGGCGCGGCGCGTCGCCGATGCGCGGCGTCGGGTCCACGGGGAGCATCGGTGCGAGCCGCTCGCGGGCCGTGCGGATCTGGTCGGTCAGCACGCGGATCTCGTCGGGCGCGTGCTCGAGCGCGAGCACTGCGCTGGTGAGCTCGCGCAGCTCCTGTGCGAGGTCCACCACCTCGGCGAGTGGCGCCTCGCCGAAGACCCATCGGTTGTGTGCGTTCGCCACCATCCCCCCCTCCTTCTGGCTCTGCCGCCACCGTCGCCGCCGCGGCCCGACTCAACGGTCGTCGGCCGGCTCCTGTGCCAGGTGCTCCGCCCGAACGG
>Ga0302322_100000893_pt1 | contig 23507 bp, 21 predicted proteins | sample Fen_T0_2_FD_203757 | JGI IMG/M metagenome (GOLD analysis project Ga0302322, IMG submission 203757) | Peat permafrost microbial communities from Stordalen Mire near Abisko, Sweden - Fen_T0_2 | ecosystem: Environmental > Terrestrial > Soil > Wetlands > Permafrost | place: Sweden: Abisko...
CGCCGTCCAGGCCCTCACCGGCGCCGAGGGCGTCCACCGGTCCACCGCGCAGGAGCTGACGGGCGCCGCGCTGCGCCAGGACCGCGCCCGCACCGACGTCGAGCGGCAGCAGGCGCGGCTGGCCGAGCTGGCCGCGTCGCTCAGGGGCACCCCGGACGACGTCCGGCGACGCCTCGCCGACCTCGACGCGCGGCAGCGGGCCGCCGACGCGGCGCGGGACGTCGTCCGGCGGGCGCGATCGGCGCTCGACGGCGCCCGCGGGGCCCTGCACGATCTCGGCGCCGCCCACGACCGGGCCCGCACGGGCCTGCAGGCGGCCCGCGACGCGCTCGCCGGGATCGCCGCTCCCCCGCAGCTCGCGGGCCGCGAGCTGCTCGCCGACTGGGCCGCGCTGACGGCCTGGGCGAGCGCCGAGGCGGCCGGGCGCGCGGGCGAGCTGGCCGAGGCCGGCCGCGCGCTGGACGCCGCCGAGGCGGACCACGCCGGGCGCCGCCGCCACCTGGCCGACCTGCTGGCGCAGCACGGCGTCCGGCCGGACGGCGAGCCCGGGCCGGCCGCGTCGGGGGCGTCGGCCGCGTCGGGGGCGTCGGCGGCCGTGGCCCGCGCGGTCGCGCAGGTCGGGAAGGACCTGGAACGGATGCGCGAGCGCCGCGCCGAGGCGGCCGACGTCACCGCGCGCCGCGACGCGGCCGCCGAGGCGGCGACGGTCGCGCACGAGCTCGCCGACCTGCTGTCGGCGGCGAAGTTCCAGCGGTGGCTCACCGCGGCGGCCCTGGACACGCTCGTCGTCGACGCCTCGGCCCGGCTGCTCGACCTGTCGGCCGGACAGTTCGAGCTGACGCACGAGCACGGCGAGTTCGTCGTCGTCGACCACGCGGACGCCGACTCCCGCCGGCCGGTGAAGACCCTCTCGGGCGGCGAGACCTTCCAGGCGAGCCTCGCGCTCGCCCTCGCCCTGTCCACCCGGATGGAGCACCTGGCCGCGGGCGCGGGCACCACGCTGGACTCGGTCTTCCTCGACGAGGGGTTCGGCACCCTCGACGAGGCCACGCTCGACACCGTCGCCGCGACCCTGGAGAACCTCGCCCAGGCCGACCGCATGGTCGGCGTCGTCACCCACGTGGGCGGGCTCGCCGAGCGGATCCCGGTGCGGTTCACGGTGTCGCGCAGCGAGCGCACCTCGACGATCGTCCGGGAGCCGGTGTGACGGTCCCCACCGGCCTCCCGGCCGGCCCTCGGATGCGGTTCAGCATCGACACCTGGGACCCCGCCTACGGGTCCAGCCTCCAGTTCGACGAGGACCTGGACGACTCCAGCGCCCGGATCGACACCGACGTCGAGGTGCCCGCGGCGGCCTGGGCGCCGGTGGCCGTGCCGCGCGGGGTGGAGCCGCCGTCGCGCGTCCTGTTCGTCGACGGCGTGCGCCGCATCGACGCCCGCGCCTGGGTCGACACCGGCGTCCCGGGCCACGGCGGCGCCCCGGTCGACGGCGGCACCGACGCCGGGCTCGCCCTCTGCGCGTCGTACGCGGCGGGTGTCGTCTGCTGCTGCCCCGGGCAGGCGCACCTGGTGTCCGCGCGGACGCAGCGGGGCCTGTTCACCACGGCCGAGGGCGCGGACGACGTCGTGACGGGCGCCGGCACGTGGACGGCGCGGACCGTGGACGCGCGGCGCGTCCGGCCGGTGGGCGCGGCCCTGTCGGCGGCCCTGCAGAACCAGCTCGCCGAGCTCGAGGTGGCCGTCGCCGTCGACGCCCGCGGCACGACCGACCACCCTCCCGTCGGTGACGACCTGCTCGTCGTCGACGGGCCGCTGCGGGGGCGCACCCACCTCCCCCGCACCCTCGGCATGATCAAGACCCACCGGACGGCGTACCTCACCGGCCGCCAGCAGGCGGTCGTGGTGCGCCTGGCGCCGGGCGAGCGGACGCCGGTCTTCCAGATGGGCACGAGCTGGGAGCGGCGCACCTGGTACCTGCGCCTGCCCGGGCCGGTGGCCTCGCCGTGGGCGGGCGTCGTCCGGGTGGAGTGCAGCGCCGACGCCCCGGTCGACGAGGCGGTCCGGCTGGCCGGGCTCAGCCAGGCCGTGCTCGGCCGCTACGCCTCGACGGCCTACAAGGACCCGCGGGCGCCGCAGAACCTCTACCCGATCTCCGGCCTGGAACGGGAGCTGCGCCGCCGCCTCGGCGACGCGCGCGTCCTGGAACGCCTGCTGCGGCGGGCGGCGGCGGCCGGCTGACCGCCCGACGGGGACCTTCGACCCGGACGGCGCGGCCCCGTCCTCCGCCTGCCCGGCTCGCGGACGGGGCCGACTGCATCACGTATGACCTGCGGGTCTTGTGCCCGACCGGTGCTTCTGTCAGCTTAGGTGAGCCTTACCTAAGAGGGGAGCCGTCATGTCCTTGTCCCAGACGCTGTTGCTGGGCGCGATCGCCGGGGTGACCATCGTGCTCGGGCTGCCCCTCGGCCGTCTGCGCGCCCCGGCCCCCGGCCTGCGGGTGCTGCTGAACGCGCTGGCGATCGGGGTGCTGCTCTTCCTCTTCTGGGACGTGCTGGCCGCCGCATGGGAGCCGATCGACGCCGGTCTCGCCGACCTGCACGAGGGCAAGGGCGACGCCGCCGCGACGGCCGGGTACGGCGCCCTCTTCGCGGGCAGCCTCGCCGTCGGGCTGCTCGGGCTCGTCGCCTACGAGAGCTGGATGCAACGACGGCACTCGGCGGCGGTCGCCCCCCACGGGCCGGGAGCGATGAGCGCCGCCGAGGCGCGGTCCCGCTCGTCGGCGCTCGCGGACTGGTCGCCCGCCCGGCGGCTGGCACTGCTCATCGCCGTCGGGATCGGCCTGCACAACTTCGCGGAGGGCCTGGCGATCGGCCAGTCTGCGGCGGCCGGTGAGATCGGCCTGGCGACCGTGCTCGTCATCGGCTTCGGCCTGCACAACGCCACCGAGGGCTTCGGCATCGTGGCGCCGCTCGCGGCCGACGAGGACGCCGAGCGCCCCAGCTGGGCCCTCCTCGGCCTGCTCGGGCTGATCGGCGGCGGTCCCACGTTCGTGGGGACGGCGATCGGGCACCGCTTCACGAGCGAGCCGGTGAGCGTGGTGTTCCTGTGCCTGGCCGCGGGCTCGATCCTCTACGTCGTGGTCCAGCTGCTCGGGATCGCCGCGAAGGCCCGGCGCAGCGAGCTGCTCGCCGTCGGCCTGCTGCTGGGCCTGCTGGCCGGGTTCGCCACGGACGCGATCGTCACCGCCGCCGGCGTCTGACCGTCCCGTCACCGACCTTCGGCGGGTCCGGTGCGCTGCAGCGTGGCGGCGAGGTCCCCGGCCTGGTCCAGCCAGGCCCGGCGCTGTTCGGGGGTCGATCCGCCCATCGGGCCCGCGAGCAGGCGGCGGACCGGGCCGGGCCCCAGGTAGGCACCGACGCACCGGCGCCAGATCGCGTCCAGCGGGTCGCCGAAGACCTCGCTCTCCCGTTCCGGCGGCGTGTCCCCGGTGTTGAGCACCAGCACCCCGCGCAGCTGCAGCAGCGGCGTCGGGAGCCCCTCGCGACGGTCGAGCCGGTATGCCACCCCGGGGACGATGACGCGGTCCATCCACCCGGCCATGAGCGCCGGTGGCTTGCCCCACCAGTTCGGATGCGCCACCACCAGGTAGCGGGCCCGCGACAGGGCGTCCCGGTGCTGCCGCACGAGCAGGTCGGCCGTCGCCGCGATCGCCGCCTCGACGTCCAGGCCCGTCGTGAACGCCTCGTCGGGCGGCGCGACCGGGGGGAAGCCCTCGGCGTAGAGGTCGTGCTCCTCGACGTCGGCACCACCGGCCGCCAGGACGTCGCCGGCCCGGCGCGCCAGGGCGTGCACGAAGCTGCCGGGGCCGGGATGGCAGATGACGCTGAGCACGGTGACCACGACGTCGATGATCGCAGCTCACCCACCCCCATCCCACCCCCGCGAGACCCCGCCCACCCCGCCGTGATCATGCAATCCGGGACGATCATGCAATCCGAGAACACACCCCGAGCGCGGACGGGCTCCCGGAGACCCGCCGGGCGCCCGGCCGAGGGGACGCCCGAGTGCCTTGATCGTCCCGGATTGCATGATCGTCCCGGATTGCATGATCACCGAGGGGAGGGGAGGGAACGGGGAACGGAGGGCCTCGCGGGAGGGTCAGCCTGCTGCGGCTACGGCGTGGCTCGTCAGGTGGACGCCCGCGGCGAAGGCGGCCACCGTCGCGGCGTCCCAGTGCAGGGTGTCGGGCAGCTGGAAGATCAGCCAGTCCCCGTGCCCGGCGGGCAGGAGCAGGCCGAAGGTCGTGCCGTCGTCGCGCACCGGCCGGCCGGCCGCCTGCTGGGCGGCCCGCTTCGACCGCTCGGACGCAGGGTCGGCGCCGGGGAAGGTGAAGAACTTCGCGGTGACCCCGCCCACCCGCAGGGGCCGGACGCCGTCGCGGTGCACGGAGATCTCACCCTCGTTGGCCTTGGACACCATGATCTTGCCCTCGAACGAGGTGGGGTCGGCATCCTTGAAGCCCACCGGCGCGATGACCAGGGAGTACGGGTCGATCGCCTGGATCTCCCAGCCGTCCGGCACCCGGTCCACGGTGTACCCGGCCGGCTGGGTGCCGGTGTAGCCGACGAGCTTGATCGAGACCGCGGTCGCCGTCGCGGTCCCCGACGGCGGGCGCACGGACGCGGGGGCCGGGGCGGACGCCGAGGGTGCCTGGCGGGCCGCGTCGGACCGCTGCCGGGGGGCGAACGGCGATCCCGGCACGACCGTCGCCGTCGCCGAGACCACGAGCAGGCCCGCGGGCACGGCGGCCCACCGGGCCCGCCGGGCGACGAGGGCGCGTCGCCCGCGGCGCAGGTCGGCGTCGACGGCCCGGAAGGCCGGCGCGACGGGCGCGGACCCTGCCGCGTCACGGAGAAGGGTGCGCAGGTCAGACATGGAAGGCTCCGCTCGGTTCGGTGGCTCGTGAGGAGGGGGAGACACCCTGCGGGAGGGTGCCGGGGTGGCCGTCAGGGTTTCCGTCCGGGTCCGCCACGGACAGCCGGGTGCGCAGCTTGTCGAGGGCCCGGGCGCACTGGCTCTTGACCGTGCCCTGGCTGCACGACAGCGCCTGGGCGGTGTCCGCGACGCTGAGGTCGTGGAAGTACCGGAACACGAGCACCGCCCGCATCCGGGGCGGCAGCTCCCGCAGGGCCTGGTACAGCGCCTCGACCTGCGGGCCGGCGGCGGCCGCCACGACCGGCGCCTCGTCGTCGGCGATCCCCTCGGTGGGCCGCTCCCGGCGCCACCACGGGCGCCGCGTCTCGTCGATCAGGGCGTTGACCAGGCACCGGCGGGCGTACGCCGCGGGGTTGCCCGCCCTGCGGTACTTCGACCAGTTCACGTACAGCGCGGTCAGGGTGGACTGGGTGAGGTCCTCGGCCAGGTGCCGGTCACCGGCGGTCAGCAGCAGCGCCGTCCGCACCAGGTGGTCCCGGCGCGCCAGGACGAAGTCGGCGAACTCCTCGTCCCGGCCCGCTCTCACAGGTACTCCCGTGGATTCATGTCCCCGACGACGGATCCGGGCCGCGCCAGGGTTGCATGCCGACCCTCAGGACGCCGCGACGGGCGCCAGCGCGCGCAGCTCCTCCGCGAGCGGCGCGACCAGCGCGTCCGGGGTGTAGCGGTCCGCCACCAGCCGGTACCCCTCGGCGACCAGCCGGCGCCGCAGGGCGGGGTCCGCCTGCAGCCTGAGGACCGCCGCCGTGATCTCGTCCGCGGTCTCGGCCGCCAGGTAGTGCGTGCCGTCCCGGGCGTCGATCCCCTCGATGCCCTTGGCCGACGAGACCACCAGGCACCCGGCCGCGAACGCCTCCAGGATCTTCAACCGGCTGCCGCCGCCGAGCGACAGCGGCACCACCAGCACCGACCCCCGCCACAGCCCCGAGATGTCGGGCAGGTCGGCGAGCAGCCGGGTGCCCGGGCGGTAGGCCCGGTCCCGCAGGGCCGGCGCGGGCATGGCCCCGGCCACCGTCAGGGGCAGGGTCGACCCGGCGGCGAGCAGCCGCGGGTGCACCTCGTCGAGCAGGTGCTCGGCCGCCTGCACGTTCGGGAAGTAGTCCAGGCGTCCCAGCATGAGCACCTGCTCCAGCGGCTCGTCCCCGACGACGTCGAGCGGCGGCAGGCTGACCGTGTTCGGGACGACGGTGACCCGCTCCAGCGGGTACCCGTGCAGCTCGCCGAGCCGCACCCGGTCCTGCGGCCCGCAGCTCCACACCCGGTCGGAGCCCGCCAGCGCCTCCCGCTCGATCGCGAACAGCTCGGCCCCGCCGTCCGAGACGAAGTGCGCGGCGTCCGCACGACCCGCCAGCGCCGCGCTGATCAGCGGGTACAGGTCCGACTCGATGTTGTAGAGGTCCAGCACGGTGGCGCAGCCGGTCAGCTGCTGCACCCAGCGCGCGTGGACGAAGCACTCCAGCCCGCCCGCGACGACGACGTCGGGCCGCACCTGCCGCGCCACGCGCGCGGCCTCCTCGGCGCTGACGGCGCACATCGCACCGAAGTAGGGCGCGCCGCGCCGCACCTCGTCGGGGACCGGGCGCATCGGCGGGACCGGCGGGTGGGCGCAGCGGTCCTCGTCCCGGCACAGCACCGGCAGGCGGGTCAGGTCGCAGATCCGCGACAGGGCGCTCTCCAGGCCGCGCACCCGCAGCGGGCCGCCGCCGACCGTCAGGTGCGGGAGGCCGTTCGTCAGGTAGAGCACGGACGTGCGTTCCTCGGACAGGGGGATCACTGGGGTCACCTCTCGTGCAGCAGTGCGGCGCACACGCGGTCGACGTCGTCGTCGCGCAGGCCGGGGTGGGCCGGCAGGCTGAGGCCCTGCCGGGACAGCAGTTCGCTCACGGGCAGTCGCGCGCCCGCGGCGGCCTGCCGGTACGGCGGGAACCCGTGGACGAGCGGGAAGAACGGCCGGGTGTCCAGCCCGGCGTCGGCGAGCCGGGCGATGACGTCGTCCCGCGACTCGCCGCGGACCTCCTCGTCGACGAGGACGCTGAACAGCCACGGTGTGCGCCGGCGGCCGGGCAGGTCGGCCTGAACGCGCAGCCCCGGCGCGCCCGCGAGCCGGGCCTCGTACCGGGCGAAGATCTCCCGACGGCGCTGCAGGAGCGGGCGGTGACGCTCCAGCTGGGCGCACAGGATCGCCGCGGCGACGTTGGTCAGCCGGTAGTTGTAGCCGATCACCGGGTGCCAGTAGCGGCGGTCCGGGCTCATGCCGTGCGAGCGCAGCAGCCGCATGCGGGCGGCCAGCGCGTCGTCGTCGGTGGTGACCGCGCCGCCCTCACCGCAGGTGATCACCTTGTTCCCGAAGAACGAGAAGGTACCCGCGGTGGCGAGCCCGCCGGTCGGGCGGTCCCGGTAGGTCGCGAACGGCGCCTGGGCGCTGTCCTCGACGAGCGCGATACCGCGGGGCCCGCAGATCCGCTGCAGCGCGTCGACGTCGGCGGGCTGCCCGTACAGGTGCACGCAGATCACGGCCCGGGTGGCGGGGGTGAGCGCCCGCCGTACGGCGTCGGGGTCGAGGCACCAGTCCGCCGTCCCGACGTCGGCGAAGACGGGGGTGGCCCCGGTGTAGGCCACGGCGTTGGCGGTGGCGACGAAGGTGAGGGACGGCACGACCACCTCGTCGCCCGGCCCGATCCCGAGCGCCGCCAGCGCCAGGTGCAGCGCGGTGGTGCCGTTGGAGACGGCGAGGGCGTGCCGCGTGCCGCACAGGTCGGCGAACTCGCGCTCGAACCGGTCGAGGAACGCCCCGCTCGACGAGATCCAGGAGGAACGGACGGCGGCGGCGGCGTAGGCGGCCTCGTTGCCGTCGAGGTCGGGCGCGGCGGCGGGCACCGGCGGCGGCCCGGTGCGGACGGCGTCCATGCTCAGATCACCTGTTCCGCGCACACCAGGACCTCCGCGAGCGCCCGGCCGTGCACGGTCGCCCGCCACCCCAGGTCCTGCTCGCAGCGCGAGGGGTTGCCGATGAGGCAGTCGACCTCGGTGGGCCGGGTGAAGCGGGGATCGAACCGGACGTGGTCGTGCCAGTCCAGCCCGACGGCGTCGAAGCAGAAGGCCACGAAGTCGCGGACCGTGTAGGCGGTGCCGGTGGCGACGACGTAGTCCTTCGGTTCCGGGTGCTGCAGCATCCGCCACATCGCGTCGACGTACTCCGGGGCGTATCCCCAGTCGCGGACGGCGTCGAGGTTGCCCAGGTAGAGCCGGTCCTGCTTGCCGGCCGCGATCCGGGCCGCCGCCTTCGCGATCTTGCGGGTCACGAACGTCTCGCCGCGTCGGGGGCTCTCGTGGTTGAAGAGGATCCCGTTGACGGCGAACAGCCCGTACGCCTCGCGGTAGTTGCGGGTCATCCAGTACCCGTAGAGCTTCGCGGCGCCGTAGGGGGAGCGCGGGGAGAAGGGCGTCTCTTCGTTCTGCGGCGGCGCCGAGGCCCCGAACATCTCGGAGCTGGACGCCTGGTAGAAGCGCGTGTCCAGCCCGGTCATCCGGATCGCCTCCAGCAGGCGGGTGGTGCCCAGGCCCGTCGTCATGCCGGTGAACTCGGGCTCGTCGAAGGAGACGCGCACGTGCGACTGCGCGGCCAGGTGGTAGACCTCGTCGGGTCTGATGCGTTCCAGCAGCGTCGTCAGCCGCGAGCCGTCGGTGAGGTCGCCGTGGTGCAGCACGATCCGGGAACCGTCCCGGCCGTCGTCCCGGCACAGGTGGTCGATCCGGGCGGTGTTGGTGTTGCTCGTCCGGCGGATCAGGCCGTGGACGGCGTACCCCTTCTCCAGCAGGAGCTCCGCGAGGTAGGAGCCGTCCTGCCCGGTGATCCCGGTGATCAACGCGGTCTTGGTCATGAGGGTCCCTTCCGTGGGGCCGACGATCGGTGGGGATTCCGGCGGGGTGCCGGGGGTCACGACGTCCAGAGGTGCAGGTCGTCCGGGTCCTCGGGGGCGCGGGCGGCGACGACGAACCGGTCCGGGACGCGGACGGCGTGCCGCCGGGCGGACTCCGCCCGCAGGACGTCGCGCAGCCGCCGCTCGTCGACCGCGCGGCCGGGCGGCGCGACCAGGCAGCAGACGGCGTCGCCGTCCGGGCCGGCGAGCACGCGGACCAGCGGCGACCCGGTGGCCTCCTGCACGGCGACGGCGACGGCGGCGGCGTCGATCCGGCCGCGCCGGGCCGGCAGGACGGCGGCGTGCGGCACCGGGCGCAGCGCCAGCGCCTCGCGGACGGCGTCGGGCCGGAGCGGTGCGCGGCCGGCGGCCACCAGCAGGGCCCGCAGACCGGTGAGCAGGGCCGCGACGTCCTCGGGCGGGGCGATCCGGTCGTCGACCGCCACCACCAGGTGCACCCGGGGGCCGGTGCGGCGCACCAGCACCAGCACCGGGTCGGGCCAGGACGGCCCGGGGACGACGTGCAGCGCCTCCCGCTCCTGCGGGCCGACGGGCGGCGCGGGGTCGTCGCGGGTGGACAGCCCGAGGTCCTGCGCGCGCAGGAAGGCGCCCGGCGACAGGTCGTTGATCACCACGTCCCGGTGGCGGGCGGCGCCGCGCGCCTGCTCGGCACGGGCGATCCGCTCCCCCAGCCGCAGCGGGTCGGTGTGCGCGTGGGCGTAGGCGCGGGCGAGCGCCGGGCCCAGCCGGCGCACCTCGTCGTCGAAGCTCCCGCCGTCCCTGCGGTCCCCGATGCAGTGGTGCAGGACGGCCTCCTGCGCGAGCACGCCGACGTACCGCAGCAGCTCGCGGCGGTTGCGGTTGGCGCAGGTGCAGTGGACGAGCAGGTCCGGCTGGTCCAGCCAGGCGCCCAGCGCCCGCAGCAGCGCGGCGACGAGGGCGGCGGAACGGCCGGTCCCCGCCCGGGCGGCCAGCGCGGCCAGGCCGTCGCCCGCCGAGGCGGAGACCAGCTGCCCGGTCCAGTGCCGGCCGGGCCTGTCGTGGCGGTGCGGCGGCAGCACGCAGAAGGGCGCCCGGGCGAGGACGCCGTCCCAGTGGTGCAGCGTCTCCTCCTGCCGCGCGAGCCACTCAGGCCCCTGCTCGGCGAGCGCCTGCTCGACCGGGCCCCAGGACGGCACGGGCGGCAGCGGGACCGGCGGGTCGGCGAACCGGCCCGCGATCTCGCGCAGGACCAGCGCGCCGGCCATCGTGTCACCGGCGGTGTGCCACAGGGCCAGCTCCAGGCGGACCGGCCGGTCGCCGTCCAGCAGGACGACGAACTGGACCGGCAGCGTGCCCTCCGGGTCGTCGGCCAGCCGCTGCAGCAGCAGGGCCCGCGCGTCCGCGGCGGGTGAGTGCGGGTCGTGCGCCACGGCGACGGTGAGGCTGCCGCCCGCGGCCACGACCTGCTCGGCGCGCCCGTCCGGCGACCGGCGGAACATCGTCCGCAGGGCCTCGTGCCGGGTGACGGCGACCCGGACGGCGTCCTCGACCTGCGCGCGCGTGGCCCCGGGCGGCAGACCGACGTGCTGGGTGATGACCGAGCCGTGCAGGTCGTGGGGCGCCCACTGCAGCACGCCGGTCTGGACGGCGGTGGCGGGCCAGGTGCCGCCGCGCGCGCCGCGGAAGGCGACCGTCCAGCCGGGCGGGGCCGTCAGGGTGCCGGGACCGGACGGGACGGCGGGGGTGGTGGGCATCCTTGCCTCACTGGGGGACGGGCCCGTGACCGGGCGACGGCGGGGCCAGGACGGTCCGGACCCGGGGCAGCGCGAGGCCGGCGACCAGCAGCAGGTGCAGCCCGGCCAGGGCGGTGAAGAACAGGGGGGCCGGGACGGCGGCGGTCCCGGTCCCGGCCAGCAGCGGGGCCACCGGGGTGGCCAGCGTGGAGGCGAGCAGCGCGGTGCTGAGCACCCGCCCCTGCAGCTCCTCCGGCGTCTCCCCGATGATCGACGCGATCACCCGCCCGGTCGCCGGGACGCCGATGAACTGCGCCAGCGCCAGGGCCGCGGCGACCACGGGCAACGGCGCCGCCGCCGCCAGGGTGAGCGCCCAGGCCGCGGTGGCCGCCGCGAACCCGCCGATCACCCGGGGGAAGGACGCCGTCGAGGCCCGCCGCCCGGCGCGCAGGGCGCCGGCCAGCCCGCCGAGCGCGCCCGCGCCGAAGACCAGGCCGATGTCCACCGGATCGCCGCCGCGCTGCCGTGCCGTGATGACGAAGGCGAGCACCAGGACGGCGAACCCGGCCTGCAGCACCGCCGCGTACCCCAGCAGCCAGCACAGCAGCGGCCTGGCCCGGACGAACGACAGGCCGGTCCGCAGGCTCCCCAGGAAGGGCCCGGGGTCGGCGTCGGCGCGGCGGGCGGGCAGCGGCAGGCGCCGCAGCGCGCCGAAGCACAGCAGGTAGCTCGCGGCGTCCGCGACGAAGGGCGCTGCGGCGCCCGCCGCCAGCAACCCCCCGGCGAGCGGCGGGCCGATCACCTCGCAGGCCCGGTTCCGGGCCTCGTTGAGGCCCAGGGCCCGGCCGGCGCTCGCGGACGGCACCGCCAGCGCGACGGCCCGCAGCATGGCCGGCTCGACGAGGGCGCCGAGCACCGCCACCACGGCCGGCAGGACGACCAGGGGCCAGAAGCCGCCGGCGCCCGTCCACAGCAGCACGGCGAGCAGCGCGGACGCCCCGGCCCGGGCCAGATCGCCGCCGAGCATGACGGCGCGGAGCGGGCTGCGGTCCACGACCCCACCGGCGAGCACCCTGCTGGCGACCGTCGCCGTCTCGACGGCGAACGCCGCCACGCCGACCCGGACCGCCGACCCGGTGACCGCGAGGACCACCAGCGGCAGCGCCGTCCGGCTCGTCGCCGTCCCGAGGGCGGACACGCCGTAGGCGGCCATCAGGACCCGCAACGAGCCGTCATGCGCCGCCCCGACGGGTGCGGCATGGATTCTCGCAGCCATTTCCCCGCTCATTCCGGGACGACAATGAGCGAGCGTCCGACCGTCGATACTGACATGTCGAGAACGCCCGAGCGATTCCGGAGTCTAGGCACGGAGCGGTCGTTCGGGCAACAGAATCGCGGCACCGAAATTTTCGGTCACGGAAGGTAGTGAACCGCTTCAGGTATTTCTTCTGCGGCTTTTGTGAAAACTCTTCAGTTGGTTCGTCAGGGACACCTTTGCAGCACGCTCAGGACGTTCGACCTGCCTCCTGGCGCACCGGACCAGGGACGCCGTGGGGCCGCACGGAGGGCGACGGAGGTCCCCTGCATTCCCGGGGAGGGCGCCCGAGAATGCCCGCCCAACCCCTTCCCCCGATCCCGTGGGCGCCGTCGCCGGGCATCCCCGTTCTGGACGGCCGCACCCGGATTGCCTTTCCGGCCGCGCCGCGCATCGGGTCGCGCATCGGATCGTGCATCGGATCGTGCATGCGGCCGGGCCGCATCTGTGGTCAGGCCGGGAGGCGGCCCGCCACGAGGGCGTCACCCAGGTGGGTCCGCAGCCATCGGGAGGACTTGCCGGTGCGGCGCACGTCGACGAGCCCGGCCGCGCGCAGCGCGTGCAGGTGCTCGCTGACCGTTCCGGCCGTCCGCCCCAGCGCGATCGCCAGGTGGCCGGTGCCGGCCGGCTCGTCGAGCGCGGCCAGGAGCAGCGCGCGGGTGCGCCCGAGCAGCTGCACCAGCGCGCCGGAGGGGGCGACGGGCTCGGTGAAGGCGGTCGCGACGCCCCGGGCTCCGTAGACGAGCGTCGGCTGGTAGGGCGGGTCGAGGATCACGATCGGCCGGCCGACGCCGAACACGCTGGGCATCAGCACGATGCCCTCCCCGTGCAGCGTCCGCCGCTCGCGGGCCGCCGCGCGCACCCGCAGGGTGGCGCCGTCCCAGGTCACCCGCGGGTCGAGATCCTCGATGAGCGCGGCGATCCCGCCCGTGACGAGGCGGCGGGACCGGTGATCGACGTCGAGGGCGAGCACGCGGTGCAGCCGCGGCCAGCTCGGGCGCAGCAGTCCCTCCCACGCCAGGCGCAGCTCGCGCACCACCTGGTCACGGGCCTGCCGCGGCCGCCCCGCCGGCCGGGCCACCAGGGGATCGGGCGGCCCGTCGTCGAGGCAGCGCGACAGCTCCTGCCGCACCACCGGCAGCGGGGTCGCCGCCACGAGGTCGATCTCGGCGTCGATGCTGCGCTCCCCCGCCTCGGGGGGCGGGGTGAGGAAGTCCGGCGTGTAGCGCCGTCCGCGCTGCACGGCCGCGAGGAGGGGCGTCGGCGGGGGCGTCACCGTGCGCCGCCACGGCAGCAGCGCGGGCGGGAGCGGCCCGCCGTCGACGGCGCGGACGGCCGCCAGCACCTCCCACAGGGGTGACACGGCGAACCGCAGGCGCAGCACGTCGGCCTGACTGGTCCCCAGTTCGATCATTTCGGCCTCCGCCGAAACGTTAGGCGAGCACCGGCGCGGGGTCCAGGGTGGCGGGATGACGACGTACGCCGACGTGGCGCGCCGGCCCGAGATGAAGGCGGTGCTGCTGGCGCACGCCGTGTCGCTGCTCGGCACGGTGGCGGCCGAGGTCGCACTGTCGGTCCTGGTGTACCGGCGCACCGCCTCGCCGTTGCTGTCGTCGCTGACCCTCGCCTGCGGCTTCGTGCCGCAGGCGGTGAGCGCCGTGCTGCTGTCGGGGCACGTCGACCGCGTCCGGCCGCGCCGCCTGCTGGTGGGCTGCGACCTGGCCTGCGCGGGGCTGGTCGCGCTCATGGCCGTGCCCGGCACGCCCGTCGCCGTCCTGCTGCTGCTCGCGACGGCGGTCGGGCTGGTCACGCCCGCGTTCACCGGTTCCCGGGCCGCCCTGCTCGCCGGCTCCCTCGACGCACCGGCCTTCGTCGCGGCCCGTTCCCTGCTGCGCGTCCTGGCGCAGGGCGCGCTGATGTTCGGGTTCGCGGTGGGCGGCCTGGCCCTGGCCGCCGTCGGCCCGCAGACGCTGCTCGTCGCGGACGCGGCGTCGTTCGTGGCCTCCGCCGCGCTGCTGCGCTGGGGCACCGGTGACCACCCGGCCCGGGCGACCGCGGCACGCCGGCCCGGCGGCCTGCGGGCGCTGGGCCGGGTGCTGCGCGAGCCGGCCCTGCGCCGTCCCCTCCTGCTGACCTGGGTCCCCGCGGCGCTCTACTGCACCGTCGACGCGATGGCCACCCCCTACGCGCACGGGCGCGGGACGGACGTCGGGATGCTCCTCGCCGCCGCCGCGGCGGGCACGGTCCTCGCGGAGTGGCTGGGGATCCGCGCCGACCTCGCGCGCCGTCCCCACCTGCTGCTGCCCGTCGCGCTCGTCACCGGCGTCGCGCTGCTGGGCTACGCCGCGCATCCCGCCGTCGCGGTCGCGGCCGGGCTGAACCTGGTGGGCGCCCTGGGCGGTGCGATCGGCCAGTGGGTGGACGGGTCGCTGATCGACGAGCTGGACGAGGCCGTGCGCGGGCGCCTGTTCGCGCTGCAGGGCGGCCTCCTCATGGCGGTGCAGGGCGCGGGGATCGCCGTCGCGGGGGCCGCGGCCGAGCTGGTCGCGCCGCACCACGTGCTGGCGGTCGCGGGTGCGCTCAGCCTGCTGGCGGCGTACGTCCTGCTGCGCGACGTCAGGCCGGCCGCCGCTCCCGAACCGTCCGGGGCGGGCGCCTGACGCGCGGGCGAGGCGGGCGCGCGAGGCGGGCGCGCGAGGCGGGCGCGGGCCGCTCAGCCCGCGACGTCGCGGGCCGCGATCACGCGCGTCACGGCCACCCGGACGAGGAGTTCCCCCGGGACGCCGTTGCGCGCCCCGTACTCCTCGGCCCGCTCGGCACCCATGTACCGGCCCGCGATGACCGCCGCCCAGTGCCTGACCTCGGCGAGGTCGTCGACGAGCCGGGCGGTCCCCGTCACGGTGACGAACGTGAACGGCGGGCGCTCGTCGTCCCAGCAGAGGCTGACCCGCGGGTCCCGGACGAGGGCACGGCCCTTGCCGGAGCTCGCGGCGGTGTTGAAGAGGACCTCCGTCGTGTCGCCGTCGCCGTCCAGCGCCACCCAGACGGGCGTGACGAGCGGCGAGCCGTCGGCCCGCGAGACCGCGATCTTGGCGGTGCGGGCGGGAAGGGCGGTGACGAAACCGCGCCACCAGTCGGGCGCGCCGGGGAGGGTCGACATGCCCGCAGCGTAGGCGAGCCGGGCGTCCGGCCGGGCCGCACCCGCCGAGGGGTTTCTCGGTCGCCTCGGGCTGCCTGATCACAGGGTGGCGTCGAATTTCTTCGACGGCGGCGCCGGGCAACCTGGGGGGCGGGCGGGGCAACAAGGAGGCATGACGCGCCATCCGCTGGAGTCCTCCCCGCCCCCGTCCGCGCGTTCGTCCGCGCGGAGGTCCCCCGGACGGCGACGCCGCCGCCCGCTGGTGGCCCTCGCCGTCGCCGCCGCGATCGCCGTCCCCGCCGGCGTGGCCGCCAGCAGCCCGGCCTCGGCGGCCGCCTCCTGCCGGGTCGACTACACGGTCGCCTCGCAGTGGTCCGGCGGGTTCGTCGCGAACGCGACGATCACCGACACCGGCGACGCCGTCACCGGCTGGGCGCTGACCTGGACGTTCGGCGGCGGCCAGCAGGTCACCTCCGCCTGGAACGCGACGGTCACCCAGAGCGGCACCGCGGTGACCGCCCGGAACGTGGGGTACAACGGCTCGATCGCCTCGGGCGGGAGCGTCTCGTTCGGCTTCCAGGGCACCAGCAGCGGCACCTCGAACCCGGCGCCGAGCGGTTTCGCCCTGAACGGCACCGCCTGCACCGGCAGCGGCGGCCCGGGGTCCACCACGCCGCCCGTCACCACCACCCGGCCGCCCACGACGACGCCGCCGGTCACGACCACCCCGCCCGTCACCACGACACCGCCGGTCACGACCACGCCCCCGGTGACGACCACGCCCCCGGTGACGACGACGCCCGGCACGTGGGCGCACTGCTCGTCGGACCAGTGGGCGCAGTTCACCGACGCGGCCTACACGCTCTACAACGACGTGTGGGGCAGCGGCGCCGGGACGCAGCAGCTGTGCGTGAACAGCCACAGCAACTGGAGGGTGGTCGCGAACCACCCGAACACCGGCGGCGTCAAGTCCTACGCGAACGCGTCGCTGACCCTGAACCGCACTCTCAGCTCGCTCAAGAGCCTCACGAGCAGCTTCAACGTCTCGGTGCCGAGCAGCGGCTCCTACGAGACGACGTACGACCTGTGGGCCAACAACAACGCCTACGAGATCATGGTCTGGATGAACAAGGCCGGCGCGGTCGGCCCGATCGCGGCCAGCTACGACGGGAACGGCGCCGTCCCGAGCGCCACGAACGTCACGGCCGGCGGCCACACCTGGAACATCTACCGGGGATCGAACGGCTCCAACGCCGTCTACTCGTTCGTCCGGACGTCGAACACCAGCTCCGGCACGGTCGACCTCCTCGCGCTGTTCACCTGGTTGCGGACCAACGGCTGGTGGGGCGACGTGACGCTCGGCCAGCAGCAGTTCGGCTACGAGATCACCAGCGCGAGCAACCTCACGTTCACCACGAACAGCTACAGCCTCAGCGCCGGCTGACCGCCGTCGTCAGTCCTGCGGCAGCTCGTCGAGCTGCCGCAGGAAGGGGCGCACCAGGGCCAGGTACTCCGCCGTCCGCTCGGCGGTGAGGATGTGCCCGGCCCGCTCGACGACCTCGAAGCGCGCGCCGGGGATCGCCGCCGCCACGGCCTCGCCGTCGACGGGCGGGTTGAGCGCGTCGTCGCGGGCGCTGACGACCAGCGTCGGGCAGCCGATGCGGGGGAAGAGCGGGCGGTTGTCGAAGCCCGCCAGGGCGTCGTTGGCCCGCTGGAACTCCTCCGGGCCGAGGGTGAGTTCGGGCCGGGCGAGGGGGGCGAGCCGCTCGGCGAGCGCCTGGCGTTCCGCGGCCGTGGTCTGCGGGGAGATGACGATCTCGAACATGGCCTGCGCCACCTCCTCCGCCGTCCTTCCGGCGAACAGCTCCGGGCGCTCGCGCATGAGGCGCGCGGACGACGACTCCGCGCCGTGCCCCTTCGCCACCACGAGCACCAGCCCGGCCACGCGGCCGGAGGCGGCGACCACGACCCCGGGGGCGACGTACGAGCCCATCGAGACCCCGAGGACGGCGAACCGGTCGACGCCGAGCGCCTCGACCACGCCGACCGCGTCGGCGACGTGATCGGCCAGCGTGTAGCGCGCCGGACGCGTCGACCGGCCGTGACCGCGGGCGTCGAACGCGATCACGGGCCGGTCGCCGGACAGGCCGAGCACCTCGGGCCCCATGGCGTCCGCGTGGCCGCCGATGCCGTGCAGCGTGAGCAGCGGGGGCGTTCGCGGGTCGACGTCGGGGCCGCGGTGGGTCTCGACGTACAGCTCGATCCCGTTCACGGGCAGCAGCCCGGCCTCGGAGACGATGCCGTCATAGCGGGACGCGCTGCTGAGCCCGGTCACGGTGGCACCCTACCGACGCCCTCCCGTCACCGGCGACCGGGCCGGCGACCGGGCCGGCGACCGGTCACCCCACCTTCACCGTCGCCGACCAGCGGATGCCGAGGGCGCTGCACACCACGCCCGGTGCGACGGGCGTGCACGTCTCGACGGAGGTGAGGGTCGAGCGGCCGGGGGCCGTGGCGCGGAAGAACCCGGTCCCGTAGGGGGTCGGCACGGGCAGCACGGCCAGGACCGCCGGGTCGGACGCCTGGGGGAAGCTCCACGACCACATCACGTTCCCGGAGAACGTCGGCGGCAGTTGCACCTCGACGACGTCCCCGGGGTGGACGCCGACGGTGCGCCCGTTGTCGGCGACCGTCAGCACGACGACGGGGGAGATCGTGGGCCCGCCGGGGGCGGGGGCGGGCGCCGCGGCGGCGGTGTCGAGGGTTGCGGCCGTGCCGGTGACCAGGGCGGCGACGGCGACGGCGAGCAGGGCCCGGGATCGGGACATCGGTGGCTCCTCCGGGAGGGGACGGCGCCCGCCGAGATCGACGGGCCGCACCACGATCTCCCCGACCCCTCCCGGCCGTGAACCCCTTCCCCCCGTCCGCAGGGGAGGCGCAGGTGGCGGCGGCCGGGCGATGAAAACCTGCCGCCGGAGCCGGGGCCGCTCAGCCGCCCGGCATCGGGTCCGGCACCGGCTCCGGCAACGCGTCCGGCGACACGTCCGGGAGCGGGTCCACAGCCGCGACGCGGTACGTGGCAAGGGCGGTGCGGCGCATGATCTGGTCGCGCTCGTCGTCCGTGAGGTCCGCGACGGCCTCGCGGACGACGTCGAGCCACGCCCGGTACCCGGTCGCCAGGGTGAGCACCGGCCAGTCGCTGCCGAACATGCAGCGCCCCGGGCCGAAGGCGTCGACGGCGGTGCGCAGGAACGGCAGCAGGTGGGCGGGGGTGCGGTGGGCGGGCTCGGCCTCGGTGGCCAGGCCCGAGAGCTTGCACCGCACGTTCGGCAAGGCGGCGAGCCGGTGCAGGTCCGCGGCCCAGGGGCCGAGCGCGGCCGGCTCGATCCGGGGCTTGCCGAGGTGGTCGAGCACGAACGTGACATCGGGCAGCCGCCGGACCAGCTCCGTCACCTCGGCCAGCTGGTGCTCCCGGACGCACAGGTCCAGCGTGGCACCCGCCCCCGCGAGCAGCCCGGCACCGGCCACGAACCCGGGCGCGGTCGCCGTCCCCGCGGGCTCGTCCTGCAGCAGCCGGCGGACGCCGGTCACCCGGGGCAGCGCGACGAGCCCCTCGACCGTCCCCGGCTCCAGCCGCGACCCCAGCTCCAGGGGCGCATGCGCGACCACCGCGAGCACCGGGACCGCCAGGACCGCCGGCGTCCCGAGCCCGCCGAGCCAGCGCGCCTCGGCGGGCGCCTCGGCGGCGAGCCGGTCGGCCTCCACCGCGACGACGCCGAGCGGCAGGGGCCCGCCGTCCAGCTCGCGGCCCAACGCGCCGGCCAGGTCGGACGGCAGGAAGGGCCGGTCCAGCGGCGGCACCGTGGCGAGCCAGGGATAGGTGAACCGGGCGGGGTCCCAGAAGTGGACGTGCGCGTCCACCCAGCCGTGCCCTGCCTGCGTCACGACGTGCGTCACGCGACCTCCTGCGCCCCGAGCAGGCCGAGCGCCCGCAGCTCCTGCCACAGCGCGTCCGGCACCTGCTGCCCGTACCTGTCCACCGCATCCTCCACCTGCGCCCGGGTGCGCAGCCCGATCACCGCCGAGACGACGGCGGGATGGCGCAGCACGAACGCCTGGGCCGCCTGCGGGAGCGTGGTGCCGTGCCGCTCGCAGACCTCCGCGATCCGGGTCGCCCGCGCGATCAGCTCCGCGGGCGCCGCACCGTAGTCGTACGTCGTGCCCGGGGCGGGCCGGGGCCGGGCGAGCAGCCCCGAGTTGAAGACGCCGGCCACGACGACGCCGACGCCGCGCTCCAGGGCCGCGGGCAGCAGGTCGGCCAGCGCGGGCTGCTCCAGCAGCGTGTAGCGGCCCGCCACCATGACGACGTCGGCGTCGGTCTCGCGCACGATGCGCGCCAGCGGGGCCGACGCGTTCATGCCCGCGCCGTAGGCCCGGATCACCCCCTGCGCCCGCAGCGCCGACAGCGCGGGGGCGGCCTCCTCGACGGCCGCGCGCAGGTGCTCCGGGTCGTCCGGGTCGTGGATGAGGACGACGTCGATCCGGTCCAGCCCGAGGCGCTCCAGGCTCGCCTCGACCGACCGCAGGATGCCGTCCCGGGAGTAGTCCCGCACCCGGCGCAGGTCGGCGGGCACGGCGAACCCCTCCGGGTCCTGCCCGGGATCCTGACCGGGAGCCGCCGGGGCGGGCACCAGCAGCCGGCCCACCTTCGTCGACACCACGAACTCCTCCCGGGGCAGCCCGGCCAGCGCCCGGCCCAGCCGCCGCTCGGACAGCCCGAGCCCGTAGTGCGGGGCCGTGTCGACGTACCGGACGCCCGCGTCCCAGGCCGCCCGGACGGCGTCCGCCGCCTCCTCCTCGCCGGTCTCCCGGTAGAGGTTGCCGAGCTGGGCGCCCCCGAACCCGAGCTCGGTCAGCTCCAGGCCGCCGCGCGGGAGCCGCCGCGCCCTCACGGCGCGGCCCTCAGGTCGGCGGCGGCGCCACGCACGGGCCGGTCCGGCGCCGCGGGCACCAGCCGCCGTCCGGCCCGCTCGGGCCGCACGTGCGGGCCGCCCGCGGCGACGGCGCGCACGGGCCGGTCGAGGGCGGCGACGGCGGCCTCGTCGACGCGGACGCCGAGCCCGGGGCTGTCGCCGAGCACGAACGCGCCGTCCTCGACCTCGACGTCGACGGTGACGCCGACCGGCGGCACCAGGTCCTGCAGCTCGCTCGCCAGGTGGTTCGGGACCGCCGTCGCGGCGTGCAGGAGCGCGACCGGCGTGGTGCCGACGGGGCTCACGGGGAGGTCGTGGGCGTGGGCCAGCGCGGCCACCCGCAGGAAGTGGGTGATCCCCCACACGGCCGCCGTCTGGACGACGTCGACCGCGCCCGTGGCGAGCAGGGGCCGGAACTGCTCCAGCCCGGTCAGGTTCTCGCCCGTGGCCACGCCCGCGCGGATCCCGCGGCCGACGACGGCCAGGCCTTCGGCGTCCCAGCGCCGCACCGGCTCCTCCACCCAGATCAGGTCCAGCGTGCGCTCCAGCTCGGTCACGTGCCGGACGGCCTGCTTGCGGGTCCACGACTCGTTCGCGTCCAGCATGAGCCCCGCGCGGGCGCCGTGCGCGGCGTCCTGCAGCACCTCCCGCACCAGGTCGAGGCGGCGCCGGTCCGCGTCGACGTCGAGGCCGCCCTTGAGCTTGGCGGCACGCAGCCCGCGGTCGGCGTACGCCTGGTAGGCGACGGCCAGCTCGTCGTCGGACAGCCCGATGTCGAGCCCCGAGGCGTAGGCGGGCACGACCCGGTCGCGCCCGCCCAGCAACCGCCACAGCGGCTCGCCCGCGGCCTGCGCCTTGATGTCCCACAGCGCGGTGTCGATCGCCCCGATGGTCCCGAAGACGACGCCCGCGTGACCCGCCTTGAAGGTCTGCGCCAGCATCCGGTCGTAGAGGGCGACGACGCCGCGGGGATCCTCCCCGATCACCGCCTCCAGGATGCCGTCGAGCTGGACCGCCGGGCCCATCCCGACGCCCGTGAGGCCCTCGTCGGTGTCGACGAGCACCAGGGGCACCTCGACCACCCCGCCGGCGAACACGCCGTTGGCGTCGCCGACGGGACGTCCCCATTCCTGCACCGTGGTGAGGGTGCGACAACCGGTGATGCGCATGTGAGCCTTTCGTGGAACCTTTCGTGGGGCCGGCCGATCGGTGAGGGGCCTGTCACTCCTTGGTGCCGCCGGCGGTCATGCCGGTCACCAGGAACCGCTGCGAGAAGAGGAAGACGACGAGGACCGGCAGCACGGAGATGACGGTCGCCAGCGCCAGGGTCGGCAGCTGCACCGACTGCGTCCCGGCGGAACTCGGGTTGAACGCGGGGGTCGACGCCAGCAGCGACGTCAGACCGACCTGGATCGGGTAGCCGTCGCTCGACGGGAGCATCACGAACGGCAGGAAGAAGTTGTTCCAGTTCTGGACGAAGCTGAAGAAGGCCACCAGCGCGACCACCGGGGTCGCCAGCGGCAGCGCGACCCGGGTGAACACCTGCACCTCGCCGCACCCGTCCACCCGCGCCGCCGCCAGCAGGTCGCGCGGCACGCTGGTCGAGAAGTAGATGTAGGTGAGGTAGACCCCGAACGGGAAGAAGGACATCGGCAGGATCACCGACCACGCGCTCCCCACCAGCCCCACCGTGTTCAGCTCCAGGAAGATCGGCAGCACCAGGGCCGTGTTGGGCACCAGCATGACCACCAGGGTGACCACCAGCAGCAGCCGGCGCAGCCGGAACCGGGTGAGGGCCAGCGCGTACCCGGCCGGGACGCTCACCACCAGCGTGACGGCGAGCGCCGCGACGACGTACACGACCGAGTTGCGGACCCAGGTGACCACCGCGCCGTCCTGGAATCCGAACAGCTGGTCCCAGTTGGCCGTGAGGTCGCCGAAGCTCCCCGGCAGGAACGGCTGCCCGGAGATCAGCCCGTGCGCCGACTTGCTCGTGGCCAGCAGCAGCCACACCAGGGGGATGACGAAGAAGAGCACGAAGAGCAGGGTCACCAGGCCGACCAGACCCCGCCCGACGTCCCGCCCCGCCGGGTGCCGCTGCGCGCCCACCCTCAGACCTCCGTCTCGAAGAGGCCGCCGCGCGTGACGAACACCGCGGACAGCGCCAGGGACACCACGAGCAGCAGCAGCGAGATCGCGGCCGCCCCGTTGAAGTCGTTCTGCTGGAACGCGTACTGGTAGGCGAGCTGGTTCAGCGAGTAGTCGTTGGGGACGACGGCGTTGCTCGCCTGCGAGAGCAGCTGCGGCTCCACGAACAGCTGGGTGCCCGCCGCCAGCGACAGGACGCCCATGTACGCGATCCACTTGCGCAGCAGGGGGAGCTGGATGCGCAGGGCGATCTGGACGGCGCTCGCGCCGTCGATCCGCGCCGCCTCGACGATCTCGTTGCTGATCCCGTTCAGCGCGCCGTACATGACGACGATCCAGCCGCCCGCCCCGGCCCAGAAGGCGATGACCGCGAACACCGGCGGGAGGTTCGCCGGCGTGATGACCTGCACGAAGCTGGTGAAGCCCAGCAGGTGCAGCAGGCCGCTGACCGGGCTCGCCGTCGGGTCGAGGACGAAGAGCCACAGCAGCACGCTCGACGCCCCGGCCAGCGCCCCCGGCAGGTAGAAGACCAGCCGCAGCACCCGGCTGAGCCACCGCACCTGCACGGCGTGCACCACCAGGGCGAGGAACGACACCAGCACCACCAGCGCGACGAGCCAGATCGCCAGGTACAGCGCCACGTGCGTGACGGCGGAACCGAACCGGAAGTCGGACAGCACCGTCGAGAAGTTGGTGAACCCCGCGAAGGCGCCGTCGCCGTCCGTGAAGGCGAGCCGGACGGCGTACAGGGCGGGCAGCACGCCGAAGGCGACCAGCAGGACGGCGTAGAGCGACACGAACGCGTAGCCCGTGGCGCTCCCGCCGGCCGGCCCCCGCCGCCGGCCGGTGGAGGCCCACCGGCCGGCCTCGGACGACGTCACGTCAGTGGACCGTGTAGCCGTTGACCCGCGCCTGGTTGGTGATGGCCGTCTGCCACTCCCCCAGCAGGTCGGCGATGTCCTTCCCGCCGGCCACGGCCGGGGTGACGGTCTTCGCCCAGATCGCCTCCTGGCTGAACACGCCGGACCCCCAGCCGGGCCAGATCTGGGTGGCCGCGTCCGTGACGGCCTTCAGCGGCGTGGCGTAGTACTTGCTCGACTCCTGCTTGGCGACCCACTTCTCCGCGGCGGGCGCGTAGGCGGGGTATCCGGGGGCGAGCGCCACCTGGTAGTCGTCGGACGTCGTGGCGAACTCGGCGAACTTCGCCGCCGCGGCGAGGTTCTTCGAGTGGCTGCTGATGAACCAGGTGCCGCCGCCGACGTTCCCGGTGACCGGCTGGTCGCCGCCCCACGCCAGCGGCGC